>Ga0157369_10001137_pt1 | contig 33284 bp, 30 predicted proteins | sample C25metaG_FD_113461 | JGI IMG/M metagenome (GOLD analysis project Ga0157369, IMG submission 113461) | Corn rhizosphere microbial communities from Kellogg Biological Station, Michigan, USA - C2-5 metaG | ecosystem: Host-associated > Plants > Roots > Rhizosphere > Soil | place: USA: Michigan... | reverse complement strand
GCAGCGGCAGTTGTTTCCAGTGATAGTTGAGGTTCAACACCGCGCCGCCGAGTGCCGCGACGACGAACAGCACGAGTGCCGCCTTCGCCAGAGCGGGCAATCCCACCGTGAAGCAGGCATAGAGCAGCAGGGTGGTCGCGGCGGCGGCAAGGAATCCGTGCAGCATCGCAAGCCACGTCGGCGGATGCGGCTTGCCGCCGAAGCGGATGATTGCCATCGTCGCGCCGCCGATCGCGGCAACGGCGAGCAGCACGGCGGCTGTCTGCATGATCAGGTTCGGTTCCATGACTTTGCTCCTCTGGTTGTCGGGCGGTCGATCAGGGGTTCACTTCAAGGCCGCGGCGGAGGGCGCCTGGACCGCCAGCGTCGCCGTCATGCTCGGGTGGAAGATGCAGTGATAGGCGATCGTGCCCGAGCCGGCGACGGTCCACTCGAATGACTTACCCGGCAGGATCGGGCCGGAATCGAAACGCTTGTCCTCGGCGGTGACCGAGTGCGGAACCGAGTCGGTATTGGTCCACGTGACCCGCGTGCCCACCGCCGCGGTGGCTTTCGCAGGAACGAACGACTCCATTTGCATCTTGATCGCCATGGCGGCCGGTTCGCCGGCACAGGCGAAGGCGCTGGCAAGAATGCCAGCGCCGAGTATCGCCGCGCGCAATGAACGGCGCATGTCAGTGTTTGCCCAGCGCAGCCAGCGACTGCTTCGCATGATCCAGGTGCGCCTGGAATGCCGGCTTGACGTCGACCAGCATCTTCTTGAGCTCGGCGTTCTGTGCGTTCGGAATCAGCACGTCGCTGATCGCACCGAGCACCTGCTGGTGATAGGCAACTTCGTTCTCGAGATAGGCGCGATCGAAGTCGGCGCCCTTCAGGCCGCGCAGCTTCGCCTGTTCGGTATCGGCCTGGCTCTGCAGGCTCTTGCTCGTGTCGCTGGCTTCCGGCTTCACGCCGAGCTTGGTGACCAGTGCGACGGCATTGTTGTTGACCGCGGTGTGGTCCTTGATCATCAGGTTGGCGAACTCGTCGACGCTGGCGGTCTTGGATTGATCGAGCGCGATCTTGCCGTTGGCGATGTCGATGGAATTGGCGGTGACGACGATCTGGGCGATCTGCGCATCGGATACGGCGGGCTTCTGCGCGAGCGCGATATTGGCGCCCAGGCAGGCGAGGACGGCAACGGGCAACAAGAGGCGTTTCGTATTCATTGGAATGCTCCGGAAGGGTGACTGTCGCGACGTTCGAATGAACGTGCGCCGTTAATATATACCATATTAATGGTTAATATAGTTAATATGCGATAAATATGCTAACGTCTGCCATCGGTAACGATCTGGACGCTATTGTGACGACCAATAACTGGCTGAAGCGATTTCTGGCCGGCTCGCGCGGGCGAATCCTCGCCGAACTTCGGCGCGGCCCGGCGACGATCAACGACCTGACCGGGCGACTGGCGCTGAGCGCCAATGCGGTGCGCTCGCACCTGGCGGCGCTCGAGCGCGATGGCATCGTCATACCCGAGTCGCGCCCAAGCCAGGGTGTCGGCAAGCCGGCGCATCTGTACCGGTTGACTACGGAAGCCCGCGCGCTGACGCCGAAAGCCTACGACGCGGTGCTGGATGTCGTGCTCGACGCCGCGCGCGAACGGGCAGGGCCGAACGGCTACGCGCAGATTCTCAGCGGCGCTGCGGATCGGCTGGCGGGCGGCACGCAAGCCCGGGACATGAGCTTCGACGAACGCCTGGCAGACACGTGTTCGCTGCTGGCCAGTGTCGGCGCACAGGTCGAGGTCGAGCGCGCCGGGGACAAGCTGCGGTTGCGCGGCACGGACTGTCCGCTCGCCTCGATGGTCGCGACGCATCCTGAGCTGTGCGGCGTCCTCGCCGGCGTGATTGCGCGACGGCTCGGCGTTGCGGTCAACGACTGCTGCGATCGCGGCGCGACCTTGCCGCGCTGCTGCTTCGAGGCGATCGTCGAAGCGGTCGCTTGAACCCGCGCGACAGGTTCAGTTCCTTGCCGGTTTCATCGGCCCGTCGAGCCAGCGGCTGATCTTCCAGTTGCCATCGGGCTGGCAGCGCCAGACCTCGTAACTGCGAAACGTGGCGACCTTGTCCGCCCCGGCATCCGCCTTCGTGGTCTGCGTCCACGTATCGCGCACCACCGCGAGCGATCCGTCGACGATGACCTCGTTGACCTGCAGCGCGTAGGTCGTCGTGACCGGTTGGGCCGGGGCGTTGGCGTAGGCCGCCTCGCGTTCATACGTATCGTCGGGTCCTTCCGGCGGCCAGCCGACCAGATCCGGCGCCCAGACCGCCAGCATGCCCCGGGAATCGCCGTGATTGGCGGCCTCGACCCAGTTCGCCAATGCCGCACGGATCTTTTGTTCCGCGGCGGCGTTGTCGGCGGCGGCGCTGGCCTGCGCCAGTCCCGCCGCGATGATCAAGATGAAGGCCAGCCCAAGCCGGATTGTCATGGATGTCCCATTCGCTGCAGGAGGTCTCGATGATATTAACGCCGGCCGGCAGCAAAGCGGACAATGGCCGCGACAAGCCGTACCGGCGTTGCGTCGAAGCGAACATCGCGCGCCATTCGGGCCGGCGCAAGCCCTGGACCCTGCTTTTGCCGATCGTGTCAGGTCGCCCGCTGCAGGCGGTCGATCAGCTCGGTCAGCACCTTGTCCTGCGCGGCCAGGTGGTCCTGGATCTGTTGTGCTTCGTGCAATACGGCTTCGGCATCGTTGTAGGTGTCGAGTGCACGCTTGTCCGACGCAGCGCCGTCGACTTTCTGGCCGACGATGATGATCGACAGCAGCACCAGCTGCAGGAACGTCTGCGCGGTCCACGCGACTAGCGGCGCGATGCCGCCGCGAATCGCTTCCGGCAGGCTGACCAGAGCCAGCCCGGCGAAAATGTAGGCGCACCACATCGTGCCGACCGCGTTGGTGATCTTGACCGCAACGAACGAGTTGAAGCGCTGGAACGCGTTGGCGTTCGGCAGCAAATCGCGCCGTTTCGACGGACCGTGTTCCTTACGCGCGGCAATGCGCGGATGCGGCACGTGATGAAAGACGACACGCTTGCCGCATTCCGGGCAGGCGTGCAGGCCGGGACTCAACTTCGCGCCGCAGTTGGGACAAGACGACATGAATATTTCTCCTCTATGGACCCGCGCCCACGCCGGTTCGCCGCTGCACTGGCTCTGCGCAGCCGGGCACCGGCCGTGCCAGCGTCGGGATTCTACGACGCGCCGCGGCGCGTGCGAACCGCGCGACATCACGGACGGTGCTGCGGCATACTGCGGTGGTCCGCCGCCCCGCACCCCGCCGATCAGGAGATGGCATGGTTGTTTTCGCGTTGCTCGCCCTGCTCACGGTGCTCGGGCTGCTGTACTTCGTCGACCTGCTGATCGTCGCCAGTCAGCGCCGGCAACTGCGGCCGCAGGCGGAATCCATCGCGATCGGCGCCGTGACGAACTTCTTCGACACGCTCGGCATCGGTTCGTTCGCGCCGACCACGGCGTGGCTGAAGCTGCGCAGGCTGATTCCCGACGGTTACCTGCCAGCAACGTTGAACAGCGGCCACGCGCTGCCTACCATCGCGCAGGCATTGATTTTCATCAATCTGGTACACGTCGACGCCGCGCTGCTGGCCAGCTGCATCGCCGCGGCGATCGTCGGCGCGCTGATCGGCGCGCCTCTGGTCATGCGCCTGCCGGTGCGTGCCGTGCGTGGCGTGGTCGGCGTCGCGCTGCTGGTTGCCGCCGTGCTTTATGCGCTGGCCAACCTCGGCAAGCTGCCGGCCGGCGGCGATGCGCTGACGCTGGTGCAACCGTGGTTCGCCATCGCGATCGCCATGCACTTCCTGCTCGGGGCACTGATGACATTCGGCATCGGCCTGTACGCGCCGTCGCTGATCCTGCTGAGCCTGCTCGGCCTCAATCCGATCGCCGCGTTCCCGATCATGATGGGCGCGTGCGCGTTCCTGATGCCGATCAGCGGCATGCGCTTTGTGCGCAGCGAACGCGTCGACCTGCGCGTCGTGCTCGGTTTGGCCATCGGCGGCGTTCCGGCGGTGCTGCTCGCCGCCTATGTGGTCAAGTCGCTGCCGCTGACGGCGTTGCGCTGGGGAGTGGTCGTCGTGGTCGTGTATGCGGCTGTACTCCTGCTGCGTGCCGCGATCAAGCCGGAAGAGGCAGCGGCCGCCGTCGTCGAAGGCACCTGACCCGCAACCTCGTCGGGTAGGGATGGTGCGGCCTTGGCGAGTCGACTTGCCGCCTAGGCCGACGCAAGCGCAGCCAGCTTCAGCACCGTGTTCCAGTTGCGCGCCGTGCCGGCGACGCCGAGCTTGCGCTCGATCAGCGCGTTGGTCAGTTTCGAATTTCCCTGGCCGTCGGGATAGATCAGGTACGCCTCGCGACCGGCGACATCGATCGTCTCGGGCCCCTTGCAGCCATCGCGCAACGCGTTGATCGCATCGGCATCCGGCGCGCCCTTGAGCACCATCAGGACCAGACGCGCCGGATCGTTCTTCGCCGCATCGGCAAACGGATTTCGCGCGATGATCTCCTTCCACTGCGCCGCGGTGCGCAGCATGAACGCGACGTCGAAACCGAAGCGCCGCCGCGCTTCGGCCTCGAGCTTTTTCTCGAGCGCGGCAAGCGACCGTTTCGATTCCAGCGTGAACACGACATTGCCGCTCTGCAGCAGTGTGCGCGGATTGTCGTGACCGAGTTCGCCGAGCATCGCACGCAGGTCGGCCATCAGCACGCTGCGCCCGCCGACATTGACGGCGCGCAGCAGAGCGATGCAGTTCATGGTTGAACCCTGGTCAAGGCGGCGGATTTCCGAGTGCAACGGGAGTCTTGGAAGAGAATGCCGTCATGTCTGCGCAAGCGGGCATTCCGTCTTGATTCTGCCAAGCCAGTGGCTAACGGAATTCCTGCTGCACGGGATGACGCCGCCTGCTTACAGCGCCGCGTCGATCAGTTTCGCCAGCTGCGCCTTCGACGCCATGCCGACGTGCGTGGCATGCACCGCGCCGTGCTTGAACAGCACCAGCGTCGGTGCCGAGCGCACGCGCCAGGCCATCGCGGTCTTCTGGTTCTTGTCCATCTCGACCTTGACGATCTTCGCGCGCCCGGCGTAGTCCGCGGCGAGCTGGTCGAGCATCGGGGCCATCGCCTTGCACGGGCCGCACCATTCACCCCAGAAGTCGACCAGCACCGGCGTTTCGGATTGCATGACTTGCACGGCGAAATCGGCGTCGCTGGCGGAAGTGATCAGGGCGTTCATGCGCGGCTCCTTGGTATCCCAGGCGCAAGTATCAGTCCGGCGGCCGCCAATTGGTAGTCCGGATGGTGGTGCCTCGCTGCTGGCCGGCAGCCTTGTCATTGCCGCCAATGGCGCCGGTCAGCGGCCGCATCCCCTTGGCGCGGGTCCAGGCCGACGTATCGGGTTCCCGGTATGAGACGGCATCACATTCCCGCATTGCACCGTGCCACGCGTCTGGGGCAGAATTTGCGCGACAATTGGTTCCGGGGGGAATCCACGATGTCGACACTCGTTCTGACGGACGAGTTGGCGAATTGGCTGCGCCGCCTGCTCAATTCGAACCCGACGCGCGAGGCGGGGATCAATCGCGTCGTCATGCCGGATGACGTTCGGGACGCGCTGATCAAGATGCAGTTCGTGAAGCAGCAAGCCGACTCGATTGAGGTCACGGAGCATGGCATCGATGCCATGTGGCAATACACGCTGTCGCAGAGAATCGCGCGCGCGTAAGGCCGCGTGATGGTGCTGCTTCAGGCTTCGACGGGCGCACGTGAACCGGTCACCGATTACCCACCGCGCTGCTTGTTTCCTTCGCGCTGCTGCGCCAGCGCGGTTTCGAATTCCGCTCGCGAAGCCTGGACAAAATCGGCATAGCCCCGCGGGTCGATGAATGCGTTCGTGCGGGGATCGGCTTTCATGCGCGCGATCTTGCCCGGCAGGGAATACGCGCTGCCGTGTTCGGCGAGAAAGACATCGCACGGAAGCGACGCGAGCGTCGCGAACGTGCGGGCGAAGTCCGCCGCGATCGCCGGATAGGCAGAATCGTTGACGAGTGGCGTGTCGGCCGGAACGGTCACCTGGCAGGCGAAGACGACGTCGAGCGAGCGCCTGCCGTCGCGCACCCGCATTGTCCACGTCGTGCAGCCGGGCGTGTGGCCGGCGGTCAGGTGCGCCGTGAGCATCGTTTCGCCGAGCCGCACCGTATCGCCGTCGTGCAGCGTTCGATCGACCTTGATCGATTCGAACAATTTGCGCCCACCACGATAGAACGTGCCGCGCCCTTCGTTCTCGAGCGGCACGACTTCCTGCGCCATGGCCTCGAACTTCGCGCCGCTGTCGTGCTTGAGCCGGGCGAGGCCGCCGGCGTGGTCAGGGTGCGCGTGGCCGTTGAGGATGATCCTGACGTCGGCGAGCCTGAAACCGAGCGTGGCGATGTTCGCTTCGATCTGCGGCGCCGTTTCGGCAAAGCCGCCGTCGATCAGGATCAAGCCGCGCGACGTGACGACCAGGTACGAGGTGACGTCAGACGCGCCCACGTAATACACGTTGCCGGCGATCCGGAACGGTGCGACCGGTTGATTCTTCGCTTCGGATTCGGCACTCAACGCGCAAGCGTCGGCCGTCAGCAACAGCAGCAGGAAGGCGACGCGTCGGCTCATGTTCCGTTCGGCCAGGCAACAGACGAGAAGGCGGATCATACCGCTGCGAAAAAACGGGTCGGAGCTGATTATTGCGCGCTAACCGACTGCGTCCCGTTTCCCGCCGGCCGAGCCGGCGTCGATCCCAACTGCCGCAGCGAAAGGCCGGAGAAGTTTGCGAGCGGCTCTGGCAGGGATTGTCCAGCGCTACTGCCTTCCGGGCTGGGCGCTCTTTCCGGCCTCGTAGTCCTGCAAGGCGATGGCGCCGGTTTCCAGCAGGGATTTCAGATTCGAAAGGATCTTCGGCCAGCCACCCGATACCGCCGTAATCAATTTCGAGGCCTCGCGTTCGATCGTATGGGTGATGGAGAGCTTGACCGCTGCGCCGGCTGGTTCCAGTTCCATGGTGCAGAGCGAGTCGCCCTCGGCATTGAGCTCCGGGCTCCACTGATTGCGCCAGCGGATGACAAGGCGCCGCGGCGGCTCGGCTTCGACGATTTCACCCGAGTCCACCACAGTGCCGTCGGGGTAAAGCATCTTCCACGGCGAACCTGCCGTCCACCGGCTTTCGCAGTGAACGCCGAACCAGTACTGCTTCATGAACTGCGCATCATCGGTGAGCGCCGACCAAAGCCGCTCGGGCGTGGTGCGGATGTACGTTACGTAGACGAATGTTGATCTAGCCATGGGCTTTCTCCAGTTTTCGTTTCAATTCCGAAAGCGCCTTCAGGCGCGGCTTTTCGAACTTGGCAATCCACCGCTCATGGATTTCCTGCAGCGGTACCGGATTGAGGAAGTGCAGTTTTTCGCGTCCGCGGCGCAACGTGACGACAAGGTTGGCTCTCTCGAGCAAGTCCAGATGCTGCGTCACACCCTGCCGCGTCATGTCCAGGTACTCGCAAAGCTCGTTGAGCGTGCGGCCGTCGTGCGCGTGCAGCACGTCCAGCAGCTTGCGCCGGCTGGGATCGGCCAGAGCCTTGAACAACGCGTCCGCATCGTGCCGTTCTGCCATGTCTTGATACGCAAGTAATAACTTGCATGCATATTATGCAAGTACATGCTTGCATGTCAAGCGCCGGTTGAATGGCGCGGGCCGCACGCCTCGTCATCGGGAGCGGCGACGACGTGGTATTGCTGGAAGGCGCAGAGCAACCGCTGGAGCTGCTTTGAGGCAACAAAATCCGGTCGGCCTCGGCTTTCCGGCCGGATGAGAAGCAACGTTGCGTCCGGCGCTGCCGGCTACGGTCCGTCGAAGCTTCCCTCGAAGATGCCCACGGCGTCCGTCACGCTCGCCGAGTTGTTGCTGGAATTGACGTCGGTTTCGCCGCTGCCGGTGGCGACCGTGGCGGTGTTGTGCACAGGCGATTCGGGCAGGGCCAGTGCGGTCGCGCTCAGGTGATACGTCAGGCCGGAGCCGGCGGGAATGTTCACCGTGTCGTTGATCGGTCCGCTGCTGCCGGCAGTGCAGCCCGCCCCGGGACCCGGCGCGCAGGTCCACGTGGCGCCGAGCAGGTTCGCCGGCAGCATGTCCTGGACTTTGGCGCCGTGCGCGTCCAGCGTGCCGATGTTCTGCACCGTGATCGTGTACTCCACGGACATGCCGCCTTCGAAGAACTTCGAACCGCTGCTGCCGTCGTCGATCTGGATCGCAAGGTCGATGCCCGGCGTCGAGGATGCAATGGCGGTGTCGTCGCTTGCGCTGTCGTTGGCGGTGTAGAACTCGCCGCCACCCGAAACGGTCGCGGTGTTGACCACGTGCGCGGCCGCGTCGGGGGCGACGTTGACGGTGACAGTGATCGGCGGATAGCTCGATCCGTTGGCCAGGACATCCGCACGGGTGCAGGTCAGGGTCGGTGGGGTGCTGCACGACCAGCCAGAACCCGAAATGGCGCTTGCCGTCAGCCCGGCCGGCAATGTGTCCGTGACGGTAACCGTCGCCGCGATGCTCGGTGCGTAGCCGATGTTGGAAACCGTGATCGTGTAGTCGCGGTTGGCATCGCCCTGCGTCCATGTGCCGGTGTGCGTCTTGGCGATCGTCAGGTCCTGCTTCTGCGTCACCGACGCCGTGTCGCTGGCGACGTTGTTGGCCGTGTTGATCTCGCCGGGCAGAGTCAGCGTTACCGTGTTGGTCACGCTCGCCGGCGCATCGCGGTCGACACTGACTTCCAGGAAGATCGCGGAGCTGCCGCCCGCTGGAATCGGGCTGCTGTACGTGCACGTCAGCGTCAACGGCGTGCAGTTCCAGCCGCTGCCGCTGAGCATGTTGATGACGGTCAGGCCGGCCGGCAGCGAGTCGACGACCGTCGCCGTACCGGAAGTCGGCATGGTGCCGACGTTCTGGATGAAAATGTTGTAGCTTGCAAAGCCCTGGCCCTGGGCCAGCGGCGTACCGCGCGACATGGTGATCCTGAGGTCGGGCTCGTTGATCGTGGTCGGGTCGCTCGCGCTGTCGTTGGTCGTGTCGAGTTCGCCGCCGCCGGACACGCTCGCCGTGTTGGTGACGATCGGCTGCGCGTCGCTGGCCACGTCCACGGTCAGCGTGATGTCGGGGAAACCGGCACCCGCGGCGAGCACGGCTGACGCTCCCGTGCGCGTGCAGGAGAGGTTCGAACAATTCCAGCCGGAACCGGCCATCAGTGTCGCCGACAGGCCTGCCGGCAGCGTGTCGGTGACGGTAACGGTAGAGCCGTCGGTCGGTGATGCGCCGGCGTTTGTTGCCTTCAGCGTGTAGGTGCGGCCCGTATCGCCGGGGTTCCAGTTGCCGCTGTGCGTCTTGGTCAGCACGAGGTCGGCCTGGTGGGTCCGGGTCGGATCACTGGCGGTGTCGTTGGCGGTGTTGGTCTCGCCGCCGCCCGAAACGGTTGCCGTGTTGGTCATGTTCGCCGGCGCGTTGTTCGCGACATTCACCGTCACGGTGATCGGCGGATAGCTCGCTGCGGCGGCCAGCGGGTCGCTGCGCGTGCAGGTCAGCGATGCGCAACTCCAGCCACTGCCCGGCGCGCCGGACATGTCGGTTGCGCTGAGGCCGGCGGGCAAGGTATCGACCACCTTGACCTGGGAGCCATCGGTCGCGATGCCGCCGACGTTCGATACCGTGATGCTGTAGGTCCTGCCGGTGTCGCCGAGGTTCCACACGCCGGTGTGCGCCTTGTGGATCGTCAGATCGGGTTTTTGAACGACCGGCACGTTGTCGGTCCAGAAGTTGTCGTCCGGCGTAGTGTCGCCGCCACCCGATACCGTCGCCGTGCACGATTGCGGCGTCGCGGCGTTCGCCGCCACGTTCACCGTCACGATGATGTTCGGATAGGACGTGAAATTCGGCAGCACGTCGCTGCGCGTGCAGTGCAAGGCAGGCAGAGGATCGCAGGTCCAGCCGGTTCCAGCGATTCCGGTGACCGAGAGTCCCGAGGACACGGAGGCGACGACGCCGACCACGCTGCCGTCCGTCGAGACGTGATAGATGTTCGAATTGTCGACGCGGATGCTGAAGCTGCGGGCCGTGTCGCCTTCGTTCCAGGCTCCCTTGGAGGTCGAGTCGTCGAAAACGTCCATCGACAGGTTGGGCGCCACCTGTGTGATCGGCGTTTGATCGCTGGCGGTGTCGTTGCCGGAACTCGTGTCGCCGCCACCCGATACCGTCGCGCTGACGGTCACCATGCCCGGTGCATTGCCGGCCACGTTCACGGTCAGCAGGATCTGGTAACCCGTGTTCGGCGGTATCGCATTGGGATATGTGCAGGTCAGTGACACCGTATTGCAATTCCAGCCGGTGGCAGCCAGGCCGGTCGCGGAGAGGCCGGCCGGCAACGCGCCGTTGTTGACCAGCATCGTGACGGTGCCGCTGGTGGCTGTCTTGGTGCTGACGTTCGTCACCGTCAGCGTGTAGATATCGCCGACGTCGCCCTGCCTGAAGTTGCCGCTGTCGCCGATGGTCATCTGCAGGTCCGGCGCGCCTGGCGCGGCGAACGCGGCATGTGCCGGCAGCATCAGCAGTATCAGCAAGCTCGACGCGGCACGATGAAGTGTCCGCCAACCGCTGCCCTGAAGACGGTATCGAAACGGCGTTGTGGTGTTCATCGAGCGCATGGTCAGCGACATCCCCGGATTTTCCAAGGCAACGCCCGGCAGTGCGAAGACCGAACATCGTTCATCGCCGGGCCGGCCCATACCGTGACCGGCTCGTCAAATTGCAGGGCGTACGGTCTTCGTCAGGGGACGCGAAGGGCAGAGTGCCTTCGCGTCAGGCACGCTGGCTCTGCCATCGAGCGAGTGCGCGCGTTCGATCCGTGTTTTACGTCTCGAGGCGCAGCAGCTCGCGCTCGATCGCAAAGACATGCGGATCGTCCGCGCCAAGGTCACGCAGGGCATCGGCCAGGTGCAGCAGGTAGTCGCGATTGGTGCCGCTGGGACCGTGCGATCGGGCGATGTGCCGCGCGATGTCGCGCTCGCTGGCGTCGCCGAGGAATGCCGCGTTTTCCGGCGTGGCGATGTAGACCAGTCCGTTCACGTGCCGGCTGTCGTCCAGGGTAAGGTCTGTCGCAAGGCGCAGGTAGCCGTTCTTCTCGCGCACGTCGAGCGAAGCAAAGGTCTCGTGGCCCACCAGGTAGGCCACGCCGATGCAGGTGGCGTCTGCTTCGGCGACCAACGTGACGACGCGTCCGGGCGCCGCCGGCGTTCCGCGATGATCGTGCGAGCCTTGCCAGAAGCGTCGCGCCCAGCCGCGAATGCTGGCGCGCCGGCGCTCGATATACGGAAAGTCGGCCTTGTAGATCAGCGAGCCGTAGCCGAACAGCCACACCTGCGCGTGGCCGTCGAAGTGCGTCATGCCTCGGTTGATCGCGATGGTGTCGGCGCGCTCGGCAGGTGCGTTCATGGTGCGGAAAGCGGAAATGGCGATTGCGACGGAAAGATGGCCGGAAAAGGTGACGGAGGAATTATCTGTTTGAACCGCACAATTCCTGCGACCCGCCCGCCATGCGCTTCATGCGCCTGATTGGCTACGCCCCGTCTATCGTCGCCGTCAACGCGCCGCCGATCATCCCAGAAAAAACAGGGCAATGCTGGCCGCGAGCCCGACTACCCACAGCGTCGAGCGCAGGGCGGCCAGATCCCCGAGGTAGGCGCCGATATAGCCGATGCGCGCCGCGACGAACAACAGCGCCACGTTGTCGACGCGCATTTGCGGCGCCTGCAACTGCTGCGCGATCAGCACGCCTGCAATGAAGATCGGCAGCGCCTCGAAGCTGTTCTGCTGCGCGGCGTTGGCGCGCGCCTGCCAGCCCTGCAACTTCCCGAGCCACTGGCGCGGATTGTTGTTGTCGAAGCCGCCCTCGCGCCGAGGCTTGCCGAAACCCGGCGACTTCGCCACGCCGGCGCAGAGCACCGGTAACAGGCACGAGACCAGGATGCAGGCGTCGGCGATGGTCATGTTTCAGCTCCCCGTGTGTGGCGCGTAGCGTACAACGTCGGCCGCGAGCGTTGCACGGGCTTGCGCCCTGGCGCGCTTTTCAGCGCCTCGGCCGCGCCGCGATGGGCCAGCCGCAGAGTCGCGCCAGGCGTTGCCGGCAACCGCCGGCCTCCGGACAGAGCCGAAGGCTGGCGCAACGCGTCGATCGCGGCGTCCCACTCGCGTCCGCAATACAGGGCCAGGCGGCTGGCATTATCATGTCGCCTGCACGGTCGGCGTCGGCCGGCCGCGTCAGAGCTGCCATGAACGACCGGGTACCGCACTTCGACAATTGGGACACGGCATTGCCGGAGGACGCACGCGCTCTGGCGGACCGGCTATTTCCGCTGTTCTACGACGATCTGCGCAGGCTCGCGCAGCGCGAACGCCACCGTGTCGGTGCCGGCGTGACGCTGCAGACGACCGCGCTGGTCAACGAAGCCTATCTGAAATTGCGCCGCGGCAACGGCTGGAACACCGATGCGCATTTCCTGCGCGCCGCGGCCCTGGCGATGCGTCACGCGCTGGTCAATCATTCGGCCGCGCGGCAAGCCGCCAAGCGCGGCGGTGGCGTCGAGCCACTGCCGCTGACCGGGCCGTTCGACGTGGCGATCGAGTCCGATGCGGCAATTCTTGCGCTCAACGAGGCACTGGGCCGGCTCGCCGCCGAATCGCTGCGCCTCGCGCAAGTGGTCGAGTGCCGCTACTTTGCCGGCTACAACGATGTCGAAACCGCGCGCGCTCTCGGCATTTCCGAACGCACCGTGCGCTCCGACTGGACGCTGGCGCGCGCGTGGCTGCACCGGGAACTGGCCGACGCGAGCCAGGCGCGAGGGTGAAAAGCTAACGTTTCGAAGCACCGCTCACGCTGAGCGCTCGACGGCGAGCGAAGTCGACGCCATGTACATCTGGCCTTTCGATTCCTCCGCTTCGGGCCTTGCGCCCCGGGGCGGGCGGATTCCCGGAGCGCGCTATTTCTTCGCGAGCCGGTCGATCCCCTCGAGCACTGCGGCGGACTCCGCGATCTCCGCGCTGGCCGGATCGTCGTGATGACGGTACGCGTCGAGCGCGCGTTGCGCATGATCGCGCGCGGCGGCAAGGTCGCCGTTGCGCGCAAGCGCCTGCGCGTGGATGCGCCACAGATAGCGTTCGTTGCCCGGATTGTGGCTGCCGCTCGCCGTGCCCATTACGCGCTGCGCTTCCATGCTCGCGCGCAGGGCGGCGGTTGCATCTGCGCGCTGCAACGCCAGCTTCGCCAGACCGCCATGGGCCAATGCCGTGAAGTCGAGGTTGCGGCCGTGGTCCTGGGCGATCACTTCGTCGAACTGGCGCTGCGCTTCTTCCGACTCGCCTTGATCGAGCAGGAACAGGCCCCAGCGCGCGCGTGAGTTCATCAGCCTGGCGTTGTCCGGTGCCCCGATCTTCGCCGCATAAGCGATGAATTCGTCCAGGGCCTGCTTGAGTACGCGGCGCGCATCGTCGCGACGTCCGGCGCGATCATAGGCGCTGCCGAGGATTTGTCGCACGTAGGCGACGTCGACAGCCACTCCGCTGTACGGTCGTTCGAGGTACTGACGTTCGACCGCCTCGAGTATCGGAATGGCCTCGCGCGGGCGTCCCTGAGCGCTCAGGCAGGAGCCGTAAACCTCCAGCGCCCTGGCGACATGGTACGCCTCTTTCTCGTCCGGTTTGGCGGGCAGCGCTCGGCGCATCCTGTCGAACAACTGATCCGCCCGTTTGCGATCGCCCTGGCGACAAGCCAGATCGGCCCAGTTCGACAACGTCACCCAGTACCAGTGATCGCGCTCGCCGTGGGTCTGCAGGAACAGGTTTGCCGCGCGTTCGTAACTCGCATTCGCCTCGGCGATTTCACCCGACCCTTCCAGCTCGATGGCAAGATTGAATTCGATGAGTGCCGCTTGCGCGTCGTTGCGTTCCGGCAGCAGGTCCAGCGCGGCTTTGGCCCGGCGATGCAATTGGAGGCCGCGTGCGACATCGCCGCGATCGCCGCTGTAGACGTTGCCCAGATAGAGCAGCGCGTTGACGTACTGCAGGTCTGCGGGATTGGTGCTCTCGTACAACGCGATTGCACGCAGCAGCATGGATTCGTATTCGGACTGCTGCTTGGCGTCCGAGCTGATCGTGCCGGCCTTGAGCACCCACCAGCGCGCGCGCAGCGGTGACCGATCCAGTCCGGCTTGCCGGATCAGCGGATCGGCACGGTCGAGCAGCCGTGTTGCACTTTCGAAATCGGACGCGTCCTTGGCCTCCTGCAGATAACCGTCGATGACCCGCGGATCCTGTTCGCCGTAACGGTGCCGCGCGAGTTCCATGTACGTGGCGTGGAGCGCCGCATAGCGCTCTGTTTCGAACAGTTCATGGAAGATGTCCGCGATCGTGCCGAGCAGTTCGATCTGCAATTCGGGTTGCGCCGCGAAATCCCGCTCGATGCGCGGCGCGCTGGCATCGAGCAGTTCGCGTGCGGTGATGCCGCCGCGCGGCTTGTCCGATGCCTGGCGCGGATCGCTGGCCTTGAACATGCTGAGCAGGAAGTTCTTGGTGGCCTCCGCGCGCGAAGCCTGCGCTTCGGCGACGCGTGCCTGCGTGGCAGCCTTTTGCGCCTGCCACAGCGTGCCGATCAGTCCCGCCGCGAGCGCGAGGATCAGCGCCGCCGCACCGGCAACCGGCAAGCGGTAGCGGCGCAGCACGCGCCCGAACACGTACAGGCGCGCGCCTTCGCGCGCCAGCACCGGTTCGTGCGCCAGATGGCGTCGCAGATCCAGCTTCAGCGCGTTGACCGTGTCGTAGCGGTGCGCCGGCTCGCGGCGCAGACACTTGGCGACGATCGCGTCGAGATCGCCCGCCAGCGCGCTCGCCGGCAACGGCGCATCGGCCTTGTCGCGGATAGCGTGGCTCGGCAACGGCGCGATGCGATCGGTCAACTGCGCCAGCGCCTGTGCCGACGGCAGGCCGCGCATGCGCAGCGGGCGCTCGCCGGTCAGCAGTTCGAACAGCATTACGCCGAGCGCGTAGACGTCGGTCGCCGTGGTCACCGGTTCGCCGGCCAGCTGCTCCGGCGCAGCGTAGTCGGGCGTGAACGGCGCGACCGTCATCGTCGGATCGGCCGACTCGTTCGCCGCACTCGCATCGAGCAGCTTGGCGATGCCGAAATCGAGCAGCTTCACCTTGCCCTCGCCATCGACCAGCGTGTTGGCGGGTTTCAGGTCGCGATGGATGACCAGGTTGCGATGCGCGTAGGCGACCGCGTCGCAGACCTGCGCGAACAATTCGAGCCGCTCGCCGAGCGAAGCGCCGCGCGCGTTGCAATAGTCGAGCAACGACACGCCGTCGACGTACTCCATCACGGTGTACGGCCGGCCGTCCGGCGCTACGCCGCCGTCGAGCAGGCGCGCGATGCCGGGATGTTCCAGCCGCGCGAGAATCTGCCGCTCGGCGTGAAAGCGCGCCTGCTCGCCGATCGCCTCGAAGCGCAGCAGCTTGAGCGCCCCGCGCTGCCTGAACCCGTCCGCATCGCGCAGTGCGGCGTAGACCTCGCCCATGCCGCCGCGCCCGATCAGCCGCTCGATGCGCCAGCCGCCGAGGCGGGTCTCCGCAGCGAGCGAAGGAACGATCGGCGCGGCGTCCGCGGCATTCCCGATCAGCAACGGGGTGTCGAGCACGCCTTGCGCCGCGTGCGCGTCGAGCAATGCCGCGACTTCGCGCTGCAATTCCACGTCGTCGCCGCAGGCGCGCGCCAGCCGTGCCGGCCGCTCCGCCGCGGGCCAGTCCAACGCTTGAGCAAAAACCCGCTCGAGCTGCTGCCAGCGTTCACGTAGCACGACGGCTCCCGACGATCTTGCTGCCATCTTCTCATACAACAAACGGTCGCGAATCCGGCAATGCAGGCGGGCAGGCGGTTGCCGCGCTGCCGGATCCGTCGCTGTTTCCTGTATCGGACTGGAAAGGGCTGATGCAAGGAGACGAAGCCATGCATGCGACAAGGCCGGACCAGGCGGGGCAGCCGCGCGCCGACACGCGCAAACGAAGCGACCGGGGCACGATATCGGCCGGGCAGCGCATCGCACGCGTACTCGTCCACGCGCTGGCCGGCCTGCCGTGGCTGCTGCAGGCAGCCTATTGTCCCGCGGCACCGGGAGACTTCGACTCGTCATTCGGCAATGGCGGCCGTCGGCTCGTGGACGTTTCCGTCCAGGGCAAGTACGACAAGGTCGCCCGACTCATCGTGCGCGCCGACGGCAAGCTGTTGATGGGCGGCACCTGCCAATTCCAATACGACGTTCGCGGCTTCAATTCGGAGACGTTCTGCGTCACGCAGCTGCGGCCCGACGGCAGCTACGACGGAAACTTCGGTCCGGGTGGCGTCGGCTATCTGCAGTTCAACACGATCAGTGGATGGCCGATCGGTTCCGGGCTGGACGACATGATCATCCTGCGCGACGGCCGGATCGCGCTGCTCGGCTACGACCTCGACGGCAACAAGCCGATGGTGGCTGTACTGCTCGCGGACGGCAGCGCGCTCGACTCGACGGTCGGCGGCGGCAAGGGGTTCGTGGAGTTCACGCTCAGTGCGCAGCCCGGGACGGAACTGGAGACGAGCCTGATCGAACAGCCGGATGGCAAGATCCTCGTCGCCGGCAGTGCGCCCGGGATCAGCGGCAACCAGGATTTCGCCGTGACGCGCCTGCTCGCGAACCTCAGCGGTCCGGATCCTTCGTTCGGATCGAACGGGTATCAGAGTATCGCGTTCGACCTTGGCGGGCCCGGCGGCGACGATAGCGACTATTGCGTCGCCGTTCGGCTGCAGTCGGACGGCAAGATCGTGCTGTCGGGTGACGCGGCCACGTATCCCGCAGGACAATCGCCAACCGGGTACGAGATAGGGATCACGCGCCTGAACGTCAACGGCACGCGCGACCTCACGTTCGGCAATGGCGGCGACGGCCGCGTGCATTACGCGGCCGGAGGCGTGGCGCTCGCTGTCGATGCGCAGATCGATTCCGCCGATCGCATCGTCGTCGGCGGCGAATTCTTGGCGGCCATTCCGGCTACCGAAGGGAAGTGGCTGGTCGATCGGCTGTCTCGCGACGGCGCGCGTGATCCCTCGTTCAACCAGGGCAATCCGAAGATTTTTTCCCCTCCGGTCGGCCACGGCGGTGGAACGATTCATCGTCTCGCATTGACGCGCGACGGCATCTATGCGATCGGCGATACACGGCGGACGGCGCCGCCCGCCGCGAGCAACAACTACTTTGCCGTCGCACGGCTGCACGCCAATGGCTCGCTTGACAGCCGGTTCGGCGATGCCGGCCAGGTTTTTGGCTCGTACGCGACGACGAACGATGTCGATGCGACGGGCACCGACATCGGAATCGGCCAATCCGGAGTCCTTGTCGCCGGTACCCAGACGCAAGCCGTCATGAACAGCAACGACAACATCTTCAAGTTCGCGATCGCACGGCTGCAGGACGTCCCGCCCTTCGACCTGATCGGCCACAAGGGCGCCGAGGCATGCTGGTCCAAGGCCGTGACCGAGCCGGCGTTCCTCGGCCTCGTCGGCAGCAACGTCGAAGGCAATACGGCTTGTATCCCGCCGTTCGTCTTCAATTCTTTCAACGGTACCGCGTTCGTGACGTACAACGTGTGCTACACGGCCGCGTGTCCCGGCGGAAACGTGGGATGCCCGGTCACCACGCATACCGGGGCTTTCGGCGTCGACGGTGATTTCGGCGCGGGCCAATTCAGCGCCACCGGCACTGCCGACAGTTTCATCATGGCGGGTGTGAGCGGATTCGGTACCTGCAACTACAGCGCAAGCGCCATCACGACGAGTTATGCCACGGACTACATCTTCACCGACGACGGCAATCACGGCGACTACGCGGCGTTGCTGAACCAGTTTACGGCGGCACCGACGAATGTCGCTCTCAGCGGCTCGGGCTCGGACCCGAGCTGCGGAAGTTCCGCTGCCTACCTCTATCCTTACTTCTACGCCTACGCAACCGTGGGCATGAGCGCCGGCCTGAAGCAGAAACTGCAGAGTCCGACGGTCGGCAAGGCGGTATGTCCGGCGCAGTAACGCATCGAAAATGGAGGACCGCGAAAAAATGGTGTCGGAGCGGCCGTCTGTTTTGAAGCGTAGTCCGACCCCGCATCCAGGCAGGTGACGAAGATGAACGACAACAATCTGGCGTCGGCGTTGCACAGGATCGTTTCGAGCGGACTTCGCGATTCGACCGCGGTGTCGGCGCTCGCGCTCGCGGCGGCTCTCGGTTGCGCCGCGACAACGGCGCTCGCGGGCAATACGTATATCGTCAGCACCGCGCTCGATCCGGTTGGTCCGCCCGACAGCTTGAGCCTGCGCGAGGCCATCACGGCCGCGAATAGCGCGGACGGAAACACGATCCAGTTCGCGCCTGCGCTCGGCGGCAGCACGATCACGCTGACGACCGGCGAAATCCAGATCAACCATGCGATGAATATCGTCGGACCCGGCGCCGGGAACCTTGCCATCAGCGGCGCCTACGCCAGCCGCATTTTCTACTTGTCGTGCGCGGACAAGAGCCAACACGTGTCGATCTCGGGCCTGGCGCTGCGCAACGGCAGCACGGCGGACTTCGGGGGCGCCATTTCGTCGAAGCGCTGCTATCTCGACCTGTCGCAGGCCAACATCAGCGCATCGCACGCCGCGAGCGGCGGCGGCGTGTCGTTCAACAATGGCCGAATCGTGCGCACTGTCGTGTCGGGCTGCAGCGCGAGCACTGGCGGTGGCATTTTCGAACACCTCAGTGAAGGGCCGCAGACGATCGCGTACAGCACGATCAGCTACAACCACGCCAGTACGGCAGGTGGCGGAGTCGGGATGGTCTTTGTCGGATACCCAAGCGTCATCACGCACTCGACGATCAACAACAACTCCGTTACGCCGGCGGGGTCCAGCGGACTCGGCGGCGGCGGAATCGAAGTGATCAGCGCCGGGCTGAAGCTATACTTTTCGACGATCAGCAACAACAATTCCCTGAAAGCGGGCGGAGGAATCTCATTCGCGGAATCGGGTGCCGCCGACGCTGCGATCATCTATCGTTCGACGATTACGTCAAATTCGAGCTACATGACACCCGGCAACGGCGTCTACACGCCTTCCGGACACCCGAAGATCACGGCGAGCATCGTTGCGGACAATTTCAACATTTACGGCGGTACCGACCTCTCCGGGTCTTTTATCCTGTTGTACAGCCTGGTGCAGAACCCCGGCAGCGCAACGATCACCGGAACGGGCTCGATCTTCGGCGTCGACGCGCATCTCGGCCCACTCGCGGTCAACGGGGGCTTCACGCGAACGAGGCTGCCGTTTGCCGCAAGCCTGGCCGTCGACGGAACCCCCGGCTGCGGCCAGAATCTCGGACCCGACCAGCGCGGCGTGGCCGCGTGCGTCAACGGCAAGGTGGACATGGGCGCGGTGGAGCGGCAGTCGCCCGAGGTGATCATCTTCCGCAACGGATTTGAATCCGGATAGCGCCGCGACGTTTCTTCTCCAGCGATGCGCGACGCCGGCATCGGCGTTCGCGAATGCTCGACGAGTGCGGCGCTTCACCGCAACGAGGCGATGTACGCCGCGATGTCGATCATCTGCTGCGTGCTCAAGCGGCCGGCGACCGGTTTCATCAGCTGCGCCAGGCTGCCGTCGCGCGCGCCGGTCTTGAAGTCGTAGAGCTGGCGCACGAGATAACTCGGCGAGCGCCCGGCAATTGTTGCGCGGTCGCGCTCAGCTGCCGTCGAAGCCATCGCGAAAGATGATTTCGGCCGCCTCGAATGCGCCGAGGTCGCAACGCCCGCCGTACGGCCGCTTGACGCCGCGCTGGTCGCGCGTGAGCACGGCGCCGACGTTGTCGGTGCAGCCGCCCAGGTTGCCTGCATCGATCGCGGCACTGCCGCCCAGCAGTGCATGCGTCTGCGTCAGGCCGCCGTTGTCGTCCAGCGGGCCGAAATTCGCGGCGCCGGTGCCGTAGCTGCCTGCAACCGTGCAATGGGACGTATCGACGTCGACGCTCAGCAGGTTGTCGCCAAGCGAGCTGAGCGATCCGGCGCATTCGTCGCCGGCCAGGGTCGGGAACGGCCCCGACACGATCGATCGCAGGTTGCCCTGCACGATGCTGTTGGTCATGGTGAGCGAATTGCCGCCCACGACGTAGATACCGCCGCCGATTGCGCTGCCCGAGTCGTCGGCGTTGGCCAGGTTGTCGGTGACGGTCGTGTTGTACAGGGCGACGCCTTGCCGGACGTACAGCCCGCCGCCGTTCTCGAAGCTGAAGTTGCCCGAGACCGTGCTGTTGACCAGGATCAGGTTCACAGCGCTGATGCCACCACCAGCGCTGATGCCACCACCGCGTAAGGAGCGGTTGCCGCTGACCGTGCTGTTGCGGACAGTCGCGCTGCCGCCATTCACGACGAGCCCGCCACCCTCGCCGGTCGTGCCATTGTCGTGGTTGTCGCGGATCGCGCTGCTGTCGATCGTCAACGTGCCGCCGGCGCCGAGGACGCCCCCGCCAAGCGTGCTGGGACCGTTCGTGCTGTTGGCCGACACGACGCTGTTTGTCATGGTCAACGTCCCGGAGTTCCAGATGCCGCCGGCGTAGCCCTGCATGTTGCCGGTCGCATTGTTGTCCGCGACGACGCTGTCGACCAGAGTCAGTGTGCCGCCATTGAAGATGCCGCCACCCATACCGAAATTGCCGCCAACCTCGCCCGCCTTGTTGGACGACACGAGGCAACGCGACAGCATCAGGGTCGCGAAATTCTGCACGCCGCCACCTTGACCGCTACCCTGCTGGAGGGCTTTGCCGTGCAGGAACGACACGCCGGAAATCGCTGCGACAGGGCTGCCGTAGGTGCAGACGTTCGAAACGGCCGCGTCGCGGATGCAATGCGAGACACGCAGCACGCCGGCGCCGACACCCATTGCGTCGATCGTGTTGTCGCTGCCGTTGATCGTCACGCTATCGGCGATCTCCAGCGCAAAGACACCGGAAGAAGCGCTCATCGTCAATGTATAGGTGACGTTCGGCTGCAGGTTGATCGTATCGGCACCCGCCAGCGCGTTTGTCTCTTCGAGCGCCGCACGCAAGGTGCAGGCGCCGTTGCCGGCGACGGTTTCGCAAACGCCATCACCGGGGTTCGCGTCGTGGAAGTCGGCCGGGCTGTTGACGGCAAACGTGGCCGCAGCGAGCGGTGGCGCCGGCAGGTACGCCAACAGAGCGACAAGCATGAACAGCGCCGGGCGACGTCCCGGCGATACAGCATCCCCAATCCCCATCGGTCGGACTCCCGGCCCCAGCCAGAAGCCTATGTTCGCACGAGACGGCCAAGGTTTGCGCTACCGCCGCCCGCCATGGGAATCTGAGCTGACCGCGCAGCGGGTCCGCCGGAACCGATTTCGCGAACCCGAGTGAACCTGTCAGCGTTCCAGCGGCTTGTTTCGCATGGCTACGGCTCGAACGAGTCGGCGAAGATGCGGTCGTCCTGGCCGCTCAGCGTGAACGCGAGATTGAACGAGCTGCTGCTGCCGATGATGTCGGTGCCGATGCGCAACCAGTTCGGTGCAAGGTTCGCGTTGCGGATCCAGGCCTGCAAGTCCGATACGAACGGGGTGCCGGGCGACACGATGGGACGCGATCCGGAGAGCCAATAGAAATCGCCGCTGAAGAGTGCTACCTGTGCGACGAAGAAGTAGTGGCCTGCCGGCAGCGTGATCGCGGGAATGAAGGTCGCATTGACCACACCCTCGGCGCCGGACGCCGCACCATCGCCGCCGGTCAGGTTGTTCGGCGCGGGATTGATGCCATTGAGCACCGAATTCAACGCCGTGAAACTCGGGTTCAGCAGCGTGAACGATACGGAGAGGCCGTCGGTCGCCGTGTCGCGCGCTTCGTAAGCGGTGTCGGAAGGGGAGTTGACGCGAGTCGGCGAGCCCGGCGGAGCGGGGTTCGTCGAATCGAGCGGAAACACGCGGTAGATCTTGACGACGACCTGGCTGATCGAAGCGCCCGACGCGCCGCTCGGCAGCAAGCCGGTGAATGTCGCGCCCGTGAGCGTCGTCTGCAGCGGCAGCACGAAATCGTCCGCGGCTTCCTTGAACGCCGAGCCGGGCCGCGATGCCGCGGCGAGCTGATTGTTCGGCGTCCCGGTGCTGAAGACGTACGGATCGGCCAGCGCCGGGGATGTCGTCGCCAGCAGGACCGAAACAAGGCAAAAGATTTTCATTGCGATCATCCGGGGAGCAGCAGCGGGAAGCGATAGCCGTTGAGCCGGCGCCGGCGAGACGATGCATTCGCGCAAGGCCACGATCCGGGTCGCCGCAACATCGGCGAAGACTACTACGCGGACACGGTGCGTTGGTGAAACCGGCTACGCGAAGACGGCCAGAGTGAATTTCCGTGTAAATTCAGAAGAGGCGCATTGGAAGGAACGAGGTTGTCCGGCGAAGAAAAATGACCTGACCGCGGCCAACGCGTTGCGCCATGCACCGCGTTGGCCGAGGAACGCAGTCTCTGCCTCCTACTTACTTGAACTGGAACCCCGCGATGTGGCGGGTTCCGTCGACGAAAGGAACCACGAGTTGCCTGCAGCTGCCCGACCACGTTGCACCGTCAGGCAACGAAGCATGCCATCGTTCGTCACAGCGACACTCTGAAACCCTTGTTCCGCGGCTGCGGGGCACGACATCGCCCACAGGCACTACGCGTTCGTTGATTCGAAGCACGCTGTCGCCGATGTGAAGCACCGCATCGCGAAATTGGCGCATGACATCATCGGCACAAAAAAACGCCTCGATAGTTGCCCATCGAGGCGTTGGGGTTGCATGAGCGAAGACTTCGCCTATCAATACAGACAGCCGGCTTGCCCGCTGCGATTCAGATAGCCGGTACGCGCGGTATAGGCGGCGTTGGACCATTCGCCTTGCAATATCCAATGGGTGCCACCCAAGGATACCGGTTCTGGCGCCGGCTCCGAGAGGAACGCCCAGGCACATTTGTCGCCATTTTCCTGGCCTGAGGAGTCGAACCAGCCGGTTCCCTGCGGATCAGTGATCGCTTCTGACAACTCATGCGAGGTCACGTTCGCGAGTGCGGCAAGAGCTGCCGAGTGACCGGTGACGGTGTCGCCGACATCGCAGCCACTCACGCCACTCAGATTCGGCATGTAGGCAACCTGGATCGGCGTCGAGCCGCAGCTGCCCCAACTGTGCCAAGCGCAATAGCTGACGTGACCGGCGCCGGTCGAAGTGAATATGAAGTACACCGCGTTCGGATTTGGAGCGTTGTTGGTCACCTTGCACACTTCGGCGACGGCGCCCGAGGTACTAAGGGCTCTTGATGGCGGCGTACTGTTGTCCTGGTACACGCCGCCGACCACCGTCTTGCCGCTGACCTTGCCATTGGATCCGGTGTATTCTCCCGACGCGTTCCCGATGCTGCTGCCGCTGAAACCGGAGAAGAACGTGGCCATGCCGTTCGTGATGTCGCTGCTCGAGGGACCCCAGAAGATCGAATACGTCGTCGGCGTGACCAACACGTTTCCATTGTGGTAGGTCATCAGCGCGGAACCACCGCCGCCACCGGGCTTGCCGTAGTTTGGCTTGGAATTGTTGAATTCCTTCCTGTGGAAAACGTGTTCGGGAGCGTCAGCGGAGAGGAACACGTCACTTTCATAATTCGCCAGGTCGCCACGTACGATTTCACCCTCGGCGTTCGTGACGTACACCGGCTGCGAGGGGCTGGAACGCGAAGCGACCAGGTCTTCCGGATCATGCACCATGCGAACGAACGCATTGCCGCGATAGAGCGCGGCCATGCCATCGCCATCGGCGACGAGCACGTCACCGGCGCGCAGCTGGCTGCCATTGGTGTCGTATGAGATGTAGAGGGTCTGGTTGCGTTGGGCAGCAACGGCAGACGTGGCGCAGATGCTTGCGAGAACTGCGCTTGCCAGCAAAAGATGTTTCATCTATCTCACTCCGGGATTTGAGCCGCCTTGGCTCTGGTTGCAGTTGAGTTCCTCAAGTCGATGAGGAACTACTCAGGATGATGCGAAAGCAACAAAGTTCGTCCGTGAAATCCAAAATAATACCTGCCGAAACGGCCCTTGATCAGTGTGTAGATGGCTCTACAAACCAGACGGAGCTTAGCGTGATTCGGCCCACAGTCAATGCTGCTCGGCAGCAGCAAGATTGTCAGCATTCCGTCAGCAAGAGATCTCCTACGAGACGATTCGCCAATCTCCGACAGCATCAGCTAGCTGGAAGGAAGCAGCGCGGCCGTAAGCCTCATGAGCCCTCATTCACCGAAGCCGTTGGGAGTTTGCTGACTGCACCTGCGGCAGGCACCCACCAAGTCGCAGCTGTTACTGCTCTGGCGTCATTGCGCAGCCGCGCACGGCTGAACAGGCGCCCGGTGCGGGCGGATTCGAGGGGTTTGAAGCAGCGGCAGCGTCGGCGTAGCATCAAGTCCGCCAACCAGCCGGGCAAGCTATTCAAAGTGGCGCACATCACCGGTGTCACTGGGGAAACGACTTGCCGAGCGGCGGCGCACGACATCGCCGACGTGGACCACGACTCCGCCGATTCGGAGCACGACGTCGCCGACGTGAAGCACGGCATCGCTGACCTGGCGCATGACGTCGTCCACGTGGCTGCCGACGTCGCCGGCGCGAAGCATGACGTCGCCGGCGCGAAGCACGGCATCGCTGACCTGGCGCATGACATCGTCCACGCGATTGCCGACGTCGCTGGGGCGGAGCATGACGTCGCCGACGTGAAGCACGGCATCGGGGAATAGGCTCACGACGTCATCCACGTGGCTGCTGACGTCGCTGGCGCCGAGCACGACGTCGCCGATGTGAAGCACGACACCGCGGAATTGGCGCATGACGTCATCCACGTGGTTGCCGACGTCGCCGGCGCGACGCATGACGTCGCCGACGTCGCGCACGAGGTCGGGGATGTCGTCGTCGACATCGGCGATGCGTTCGTCGCGAACAAAAAAAAGCCGCATCCCTGCGGCTTTTGTCCTTCCCTGGGCTGGAGAGGCGGAAGTGGCTACGCCGCCTTGGCGAACGCCAGCACGTGAGGCTCGGCCGGAGGCTGCGTCGGCGTTGGCGTCGGCTCAGCCTGACGCATCGTGCGGGTGAACCGCGAGCCCAGTTCCTTGCGCAGCGAGTCGAGGCCTTCGGACTTGCCCGAGCGCTTGAGCAGGTTGTAACCCTCCAGTGCCGCTGCCATCACGTCGCTGCCGAGGGCGAAATTCGTGTCCGCCGCGCGTTCGCTCAATCGCGCCAGCCGCACCATTCGCGGTCGCAACTGATCGATCCCGTTGAGATCCGCGATGGCGTCCGCCAGGCCGAGATTCTGCGGCACCATCTGCGGATTCTGCTCCAGTACATGCAACGTCTGGCGACAGAAAGCTTCCGACTTGTTGCCCATCCTCTTGTACGACTTCTTGTTGGGCAACGCGATGAGTCCGGCGAGCTGTGTTTCCAACTCCGTCAGTGCCGAATCGACTGCCGTGATCTGCGCATCGGTGAGATTCCAGGAAACGAGATTCTGCGACATGCGAACTTCTCCCTTTGGTTGACTCCGGCGTCGGCCCCCATGGCCGGCACCGGCGTGCCGAGCGGCACGGGAGTATTGGAACGCAAGCGCATCTCGCCGATTGAGACTGTGGGAAACGATCCTGATCGGCCCTTCGAGGCGTGCCGCGGTGGAGCGGAAAGCGAGCGACAAGAGTCAGGTTGGTCCGTCGCCCAGGGACCTGAAAATGTACCCTGAGCCGGCTCTCGCCGGTTTCGATCACGGGCTGGGATCGAAGTTGTCGCGAAAAATGAAGTCCTCCGGGTTTTGCCGCTCGACGGAGCCCATGTCCAGGTGGCCGTTGACGCAGCGGCGCACGCCGCGCTGTTCGGTGTTTACGTCGGAGCAGGCTGGACCTGCGTCGATGACCGGACTGTTCGCGGCCGGAAGCAGGGTCCAGGTCGGCCCGCCGTTGTCTTTCAAAAGTCCCAGTTTCGGATCGACGCCGAACAGCGAGCTGCTGCTGATGATGGTCGCGCTGCCGGGACTGCGAACCAGGCTCGATATTATGGCGAAAAACCCGGCGAGATCGTACATGCCGCCACGATTGAAATTGTTCGCGACGATGGTGGAGTTGAGATAGGCTTGCCCGCCGGATGCGCTGATGCCATTGCCTTGGTCGTAACAGCAGCTGCTGTTGCCAACGATGGTGGTGAACTTGAAAGTGGCGTGGCTTGCCGCGTAGCCACCCTGCAGGTAGACCCCGCCGCCGCCGTCGGAGGCGTAGTTGTACGCTATCGTCGAATCTTCCACCAAAGACCTGGTGCCAGAGAGAAAAATGCCACCCCCGAGATAGCTGCCGTAACCGAGCATCGACGTGACCGAGTTGCCGCTGATCGTCGAATTGGACATGGTCAGATAGCCGCTGGCCATATAGATTCCGCCGCCGCGATCAACAGCGGTGTTTCCAAGAATCGAACTCCTGTTGACGTTTACGTTGCCGTGAGTGTAGATGGCGCCACCATTGGGTGCGCTGTTGCCGCTGATCGTGGCGTTGTCCAACGACACCCCGTAGGCGGAATTGGAAGCGATTGCGCCGCCGCCGTTTTGCGCATGGCTTGCCGTGATCCGCGAGTTCAGGAGCTCCAGTCCGCAGCCGTTGGCGTACACGGCGCCGCCGTAGCTGGTGCTTGCGCCGCTCGTCAACGTTACGCCGGACAGCTTCAGATGTCCGGTCCCGCTGCAAGACTCGATCTGGAAGATTCGCGACGCATTGTTGCCGCTGATCGTCAGGTGGTCCCGACCCGGGCCTTGGATGTACATCGGCGTCGTCACGGGAATCTCGGTTCCCGCCAGCGTGATCGTGCTGCCGACCAGGCTGGCGTCGAACTGTACGGTGTTTCCGCTAGATCCACTCGCCAACGCGATGGCCTGGCGCAGACTGATGGTCCCGCCCGGACCGGGATCGAGCGCCGTGTTGACCGTAAAGATGCTGCCGGCTTCGGCCGGTGCGGTGAACCCCAGCGCCAATGCCATTGCTGCCGCGCAGACGAGAGGCGCGCCGCTGCTGCTGCGCGAGAGCGAGGCGCCGATTGCGGCGCCCAGCGGCTTACCGCGCCGTAGACGCGCCGCCGTCATTCGCCCGGCACCGCGTCGAAGATCGAGTGCATGATCCCTCCGTCGCCAGCCGCCGCCGCACGTGCGGCTCGGTGCAGGCATAGAAGTCCCGGATCAAGCTTACTCCTGCGCCGACACGAGTTCACCTTTCCGGAGCAGCTCGGAAAAGGAGAAGTGCCAAGGCACTCTGACCCCGTTACTTGGTCTTACTGCGCATCGGCCAGGCACTGGATCGTCGTCTGCAAGGAGAAGTCCGAAGCGGTGGTGTGCCGCTGCGCCCGAAACAGGTCGAGTTTGTACGTCTGACCCGGCGCAAGCCCATAAAGGGCAGCATGCGGCGCATCGAAGGTCACCGAAGCCGCCGTTGCACCGTGGACGCCGCCCATATCGATGAAGAGCTTGCCGTCGATGTACGCCCATACGTCGTCATCCCCGGTGAACGAGAACGTTTCGCCGCCGTGGAACACGAATTGCGCGTGCAGCATCGTGGTGAAGTCGTAGTTGTGGCCGGTGCTCCCAAGGTTGCCGAAGCCCAGATCGTCGATCGGGAAGTAGGCGCTGTTCGAATACCCGAACGTGCCGGGTGGATTCTCGGTGAGCGTCAGCGTCTGCTGAATCGGAAGGTTGATCGGGTCGTCCGTGAACCATTGTGCGAACGAATCGGCGCTGGCGACTTGTACTTTCGTCGGGCCCTGGCTTCCGTAGGTCGATTGCAGCGTCGGCACGCCGCCGGGCACGATGCTCGACGCGGCAAGGCCGGTCGCAAGCCCTGCGCTGAATTGCTCGAAGTCCGGATGGCCGCCGGCTTCGTAGTAGGCCTTGAAGTCATGCAGGTACGCGGTCAGCGTGCCGCACGGCACGACCGTTACCGGCATCGATGTGACGCTGGCCTCCTGGTTCGAGCCGTCGCGAACGGTTTCGGTGACGGTGTACATCCCGGCGGCCGCGAAGGCGTGAACCGGATTCTGCAACGTCGATGTGCCACCGTCGCCGAAGTCCCAGGCCCACGAACCGATCGTCCCGTCGGCATCGATCGATTGATCGGTGAACGTTGCCGCCAATCCCTCGGCGACAAAGCTGAAGTCGGCAGTTGGCGGCGGATCGAACGCATCGGCGAATATCTCGTCGGATGCCACGTCGTCGGCAAGCGCGAAGGCAACGCCGTGGGCGGCAAGCGCGAGCGCGATGATCGACGCGCGCAAGCAGCGCGCGCGTGAAGCGATGGTGGTCTTGATGGGTTAGCCCCTGGGCCGAATGACGGCTCAGAGGATAGTCAATATTGCCGACATGGCGATAGGGGCAAGAGTGGGCGCTCAGGCAGGCAGCAAGCGCGGTACTGAAACAGGAGCAGAGTACTGTTCTGGAAAGTCTACTCTGACCCCTGATTGTTGCCTGATTGTTGATTGTTCCCTTTGTTGGCGCGCCTCAATTGCAAGCCGAAGTGGTTTCGAAGCTGTCGCTGAAGATTGCATCCTGGTCGGAGCACAGCGAGAACTCCGACGTGTTCCCCTTCGGATCGGTCGCAGTCGCCGTAATGACGCGGTGACCCGTCGGCACGGTGAAGGGCAGCGGGCCGAACGAGACATTGTTCGACGGGCTGGTGCTGACATCCTCGAAGCCGATGAAGTCCCTGCCCTGGCCGTTGTGCGATTTGTCACAGCGGGCGCCGGCAAAAAATTCCAGCCGGTAGGTCTTGCTCGCTTCGCTGTTCAGACTGCCGCTTACCTGCACGGCCGTCGGCGACTCGATCGTCACGTTGCTGATGACCGGATAGTTCTGCAGGTTGTTGTTGCCGGTGTCGCCATCGTTGGTATCGTTCGGCGTCGGCGGTGAAACATTGTCGCTGCCGCCAAGGCTGATGCCGAAGCCGTTGCCGGCGATCGAGTTGCCGAGCACGGCCCAGTTCGCAGCGAGCGCGATGGAGACGCCATTGGTGCCGTTGCACGCGATCACGTTGCCTTCGCCCGCGGCCGTGCCGCCGATCAGGCCGCCAGAAGCGGCCGAGGTGACGAGAATTCCGGAGGTTCCGCTCGGCAGCGGCAGCGTGCCGTCCAGGCTGACGCCGATGTGATTACCCTGAATCACGGGAGTGCCTGCAGCGGCATCGCCCTGGACCAGTATGCCGTTCAAGGTGCCGCGAATCAGGTTGCCCGCGTCGGCTGCGCTGCCGCCGATCGTGACCGCGCCGCTGCTGGCGCCGACGACCACCCCGTAAGGGCCTGCCGGTAGGGCAAGCGTGCCGGCGGCATCGGTGCCGATGCGATTGCCCAAGGCGCTGGAGGCACCCGGGTTGGAAGAGTTGGAATTGAACTGGAGGCCGACCAGGGCCCACCTGCCGATAACGTTCCCGGCACCGGCGACGCTGCCGCCAACCGTGTTGCCGCCGGTGGCGACGTTGATCCCGTACTGCGCGTTGCCGATCGCCGCGGTGCCGCTGGCGTCGACATCGAAGTAGTTGCCCTGGACCAGGTGCGAGGCGCCGCGCTCGATCCACAGTCCGACGCCACCACCTCCACCGTTGTCGAATGCGATCACGTTGCGCAGCGCCGGCGTCGTGCCGCCGATCGTGTTGCCGGTGCCGTTCACGTCCAGGGCGTCGAAAGTGACCAGATGCGTCGACACCGTGGACCCATCGGGCTCCACGCCGATGAAATTGCCGGCTACGGTCACATTGTCGCTGTCGACCTTCACCATGTAACCCAGAGGGATGCTGCCGCCGGGCCTCACGATGGACAGTCCGCGTACCGTGGAACCGCTGCTGCCCGGCGCCAGATGCAAGCCGGTTCCGGTCACGCCGCTGATATCGAGCCGGATCGCGATCACGGCATTGTCGCCGACGGCGAGCGTATTGGCGCTCGCGCCGGGCTGCGTTGCATAGCCATCGATCACGACCGGTGCAGTGATGTCCGGCAACGTCGTCGACGGCGCAATCGTGCAAATCTTCGGTGGCCCGCCGACGCACCCCGCATCGGTAATGTCGAATTCGATCGTGTCCGTTCCGGAGCCTCCGGCAGCGCACTCGCCGCTCTTTGCTCCCGAGGCCGTGTTGGTATTTGCCGCGGCGATCGCTTCGCGCAGCGTGCAATGGCCGTCGTCCAACACAATATCGGAGGTGCTGTTGACCACGATCGCAGCGTCGGCCGCCGGGCTGGATGCCAGCACCAGCGGCAGTGAACGGATCCAAATGCGCCTGCATGCACGGTGCATACGAACCCCGCTTCGCAACAGAGCACGCGTGGAAATATGCTCCCGTGTATTTGCAAACGCAAGATCAGCGCCGATCCAGGCCCAGGGTGCCGCGGCTTCTTCGATGCCGGAACGCACCCTGACACATTTCTGACGAGGAATTGAGGAATTGGAGGAATTGGGGACGGGGGTGGTCAAGGCGATTTAACTGCCTCCGTCTCCTATTTTCGGTTCCGCGTCATCGCATCGTAGGGGGCGACCCGAATCCATTATTGAAGATGGTGTTGGTGTCGCAGCCGGTGTACCACGGCGTAATTCTGGTCAACGAATCCCATTCAGCGTTATCAATAGGCGCAAAATTGTTGCCGGGGCAGAGTGCACCATAATCCAAGAAGAAAATCGGATTGGGCGGGGGCGGCATGGCTCCTGTCAATTTGTTACCTGGTATGTCGAAGACTTGCAGGAAGTGCAGGTTTGTAAGCGGCGGCACTGGTCCGCTCAGATAGTTATTGTTAACGGCGAAATAGCTGAAACTGGGGTTGTTGTCGAATGAAGGAATCTGTCCAGTGAGCTGGCTGTTCCTTACGCTGAATTGCCGAAGACTCGGCATTGTGGAGAAGTTTGGTATTGAACCTGTGAAGGCATTCTGGTCGCCGTCGAATTCCACTAGCTGTTCCAGACCGGCGATCACGTCAATAATCCCCGTGAGGCTGTTGTAATCTACCTCCAGCCTCGCGAGTTGGCTCAGCTTGGAAATCGAAGCCGGCAGCGTGCCGGTAATGTGGTTTTGGCCGAGGGTCAGCCAAGTAAGGTTTGGCAACCCGCTTAGGTCAGGAAGTGGCCCATCGAGGTTGTTGTTCCGCAGATACAGCGCGGTGACATGGGGAGTCGTGTCGCACGTTACACCATACCAGCTACATTCGGACCCGTCCGGACCTTTGCCAGTAATCTTCCAGCCTGTATACCAAAAATGTCCGCGCGTACTTTTGTGTAGAGCAACCAGTGCCTGCCATTCCGATAGCGGTATCGTTTGGCCGATTGCGGTTCGCACAACGACGGCAATGAAAACGATCAACAGCATTTGCACTGCTCGAATCACCCGCTACACCTCCCTTTCGCACCTCAAGTTTACCGGAAGTGTGAAACTGACGACGCAGCAAGTAGCCCGGATGAAGCGACGGCGGAATCCGGGAGAGTTGCCCCGGAATTCGCCGCTGAGCTGGGAATTGGGACGGGGGTGGTTTAGGCAATTTAACTACCTCCGTCCCCTATTTTCTGCCAATACTCCCAATCAATTCGGGAAAAATTCCGTGGGAAACGGGTCAGAGTACTATTTCGCAAAAGTGTACTCTGACCCCAATTTTTTGACGCTTGGGCGGTTTCGTCAGTTAGGTTCTGCGGGCACCAATGGAGCTTCGCTGCCGTTAGCTCTGTCGATAAAAGCACCGCGGTAGCCGATGAGTCTCAGGACAAACCGATCAACGAAGCCAACAAGCCAGAAGTACTCCTCGGCATGGCTGTCGAATGGATGAAGTTTATCCGGCTTCGCAAGGTGCAGGAACGTCGCCTCATGGATGAGCTTATTGCGCGCATCAATGAAGATACTTATGGTGTCCGCATCGATTTTGATATGCAGGTGTTCTTGGACAGCAGCGATGCTCTCTCTGAAAGTATGATGGTGACATCCATCGGACATTCGAAGTAGGCCTTCGAGGGTATCATTGCTGAGATCAAGTCTTTGGACCGCCTCGCGTATTGCATTCCGCATTTCCTTTTTGAATTTCGCAGCCTTGGTCGTATTTGGAAACCTCGGAGGCAAGAGGTGCCGTTCCAAAACCATTGCCTTGACCGCCTCCATCAACACGACGATTTTGATTGCCCGTACGTCGATAAAGTCTGTTTGATCACATGCATCGACGTAGAGGCCAAGGAGCTTTCTGTATGGAAATTGCTTGCGAAACGCGACGTACGCGTCAAAGGTTTTTTCGACGAAGGCAAACGTCAGCCCATCCGGGATTAGGTCCATCGGCGTCAAGCGACGCGTGATCCGGCTTCCAAAGTGACATCTCAGAATTTCATCATTCGTGCCGAGATCCTCATAACTGATCCACTGGATCTTCGTTCCTCGAGCGTAGGACAAAAGTTCGCACACCGTATCGAGAAAGTCGATCGACGCCTCCTTATCGCCCCCGGACACCTCGGCAATAGCTGTTACCGCAAAAGGATCGCGGATACCTAGCGTAGAAATCTTTGCCTCATATTGATCGGCAGGACGCAGTCGAACGCTGATATCACCTCTTTGAAAGGTGAAGTCGAATCTGTCCTCTGGCGCAAAATTGACGATCCGAAAGCGCCGCGTCCGCGATTCTTCTTCTGAGGTTAGGACATCAATACTCTTTGTTCGGAAGCCCGCCGAATTGGAAGGCCTTCCCTCGCTCCTAGTCAGGAAATCGCCAGAGTACGTTACGGTATCAGCAGCGATGACCTTTCCGCAGTCAGTGCGACCTACCAAGCGAAAAATTCTTCGATTAAGCATCAAGCCTATGACTGATGGCGTGTCTACGTCGAACGAGGAGAAGGCGCATTCGAGATGGCAAGCTGAGCTAGAAAATTGAACCGCGTGAAACGTGCAAGCGAGTGGAGTCGACCTGATACCCGTTTTAGTACGGCATCGGAATTGAGTCCGCGGTTAAAGATACGCTCTGCTGGCCCTGCTTTGAAAGCTTCATCGCAAACTCTTCTGGCGTGAGATCGTCGAGTGAGCTG
>Ga0157369_10001136_pt1 | contig 33292 bp, 29 predicted proteins | sample C25metaG_FD_113461 | JGI IMG/M metagenome (GOLD analysis project Ga0157369, IMG submission 113461) | Corn rhizosphere microbial communities from Kellogg Biological Station, Michigan, USA - C2-5 metaG | ecosystem: Host-associated > Plants > Roots > Rhizosphere > Soil | place: USA: Michigan... | reverse complement strand
GGCCGATTTCCTTCGCCGCCACGTCAAGCGCGAGAAAGTGGAGCAGCATTTCGAGGAAGCGGTCGCCCAGGCGCTCGAGATCGCGCACAAGCCCAAGGCGGATTATCTGCCGGGCTGGGCGGGGCCGCATCATTGAGGGCGCGCATCATGCGGATACGGTGGCTATTGCCGATCCTGACGCTGGGCGTGATGCTGGCACCCGTTCCGCTCGCCGCCGAACCAGCCGGCCATATCACGGGCGTGGGCGGCATCTTCTTCAAGAGCAAGGATCCCAAGGCTCTGATGGCCTGGTATCGCGACGTGCTGGGGATCAGGATCGAGGCCTGGGGCGGCGCCTTGCTCCCTTATGATGCGCCTAGGCATCCGCCGGTGGTGACGCTCAACGCCTTCGGCCAAAAGAGCCATTATTTCGACCCCTCGCAGCGCGAATTCATGCTCGACTTCGCGGTCGATGACCTCACGGCTTTCCTCGATCGGCTGAAAGCGAAGGGCGTGCCGGTACTCGCGCGCGACGACAGCGATCCGAGCGGCAATTTCGCCTGGATCGTCGACCCCGACGGCACGAAGATCGAATTATGGGAGCCCAAGCCGACGCGAAAATAGGGGCGCATAAAGCGTCCGTCACGCGATCCGCCTTGACGAACAACTCTACTTAGGTTGAATAAGCACATGGCCCGCAACCGGCGCCCTTCTAAGCAGATGCTCTTGCTCCTGGAAGCTTTGTCCGCGCACGCGCAGCAATGGCGCCATGGCTATGACCTGATGAAGGAAACCGGCCTCCTGTCGGGAACGCTCTACCCGCTGCTGATGCGGATGACCGAGCAGGGGTTGGTCGAAGCCGAATGGCGCGAGCCCGCCCAGATCGGCCGGCCCGCACGCCACGCCTACCGGCTCACCGCCACGGGGATGGCGCTGGCACGGACGATAGATCGTCCGCAACCGGCGCTTTCCTCCAGGATCGTGCTTGCATGACGCAGGCCGCGGCGAAGGCGGTCATGACATTGGCCACTTCCTGCCTTGGCGAAAATCGCCGCGAATGGGCCTTTGCGATGGAAGGCGAGTTCGAGGCGGCGATCGAAGACGGCAAGCCGCTGGCCTTCGCAACCGGCTGCCTGATCGCGGCGTGGCGCGAAATGCCGAAGCAGGCGGAGGGCCGCCTTGTCCTGGCGAATTATGCGCTTGCGCTCGGCCTGCTCATTCCGATGGCGGTTCTTCAGTTCATGCAGGCCGTTGGCGTTACCTTGACGATCGGCGACAATCAAAATCCTTATCTGGCGTGGTCCCAGCTCACCGCGGCCCCGATCCTGCTGATCCTCTGGCTCCTGCTGGGCATAGGACATCTCCGCCTCGCCTGGGTATTGGTCGAACGCGACTGGTCGGGCGTGATGAGGGTCGGAGCGCTGATCGGCGCGGCGATGGTTACGCTCTTCCTGTTCATGGGCGTGCTGTTCCTGGACATCGACGCTTTGCTCTCGCAAGTTGCCGCGCTGGCTTTCGAACTCACGGCCATTCTCGCCACGGCACGGGGGCAGGCGCGGCTCCTCTCAAGCGCCACAATCGAGGTGGCGGTCGGGTAAACGGTCGGCAGACGCCGCCGCGTAACCGTGCGTACCAATGTCAGGAGAATGGTGCGCTTACAGGACTCGCATCGTTCGCTTAGTACATTGAAATAATACCGGAAGTTTTGGCGCGCGCTCCCCTGCCCCCAGGCTGTCCCTTCCGAAAAATGCGGCATCGAACCTGCGCCGGAAACGGGAATCGACTCTCTTTTATCGCGGTGATTCGGCGGCTTTTGGTGCGAAAGCGGACATCCCGCTTTGCGCCTCAAAAATGGACGTTCGAGCTCTGTCGCGCTGATCGCGAAAGCGGCCGTTCGTTCAGGCGCCCGCTAAAGGTCGGCTTACGACATAAGCCGACGTAGAACTCTCTGGGCGAGCATCCCGTCAGATGCCTGACGACGATAGGCCACGCCAACTTACGCAACGGTGCGCTTAGCAGCCCCAAAGCACAGTGATTACTCTCGTCCACCGCCGTTCATGACCAGCAACACCCCATAAAGGCTGCTCATGAAGAATATGGCTGCCGCCGCGACCGCTAACACAGCACTCTGAGGTTGCAATCGCAGACCTACAACAAAAGCGGCAGATGAAACTATAGACGCAATTACCCGTGGAAAGAGCGTGTTTCGGTAGAGGTTTTCGTCGCCTGCTTGGCCAAACGCACCGAGGATCGTTGTCAATCTACTAAAGGTTGCCCAATCCACGCAAAGGCCGATCAGGATTCCGACAATGATGTATATTGCGGTCGTCGCAAGCCCCATGCGTCGAGGCTAGTACGAGACCGGAACCTCCGCAACTGGGCGGAGGCGGGCATTCAAACCTGGCAGTGGGAACGGCAGCTATCGCATGCTCGGTGGCCAAAAGCTGCCCGTCTGCAAACCGCCCCGTAGGCGACGTGTTCGTCAGCGTTGGCTCATGAGTCAGCATCCACGCTGCTACGTCTGCAATCCACGGTGAGTTCAACGGGTGGTCGCAACACTTCAATCTCGGGAAGGAATGCGATGGCCGCTTGCGACCCCAATCTCGGATGTTGCGCCAAGCCTTTCTTTGGCTCACTTTCACCGGATGAGCCAATCGCTTTCACCCGGCGAGAAAGTGGAGAGAGTGACGTTTGCGCCGTGGGATGTCCATTTGGTCAAGCGTTAGGATCGCTTCGGTCATTCTCCCACTTAGCGCTACGGCACTGACGTCAGCTAGTGGGGCGGATGCGGTCCTCCGCCAGAGCCGCTCCAGAACGGCAGCTATCGGCCCGGCCGCTCCTAAAGGCTGCCTGTCGGCTATTCGAGCCTGCGCAGGAGCCGCCTGATGAGCCGCCGATCGGGAAGCGCGGGCCGGCCGCTTCAAAGAGTCGCATTCCGCCTGGCTCGACCAGCGGACGGCGAAGCTCGGCGCCGTCATCACGGAAGCGATGTCCTGGAATACGGACGCGACGAATTGCTGCGCCGCATGTCCCACCTGTTCTGGTTCAGTCCTTCCGTGCAGCGATTGGCATGTACTGGCATTCGTCCGGCATCAAGACGACCCAGGGCAGCTTCATGCATTTGGAAGCGGGTTCTTGGCGATAAATGCAGCTGCCATGGCGCTGAACGGTTCCGAGGCGTTGCCGGCCTGCTCGTAAAACGTGCGGCGGCGCAGGACCTCCGCCTGTATCTCGGGGTGCGTGTCGGAATGATTTCTTGAGATGTAGTCGTGATAGAAGCGGAGCTTCGCGATAAGTTCGTCGCGCGGTGTATGCTCCAGTCGATCCAGCCCGAGTGCTTTGATTGTGGCCTTACCTTGCGCGCTGATCCCGCGTGGGATCTCCTCGATAAATTCGATGTGCTGGGAAGGGTCGTCGACATCGGGCTTCAAGAGCAGCGGCGCCTCCGCAGCTAGCGGGAAATGATGGTTCAGGGCGCGCGCTGTCGGGTCCTCCAGCGGAAATTGCACGCCCTTGTTACTGCTGTTGCAGAACAGGCACGCAAGAAGGAGGTTGTCCCACTCGTATGCCAGCCAGTAATAGCCTGGCTTTGTCGCCTTTTCCCCTTTGACCTGCATGACGCTCCCTTTCGGGCGCCAATGCTCGACGTGCGCCGGTGCATAAGGCTTCGGAATCTTCACCTCGCAAAATGCGCATTTCCCGTGATGCGAGTCTTCGAGCGCGTCCCGTACGGTCGAGTGGCCGTAGATTTTGTCGTTGATGGCAAGCTTCTTGCTGCCGTCGTCGCAAGCACCCGGCTCCTTGTCATAAGCCTCGCAAAGCCCCGCAGCGGCGTCCACGCCTTGGTCGATCAGAACCTGAGGCGCATCTCCTCTGTCGATCTTGATCATCCACTCAGCTCGCCAAATCTTCGCCGGATCCTGACATCAGCTTCTCGATGTCGCCTTCGACATCGTAGGAGCCGCGCTGCACTGCATGCGCAAAGAGATTGAGCTCCGCGAGCCGTGCTTCTTCCTCTTTCGTGCGGCTGTCCTGCTGTATCAGCGAGCGCCGTTCGGCCAGGATCGCCTCGAAACGTGAGGGGAGCGAAGTCTCCAGCTCGAACGCTCCGGTCACCACATCGTTGAGCCTGACCGCCTGAGCCGAGAAGGGGTCCGGCTTGATCACCGCGTGATCGCCCTCCCAACGCACGATCGAGATCGGGTCGCCAGCGGCGATGCTTTCTTGGGCGATCACGGGAGAATGCGTTGAGACGATGAACTGGATCCGCGGAAAATGCTTCAGCAGCTGATCCCGCAGACTACGCTGCCAGACGGGATGCAGATGCAGCTCCACTTCATCCACCAGCACGATCGCGCTCTCGCCAAAAGGATCGGGGCTGTCCGGAAAAGCGATGTGCAAGCGCCATGCAAGATCGACAAGCCATGCGACCGTCGTCTGAGCACCAAGACTTAGCTGCGCCAGCGGCGCAAACCCTGACGGTGTTCGAACGCTAATGCCGCTGCCCGCAAGCTTCAGATCGGCGGGAGAGATTTTCGGGATCAACGCGGCGATGGCTTCCAGCATCGAGTCGCGAAAACGCTCCCAGCGAGCCTTATCCGCTGCCTTGTCATCACGTTCCGCCAAGAGCGCGTTGTAGTCGATCCGGTCGGGGACCTCGTCCGGATCGACGAGCTGGATCGCCTCGTCGAACAGCGCCTCAGTCGGATTTGTCTCCTCGAATACCGACAGGTTGCCATGCCCGGCATGGCGAAATGCGCTGTATCCAATGACGAGCGGACCGTCGCCGGAGAGCAGCCGCCGCGCGAGTTGCGGCTCCGCGGATTCGAGCTCGCCGCTTTTCGTCACGACGTCATAGGCGTAGGAGAATCTCTCTCCTCCGTCGGTGATCATCTCCACTTCCAGACCAGCCGTCATCGCGTCGCCGCGCCGGACCAGACTCTCGATCCGATCGTTCTCGTAGTCCGCCAGCGCCGGCGCGATCGCGTCGGGAGGCCCGGCTTCCTTACTGAGGTTTATCGGCCCCCTCAGCCGCTTTGGTGGCGGTTCCCCGAAAAACACCGAGGTCGGTCCGCTGACCGTCGGTACGGGGCGCATCGCAGCCAGTGCTTGCAGAAGCGTGGTCTTGCCGACCCCATTCTCGCCGATAATCACGCACCAACGCGCCGGCCTACCATCTTTGGAAAGGTCGAGCGTCTGCCGTCCGCTAAAGGCTCGCACGTTGGTCAGCGAGAGGCCCAAATAGTGGATTGAATCGGTCATCGGCTCCTCGGGCGGCGACATTTCGTCGTGCCTAGACCGAACCACAGGGTCTGACCACGCCGTTCTTCGGCAAGGTCAGGGTTGCCGGACGGCTTCGCACAATGCCGCAACAGCCGTTCTGCGGTCGAACGACTTGATATCGGGCTGCACTTGATGGTCAACTTGCCGCTTCCACCTATGCAGCCGGATGGGCCCTTGCTGACCAAGCCGATCATCGTCGCTCCGGACACTTCTCACTGGGCTGCGTGGATAGACGATGCGCTCGACTCCCTCTCATCCAAGAACGGTTCCGCGCTCACGTTGCACGAACGCCTTCTCGCCCAAGGCAAGGTGCCGTTGCTGTCATGGCACCATCTCGACGAGCTGCTCTGTGTCGCAAGCGAGGACAGCGCGACCGCGCGTGTTCGCTTCATCCAGAGTCTTCCGATGGTCGCCTTCATGCGCATGCCGGGCGAAGAAGCTGGGCTGGCTGCGATAACCGATCTGCTCTCGGCCGAAGCAATTGCCGCAACCGAAGGAGCGACCTCCACAGCGCAGGTCCGAGACCGGGCGCGCGCAATGCTCCTGCGAATTGGAAGCGGGGTTGAGGCGATCGGAAGCGACGGCTGGGTGTGGCAGGTGGCCAGGCGAGCCATGTTGGAGCAGAAGCCCCACTCTGGCATGGTGGCGGCCCTGGAGGGGCTGCCCGGGGTCGATTCTACGGTCACGTTCGGAAGCTTGAAGTCTCATCGCCGAACCTCACCCGAGGAGCAGATGCGAGCCTTCGCAAGTCTACGCCAAAAGGCATACGCCGAGGCTATGAGGGCCGACCCGAGGCGAGGGGCCGCCGAGGCTTCATTGTTGGCCGACGCCTTCTTGAGCCGCGTGATCGAAATGACGCCGTCGAGCGAAACTTCGCCACAGGAAATGTTCGCCGAGATCTACATCTCCCAAGGCTTGGACGCCGCTGAAATCAGAGATGACGCCACCATCGAAGAACTTTCCACCCTCGCTACGTTCCGTACGCAGCTGCGCGTGGTCGCGGACAGGACCCGGCTGCCGTTCGAGACGCTGAAGCGAATTCCCGATCGCCTCCTTCCAAGCCGCCGGATAGCGGAAGCACTCAGGCAGCACGGACAGGATCGTACCGCCAGACCCGCCAGTGACGTGCACGACAGGGCACTGGCAGCTCTCGCTGCCTACGTGGACGTTCTCTATGTCGACAAGCGCACGAGCGAGGACTTCCTCCGGGTTGGTCGCCGCGAGCCCGAACTGGCGGGCATTTTCGGCACCGTGAAAAAGGCGTCTATCTATCTTGCCCTTGCGGATTGAAGGACGAGCTGCGCAGCTAGACGAGCAATATGTCTACGCATCAGTTCGACTATGGGTTGAGCCCAGGCGACTTCGTCGAGATGATGCATCATCGCGGCACGCAGGATGTCGATGGCTCCGACACCCGCACCGTATGCGCAGGGTGTCTCAGAGATGATAGCGGAATTGCCAAAGCGATCGGCCATTTCGCGACCTCCCGCCAATGCGATTTTTGCGAGCGGCGCTTCAGGTCCGAGAGGGCGGCACCCATCGAAGACGTCGCACGCTTCGTGATTGGCTGCCTTCGGGAGGATTATGACATTCCCGAGAACGTGCTCTTCTACGACAAGGATAGTGACTACGGGTTCGCCGGCCATGTGATGGACAAAGTTGAACTGCTTGAGGAGAACCTGCCTTACGACGACTGGGACGTGCTCGATGCGATCGCGAAATGCATCACGGACGATAAGATGTGGTGTGAGGCGAACCCGGGCCTCTTTCTTCCTCACCGCCAACTCGCCTCGAGTTGGGAGACCTTCAGCCGATATGTGAAGCACAGCTCCCGCTACATGTTTTTGCGGCCGGACGAGCAACGCCGCGGCTACGACGGATTCGACGACAACTACATTCCCGCTCGCCGCATGCTCGATCTTCTGGGTGAAGCCGTCCTCGCCGCCGACTTGGTTCGGACCATCGGCCCCCGCACGCGGATCTTCCGAGCTCGGCCGGTCAGAGAAGGCGATGTGTGGTATTCGACCGCACTTGAACTGGGGCCTCCTCCATCGAGCGAAACAGGACCACCGGCGGGTCGAATGAATGCGGCGGGAATTCCGGTCTTCTACGGCGCGCTCGAACTCGAAACGTGTCTAAGCGAGGCACTCGAAAGCAACGGCCGGGTCTCAGTTGGGCTGTTCTCACCGTCGAGGCCGCTCAAGGTACTCGATCTCGCCCGCGCGGAACCCCTACCCTACCGGAGCATATTTGAAGCCGTGACGCCCGCCATGCGCGGCCTTCCCGCCTTCATCGAGGCTTTCAGGGATGACATCGCGAAGGTGACCGCGCGGGACGGGCGTGAGCACATAGATTACGTGCCGGCCCAAATCGTCACGGAATACTTCAGACGGGTCTTCGTTGTGGAGGATGGCGAGGGCGGCGAGGAACGCCTCCACGGAATACTCTATCCGAGCACCCGGAATCCGGCGGGCCGCAACGTTGCCCTCTTCGTTTCTCGTGAGGAGATCAAAGGCACGCCCTTTGAAGATCCGGTCTTACGCTTCCACCCACGGAGCACGGGCCGCTTCCTTGTCACGGCCGGCGATGATGCCGTTTCAAGTTGGGAGCGCGTGGCATCGTAGCGGCGAGGCAGTGGGACGTTCTCTCCAGGGCATGGTCCCGGCTCACTATCGCGGATCGTTGGCTTGAATTCGGCCCGCCAGCCTCAACTGCCTGACGATCCCATTGAACGCTGCCGTGCATTCCCGCGCGACTGATGTCGTCGTCGCCGCCGCACGGGTCCCAGAACAGCTCCAGGGGCCACCGGTCGGACAATGCTGCAGCGGGCATCGCAGCGCCAAGCGGACCTCAAGCCATTGAACTTCCAAGGCGGCGGGACTGACCCTCCATGTCTCAGCCTCCGTTAGCTATCCCGCAGCCTGCCGCGTAAATTGAAGCTAGCAGCCATGAGGCGGCAAACCGAAGACGAATCTCGCCCTAGGGTGCGTCGGGAAGCACTAGGCCGAACAAAGGAGCGTACGCGTAGGGCACACTCGCCAATTTTGACACCTCATAAATCAAGACCCCGTATTTCGCGAGATGTACCCTGCGCAGTCGTCATAACCGCAAGGCTGGAAAAAATTTTTCCAAGATTTAGGCCGATCAGGAAATTTCAAGCAAGCGGGTAACCTTAAGGGGTTATCCCGTAAACCGGGTATGGGCCGTCGAGCGCGATGTTTTACATGCCCTGTTATGCATGTCTCCTTGGATTTCCCAAAATTCCCATGGCCAGTCGATCGTGCTATCGGCAAAGTTAGCCAACCCTACCAGGAGGCCGACATGGACGTTACGCCCGTAGCAACTACCGAGAAACCCGCCGACGCTAATTCCTTGAAGCTGGACAGCGCAGCCCTGGCCAGGCTGATGGAGGAGGTCCGCAACGACGCGGTCAGCGCTCCGACCGCCTACAATCGCATGCACAACCGCCACAACCGCTGACGCGGTCCGGGCCGACGCAGGGGATGGTTCAGATCGACACCGTGCTCGTGAAACTCGCGAGCCGCTGCAACCTCAATTGCGACTACTGCTACGTCTATCACATGGGCGACGAGGCGTGGCGCCGCCAGCCCAAGCTCATGTCCGAAGAGACGGTCGAGGCGATGGCGCTTAGCCTCTCCTCTCTGGTGGAATCTCAGGGCCGGCCGCTGAGCGTCGTCTTTCATGGCGGCGAGCCATTGATGGTCGGCGCGGCCCGGTTCGAAAAAATTTGCGCCGCAATGCGCGCGCGTCTGCCAGCTCCGGTCGGACTCCATGTCCAGACTAACGGGTTGCTGCTGACCGACGCCGTTATCGACGTGTGCGCAAGGCATGACGTGGGCATCAGCATCAGCATCGACGGCCCGTCCGTTATACACGATCGCCACCGGCCAGATCGACGCGGACGCAAGTCCCACGCAGCTGTCATGGCAGCGATCGACCGCGTTCTTGCTCATCCCCAAGGCGGAGCCCTGTTATCGGGCCTTCTTTCGGTAATCGATCTCGAGAGCGACCCCAACGAGGTATACGCTTTCTTCAAGACCACCGGCACGCCGAGCGTCGACTTCCTATACCGCGACGGCAATCACGACAGCCTGCCGGTGGGCAAGGCAAGTCTGCTTTCGACCGAATATGGCGACTGGATGGTGCGGCTGCTCGACCTCTACCTTGCCGACCCTTATCCGATCCGCATCCGCGTCCTCGACGACATGATGCGGCTCATCCTCGGCGGACGCTCAGTCAAGGAGGGCGTGGGGCAGGACGACTACGGCATACTGGTGGTGGAGACCGACGGCACCATTACGAAAAACGACACGCTGAAGTCGGCGGACGGTCATGACAAGTTCGCGCACGCATGGACCGTGCATGACGATCTTTCGGTTCTCGTCTCATCGGCCCCATTTCTCGATTATCACCGATCGCAACGGCCGACTGCGGCGGCGTGCCTCTTATGTCCCGACCTCAGGATCTGCGGCGGGGGCATGCCCACGCACCGGTGGAGCGCCGCGCGCGGCCTCGACAACCCTACCGTCTTCTGCGCGGACCAGAAGCGGCTCATTGAGCACATACGCGAACAGATCGCGCTTCGGACCGCCGCATGAGCCGTCCCGACTTCAGTCGCGCCGAGACGCACGCGGTCCCCTTCCCGCACTTCCGGGTCGCCGATATGCTATCCGCAAGCACGGCCGACGCCCTGCTGACGTGGCTTGACGGAGACGCACCGTGGAAGCTCCGCGTCGCCAACTTCTATGAGCAGCATGAATTTTCGATGCTGGCTTGCAAGCTGCCCACCGAGGTCGCTCACGTTGTATCCGACGGCTTCGTGGCCGAGGTCGGTCGCGAGCTTTCCAGCCGGCTAGATGCGCCGCCGCTCGAGCTCGTCGATGTCGCCGTCCATCGACTTGTCGAAGGGCAGACCATCCGCATCCACAACGACCACATCGGCGACGACGAGACCCATCGCCTTGTGGTTCAGCTCAACCGCGGCTGGTCGGTCGACCAGGGCGGTCTCTTCATGATCTTCGAGCGGGACGATCCCGCCAGCGTCGCGGACGTCATGCTGCCCGTTCACCGGAGCGCCTTTGGGTTCGAGATTTCCAACCGGTCCCATCACGCGGTCTCGACAATCCATGGCGGCAGCCGCGACACCCTCGTCTATACCTTTCGGAAGGCAGCTTGACCGCACTGCGGGACCGCGTTCGCGGCGCGCTCGCGCGGTCCGAAGCGCGATGGTTCGACGGACTTGCCTCGGAACTCGCAGCCGAAGCGTGGGCCAAGCTGACCCGCATCGGGATTGATCCGTCCAACTACGGCACGGCACGCGTGCTGCGCGCAGACCCCGCAGCGCCGCGAATGGGCTTCGCCATGCGCGACGCAGGCTTCGGACGCCCGCTGCCCCTCGAGCGCTACGACACGACGATGCTCGCGCGATACGGCGTCATTGGCCTGCGCGAGCCGCGACCTTACTTCGACGCTACGCACTTCGAGGCGGAACTCGCACGTGCGATGCGGTTGATTGACATTGTTCCGGCCGCCGGGGCCGCGGTGCGTGCGCTCGTATGGTCGCTGACCCCCGTCGATGTCGAAGGGCGGGACTACGACACCAGCTACAGCGACCCGGCCGTTCCATTCTCCATCTTTATCGGGGCTCACGCACACGACGATATGGTCGCCCCGATCCGCCTCGCCGAAGGCGTGCTCCACGAAGCAATGCATCTGCAGCTTAGTCTCGTGGAGGACGTGGTGCGGCTGGTAGGTGGGAGCGTCGAGCGGCGGCACTCCCCTTGGCAGGGCCGCCAGCGTCCCACGCAGGGTATTCTCCACGGGCTGTATGTGTTTCGGGTGATTCAAGATTGGCTGCAGGCAGTCGTCGTGTCCGGAACCGCGAGCGCGGACGTCGATCACGCACGGGAGCGTATTGCTCAGATAGACGAAGAGTGCGCCAGCCTTGCGGATCTCGCGCGTAGCGAGGACCTGACCGAAGACGGAAGGAAGTTAGCCTCCTTCCTAGCAGCCTAGCCTCCGTTGCCGCGAGTTGACCGTCGCCTTAAGCTCGGCATTATCTCAGCATGACGACAATCACGGACCCCGCCTGCGAGCTCGCCGAAATTGCAAAGCTGCTGTCAGTGGGCGGTGGCGAGACCGGTGATAAGTTCCTCGCCAACAAGTTTCAGGTCGAGCCCTGGTCCACAGAATTCGTCCGCATCCTCGCTTGCATCTTCGAAAGGTGCGACCTCGTCGCTGATATCGTCGACCATTCGTCGCTGGACGAAGAAACCAAAGCGAGCTGCCGCGAAGACATGGCCACGTTCAAATCGGCGCTGTCAGGAAAATCGTTGTGGACCTCTTGGAACACGGCACCCGACGGCGGCCTTCCCAAGATCCAGGTCGGGTCGCGATTCCTGTACCTGCAACACACGGTGAGACCGCAGGTCTCTTATCCCAAGGTCTCCCCTCAGGAGATCACCGAGTTCCTCGGGCTGATCGATGCGTATCTAGCCGAGCTCGCCACCAACCAAGACGACCATCCCTTTGTGCGGCAAGCCATCACTGACGGGCTCAAAGCCTTCCAGTTTCAGCTCAAACACATCCGGTGGGCGGGCGCCGGCTACATGCTTTCCGCGTTTCAAGCCGTGATGCTCACGTACGATCGCAGCCGCTACGCCTTCGAATCCGATGCAGACCTTGATGCGAGCGCCGCGCTGAAGGGGCTTCGCAGCATCATCAACTCCGTCGGTGCCAAGCTCAAGGAAGCTAGGGAGGCGAGCGAAACGGCCAAATGGGTTTGGGAGGGATACAGGGCGCTAAGCACGATGAGCCTCCCGGCCCTCGCGCTTGAGCACCTCCCATCACATCTCTAGCGGTTGCATTGTATCGGCTGGATCTATCGGCCAAGCCCCCTCACCTTGCCACGCTAAGTCATTGTTTTAAATTGTCGGTGAATTTGGTGGGCTGAAAAAGGGCTCGGAGAAGGGGGAAAGTTGGACTCCCCGTCGATGAACTATATCATTTCCCCTTGGGGCGAGGAGGGGGCATCCCGCAGATTCGCCAACCGTCCGAGAGAGGCCTCTACTCGCCTGTGGCGCGCTAGGTGGCTACGCCCGTAATCGAGAAGCTCCGCGCCCACCCAATAACGGCCGATCACGGCCTGGGTGAACGAGCGACTGCTTTCGGGACATCTGAGATCAATCTCGAACGATGGTATTCAGGGCGCAAAGCTGACTAACTCGCCTGATCCTGTGGCGAGTAGAGCGCCGCTATCATTCGCTCGACGATTCCGTCCTCTGCTTTGGTCCGGGATCGTCCGTTATGGGAACACAGGTCACGACGGACCTCCTCCGATGTTTCCGCCATGCTGGCTGTCAGTATGGCGCTCGCGAGGAACGGATGCATGACTTCGGCTACGCTGCGTCCCGGCAGTTCGCCCTGCCCTCGGTGACCACGGTGGAGTAGCGCCTGGATCGATGACATCGGCACGAGCGTGATCGCTCCGACCTTGATCACCTCGACCGCGCCATCCTTGATCAGCTGGTAGAACTTGGACCGTCCGATGCCGGTTATCCGGCAGGCATTCGAAATTCTCATGGTGATTGGCGGCAGGCCTGCGCCAAGCTGCTGCGGCACATGACGCATGACGGGGTCCTTCATTTGTCGATACCCATTCCTGGGGATTGACGGTGGGACAGGCGCGACGCGCCGTCGCTGCGGGCGAGCATGCGGCCAACGATCTTCATGAATTCGTCGTAGCGAAGCCGGCCAAGGCGGTTGGTCTCGGCATCGAACGCCGGCTGATGCGCGGTGAGTGTCAGCTGATGCCGGACGAACAGCCCGAGCGCCTCGGTCAGGAAATCGAGTTTTTGCTCGGTGCGGTCAGCGACACGGTTCTGTCGATCGAGCCGAGCGCCGAACCTTTGGTCCAACTCATGCCCAGCGCGCCGATCGAACCAGGCGGTTAGCGCATCTGTCAGGATCGCGGTCTTCGACGAACCGGGCTGCGCCGCCATCGCATCCAGCTTGGCCGACAGCTCGTCGGGCAAGTAGAATTGGTGGCGGGTCTTGCTCGTCTGCATGGCAGACAAGGTCTGCCGTTTCGTGTCGCGGAAACAGAACCTCGCTGGGGCACCTAGCTACGCTTTCAGTGCATCTCAGATCCCGCCGATTTCCGGACCCGCGCGCTGGCGTCCAAACGTCCAGCTGATCGTGCCTGCGCGATCAATGCCGGACACATTGCGGCCGATCTGCTTCTCCAGCACCGGGCGCCACGGCACCAACGTGAACTCCCGCGATTTCTCGATCACCGCGAACTTGGCTGAGCCGACCTGCACCGCCCTGCGATAGACGCCCTCGATCGCCCCGCCTCTATGCTCGGCATATTCGAGCCCCAGCTCCTTCGACAGCTGACCCGCGACCAGCCGCAGCTCGCGCTGACGCAATTCGCCTATCATGCCGCCGCGGAAGTGGATCGCGTCCCCCTCGCGCCAAGCTAGTCCCTGCTCGATCAGCCACTGCCGGCGCAGCGCGATCGCCTGCCGGACTTGGCCGCCAAAGCCGCGCTCAAGCTGCTCCGAGTCCTTCGCCACCTGCTGCTCATCGAGCCAGGTCACGCCGTCGTGCCGTGGGAGCTGATCGATCGGCAGCACCGACAGGGCCTCGATCTCCACCGGGCGCACCTCAGCTGCACGGCGTTCAAACGCCAAGGCTCGATCGAGATGATCGCGCGCGATCTTCCAGCTGCCATCGGCCAGCCGTTCGGCCACTCCGCCACCGCGTCGCATGGCTTCGAGACGCCGCACATGCGCTTCTGCAAAGCGCATGGTCGCGGTGGCGTCGTGCCGAAGGTGATAATCGATACTGTAGATGCTGTCGTTGGCGGCGGCGACCTCTGCGATCGTTCGATCGACATCCCGAACCACCGGTACCACGGGATTGACCCGCACGATCTCGGGGCTGTCGAGCCTCTCCGAGAGCGGTCGATTGCCCAGCTCGACATAGTGACTGCGACCATCGGTCGCGGCGACGATCATGTAGTGGCGATCTGCATGCTCGTCTGAGAGGCCGTGCGCGATCACGCGGCCGACCAGCGGCTTGCCTTCGGCCGGATCGTAGATCGCATAATCTTGGGGCGGCACGTCCGGGGCGCGTTGCTTCAGCTGTTCGTGCATAGTGGCGATGATGTCGCCGCGCCGGCCCATCGTGCGCAGCGTCTTCTCCAGATCGTCCGCAAGCCGGTAGCGACCATGCGCGTGATCGGTTGCCAGCCCCATGCGGTTAAGCGTGCCGAGGCGCGCTGCGCGAAGGCTCTGTTCGATGCTGTCGTGATGCCAGGACGAGACCAGGCCGTCGGCATCGCGCCCGACCAACAGCCGGCGGTCGATACCGGTGAGCCGCTCCTGCCTGATCTCGGCTTTCTGCGCTTCGAATATTTCGCGATCGGTACGCGGGCCGAGGTCGAGATTGACAAGCTCGGCCGCGCGGCCGGCTAGCCCATGGCTTATATATTCCCGCGCGATGATCAGGTCCTTGCCGCGATCGTCGACGCCGCGGACCAGGACATGGCTATGCGGATGGCCGGTGTTGAAGTGATCGACTGCCACCCAGTCGAGTTTGGTGCCTAGATCGTGCTCGACCTGGCTCATCCAGCGCCGCACCAGCGGCTTCAGATCTTCGTATTGGGCGCCGTCTTCCGGCGCGACGATGAAGCGGAACTGATGGCGGTCGCGCGACCCGCGTTCGAGGAATTCCTTGCCATCGGCAACGTCGCTTGCAGGCCCGTACAGCGTGCCCCGCTCGCCCTCACGTGTCGTGCCGTCACGTTGAAGATAGCGCATGTGCGCGGCTGCGGCTTTCGCGCCTTTACCAGCGAGCTTCACGAACCGGGCTTTCACCACCACCCGGCGCGACCGGGATCCGGCGACGCGATCCGAGGTGCTGAGCAGTCGTCCGACGCCAGCGCCACGCCCGATCCGGCTCCCGTCGAAGCGGCGGGCACGGGGGGTGGATTTGCGAACAGATTTGCCTGCCAGATTGACCGCCTTGCGAACCTGATGCGCGAACGGCCGGTCTGCACTGATCCGGCCCAACCAAAGCTCGAAATCATCCTCCGCCATGACGCCATCTCACGCTGGAAAGCGTCAGATGAGGGAGCGCCAAAGTCGGGCTTCAAGGGCCTCCACGCACCCACCCTCCGAAGCCGCAGAAATGCGCCAAAGATGCGCCGATCGCTGAGAAGGTGGAGGCACGCCCCGGCCAATGCCTCCACAAAAAACGACGTGCAGACGCCAATTTCGCTGCATCCTGGAGGCAGCGCTTTTATCTTGCCTTACATCCATCCCCTTTGCCGATCGCGCGTCTCTCAACACAGATCAGGTTACACTTTGCCAAATACATGTCATTTCGGTTGTTTCGAGATCAGACCGCGCGCAGAAAATAGGCCGCATTTCGGGAGTTATAACGATGGCAGAAGACGCGAATATTGGCTCAGTTGAGCTAGCAACCGAACTCACGATCGCTTGGCTCGGTAACCCAAATGTGCGTGCCACGGCGGACGAAGTACCTGAATTTCTGCGGAAGATGCATGCCACAATCGAGGATCTCTCAGGCGCCAAGACTGGCGCACTGGAAGGGACTTCCGACGCACCCGTGGACCAAGAATTCACGCCAGCAGTGACTGTCCGAAAGTCGCTTGCCTCGCGCGATCACATCATCTCGATGATCGACGGCAAGCCGTACAAGACGCTGCGTCGCCACCTATCGACCCATGGCCTGACGCCCGAAGACTATCGTGCGCGCTACGGCCTGAAGCCCGATTATCCGATGGTCGCGCCGAGCTATTCCGAGCATCGCCGGGCGGTCGCGAAGCAACTCGGTCTCGGCCAAAAGGGTCGCCAAAGTCGAGCTCAGGCGGCGCCAGCCGAGTCAAAAGCTGCAGCTCCTCGCGGGCGTCGCAAAGCGGCTCCCAAGGCCTAGAGCCTCGTTCAAAGACGCGCCGTTCGACCGGAGGTCGGACGGCGCGCGCCACCCTCAGGTAGCCTTCTCGAGTTCGGCGATCCGCTCGGTACAGAGCGTCATGACGATGCGACCAAGCTCCTCGACGCGCTCGCTTAGCCACGCCAGTTCCTCAGCACTGATCTTGTAGTGGGACGAGTAGCGCGCCTTCACGTAGGCCTCTTTGAGCTTCTCGAACATGCCGCGCTCACGCCGATTTTCTCGCGGCCACGCGTCGATCAAGCGTCGGTCGATTAGCTCGGCTTGGCTACGCAGAAACGCCAGGTTGTGCACGTGCGGCGTGTAGAAAGTGCAGACGAGCAACACGCAGTGATAAAGCGTTTCGGCCGCTTGATGGTATTCAAAAGCGGCATGCTTCAGGAGCCCTTCCTGCACAGCATACTTGGCAAGTTTCTCGCGTCCAGCAGCGGCAGGAAACCACTCTTCGAAGTATCCCTTGGCCATCTTGAGCGCCTGCGCGGGGGTCTTCGGCTTGGGCTCGTGCAGCTCGGAATCGTCCGCCTGATAGACGACAACCCCTTCACGCTTCACGTCCATGAAGAAGTAGCGGCCATGCGCCAGCCCGTCGTTCACCTCCTGCAGCGTGTGCAGGATGTAGTTGACTGGAACATGGATCGTCTTGGTGATCGAGAACTCGCGGATCAGTCGCTCGTCGAGCTTGGACCAATAAGCCGCGCGGTCGGTGAGGCGCTTGTCGCTGACGATGATCAGCAGATCGAAGTCGCTCTGGTAGCCCTTGGCGGTGTGCGGTTCATCGACCCAGCCACCGCGCGCGTAGCTGCCGTAGAGGATGATCTTGTCGATCCGGCCCTTCTTTTTCCACTCGGAGGTGGACACCGCGAGCGCGTCGGCGAACTCCTCAAAGATGATCTGGACGACACGCTCCAGGTCACGCTGCTTGGATGCGGGCAGATGGTCGAGGCTGGTCTTCATCTCCGGTGAGACTCGCCTGTCGCCCGCCGATTGCCAAGCGGAATATGCGCCGGATAGGTCGTTCATAGCCGGTCTGCCCGGTCGAGATGCCGCCAGATTTGCAGCAGCGCGTCGGCGAAACGCTGCTCCACCTCACGGATCGTGAGGCCCAATTCGTCCGCGATCTGGACGTAATCCCGACCATCCAGCCGTACCCGCTCGAACACCGTCCGGGTCACCGCGTCCATGGCATCGAGCGCCACGCGCATGCGATCGATCAGTTCGCTTTTCATGGGATGTCTCCCAAAAAGAGAAGACCGGCGGCACCGTGGCCGCCGGTCTGGCAAGCTCAAGCTGCGTGGCGCAGCGGCTCCTCATCGGGCTCAACCTCGGCGGCCGGACCTTCCGCATGCAGCGCGACCAGTGTCTCGACCGAAGCCGTGCGGTCGACCGATCCCACCCCGCCGCGCCCCGTGTAGCTGCTGGCCGGAAAACGCATCCAGCGCGGTACCCAGCCATCGACCTTCGCCCTGCCGTTGGCGCCATCAAAGCTGTCGCGCAGGATCGCCTTGAGCGCCTTGCCCGTCTCCTTGGCATTGGCCTGCGCCACGTTGTCGCCCGCGACTTCGGCGACCATCGCGGTCAGGACTTCGCGGTCGCGGATCAGGTCTAGCAGCGCGTCATCGGGCTGCCAGGCCGCGCTCATGTCCATGGCCAGATGTAACCCGAGCGCATCAACGATGGGGCTGCGCGTATGGAGCGTCTCGCCCATCACCACCGCCAGCACCTCGAGAACCTGCGCATCGTCGAGCTTGAGCAGCGTGGCGAAAAGCTCCGGCAAGCCGCTTTCAGCCCCGCGCGTGACGGTCGGAGTCTCGGAGTCGAGATCCAGCATCGCCAGCACCGCCCGACGCTTTGAATCGAACCTAGCTTCCGCATCCGATCCTTCGACGCTTTCGGCAATCGCTTCGTTGGGCGTGCCCTGATGCTCGACCCGCACCGTCCACAATGGCGAGCTGACGATCATGTGCGCGACCGCGACCCGCAGCGCCACGCCAGGAGCTTCGGAGAGTTTTGCCCGCACCGCTGCATGGCGATGCAGATCGACATAGTCGCCGATCGCGCTCGTGATCTCGGGCCGGACCGGCTTCGCAACCGCCTCGCCCCGATCGAGCTTACGCGCCTCGCGATGGCTGACGAAACCTTCATGGAAGGTCACGTCGCCGCGATAGCCGATCGCGATATAGACCTTGCCGCCCTGCTTCTTGGTGCGGTGTTCATGCTCCCATGACTGGAAATGCTCGCCCGGTTCGAGGATGACAACCTCGCTCCACCCCGCCTCGCGATACGCCAGCGCCCGCGCCTCGATCTCGGCACGTTGCGCGGTCCAGAAGCGGTCGGCGTCGGCGAAGTAGCTGTCCTCGCCGAACAGGTCCGCGACGATCTGGCCGTCATAGGTGGCAAGATCGAACAGCGCGACCGAGGTTGGGATCGACGCCCCGCCGAACAGCCACGCCTTGAGTTGCTGACCGACCGGTGCGCGGCTGTCCTCCCCATCCAGCAATGCCAGCCAATCGCGTTGCTGCGCCTTGGACGCGAGGGTCAGGTGCTTCACCGTCACCGCGTCGATCTGCTCATTCCGGTAGAGCGAGCGGATACGCGGCAGCAGGTTGCCAAGCGCCAGCGTGCGCTTCACCTGCACTTCGGTCAGCCCGAAGGTGAGCGCGATGTCCTCGGGCGCACGCCCCTCGCGGACCAACCGCGTGAACGTCTCCCATCGTGTCACTTCGTCGGGATCGAGCCGCGCGATATTCTCGATGAGCGAGGCTTCGAGTGCTGCCGCATCATCGCCCGCTTCCATGATCGCGCAGGGCAGCGCATCGATTGCCACCCCCTCCTCCACCGCCGCCAGCGCGGCATGGTAACGCCGCTTGCCCGCGACGATCTCGTAGGTGTCGGGGCTGCCATTCATCCGCACGATCAGGGGCACCAGCACACCCCGTGCCCGCACCGACGGCAGGATGTTGGTGAGGTCAGGGGCCTTCTTCACGCCCCGCATGTTGACCGGCGAGACGCTGAGCTTGGCGATATCGATATGCTTGAGTTCCATGGTCCTTACTCCTTCTCCAAACCACACCGGCCCCGGCGAAGGGGGTGGGCGGCAAGGAGCGGACCGGTAGTCGCGCCGAATGAGGTGGGCTGCACCTGCAAGGCCGAAACGAAGTGGAGGAGCTGCGCGGAACGCGCGGCTTGCGGCCCGCCGCGGCGAGACTAAAGGGCAGCGACGCCCACCCCCCTTGGCCGCGGCCGGCCAACAACGCGATCGCGCCCGAAGCGCGATCTCCAACAGCCGGATCGTCGATCCGGCAATGCGTTATCTGATCGTCACCGCGCGAGCGGCCGAGACCCGCCAGGGGCTCGGTGGAGCGCAAGCGGAATAGAGCGGGGTCGCGCCGGGGGCGCGAAACGCCAGACAGCGATATTGCAAGGCGGTCGCCCCCGTTCAAAAGACGCAAGCCAATGTGGCGGCAATCCCGGGTTTGCCCGCCGCTCCACCAACGGCGGGCAAAGAGCGAGCGGAATGGGACGCACGTGACCAAGTCCAAAAAGCGGTAATCGGGACGGACCGGATATCGTTGACCCGACGATAACCAGCAAATGCTTCCGCTTTGGTTGCTATTCGGCGCGCTCGATATCCCCACATCGATAAAATCGGTCGCGCAACCTCCTCCAGGTAGTAGCGATATGGACACCGACGATTCATCCTCGGCGATTCTGGCGGCGATCCACTGGCTGACCGCTCTCGTCCAGGGGTCGATCGCCACTAGCATCGCGGTGATCGCTGTCGCGAGCTTAGGCCTCATGATGCTCACCGGCCGCCTGGAGCTCAGGCATGCCGCCCGTGTGATCCTCGGCTGTTTCCTGCTCTTTGGAGCATCCGCGGTGGCGCAGGGCTTGGCCGGCGCGATCCATGGCAGCCCGGCGCCACAGGCTGATATGGCGCCTCCCGCTTACCATCCGCCCACAGCGCCGAGCCTCAAGGCAGCGCCTCCTCCTACCTATAATCCCTACGCGGGCGCGGCTTTCATACCGCAAAAGTGACTCGGTCGAGCGCCGCGCAGATGCGCAAAGGCCGACCATCCACAAGAGCCAAGAAAAAAGAACTATAACCGCTTCGGTTATAAATGGCCGTTTGCAGCGTAAGCAATCAAACCATAATGTCATCCGCGAATCACATTTTCACCCACGAAACTACTATCGGGGGATACAGTGTTAATTAAAGACAAATTAACCGTCATTTCGACGGCCGGGATTCTATTTTCTTTCTCATCCCCCGCTCTAGCGCAAGCGAGCTATTCAGACCCCGCAGGGTCTGGAGTTTTTGTCTCCGCTGTTAATTGGCTTCAGGGATCGCTGATGGGCACGGTCGCGACCGTCGCGGCGGTGATCGCGGTGGCCAGCGTCGGCTTCATGATGCTGACCGGCCGCATCAACTGGCGTTATGGCGCGACCGTCATCCTCGGCTGCTTCATATTGTTCGGCGCCAGCAGCATTGTTGCGGGAATTCATTCGACCGCGGCGCTCGGCCAATAGACAATGGCGACGCTCGATCGAGACACCTTGTTCGTAGCGCTGACGCGACCGCAAATGTTCGCGGGCGTCACCTACAGTTTCTTCGTTTCCAACGTCGTGCTCGGCACCGAGCTGTTCCTCATCTTTCGTTCGGCCTGGGTACTCGCGGCAGTGGTGATGATCCACACCGCCGGGGTTCTGCTGTGCCTTAAGGAACCCCGCTTCTTCGATCTCTGGCTCACGCGCGTATCCAAATGCCCTCGCGTGCGTGATTATCGGACGTGGGGATGCAATTCGTATCACGCGTGAATGCGCACCCCAAAGTCCTGCGCCCGCAGAGCGCGGGAAAGCATCTGCCCTTCGCGCGGCAGGTCGATGATTTCACGATCGAGACACAGGATGGCCTGCTCATGCAGGTCGTCCAGTTGCGCGGGTTGCTGTTCGAAACCGCCGACACGGACGAACTCAACTATCGCAAGCGCTTGCGCGAGACCGTGCTCCAGGCGATCGGCTCATCACGCTTTGCGGTTTACCACCATGCCGTGCGTCGGGTGGCCGATGTCGCGCTAACCGGCGAATTTCCGGACAGCTTTTCCGCCAGGCTGGACGCGGCCTGGAAGGAGCGGATGGGCAGCCGCAAGCTCTACGTCAACGAACTCTTCCTGACGATCGTCCGTCGCCCGGTACAGGGCAAGCTTGGAGTGCTCGACAAAGTCCGCAGGCGGCTTGGCATCGCGGCGGCTCCGGCGGAAACGTCGCGCTACGAAATCCAGCAGCTGAAGCAAGCAAGCGATGCGCTGATCGCGGCGCTGGCAAGTTACGAGCCGCGGCTGCTGAGCGCTTATCCGACGCCCCATGGCCCCTGTTCCGAGCCGCTCGAATTCCTGTCCTATCTCTACAATGGCGAAATGCGCCCGATCGGGCTGCCGACCCAGGATCTGGGCGAATATTTGCCCTACCGGCGCGTGAGCTTCGGCCACGATACGGTCGAGCTTGGACGTGCGGGCGCAAGTCCGGCCGCATTCCTGGGCCTGGTCTCGGTCAAGGAATATCCAAGCCAGACCGCGCCCGGCATGCTCGACGATCTGCTGCGGCTGCCGTTCGAGATCACGCTTTCGCAGTCGTTCGGCTTCGTCGATCGCCAGGCAGCTTTGTCGCAGATGAATTTGGCGCTGCGCCGGATGCGCTCGGCGGAAGACGAGGCGGTCAGCCTGCGCAGCGAGCTCGCCAATGCGAAAGATGATGTCGCGGCGGGGCGCGCCGCCTTCGGGGAACATCATTTGACGATAGCGGTGCGTGGTAGTTCGTCCGATATAGTGGATGAAGGGGTCGCCGAAGTGCAGGCGGCGCTCGCGGATCTCGGCATCGTCGCGGTGCGCGAGGACGTCGCGCTCGAGCCTGCATTCTGGGCGCAGTTTCCCGGAAACTTCAAATATATCGCGCGCCGCGGCCTGGTCTCCACCTCCAACTTTGCCAGCTTGGCGAGCTGCCACAATTTCTCGCTCGGCCGCGCGGGCGGCAATCATTGGGGCGAGGCGGTGACGCTCCTCGAGACGACCGCGGCGGGCCCCTATTTCTTCAATTTCCATCAAAGCGATCTTGGCAATTTCACGGTGATCGGCCCGTCCGGGACGGGCAAGACGGTCATTCTGAACTTCCTCCTGGCGCAGGCGCGGAAGTTCAGGCCGAAGATCGTCTTCTTCGATAAGGACCGCGGCTCGGAGCTGTTCATCCGCGCGATCGGCGGCCGCTACGACGTGCTACGCCCCGGTGCGGCCGCCGGGCTCAATCCGCTCCAGCTTCCGCCGACGCCGGCCAATCGCCAGTTCCTGGTGAATTGGATCACGCTGCTCGCAGGCGGCGCCGACGGCGAGGAGCTGGCGCTGATCCGCGACGCGGTCGACGCCAATTTCGATCAATTGTTCGCCGATCGGCGCCTGCGTCACATCATCGAACTGTTTCGCGGGGGACGGCGACCGCGCGCGGATGATCTCTGGTCGCGGCTGCGCCCCTGGTGGGGCGACGGCGAGCGCGCCTGGTTGTTCGACAATCCCCTCGATCTGATCGACGCACAAGCGGAGACGATCGGGTTCGACATGACCCAGTTGCTCGACGATCCGGTCAGCCGGACGCCGGCGATGATGTACCTGTTCCATCGCGTCGAGGAACGGCTCGACGGCAGCCCCTCGATCATCATTGTCGATGAGGGCTGGAAGGCCCTCGATGACGATGTCTTCGTCGGCAAGATCAAGGATTGGGAAAAGACGATCCGCAAGCGCAACGGGTTGGTCGGCTTCGCGACGCAGAGCGCGCAGGATGCGCTCGAAAGCCGGATCGCGAGCGCAGTGATCGAGCAGTCGGCGACCCAGATTTTCCTTCCGAACCCGAAGGCGCGCGCTGCCGATTATATCGAGGGCTTCGGGCTCACCGAGCATGAATATGAATTGGTGCGCGCGCTGCCGGATTCCGCGCATTGCTTCCTGATCAAGCATGGATCGGACAGCGTCGTCGTACGCCTCGATCTCACCGGCGAGAAGGAATTGCTCACCATCCTCTCGGGTCGCGAGCGCACGGTTCGTTTGCTCGACCAGATCCGGCTCGAAGCAGGCGATGACCCCGCCGACTGGTTGCCGCGCCTGCTGGAGGTCGCATGAGCGCAGCCTGTTCAGCGCCTGCCGGTCCGACCGGCTTTATCGGCTCGGTGAGCGCGTTCATGGACTGCCAGGCGGACATGTTCGGCACGGGCGCGTTCAACGCACTGGCCGCGCCCGGATCCACGCTTTCGCTGGCAGTGATGGGGTTGCTCACGCTTTTTATCGCGCTGATCGGCTATAACCTTCTGGTCGGGCGCGGGCTTGATGTGCGCAGCGGCACCGTGGCAATCGTGAAGGTTGGCGCCGTCCTCGCGCTCGCGACCAGCTGGCCCGCTTACCGCACCTTGGTTTATGATGTCGTCACCGAGGCGCCTGGCCAGATCATGGCGGAGATTGCGCGGCCCTCAGCGCTGCCGGGAAGCGATGGCGGCCTGGTCGCGCGGCTGGACCTTGCCGATACAGCCCTGCAGCAATTGACCATTCTCGGCCCCGGCACCCCTTTGCCGAACCAATATGCGTCCCTACCGCCGCCCCCGATGGCGGGGTTCGACGCGTTCGCGCTCGGGGGCGCGCGCATCCTGTTCCTCTTGTCCGCGCTTGTCGGCCTGGTCAGCGTCCGCCTCGTCGCCGCGCTTATGTTGGCGCTTGGCCCTTATTTCATCGCCTTCCTGCTGTTCGAGAATACGCGCAGCCTGTTCGAGGGCTGGATCCGCGTTATTGCATCTGCAACGATCGCCGCGATCGGTGTCGCGATCGGGCTCGGCTTCGAGCTCGCTTTGCTGGAGCCCTGGCTTGCCGGCGTCCTTGCCCGGCGTCTGGCCGGCGAGGCGCTTCCGACCGCTCCGACCGAATTGCTCGTCATTACGATGCTGTTCGCGGTGGTGATCCTCGCGCTGATCGCCGCATCGGTGAGGCTCGCGTCCGCGTTCAGGCTGGCATCTTGGGTTGCCGGTGCATTGGTGTCGCACCGCAGGGTAGAGGCCACTCCCATCAAAAATACTGCCGCGCTCGCGCGCACCAACGAGCCGGTCGAGGCGCGCAGCCGCGCGACCGCCACGGCGAACGCGGTTGCGTCCCAGCAGCGGCGGGATTTGGGCGGCCGCGAAACCGCTAGCGATCATCGCGCGCTCATCCAGCCGCGGCAGGCGCCGGAAGGCACCGGAGCCGGCGCCCCCATTTTCAACAATATCCCTACGGGCAGGGCCTTCCCACGCCGGACGAAGGCGCGTGCATCGGCAAGCGTGGGACGACGGGATAGAGGGCGATGAACGAACATAGTCGAAAGATGCTCGATGGCTATTACGAGCAGGCAGCGGGCTGGAATTCCGACAGGCTGAGGAGCCTGCGCACTTCGCAGCGGCTTGCCTGGACGGTGAGCTTTGCCGCCGTGCTGGTCGCCTTGTTCGAGGCCGGCGCGATCATGGTGATGATGCCGCTGAAGACTGTCGAGCCTTATACTTTGCTGGTGGACAAGACGACCGGCTATGTCCAGCCGCTCAAGCCCCTTGAGCCAGGCAAAGTGGCGCCCGACGCCGCACTCACCCAATCCTATCTTGTCCAGTACGTGATCGCGCGCGAGGGCTTCGACTTCACCGCGGCGAGCACCAATTATCGCCGTGTCGCGCTCTTCTCCGAAGGCCTGGCGCGGAGCGCCTATCTCGCAGGCATGCAGCCGACCAACCCGGAAAGCCCGCTCGCTCTTTACCCGCGTGGCACCGTGGTCGAGACGCGAGTCAAGAGCGTGTCGCCGACCGGGCCCGACAGTGCGATGGTCCGGTTCGATACGATCAGGAACGATCCCAACGGGCGTCAGCAAACCGCTCGGTCGTGGGTTGCGCTGGTGCGCTATCGTTATTCGAGCGCGCCGATGGCACTCGAAGACCGGTTCGTGAACCCGCTCGGCTTCCAGGTTATCGAATATCGGCGCGACCCCGAGACGCTCGCACCCGAGCCCGATCAGGATCAACCAAACGTCGCGGCTTCGTCTTCGCCGTCACCGCTTGCAGCGCAGGCATCGACATCGTCCGCAGCGGCTTCGATTCCAGCCCAGCCTGTTCAATCGGCACAGGCCGTCCCCGCGCAAGCGACTGGCGGCCTCGTGCGGCCTGCGCCCGCCGGAGCGCGTGCCAAGCCATGAGATTGGGTCACCTGCCTCTAGCCGCGATCCTGCTCGCCACGGCGGCTGCCGCCGATATTCGGCCGCAGCCCGGGCCTGGCGATCCGCGCATTCAGACGGTCATGTACGATCCAAACCAGGTTGTGCAGCTGCAGGGCACACCCGGCTATCAGATGACCATCCAGCTCTCGCCCGACGAGCTGGTCCAGAATGTGTCGATCGGCGACAGCGGCACCTGGCAGGTGAACATCAATCATGCGGGCGATCATCTGTTCCTCAAGCCGACGCAGGCCGGCGCGCCGACCAACATGACGGTGATTACCAACGTCCGGGTCTATAATTTCGAGCTGGTGTCGCTCGCCCTTCCGACGCCGGAGATGGCTTACACCATTCAGTTCAAATATCCGGCCGAAGCGCCGGCGCTGCAGAAGGGGCTGCCCAAGGATCGCGCGGCGATCCGGCGGGCCAGCCGCTACCGCATCGGCGGCGATCGCGCGCTGCGCCCGACCTCGGTCTCCGATGACGGCGAGCATACCTATGTGACCTGGCCGGCCGACCATCCGATCCCGGCGACATTCCAGATCGGCGACGATGGTGCCGAGCGCCTGGTCAATGGCGGGATGCGCGGCGACGAGTTCGTCGTCGACGGCATCGCGCCCAGGCTCGTGTTCCGCATCGATGGGCGGTTTGCCTATGCGCAAAAACAAGAGCCGCGGAGGCATCCATGAAGTGGCGGCGCCGGAATGAAAGCGCCTCTGGCGCGACGGCTGCTGACGCGGCCAAGCCTGCGACCGACCCCTGGAAGCCAACGGTCAGGTTGCCGCGCGGCGGTCTTTCGGGCGGTGCGCTCGCGGCCGGAGCTGCGGTTGGCGCCTTGTGTCTATTCTCGGTGCTCGAAGCACGCCGCACCAGCCATGTCGAACCGTCGGTGCGGCCGCAATTGGCGGATGCCGGCTATACGATCGCGCCGCCGGCGCCGCTCCAGATCCCGCCCGAGCCCGCGGTCCTGGTGGCGGTCGCGGCGCCGGCGGCAAACGCACAGATGCAAGCGGCGCCACCGCCGATGCAGCCCAAGCCCGCTTACGCGGCCCAGCCCATCTCCATGCCGCCTCCCGCCCCGCCGGCACCACCCATTTACCCTCAGCCCCCAGCCCCGCCCGCGCCGACATCCGGTCCTCCGAGCCGCAACGGATCGGCTCTGGCGCTGGTCATCGACACCACGGCGGGGACGGCAGGCGCCACGGCAACTGGCGCTGTGGGACCGGCCGGCGCGTCGCCGCTTTCCGCCGTTACGACGGGAAACGCGCGCGCGCGCTCGGGGACATTGGCCAACCGTTCAAATACCGTGCCGCAGGGCACGCTCATCCCCGCGGTGCTCGAGACCGCGTTCGATTCAACCCGCCCCGGCTTCGCGCGCGCGATCGTGTCGCGCGACGTGCGCGGGTTCGACGGTTCGAAGGTGCTGATCCCGCGCGGGAGCCGCCTGATCGGCGATTATCAGTCCGACGTGAGCCCCGGACAGAAGCGCGCGGTGATCACCTGGACCCGGTTGATCCGTCCCGATGGCGCGGTGATCGCGCTTGAATCCCCCGCGGTCGATCCGCTCGGACGCGGCGGGGTGCATGCGAGCGTCAACAGCCATTTGCCCGAACGGGTGTTGGGTGCGCTGCTGCAATCGACCCTGCAGGTCGGAAGCCTGATCGCGACGCGCGCGGCGACCGGATCGGTCATTCTAGCACTTCCCGGCGCGGCACAGAATTCGGTGGGGCCCCAGATCACGCCGGCGACGATCGTGCCGACCTTGAGGGTCCCAGCCGCGACCAGCATCAGCATTTTTGCTGCGCGCGATCTGGAATTCGCCGGGGAGGACCAGGAATGAACGCGGTTACGCCGCATCCGGCAGCCAATGGCGTCTATCTGCGCTCCTGCCTGGCGCCGCTCGCGGAGCATCTGGCTCGGCCCGACGTCACCGACATCTACGTCAACCAGCCGGGCGAGGCATGGCTCGAATGCCTCGGCGGCGCCGTCGAGCGCCATGTCGTGCCGGCGCTCACCGAAATGGTGCTGGCCCGCCTTGCCCGGCAGCTGGCGGCGCTTACCCATCAAGGCGTCAGCCGCGAGCATCCACTCATGTCCGCCATCCTGCCGGACGGCTCGCGCGTCCAAGTGGTGGCACCGCCTGCGACCCGCGACCATATGGCGGTCGCGATCCGCAAGCAGGTGGCTCCTCGGCTCAGCCTCGCCGATTATGTGGCGAACGGCGCGTTCGCGGAGACCGGCAGCGATCCGTTGCGGCCGGTGGATGACCGCGGGCCCAGCGGTCACCAGCAGATTGGCCCGGCGGATGTCGCCAAGGCGCTGGCGGACTCGGTGCGGTCGCGCAAAAACATCCTGATCTCCGGTGGCACGTCGACCGGCAAGACCACCTTCATGAATGCATTGCTGCGGGAGGTGCCGCAGCAGGAGCGGCTGATCCTGATCGAGGATACGCCCGAGCTTGCGGTCGAGCATCCCAATCATGTCGGGCTGGTCGCAGTGCGTGGCGAAATGGGCGAGGCGCGGGTCACCGCCAACGATCTCGTCACCGCATCGCTGCGCATGCGCCCGGATCGGATCATTCTGGGCGAGCTGCGCGGCAGCGAGGCGTTCGCATTCCTGCGGGCGATCAATTCGGGCCATCCGGGATCGATGACCACGATCCATGCCGACACGCCGGAGTCCGCGATCGAGCAGTTGGTCCTGCTCGTGCTGCAGGCCGGCACCGGGCTCAGTCGGACCGACATCCGGCATTACATCGCGCAGACAATCGATGTGTTTGTGCAGCTCAGCCGGGGTCCCCGCGGGCGATGCGTTAATCGGGTCGCACAGCGGATCGTATAGACATCCGATATCGTCAATAAATTTCAATAAACCTGCGAATCACCTTAGGGGCTTATAATAAAGCCCCAAGGTGATTCGGCACATCTCATGAAAACCACACATATAGATGGTTAATATCTCCATGATTATATTTTCGTAAGAGCATATATGCAGCTCATATTCAAGTGTGAAAGCAGCCGATTTGGTGATTATTGGAGATTGTTCGAATCGATTCTTATTATAATCTTCTCTTCGACAGAGGAAACTGAAGGCACCGGCGAATCGCATTCGTCGTGACGGCACGTCACGCGGGTCCTCGCTTTGGCTTGCAGACCTCGCAGGCTGAGGTGAATTGCACATGGCGAATGCGTCTCGACGCGCGGCGACCGGCCGCGCGCATGGTCTTTCTTGCGCGCAAAATCCGGGCGGACGGGCGCATGCCTTGCGGCGCACTTCAGCGCGGCTGTTGCGCGCGGCGCTTCTTGCCGGGACCGGCCTCCTGGCGCTGACTCCGGCTCATGCCGATGAGACGATCACCTACAGCTATGATGCGCGCGGGCGCCTTAAGCAGGTCGCGCATAGCGGCACCGCCAACAACGGTGTCACCGCCGCCTACACATTTGATGCCGCGGACAACCGAACCACCGCTACCGTTACCGGCGTGGCCACGGCGACGAGTTTCGCGATCGGCAATGCGACCACCAATGAAGGTGGGACGCTCAGTTTCACAGTCACGCGCAGCGGGTCAACGAGCGCCAGCAACGCGGTCAATTACGCGACGGCGAACGGCACGGCGAGTGCCGGCAGCGACTACAATGCCGCTTCGGGCACGCTGACGTTCGCCGCGGGCCAGACCAATCAGAGTATCTCGGTCACCACCAACGACATGGGGCTCACCAGCGGCAGCCGCACCATGTCGGTCACCCTCTCGGGCGCCACAGGTGGAGCGAGCATCTCGACCGCCACCGGTACCGGCACGATCAACGAGACCGATAGTGCTCCGAGCTTCGCGATAGGCAATGCCTCCACAAATGAAGGAGGCACGCTCAACTTCACGGTCAACCGCAGCGGCACGAGCATCGGCAGCTATACGGTCAATTACGCGACGGCCAATGGCACCGCGACCGCGGGCAGCGACTATAATGCCACCTCGGGCACACTGACATTCGCCAGCGGCCAGACCAACCAGACGATTCCGGTCCAAACCAATCACCTGGGTCTCAGCGGCGGCAGCCGGACGATGTCGGTGAACCTCTCCGGCGCGTCGACAGGCTCCAGCATCTCGACAGCGACCGGCATCGGCACGATCAATGAAACAGATTCGGCGACCCTCACCGTCACGGTGCCGTCGGGTGGCGCGGTCAACCTGAGAAGTCTCGCCAACTCGAACGGCTTCAACAGCCAGACCAGCGTGACCTTCAATCTACCTTCGGGGTATACAGTCACCGGCGGCGCGGGTGGAGGGGCAGCCATCGACACGGGCAGTTGGTCCGGCACGTCGCTGACGCTCAACGTCTCCGGCAGCGTCCTGGGCGGCGGCGGCAATGGCGGCAAGGGCGGGGGCTGGAACGGCACCGCCAACAGTGCACCAACCAACGGTGGCACCGGTGGTGACGCGATCACTTGCCATGCCCCGATCACGATCAACGTCAGCGGCGTGGTCAAGGCCGGCGGCGGCGGTGGTGGTGGCGGCGGGTACGTCACCCACACCGGCGGCGCCGGTCTCGCGACGGAAGGCGGCGGCGGCGGTGGCGGTGGCCAGCCCAATGGCACGGGTGGTACCGGAGGCGCGGGCAACAATGGCGGCGGGACGGGCGGTGCCGGTGGCACCGGCACGACCTCTGGCGGCGGCACCGGCGGCACCAGCTCGGTCGCAGCGGGCGGCGGTGGCGGCATTTATGCGAACGCCGGCTCGACTGGAGTAGGCGGCATGTCCGGGCCCGGCACGGGCGGCAGCGCCGGCTACGCGGTGCGCGTCAACGGCACCACCTGCACCGCCAACGGCAACATCACCGGCACCGTCGGATGAGCCACGTCTCTCCCCGCACATCCTATCGCATCGGGCATTGCCCCCACCAGATCCAGACATCGAGGATTCCCATGAAACTCAAGTCCTGCCTGCTCGCCGGCGCCGCTCTGCCGCTGGTCCTATGCGCCTCCAATGCCAACGCGCAGGTCGGCGCGAACCCCGTCGCACCGCCAGTGTTCAACTCGATCGATGACCACGGGGTGCAACTCCTGTCAGGCTATCTGTCGGTGCCGCTTGCCAGCATATCGATCGGCCCGGGCGGTCCCGGGAGTCTCAGCTATAACGTCGTATCGAACGGCTCGCAGGAGGGCCAGCAGGAGGACGCCTTTGCCTATCTGACGATCTCAGGATCGACCTATTCGGTCGTCCAGGGCGGTTCGACCGAGACATTCACGCTTAGCGGCACGCTTGGCAGCGGTACATTCAGTCAGGATCAGGGCCGCACGTCGAAACTGAGCTATAACTCCTCGAGCAACACATACACCTACGTGGGTGAAGACGGCACAATATCCGTTTTTAGTTACCAGCTTTCATCTACGAATCCGGCAAGCTCCATCGCCAAAATTGTCTCTAAGACATTCCCAGGGGGAGAAACGCTTAACTATTATTACGTATATAACGGCTCCGTTTATGGCAACGTGACGGAATATTATTATGACGTCCAAGCGGTCGCGAGCAGCCTCGGCTATCAGATGCGCCTCGCATATACACCGGTAAACGGAGTCCAGCAGCTCAGCAGCGTCGTGGTGTTTAGCATGGCGAGCGAAACCTGCGATCCGGCCGCCGCCAGCTGCAATCTGGTCGGTTCATGGCCGGAACTGACGCTTAGCCAAGGATCTAATGCATCTGGATACACGTTTACGGTCACTGATTCGCTAAGTCGCCCGACGACCGTAACGTACGGGACTACCACGGAGACGATCGCCTACCCCGGCGGCAGGCAGGTCACCTATCAGGGAGCGCAGGACTCGAGTGGTGCCTTCGTGGTTAGCAGTTACAACGATGGGAAGGGAACCTGGAACTATGCCCACCCGACGCAGCAAGCATGGGTCACAATAGTCACGAATCCCGACAACGCGTCGAATCATGTCTACCAGTTCATCACCACCGGCCCGGCCACCGGCCTATTGTCGTCAGAGACTCCTGGAGGATCTCCGCTGACGATAAATTATGGTTACGATGGTAGTGCTCGCCTCATTCAAGTTAGCAAAACCAACGGGTCCACCTCCAGTACGACGAAGTACGATTACGATACTTATGGCAGAATGTATCGTACAACTCTTGTATCGGCATTGGATTCATCGACCATAGTCGTTAATTCAGGTTTTCCGGATCCATCGACCTGCACCAATCTCAAATATTGCAATAAGCCGTCCTGGACCAAGGACGCCAACGGCAATCAGACCGATTATGTCTACAACCCCAATAACGGGGCCGTAGACTCGGTGACCTTGCCACCCGCCAATCCGGGCGATCCGCGAACGCAGATTCGCTATAATTACACGACGCAGACGGCGAGCTTCCGCGACGGATCAGGCAACACCATCTCGGGCGCGCCGGTCTATCGCCTCACCTCGACCTCGCAATGCTTCAACACGGGGCTGACCGGATCGACCATCACGCGCGTAAGCTGTGCTGGAGCGAGCGACGAGTTTAAGACGACCATCAGCTACGGCACCGACCAAGCCCTGCCGACCGGTGCCGTCTCCGGGCCGGCCGATGGGACCTATTCGACCACGACCGCCAGCACTTACTATCCGACCGGCGATGTGAAGACGATGGATGGACCGGTCCCCGGAAGCGCCGATACGACGCGCTATTATTACGATACGATGCGTCAGATCACTGGGGTAATCGGTCCGGATCCTGATGGCTCCGGCGTCCTCAAATATCGCGCGGCCAAAACAACCTATAACAGCGAGGGCCAGCCGACCTTGATCGAAACGGGGACTGCGACGGGCCAAGGCGACACCGACATGTCGACCTTCGCTTCGCTGCAGCAACAGACAATCTCCTATGATTCGCAAGGTCGCGCACGCGTGCAGCGCCTCACCGCTGGAGGAGCGGTCTACTGGCTAACGCAGAATGAATATACCAACGCCGGTGCGCTCAGTTGCACAGCCGTGCGCATGAACACCTCGCTCACTGACACACAGCTCGCCTCCGGATGCGTCCAAACCAACCCGAGCAATCCCACGTCCGGGACCTATGGTGCCGATCAGATCACTCAATATGCTTACGACGCCAGTTTTCGGGTGACCTCTATCGCGACCGGGTTCGGCACTGGCGATGCCGCCACAGACCTCACCAATACCTATGGCCCATTGGGCGAACTACAATCGGTCAAAGATGCCAACAACAATCTGACCACCTATGAATATGACGGCTTCTACCGCCTGGCGAAGACGCGGTTCCCCAATCCGTCTGGGGGCGGCAGTTCGACGACCGATTATGAGCAGCTGACCTACGATCTGGCCGGGAATGTCACCGAAAAAACGACCCGCGCCGGCACCGGATCTGTCACCAATTGGACGGACTATGTCTATGACGGGCTCAATCGCATCAAGTCAAAGACCCCGCACTCGGGCGCGAGCAATCCCACTTCCACTTTCCAGTACGATCTGATGGGACGTATGACCTCTGCGGTGGCGACCACCACCGCGCACACGGTCACGACCAGATTCCAGTACGCCAGCAACGCGCAAGGGCCGTACACTACGGATGAATCGCTGATTGACGGCTATTCGGCCGGTGTGAAGCTCATGCAGTCTGATGTTGCCGGCCGGCGGGCGCAGCTCAAGTGGGGTGACGGTTTCTACGTCAGCTATGATTATGACTATGCGAGCGAGGTGACCGCGATCCGCGAGAACGGCGGCACGGCAATCGAGACATTCGGCTATGACGATCTGGGCCGGCGTACATCGC
>Ga0157369_10001135_pt1 | contig 33313 bp, 27 predicted proteins | sample C25metaG_FD_113461 | JGI IMG/M metagenome (GOLD analysis project Ga0157369, IMG submission 113461) | Corn rhizosphere microbial communities from Kellogg Biological Station, Michigan, USA - C2-5 metaG | ecosystem: Host-associated > Plants > Roots > Rhizosphere > Soil | place: USA: Michigan... | reverse complement strand
CCTCAGGCCGGATGAAATCGATGCTCATATGCCCACCCCTGCAAAGATGCGCCCAAAACGCGTTAGACCCGGTGCAAAGCTTTGAATCATCGCGAGTCGCAAGCCAAGCGAAAAGTTAATGAGGCGGCAAAAAAGGTGCAAAAAGGTGGGGATGAGGCGCGCTTGCGGAGTCATCTGCGGCATTGCCGTACCCCGTATGTCGGAGCCGGGACGGCCGAGATTGCCGGCAAGCCTGGCGAACAACTGGTCGCGCTCCCCGGCAGCGGTGCAGATGGACTCCAGGCGATTTGTGGTTGACCCGCTTGACGATGCTGCGCGGGTGCGAGTGTCACCCTCGGGCTGCTTCGCGGCCGTGTTGGCGGAGCGGCGCCCGCTTGCGCCGGAAGCAGCTCGCCAGCCGCAGCGAAGACGGGATCGCGGGCTTTGAGCGCGTAAGCGGACTTGCGGCTCATCCGGCTTGCGCGCGGCGAGGGTGACATTTCCGTTCGCGGCGAGGGTGACAATGAAGGTGACAGTTTTGCCCGGCGACCATTCGTGAGAACGGCGGGTACGGGGTGGGCGGCAGAGAGACATGATCGGCGCCTCATCGTGAGTGAAACGGTTGAGCCCCCACGCAAGCACAGGAGAGGCGCTGTAGGACAGCGGAAATTCGCGTCAGTGCTTTGCCCGCAGTGCCTGGTCGAGCGCGCGGAGCTGGCCCTCGCGAAGCACGGGACCCGACGCGGCCTTGCCGTTCCGGAACCAAAGGGCGGTGCGGCCGGGACGATAGGGTAGCCAGCGCACGAGCGCGGCTCCGTTGGGATTGCCGGTTCGGGCGAAATTGACCCAGTAGCTCTGGATCGTGTTTTCCAGATCCTGGTCGGATTGTGACCAGCCGTTGCCGTGATTGTCGTTGCCCCAGACGTAGCTAAGCTCGTCTGAATGAACCGCGCCAGGAGTGCGGGTTCCGTTCGGTCCGGGCGGCGGATTGTCGAACTGGTAGAGGAATAGGGGCGGCGAGCCCCGCGAAAGCCGCGCCTCGGCCAGGCTCCAGCCGCGCCAGCCGAACTCCGTGTCGCTCGCCAGATCGATTGCCGCCTGTGTCGCCTCGGAGTCCGTCGCCGCGGGGTAGATGCGCAGCAGGTCCGGCGCGAGCGGCCCGAACGACTTCAGGTTAGCGAGATAGTTTGCGCGAGTGACCTTGCCGAGGAAGCGCGCGGCTTCGTCGCTGTTCCACCCTTCCAGGATTGGGACCTGCGCTTCCCGGGCCGCCCGATAGGCGGCGGTGACGTCTTCCAGGACGATCTTTCCGTCGATTATGGGGCCTCTGCTGACGCCGGGCACATCGCGGCCGAGGAAAGCGGATGGAGGAAGCGCTCGCAGTGCCGCCAAACCCTTGGCATGAAGCGAAGAGGCAAGGGCGACACCGGCCTGTTCGGCCTGTGGAAGGCGCGGGCCGGCGCCCTTCGCGCCGCTCGGCAGGTTGAGCGCGGCACCGCTTTCGAAGATTGCCTTCTGGAACAGCCCACGCCCAAGCGGCGACACCGTCAGAAGCATCGCCGAGCCGCCGCCGGCCGACTGGCCCAAGATCGTCACATTGTTCGGATTGCCGCCAAAGCGGGCGATATTGGCGCGCACCCATTTCAGCGCGGCGATCTGGTCGAGCAGTCCGTAATTGCCGGACGTGTGAAGCGGCGACTCTGCAGTGAGCGCAGGGTGGGCGAGAAAGCCGAGCGCGCCCAGCCGGTAATTGACGGTGACGATCACGACTCCACGGCGGGCCAGCTTCGTCCCTTCGTAGGTGGCCTGCGAGCCTGAGCCGTTGGTGTAGCCGCCGCCATGGAACCAGACCATCACCGGAAGGCGCGCCAAACTCCCGAGCTTTGGAGTCCAGACATTGAGAGTCAGGCAATCCTCGCTTTGGCGATCGAGATCGTGGCCTGCCCAGTTGACCGGCGGCTGTGGGCAGACGGGCCCGAAGGCGCTGGCGTCGCGGACACCGCTCCAGGCTTTGGGGGCGGCAGGCGCTCTCCAGCGAAGCGCACCGACCGGCGGCGCTGCGTACGGGATCGCGCGGAACGCATCGACGCCATCGCCGGATGTGCCCGCAAGCCTTCCCTGAGCGATCGTGACCGACGGCGCTGCCAAGGCCGGTGAAGCGAAAAACATGAGTGTGAGTAGGAGGGGCGCAAGGACTTTCATGGCGCAATCCTACCGCCAATCCGCCGGTTGCCAAGCATGGTTGCTCCGAGACCCATTGCGCAGACCCGGCTGTACCGGCACGATGGGCGAACACTCAAGCAAACAGGCGCACATGCTGCGCCTGAGGGGGCATGTGAACAGGATCGCAATCCGGGCAATCAGTGTAGCCGTCGTATTGGTCGCGAGCGCAGCGCTCGCGCAGACGGAGCCGTTCCGCAACCCGAAGCTGCCAGTGGACCAGCGCGTCGCCGATCTGGTTTCCCGAATGACGCTCGATGAGAAGATCGACGCGCTCGGCACCGATTCCGGAGTGCCCCGGCTTGGAATCCCGAGCTTTGGAGCTTCCGAAGGAATCCACGGGTTGCAGCAGCGCGGCAACCCGCAACGGGGCATGTCTCAGATCACCACGACCCAGTTCCCGCAGCCGCCCGGAATGGGGGCAAGCTGGGACCCCGGCCTTGTTCGGCAGGCGGGCTGGGTGGAAGGGCACGAGGCCCGCTGGATCACGCAGACCGACACCAAGCGCCGCCCAATGCTGATGCTGTGGGGGCCGCAGGCGGACCTCGAACGCGACCCGCGCTGGGGCCGGAGCGAGGAAGTCTATGGCGAAGACCCGTTCTTCAACGGGACGATGGCGACGGCCTTCGCCAAAGGACTGGAAGGCGACGATCCGAAATATTGGCAGGCAGCGCCGCTGCTGAAGCACTTCCTTGCCAACAGCAACGAAAACGGCCGCTCCAACTCTAGCTCCAACTTCGACGAGCGGCTGTTCTACGAATATTATTCGGTGCCGTTCCGGATGGCGTTCCAGGATGCCGGAGCGAAGGGCGTCATGGCCTCCTACAATGCGTGGAACGGCACGCCGATGGCGATCAACCCGGTACTTCGCAAGGTCGTGATCGGCAAGTGGGGCGTCGATGTCGTTTCCAGCGACGGCGGCGCGGTGACCAATCTGGTCAAATGGTACCATCGTTTTCCGACGCAGAAGAAGGCGGTCGTCGCCACGCTGAAGGCCGGGATCAACCAGTATCTCGACGTCTACAAGGACCAGATGCACGAGGCGGTGAAGGACGGGTCGGTGACGCAGGCCGAGCTCGACGAGGCGCTTCGCCGCAAGTTCCGGATCACCGCGAAGCTGGGCTTGCTCGATCCGCCAGCGCTGGTGCCCTATTCGAAGGTGCACGGCGGCACTCCGCCGTGGGACGGCGAACAGGACCAGGCGATCTCCCGAAAGATGGCGCTGGAGAGCCTCGTGCTGCTGAAGAATTCCGGAGCCGCGCTTCCGCTCGAAAAGAGCGCCCTTAAGTCGATCGCGGTCATCGGTCCGCTCGCCGACAGCGTTCATTGGGACTGGTACGGAGGCATTCCGCCGCACGCGATCACGCCTCTGCAGGGGATCAAGGACGCTGTCGGTCCGGGCGTGGCGGTGAATTATGCGGCCGACAACAAGGCCGACGCGGCGGTGCGCGCGGCCAAACAGTCAGATGTCGCGATCGTAGTCGTCGGCAATGACCCCACCTGCGGACCCAACATGGCGACCGACTGGAACGACAACGGCACCAACCCCTGCGCCGACCCCGGCGACGGGCGTGAAGGCCGCGACCGCGTGACTCTCAATCTGGCGCAGGAAGAGCTGGTGAAGCAGGTGATGGCAGCCAATCCACGGACCGTGATGGTGCTCGTCTCAAGCTTCCCCTTCACCATCAACTGGTCGCAACAGCACGTACCGGCGATCCTGCAAATGGCGCATTCGTCTGAGGACGAGGGATGGGCGATCGCTGAAGCATTGTTCGGCGATTACAATCCCGGTGGTCACACGATCGTCACCTGGCCCGCCTCGATGGACCAGCTGCCGCCGATGATGGATTATAATATCCGCCACGGCCGCACGTACATGTATTTCAAAGGCAAGCCGCTCTACCCCTTCGGCTACGGCCTCAGCTACACGAGCTTCCGGCTGCGCAATCTTCACACGAGCAGCCCTTCCCTCTCCCGCGCCGGCAAGATCAGCGTCAGCGTCGATGTGACCAACACCGGCGGGCGGGCGGGCGATGCCGTGCCGCAGCTCTATGTCCATCACCTCGGCTCGAAGGTCGAACGGCCGCCGCTGAAGCTAACCGGTTTCCAGCGCGTACATCTGGAGCCCGGACAGACGAAGACGGTCACCATGATTTTGAAGGCGGACGAGCTGGCGTATTGGGACACGAAGAACCAGCACTTCGTGGTGGAGCGTGAGCCCGTGCGCCTGATGGTCGGCGACTCTTCGGGCAACCTTCCGCTGACGAGGACAGTGCAGGTCCGTTGAACCGAAGGCGCCATTCATCGGACTGACAGGGTCGGCCAAGCATCTGTTGCCGGACCGCCATTCTAATTCGGGGCTCGAGAATTGGGGATCGCCTTTGCGCCGCGCAATTCGCTGATCCCCGGCGGGACCGGCGATGTTCAGCCTGAGTGGGACCGGCCAGCCAACACCCGCAATGCCGCGGCACGGGATTGGGTTTGCTGGACGCAAGCGGCAATTTGCATCGCAGTTTTTATCATCGCGCTTTGGGCCGGCAGGAACGTAAATCCGCTCAACCCCGACACGCCATCCTATCTCTATTTCGATCCGTCGCGGTCCGTCGGCTATCCCGCTTTCCTGTGGCTGCTCAAGCTGTTGACCGGCCATGTCGCAGCGGCCGTTCCCGCGCAGATGGCGGTGCTTGCGCTGTCGCTGTTCCTGCTTGGGCGAAGCTTTCACGACCTTGTCGGTCGGCGCAGGCTCTCCCTGTTTTTCCAGATCCTCCTGGTGAGCTCCCCCGACTTGTGGCGCTTCTCGGCAGAGCTGATGACGGAGGCGCTCGCAACGGCTTCGGTTGCGCTTTGGTGCGCCCAACTTCTGAGCTTGATCAAGCGGCCATCGCAACGCGGGCGCCTGCTGCTTGCGTTCATTTCGGCAGGGGGAATGTTGGTCAGGCCATCGCTTGCGGTGCTGTTCGCCGGTAGCGCGCTCGCAGCGCTTCTGCTGAAATCGCGGTGGCAGCGCACCTCCGCCGTGGCCGCACTGGTTCCGATCGGGTTGGCAGCCTACCTGCTCACTCCGCTCGCTCTGCTTATCGTTCATGGCTCGCCGATCGCGACCAGCCCCATCGCCAGAGGCGTCCTCCAGCACACGCTTTTCTGCGATGGCATTGCGACGCTCGGCGACGCCGACGCCGACGCCGATTTCGTGGACCGGGATTCCGCTGACGTAAGGCACTATGTCGACAGCGCGCCAGCCGACGTGGGGCTCGGGCTTCAGCATCTCTACAGTGCGCCGCTCCGCTTCGATTCAATCATACCCGCGCTTGGGCGCCTGCATAACTTCCACGCGGGATGGCAGACCGACCCGATCCTCACCCGCGTCACCCGCGAGCGAGTTCTCGCCAATCCCGGTTGTTACGCCGAAAGCGTGCTCCGCAACTACTGGGAGCTAGCGACACAGGCTTCGCTTCATGTCGGCGCGGAAGGCAGGACGGTCGACCAATTCTTGGCCACGCACCCGCCCCTGCGAATCGCATCCGTACCGCTGCTGCCATCGGATTCGCAGGAGCTACGCCGAGCTGCGGCGGAACTCGATGTCGCTCCCCCGGGCGAGCACCCCGCGATCGGCCACTTTGGAACGAAGGGCTCGCCGCTCCTGCTGTTGCTGGGCCGAGCACTCTATGGAGCCACTGCGCTTTTGGGGTTTGCCGCCCTGGCGGCCCTGATTGTACGCAGGGGCACTCGCCATCGGACCTTGGTTGCCATGGCGGCGATGGGGCTGGTGTTCCACGCGCTGTTCCTCGGAACCGCCGCGGTCGAACTGTCGCTGATCCGCTACACGATCCCGGCATGGCCGATTGTCTGCACGGTCCTGATAATGGCTTTCGCTGCGCTACGGCTCCGCAATCAATCGAGCGCGACTTCCTCGATCTTAGGGACTGCGAACGCCCACCACAGCCCGCCGAACAGCGACACCGCGGCGGCAATCCCGAACGCGCTGCCATAGCCCACGCGATCAATGATGATACCGGAGAGCGCCGGCCCGAATATCCCGGAGAGGTTGCCGACGGCGTTCTGGATCCCGACCCAGGTCCCCGACGCCCTCGGCCCAGCGAACATCTGCCCGACGGCGTACAGGTTCGGCGCGACCGCGCCGCCGCATGCACCGAGGAGGCACAGCAGCGCGACCACGACCGGAAGGCTGTGGACCAGCGGAATGGCGATGATCCCGGACCCGTAGATCAGGTGGCCGCCGATGAGCAGCGCGCGGCGAATCCGCGCCTCCGACCCGCCTGCACGAGTCCATCGGTCCGAGATGTTGCCAAAGACCAGTGCTGAGGCGGCCTGGACGCAATAGCCGGCGGTCGCGAGCATCGTCATCTGGATGATGCTGAGACCGCGCTGCTGAACCAAATAAAGGGGAAGGAAGGCGAGCAGGAAATAAAAGCCGTAGTTGGAGGTCGCATGACCGACGCCGGTCGCCCACAAGGACCACCGCCGAAGCAACTTGCCGACCGGAAACGGAGCGTCCATTGCCGTCGCTCCCGTCGAAAGCGCGCCGGTCACCGAGGCCCAGGGAAGAAGCCAGATGGCGCTGAGCAGTCCGAAGACGACGAACATCGCCCGCCATCCGAACGCCGCCGCCATCGAACCGCCGGCAAGCGTCCCGATCGCCGGCCCGAGTGCGACTCCCGTCATGACGACGGCGTTGGCAAGGCCGCGCCGCTCAGCCCGGACGTGCCGGCAGATGATCTTCGAGCTGCCGGGAAAGAGGATGCTTTCGCCGACGCCCAGTATCAGCCGAAGCAGGAACAGCGACAGGAACCCCGCGACAAAGCCCATCATGACGGTGCTGATCGACCACAGCACCGTCCCCAGCGCGAGAAGCTTGTACGCCGACCAGCGGTCGCACAGCCATCCGAGGCCAAGCTGGATCGGCGCATAGACCCAGAAGAAGGCGGAGATCGCGACCCCCATCTCGGTCGCTGTGAGCCCCAGATCCGACTTCATCAGTGGCGCGGCAACGCCGACTGCGCTGCGGTCGATGTAGTTGAGAACGACTGCCGTCCCGAGAAGGATGACCAGGATCGGGATCACCCGCGATCGTTGAGCTGGCGCTAGTGCACTGGTGGCCATGCCTGTTCCCCTGGGGATCAAGGTACCACGAGCGGGTCCGGCCTAATAGCCACCCTTCATCGCGTTGATAAAGCGGCCGACCAGACCCTTGGCCTGCTTCTTCTGAGTGATGGTCCCGAGCGCGAGGTCGCGGATATCGCCCTTCTGCGAATTGGCGAGCGCCGCCAGCCCGACCAGCGTCGCGAAAGCCGTCCCGCTGTGCGCATCCGGCAGTCCCGCGAGCGTCCGCGGGCGGCCGACGCGGACGGTGCGGCCGAGCACCCCCTGCATGTAATCGGCGATGTTCTTGAGTTCGGCGCCTCCCCCGGTCAGCACGACCGGCCGTCCGATCGGCCCGGTGAATCCGAGGCTCTTCAGCGCCTTGTCGATCTCGTTCGTGAGTTCCTCCACCCGATGCCGGATTACCGTCATCAACTGCGCCCGAGTGATCCGGACCGGCTCCGCCCCTTTATCTGCGCCGATCTGGTTGGCGTCGATCATCTCATTATTGTCGCGCGGGCTGGTCATCGCCGATCCGTAAAAGCATTTGAGCCGCTCGGCGTCGCGGCGCTCGAGGCCAAAAGCCGCAGCGATATCGTCGGTGATGTCGCGCGCGCCGAGCGGGATGGAACGCAACCCCACCAGCATACCGCCCGCGTGAAGCGAGACGTTGGTGACTCCAGCCCCGAGCTCGACAAGCGCGACTCCGAGATCGCGCTCGTCATCGGTGAGGCACGCCAGCGCCGCGGCGACTGGGGACGCGACAATCGCCGTCACCCCGAGGTGGGCGGTCCGGATCACGTAGTCGACGTTTCGAAGTGGAGCGGGATCCGCGGCGATCACATGGATGTCAACGCCGAGGCGATCGGCATGAAGCCCGATCGGCTGCTGAACCCCCTCGGCGCCATCGATCGTGTAGAGCGCCGGATGAGCGTGGAGGATCACCTTGCCCCCGCGATCGATCGCGCTCCGGCCGGCGAGCATCAATTGGTCGATGTCGGAGGGTTCGATCTGGTGGCCGCCGAGCTCGACCTCGACGTTGGCGACATCGCTGACCAATCCGCCAGCGCCATAGCTTGCCCACACATCGTCGATCGTGACTCCGGACATCCGTTCGGCAAGTTCAACCGCTTCGCGGACGGCATATTCGCTCGCCTCCACATCGACGATAAAACCGCGTTTCACGCCGCGGCTCTCCCGCTGGCCGGTACCAAGGACTCGAAGGTTGCCCTCACCGTCGCGGGTCGCGATCAGGGCGCTGACCTTGGACGAGCCGATATCGAGTGCGGCGATCAGTGGCGGGTCGTCGGATTCGGCCATTAGTCCTGGACGGTTGGGGAAGCTGGGGAGGCAGGGGAACCGGCCGCCCGAGGAGCCGCAGGCGTAGTCGTCGCCGACTCGTAGGGCTTGGGTGTGTTGGCGGGTGCTATGTTTTGCGGCATGCGAACGATCATCTTGCCGGCAAGGCGAAGATCGAAGCGGAGAAGCCCCCGGCCCAGAAGACCGGCGGATTTGTCGGCATCGGCGAATTTGGCGAGCGCCTCCTTCGCTTCGTCCTCGCCCTCGGGGAGAGCGACCGTCTCGCCGGTCTGAAAGCTGAGATCCCAGCGGCGGCCGCCGACCCAGGTCGCCGAGACCAGCTGCGGCTTCAAGTTGGGAGCGGCGCTCATCAGCGCGTTGAGCTCGCCCTCGCGCTGGTTTGCGCCCGCGCCGATCAACAGCGGCAGGTCGGGCATCTTGTCGACCGGCACGTGGTCGATGACGGTCCCCTCCGAGTCGATGAGAGCGAGTTGCCCATTGTCCTGCCAGAGCGCCGCTGGCTTCCGCTCGACAACGTCGATTACCAGCGTATCCGGGAACCGCCGGGAAACGCGTGCGTCCTTGATCCAGCCGTACTGTAGCAGCTGGGAGCGAATGGCCGAAACGTCGACCAGCGGCATCGCCATCGACCGCTGCCCGAGCGCGATCTGGTAGACCGGGGCGCTGTCCATGTGATGGATACCGACGACATCGACCCGTTTGACGGTGAAACCGGCGCGGCCGAGCGCTTCGCCCGTCGCCGTCCAGAGTTTTTGGGGCAGCTCCAGCGCAACAATGGTGACCGCGGCGATGATCGCGAGGAACAGACCAAAGGCGATTCCCGCCAGCCGGTTGGCCCGCGCCTGATCAACCGGAAGGCGCTTGGCGATCTTCTTGGGTACGGCGACCTTGGGCGCGGTCCGGTGCCGGGGCGCTGCGCCGCGCCTGACCCGAGCCGCCGTCATTCGAGCGCCTCCGCGATGAGAGTCTCGACCAACTCGGCATAGGAAATCCCGCGCTTCTTCGCCTGCTCCGGAACAAGGCTGAGGGGCGTCATGCCGGGCTGGGTGTTCACCTCGAGCAGGTAGACTCCAGCCTCGCCGCGCTCGTCGTCCCAGCGGAAATCGGAGCGCGAGGCGCCGCGGCAGCCGAGCAGCCCATGGGCTCTCAGCGCTATCTCCATCATTGATGCGGCGATCTCATCCGGAACTTCGGCGGGGCAAACGTGCTGCGTCAGACCTTCGGTGTATTTCGCGTCATAGTCATAGAAGCCGGCGACGGGCTTGAGCTCCGTGACGCCGAGCGCCTGATCGCCGAGGATGGCGACGGTCAGCTCCCGCCCGCGGATAAAGGGCTCGGCTAAAAGACGGTCAAAGTGATGCCACGGCCCCTCGACCTCGCGCCCGATCGGCGAGCCGTAGTTGCCATCTTCGGTGACGATCGCGACGCCAACCGAAGAGCCTTCGTTGACGGGTTTGACGACATAGGGCCGAGCGATGGGGTCTTCACGGAAAAGGCTTTCGCTCTCGACAATGTGGCCTTCGGGCATGCGGATTCCGTGCGGCACGAGCACCAGCTTGGTCAGCTCCTTGTCGATGGCGACGACGGAGGTTTCGAGGCCGCTGTGGGTATATTTGAGGCCCATCAGGTCCATCATGCCCTGAACGCTGCCGTCCTCCCCGGGCGTTCCGTGGAGGGCGTTGAACACGACGTCGGGTTTGAGATCAGCCAGCCGCTGGGCGACGTCGCGCTGCATGTCGAGCTCGGTGACCTTGGTCCAGCCGTTGCCGCGAAGCGCTTGGGCGACGCCGCGGCCGCTCATCAGCGACACCTCGCGCTCGGCCGACCAGCCGCCCATTAACACCACGACGTGCAGGTTGCGGTTCATTTGCCGAGCCCCACGCGCTGGATTTCCCACTCAAGCTGGATGCCCGTTTTGTCCTTCACCCGGCGGCGCACTTCTTCCCCCAGCTCCTCGATCTCGGAGCTTCGGGCGTTGCCCAAATTGAGCAGGAAATTGCAATGCTTTTCCGAAACTTGGGCATCGCCGATGCGCAACCCCCGGCAGCCCGCGGAGTCGACCAGCACCCACGCCTTGTGGCCTGGCGGGTTCTTGAAGGTTGAGCCGCCGGTTCGGCTTCGAAGCGGCTGCGATTCCTCCCGCGCGCGGGCGATCGAATGCATCTCCGCGCCGATCGCCTTCGGATCGCCGGTTTCGCCGCGGAACGTGGCTTCGACGACCACAGCGCCTTCAGGCAAGTCGCTGTGGCGATAGGTGTAGCCGAGCTTCTCCAGCGGCCATTCCTCGATTTCGCCTGAGCGCAGCATGATGCGCGCGGAAACCAGGATGTCCTTCACCTCGCGGCCATAGGCGCCGCCGTTCATCCGGACGAAGCCGCCGACCGTGCCGGGGATTCCGCGGAGGAATTCGAGACCGCCAATCCCGGCGTCGCGGGCGGTGGATGACACGAGGATTCCGCTCGCTCCCCCGCCGCAGCGGAGGGTGACTTCGTCGATCTGCTCGATTTGGGCGAAAGCCTTCCCAAGCCGGACCACGACTCCCGGAACTCCGCCGTCGCGGACGATGAGATTGGACCCGAGGCCGAGCGCCATCACCGGCAACTCCGGCTCCAACTCTCCGAGAAGGTGCGCGAGGTCCTCCTCATCCGCCGGCTCGAGCAGCCATTCCGCCGTCCCACCGCTCTTGAACCAGACGAGTGGCGCCAGCGGCGCCTTCGGCGTCAGCTTGCCGCGAACCTGAATTTCCTCACCCGTTCGGGTCGAGCGAAGTCGAGACACGCGCCCCTCGACGTCGCTCCGGGCGAACGGGTGACTCGAGGCAGCTGTCATTTGCTCGCTCTCGCGTGCCGGATTCCGTCCGCCAGTCCGGCGGCCCATTTTGTGATGTCGCCAGCGCCCATGCAGATGACGATGTCCTCCTCCGCCGCCACGTCGCGAAGCGACTGGGCGAGGTCGGCGGGATCGGAGACTCCCTTCACCATCCGGTGCCCGTGCGCGCGCAAACCTTCGATCAGCGCGTCTGAATGCACCCCCTCGATTGGTTGCTCACCGGCTGCGTACACCGGCGCAACAAACACGATATCGGCGTCATTAAAGGCGCTCTGGAAATCATCCATCAGCGACTGGAGCCGGGAATAGCGGTGCGGCTGCATCACCGCGATTACGCGCCCGGCACCGTCCCCGGCGCCGGAGGCTGCGCTTTCGCGGGCCGCCGCGAGCACGGCGCGGATTTCCACGGGATGGTGTGCGTAATCGTCGATGATCGTGGCACCGCCTATCTCGCCGACCTTGGTGAAACGGCGCTTCACGCCTTGGAAACGTTCGAAGCCCGCGGCGATTCTGTCGTCCGGGATTCCGAGCTCGATCGCGGCGGCGATCGCGGCCAACGCATTCTGGACATTGTGGCGCCCGGGCGTGGGCAGCCGGATGCCTTCGATCGACCGGCGGGAGCCATCCCGCTCCAGAACCACTGCGTCGAAGCGGCTGCCGCCACCGTTTGGCACCACGTTCTCGGCGCGCAGATCAGCCAGCGCGGAGAAGCCGTAGGTGACGATTCGGCGGTCGCGGATTCGGCCGATTATCGCCTGAACCTCGGGATGATCGATGCACAGAACCGCGAGACCATAGAAGGGGACGTTCTCGATGAACTCGCAGTAGGACTTCTTCACTTGGTCGAAGCTGCCGTAATGCTCGAGATGTTCGGGATCGATATTGGTGACGACCGCGATCGTGCCGTCGAGCCGGAGGAAGCTGCCGTCGCTTTCGTCGGCTTCAATCACCCACCAGTCGCTTTGGCCGAGGCGCGCGTTTGAGCCATAGCCGTTGATGATGCCGCCGTTGATGACGGTCGGGTCCATGCCGCCCGCATCCAGCATTGCGGCGATCATCGAAGTGGTCGTGGTCTTGCCGTGGGTCCCGGCGACGGCGATCGTCTTCTGCATCCGCATCAGCTCGGCGAGCATTTCGGCGCGCTTCACGATCGGAAGCCGTCGCTCAACCGCCGCTTCGACCTCGGGATTGCCGCGGCTGACGGCAGACGAAATCACCACTACCGCGGCATCGCCGAGGTTCTCCGCCTTCTGGCCGATAGTGACCGGGATTCCCGCCTTGCGGAGTCCGTCGACGACATAACCATCCGCGATATCCGAGCCCTGCACCGTGTAGCCGAGCTGGTGCATCACTTCGGCGATCCCGGACATGCCGATCCCGCCGATGCCGACGAAATGGATGGTTCCGATGTCGGTGCCCATTGCCTTCATGCCGGCACTCCGCTGGCGGGAAGCGGCGTGGACTTCGGGGCTTTGCGCACAGGCCCGACCACTACGGGTGCGAGACCTCCTCCGACTCGCTCGACTAGATCGGCGAGATCCCGCGCTGCATGCGGACGTCCGACCGAAAGCGAGCGAGCAGCCGCGTTGGTAAGAGCCTCGGGATCGCTTGCAATCGCCTCGATCTGCCGGGCCAGCACCTCGGGCGTGAACTCGGTCTGCGGAATCACCCGGGCACCGCCGGCTCGCTCCATTTCGCGGCCGTTGGCGGTCTGGTGATCATCGGTCGCCGACGGGAACGGGATCAGGATCGCCGGACGGCCGGCAGCAGTCAGCTCGGCAATGGTCGATGCCCCGGCACGGCCAATCACCAGGTGCGCGTCGCCAAGTTTCGCTGGCATATCCTCGATGTAGGTGAGCAGCTCTGCCGGGATTTTGAGCTCGGCATAGCGCGCTCGGATGGCCTCGATATCGTCCGGGCGGCATTGCTGCACCACCTGCAGCCGAAGCCGGAGCGAGCGGTCGAGCATGCCGAGACCAGCCGGAACGACTGTCCCCAGCACCGTCGCACCTTGCGATCCCCCGGTGACGAGGATCTTGAGCGGCGAGATGTCGTCGAACGGCGGGAACGGCATTTCACCCAGGCGGGCGATTGCTTCCCGCACGGGGTTGCCGACCAGCGTCACCTTGTCGCGATACCGGGATTTCAGCCGCTGGATGTGCGCGTAAGCGGTCGCGATTGCGGTGGCGCTCCCCGCAAGCAGGCGATTGACCCGGCCGAGCACCGCATTCTGCTCGTGAAGCACGGTCGGAATTCCGGCCGAATTGGCCGCCAGCAGCGAAGGAAAGGCGGGATAGCCGCCGAAGCCGACCACGGCATCCGACCGATGATCGCGATAGATGGCCTTCGCCTCGGCACGGCCGGCAATGACGGAGCGAACTGCCTTCAGTAGGCCGATGGGCCCGCCGCCAAGCCGTCCAGCCGGCAGGATGTGCACCGGCACATCCTCGAACAGCCCCGGAAATTTCGCGCCCCGCGCATCGGTGATCAGCAGGACTCCGTGGCCCCGACTCTTGAGCTCGGCCGCGAGCGCGTGTGCCGGCACCATGTGTCCGCCCGTTCCGCCGGCAGCCAATACGAAGTTCATATCAGGTCAGAGCCTCGCTCTCTCCGCTCCACTTCACCGCATAGGGCGAGCGGGTCAGATACGGATTGCGGCGGGTGAAGGCGAGAAGCAATCCCATGCCGATCGACAGCGCCAGCATCGAGCTTCCGCCGTAGCTGATGAAGGGCAGGGTCATGCCCTTCGACGGGGCCAACTGCACGTTCACCAGCATGTTGATCAGGGCCTGAAGACCGAACTGGATGACGAGGCCGGCAGCGGCGAGGATGGTGAAGGGCGAATCCTCGTCCAGAAGCTTCACCAGCACCCGGGCCACGATGGTGAGATAGAGGAGAGCGATCGCCAGACAGGCGATCAGCCCGAACTCTTCGCCGACAACGGAAAATATGTAGTCAGTGTGCGGCTCCGGGAGGCCGAACTTGTGAGTCCCCGCTCCGGGCCCGACGCCGAACAGCCCGCCCGCGGTCAACGTCCGCATCGCGTTTTCGACCTGGAAGTTGTCGCCGGCGTTGAACAGGAACTCGTTGATGCGCTGCGTCGCCACATCATAAAAGAAATAGGCGAGGACGATCCCCGCGAGACCCGCGACGCCGAGGATTCCCAGCATCCGGAGCGACAGTCCGGCAAGCGCCAGCATCGCGATCCACACCGCGACGAAGATGATCGTCGAGCCGAAATCCGGCTGCTTCATCAGCAGGTAAGCGACCACCCCGACCGGAAGTACCGACAGCGCGAACACCGGCAATGACTTGTCGCTCTCGCGGAGGCTTAGAAGCCATGCCATCGAGACGACGTAGAAGGGCTTCAGGAACTCGCTCGGCTGCAACTGGCCCACGCCGATATTGATCCAGCGGCGGGCGCCGTTCACCTGCGGCCCGATGATCGGTACGAAGATCAGAAGCACGAGAAAGATTCCGGCACCGAACAGCGAGAGCCGCCGCGCCCGATCCTTCGGCATCATCGAGATCGCGATCATCACCGGCACGCCGATCCCGATCCAGGCGATCTGACGGTAGAAATAATACAGATCGGCGAAATGAACGTTGCCGCCAGAAAGACGCGCCCCGGCAGCGGGCGAGGCAGCGGCCACCGCGATCAGCCCGATCCCGATCAGCACCGCGATCAGGAGAAGGAGCACGCGGTCTATTTCCCAGAACCAGCGGCCCATCGCCGAGCGGTCCGAGCGGCCGTAGCGGTTGGCGTCGACCGTAATCTTCGCCCTGAACGCCTCGGGAAGAATGTGCGTCATAGCCCCCTCACTAGCTCGCGAAACTGGTCGCCGCGGTCCTCGAAATCGCGAAACTGATCGAAGGACGCGCAGGCCGGCGACAGAAGGACGGTATCACCGGGCTGCGAATCCCGCGCGGCCTCACGCACCGCAATTTCCAGTTTTCCACAGTTTTTCACAGGCATATGCGGCGAAAGCAGCTTTTCGAACAGCTCCGCCGCCTCGCCGATTGCGTAGGCGGAGCGGACATTGCCGAACTGTGGCGCGCATTCGTCGAGATTATCGCTTTTCGGCTGCCCGCCGCAGATCCAGCGGATGCGGTCGAACGCGGCGAGCGCGGGGGCTGTCGCGGTTGGATTGGTCGCCTTGCTGTCGTTGACGAACAGGACGTCGTCCTTCTCGCGGACGCGCTCCATCCGGTGAGGCAGCCCGGGATAAGACCTCAGGCCAAAATCTATTTGCTCGTCCGACAATCCCAGCGCACGACACGCTGCCGTAGCCGCTTGTGCGTTCTGCAAATTATGAGGCCCCTGGAGCGTAGGCCATGAAGATTGGTCGCCAGTTTCGACTTGATCGATGAACTGCTGCCAAAGCTCAACCTCGACGTTGTCAGTCACGCCCTCGTCCATCGCTGCGACGTAGTCGACGATTGCATGGTGATGCTCGGTTTGCATCTCGAACAGCCGGGCCTTGGACGCCGCGTAGGCCTCAAAGCTGTCGTAACGGTCGAGGTGGTCGGGCGTGATGTTGAGAAGCACCGCGACGTCGCAGTCTAGGCTCTGCGTCAGGTCGATCTGATAGCTCGACAGCTCCAGCACATAGACCTCGCCCTCGGGCAACGGGTCCTGCGCCAGGATCGGCAGGCCGATGTTGCCGCCCATCGTCGTCGGCACACCCGCGGTCTTCAGGATGTGGTGGACGAGCGCGGTGGTGGTCGACTTGCCGTTGGTGCCGGTGATGCCGACCACCTTGTGCGGCGCAAGCTCGGGGCGGGCACGCGCGAACAGCTCGATGTCGCCGATGAGTTCGACGCCCGCCTCGCGCGCGCGCTCGGCAATCGGATGCCGGTTCAGCGGGAGGCCTGGAGTGACGACCAGGGAATCGAACTGCGAGAGGTCGATTTCGTCGAGGTTGGCGATCTCGGCACGGGCAGGCGCTTTCGCTCGCGCCTCTTCTTTCGCGTCCCAGGCGGTTACCCTGGCGCCGCTCGCAAGCAGCGCCTGTGCGGTCGCCAGCCCCGACCGGGCGAGGCCGTAGACCGCATAATGCTTGCCCGCGAAGGCTTTGGCCGTGATCACCGCAGCTTGAGGGTTGAAAGCCCGGCGAGCGCCAGAACGAAGCTGACGATCCAGAAGCGGATCACCACCGTCGGCTCCGACCAGCCAAGATGCTCGAAATGGTGGTGGATCGGCGCCATCAGGAAGACGCGCTTGCCGGTGCGCTTGTAGACCAGCACCTGGATGATCACCGACAGGGCTTCGAGGACGAACAGCCCGCCGATAATGGCCAGAACGAACTCGTGGTGAGTCGCCACCGCGACCGCGCCCAGTGCACCACCAAGCGCCAGGCTGCCGGTATCCCCCATGAACACGGCGGCGGGCGGAGCATTGAACCACAGGAAAGCCAAGCCGCCACCGATGATCGCCAGCAGCAGGACGGTCAGGTCGCCCGCGCCGGGCACGTGCGGAATCCCGAGATAGGTTGCGAATTTCACGTTCCCGACGAGGTAAGCGATCAAGAGGAACGCTAGGCTGGCAATAATGACCGGCATTGTCGCCAGGCCGTCGAGGCCGTCGGTCAGGTTCACCGCATTGCCGAATGCGACGATCACGAACGCGCCGAAAGCGACGTAGAGCGGCACGCCGAGATTGGCCACCGCCTCCTTGACGAACGGCAAGTGAAGCTCGGTTCCGCTGCTGCGGACCATCAGCCACGTGGCGATGCCGGCAATTATGAATTCAAGAAGCAGCCGCAGCTTGCCGGAGAGCCCGGCGTGATGGCGCTTCTTGACCTTCGCATAATCGTCGAGGAAGCCGATCAGCCCGAAGCCGGCAGTGACCAGCAGACAGGCCCAGACATACACACTGTAAACATCCATCCAAAGCAACACCGACACGCAGACCGCGATCAGGATTAGGAGGCCGCCCATGGTCGGAGTCCCGGCCTTGGCAAGGTGGGTTTGCGGGCCGTCGCTTCGGATCGGCTGGCCCTTGCCTTGAGTCTTCCTGAGCCAGGAAATGAACCGCGGTCCGAGCAGAAGCCCGATCAGGAGAGCGGTGGCGCTTGCCGCTCCGGCGCGAAAGCTGATGTAGCGGATCAGGTTGAGAGCGCCGAAGTAATGGAGCTGCTGGGCTAGGAGGTCGAGCATTCAAGACCCTCTCTCAGACGCTCCACCACTCGCGCAAGCCCTATCGAGTTCGATGCTTTGACCAGCACCGCGTCGCCGGGCCGGATCAACCGCTCAAGCGCCACGGCGGCCTCGTGGGCATCGGAGACCCGGGTGATAGGAACCTGCCCGTCCAGCGCACGCTCGAGCGGCTTGGTCTCGCCGCCAACCAGGATCAGCTGGTCAATCTTGGCATCCCGAACGCTGGACGCGAGGCCCGCGTGCAACGAGTCGCTGTGCGTTCCGAGCTCCCGCATCGGCCCGAGAACCGCGATCCGTCGCTCGACTCCGATTTCCGAACCGAGGCTTTTCAGTGTCGCCGCCATTGATGCAGGGTTGGCGTTGTAGCTTTCGTCGATCAGAAGCGCCTTGCCGCCGTCGACCTCGATCCAGTGCCGCTCGCCGCGCCCCTTGAGGCCGCCCATCTCGGCAAGAGCTAGACCGGCGAGCCCGACATCGCCGCCGAGCGTCTCGATCACCGCCAGCACAGCGAGCGCGTTCGAAACCCAATGCTCGCCACGCTGGGCAAGGGTGAAGGTGAGCTCGCTCTCGAGAAGCGCCGCGGTGACGAGGCTACCGCCCTCGTCCGCGCGCACAGCATGAAGTGCATGAACATCCGCATCGCCACCGCCGAAAGTGACTATCCGGTCGGCATAACGCCGGGCGGCGCGAAGCAGCCGGTCGCGATGCGGCGTATCGTTCGGGATCACCGCAATCCCGTCAGGCTCCAGTCCCTCGAAGATTTCCGCCTTGGCGTCGGCGATCGCTTCTTCCGACCCGAGATTCTCGATGTGCGCCGGGGCAATGGTGGTGATCAGCCCCAGATGCGGTCGCGCCAGACGGGTCAGTGCCGCGATTTCGCCGGCGTGGTTCATGCCCATCTCGAGGACTGCAAACTCGGCTTCGCGCCGCATTCGCGCGAGCGACAGCGGCACTCCGGTGTGGTTGTTGTAGCTCTTCACGGAGCGATGAATTTTGCCGGGCCGCCACCGGTCGAGTGCAGCGAACAGCGCCTCCTTGGTGCTGGTCTTCCCCACCGAGCCGGTGACTCCGACGATGGTCGCCCGGCTGCGTTCGCGAGAGGCGCTACCAAGATCCTGCAGTGCGCGGGCAGTGTCCTCCACCAGCACGTGCGGGGCATCGACGGGGTGTGAGACGATCAGTCCCGAAGCACCGGCGGCGATTGCCTGGGCGACGAACTGGTGCCCGTCGTGGGCCGTCCCCGGCATCGCGATGAACAGGTCACCGGGCTGCACCTCGCGGCTATCGAAGGTCACCCCGGTGACTTCGAATGATCCGTTAGCCGTGCCGCCGGTCGCTCGCGCGATCTCGTCCGAGGTCCAGAGGGCGCTCATGTGGCGCACATTTTCATTTGAGTGCTCCGTCAAGCTGCGCACTCCCGCGCCACTTCCGCATCGTCGAACGGCAGGATCCGGTCGCCAACGATTTGACCGGTCTCATGGCCCTTCCCTGCCAGCAGGATGATGTCTCCTTCGCGCGCCATCTCAAGTGCCCGTGCGATGGCTTCCTTGCGGCCGGGAACCTCGACGGCGCCTGCAGCGCCAGCGAGAATGGCGGCACGAATGAGCGCCGGGTCCTCGCTTCGCGGATTGTCGTCAGTCACGATCGCGACATCGGACAGCTTCGTTGCGACTTCGCCCATCGGGGCACGCTTGCCCTGATCGCGGTCACCGCCCGCACCGAACACGGTGATCAGTCGGCCATGGACGTGCGGTTTCAATGCTTGAATGGCAGCCTCCAACGCATCAGGTGTGTGCGCATAGTCGACATAGACCGGAGCGCCGGTCCGGCTGATCACCGCCCGCTCCAGGCGCCCCCGAACCGGGGATACGCGGGCCATTGAAGCGAAGACCCTGTCCCACTCGCCGCCGGTCGCCAGGACCAGACCGGCCGCCGCCATGACGTTCGCTGCCTGATAAGCGCCGATGAGAGGCAAGGCGAGCTGATAGCGCTTGCTGCCATGTTGCAGCATCAACGTCTGCCCGAGTGAGGTCGGAGTTTGCTCGACCAGCCTAATGGTGTCGCCTTTGCGGCCGACGGTCATCACATCAAGCCCGCGCCGCCGCGCCCGCTCGATCACTTCTCCGGACTTGGGATCGTCGGACCAGATCACGGCCGGCTTTCCCGGCTCGATCACTTCATCGAATAGCCGCATCTTGGCCTCGAAATAGGCATCCATCGTCTGATGATAATCGAGGTGATCCCGGCTGAAGTTGGTGAAGGCAATAGCGGAGAGCGGCACCCCCTCGGCTCGATGCTGATCGAGGCCGTGGCTCGACGCCTCATAGGCGACATGACTGATCCCCATCTTCTTGAGGCCGGCCATGTTGTTGAGGAAGGTGACGATATCGGGCGTCGTGAGACCCGTCTTCACCTGATCGTCGGCAGTCGTCACCCCCAGCGTTCCGATGGAGGCGGAGCGGTGGCCCAGCATTCGCCAGATCTGGCGAGTCATCTCGACAGTGGAGGTCTTCCCGTTCGTGCCGGTGACCGCGACGACGGTCTCCGGATAAGGGCCGTAAAATTTCGCCGCCAGACTGGCGAACAGCCGCCGCGGCTGGCTATCGGTCAAAAGCGCAACACCATCCACCTTCGCCCCCGGCTGCGCGACAACGGCGATGGCTCCCCGCGAGACGGCCTCGGGCACGAAATCTTCGCCGTTGAACACGGCCCCCTTGAATGCGCCAAAGATGTTGCCGCCGATCACCTTGCGGTGATCGATGGCGAAACCCGTGACTTCAGAATCGCTATCGACGTTCGCGATTTCGCGAAGCTTCACGCCCGTTCAGTCCTTCTTCGTAGTTTGTTGCGCGCCCTGAACGTACGGAAGCACTTCGGACATGTCAGGTTCGCGATTCATATCGGGCTCGACACCGAGCATCGGGGCGATCCGGCTGACGGTCCGCCCGAAAGCGGGGCCGATATTCCACGCAGCGGTTGTGAATCCGAACGTCTCCGGCATTGCTTTAGGTGAGTCGAGCATCATCACCATCACATAACGCGGGTCGTCCATCGGAAACACACCGGCGAAGCTCGTGATGTTTACGGATTGGCTGTAGCGGCCGTTGATCACCTTTTGCGCGGTGCCGGTCTTGCCGCCAACCCGATATCCCGGCGCGTCCGCCTTCCTTCCGGTACCCATTGTCACCACCAGCCGCAGAAGCGAGCGCATCCGGTAACTCGTGTCTGCGGTGAAGACCCGGCGACCCGGCGGCAGTGGATGGTTCGGGCCGATCTTCAGGATAGTGGGAGGATGATAGACGCCTCCATCGAACAGCGTCGCATAGCCCATCGCCAGTTGCAGCGGCGCAACCGCAATGCCTTGGCCAAAGCCGACCGTCATCGTCTCGAATGGGCCCCAGGTTCGCGGTGTGAGCGGCCGCCCGCGCTCCTTCAGCTCGATTGCTACGGGAGAGAGGAAGCCCATTTTCTTCAGCCACGCCTGCTGGCGAGCAGCGCCGATCTGATCTGCAATCTGCGCCATTCCGATGTTGGAGCTGTTCTTCATGATCTCGGCGACGGAACACGGACGCCCGTATGGCTCCGTGTCGTGAACCGTATGGCCGTAGGCCGGCAGTTCCTTGGGACAGGGATACATCTGGCCGAACGACCTGACGATTCCCGAGTCCATTGCCATCGCCAGCGTGAACGGCTTGAACGTCGATCCGAGCTCGTACACTCCCTGCGTTGCACGGTTGAACATCTGGTCGGGCGTCACCTGCCCCGGCGCATTCGGGTTCATTGCAGGCAACGAGGTCATCGCCAGCACTTCGCCGGTGTGGACGTCCATCACCACGCCCGCCGCGCCGATTGCCGAGAAATGCGTCATGGCGTCGGACAATTCATGCTCGAGCGCCTGCTGCACCTTCATCGAGATTGACAGCTGCACTGGCGCTCCGCGCCTTGCGGGATCCGACAGCTGATTATCGAAGGCCCGCTCAATTCCGTATGCGCCATGCCCGTCGATGTTGGTGAACCCGATCACGTGTGCGGCAAGCGTGGTTTGGGGGTAAAGCCGGACCGGCTCGCGCTGGATCTCGATGCCCGGCTCACCGATCGCATTCACGGCCTGAACCAAATCGGGTGACGCGCGACGCTGCAGATAGACGAACGGCTTTCCGGATTTGAGCATTGCGAAATAATCGGCTTCGCTACGCTCCGGCATGACTTGGGCGAGCTTGCCGGCGAGCGTCAGCTTGTCGCCGATCACCTTGTCCGGGTGGATCGCGATGCTCCAGGCATTGATGGTGCGCGCGAGCGGTTCGCCGTCGCGATCGATGATGTCGCCGCGATCGGGGATCAGCGCCGGCACGCCCCCTTGCTCACCAGCGTGCACTCCGAACGCAGCGAGATAGACCAGCCGAAGCGCGATGATCGCAACGATACCGGCATAGAGCAGCATGCCCAGCATCAACCGCTGGTGCATCATCGATAAAATTTGCCGCCGCTGTCCGACGAGCCGGAGCCGCTCGGGGCGCGGGGCTACGAGGGCTGCGGTGGGTGCGTTCATTTCCTGCGGTCGCTATCCCTGAATTGTTGCGAGTGAGCGGCGTGAGCCTTGCCGTACGGAAGCGGCGCCAGCGGATCGGCCTCCGCGAGCTTGACCGATTTCGTCTCGGTATGAGCAGATGCGATGCTGAGCCTGGGCGTTTTTTTAGGTGCCGCCTTGGCCGCTGCCGCTGCCGCGGGCTCGGGCTTAGACTTCGGCTGCGCAGGTTTGGAAACGAGCGGCTTGGGCGCTGGTTTGTTCCTGGCCGCCGCTGGAGAGACAATGGCCTCCACTTCTGGTGTCTCCCGCGGCTCGATTTTCAGGCTCGCCTCATGCACCAACTGCTGCGGCGAATCCTGAGAAGTGGTTACGGCGGTTTGGTCACTTTGATCATTGCCAAGGACCGGCTGCGTAGCCGGCGCCGGCGCCGAAGCCATGATGACTGGCGCCTTCACCTCCAGATGGTGATCGGGAGCGGCGAGTTTGGCGAGCTGGAAGCTGTCCTCGACGAATTGGTTGGCGGCCGGCGCCGAAAGCGATAGCGCGCTTGCGTTCCACTGCTCCAGCTGGTCCAGCCGCCCGCGGGTGCCGATCTCGGTCTGGAGCATTCGAATGTCGGACTGGGTCTGGACGATCCGGGTTTCGACACCTTCGAGGGCTGCCCGCTCAGACGCCACCCGAAGCGAGACGAGATAGCAGCCGAGCGCGGCGGCCGCGACGGTGCCAGCCATATAAACGGAGTGGAAGCTGCGGACGCTCATTGGCGGCCTCCCGTGGGTTGAGTCCATGCTGGTGCGGATGTTCGAACGGCGCTTCGGAGGCGCGCCGAGCGGGCCCTGGGATTGCCCGCCACCTCACGCTCCGACGGGGACACCGGCTTCGCGATCCGCGCAAACGTCGGTTGGCGCGGATCGACCTGCTCGGGTCGGTGGCGTGAAGCGGCGGGCGTCCCACCGCTCCGCTCACGAAGGAACCGCTTGACGATGCGGTCCTCCAGACTGTGAAAGGTGACGACGGCGAGGCGGCCACCCTCCGTTAGCGAGCGCTCAGCAGCGGCAAGGCCGTCCTGCAACTCGTCGAGCTCGCCGTTGATGTGGATCCGGATCGCCTGGAAGGTTCGGGTCGCCGGATCGCTCTTCTGTCCAGCGCGATAACCGAGGGCCCGGCGAACGATCGCCGCGAGCTCGGCGGTCCGCTCGATGGGGCGATTGGCCACGATTGCACGGGCGATGGTCCGCGCGCGGGGTTCCTCGCCGTACTCGCGGAGTATGCGGGCAATTTCCGCTTCATCGGCCTGGTTGAGGAACTCCGCCGCGGTCGGCCCGCTTTGGTCCATGCGCATATCGAGTGGCCCGTCAGCCTGGAAGGAGAAGCCGCGCTCGGCCTGGTCGATCTGCATCGAGCTGACGCCGATATCGAGCGCAATCCCGTCAACGAGACCGATGCCACGCTCGGCGAGCACCCGGTCCATCTGGCTGAACCGCTCTTCGACCAGGGTCAGACGACCGGACTCGATGGCGTCCGGGACGAGCGACGGTCCGTTCGCAATCGCATCCGGATCGCGATCGAAACCGAGCACTCGTCCAGCCCCCACCGCGAGGAACGCCCTGGAATAGCTGCCGGCCCCGAACGTGCCGTCGACGACCGTATCGTCGGCCTGGATCGACAGGGCCTCGATGACCTCATCGAGGAGGACGGGGACGTGAGCCGTCGGAGCGGTCATGCGCCGAGCCCCCTCTCCTCGAGGCGGAATCGCGCGATGTCCTTCATGTCTTCGGGGATTCGCGGCTCGGCGAGGAACATTTGCGGGTTCCAGATCTGGAAGGTCTCGCCGACGCCCAGAAATAGCGCGAGGTCCTCCACCTGGCCTTTCCGGCGCATCATCGGCGGAAGGAGGACACGACCGGAGCTGTCGTAGGGGATTTCCTCGGTCGCGGCGAACGCCATCAGGTTGCGCTGCTGATATTCAAGAGCAGCTTCTGAATCGCCTTCCTGTTTTTCGAACAACCGTTCGAGCTTGGCGTGCTTCAGCGCTGCGTAGGCGGGATCGTAGGCGCTAAGGCAGGGGAAGGATTCGTGCTTGGCGAGGACGATTGTGCGGGCGTCGCCGCGGCGTTCCACTACCGAGCGCAGGAAAGCGGGGACGGAGACTCGACCCTTCGCGTCAACGGCGTTCAAAGCGCTACCCTGAAACAGATGTTCTAGCGCCACGTCACTCCCCGTTCGCAGCGCAAAAGCCTCTCGTTCGCGGAAGTGCGGCAATGCCGCCGATCCCGCGTTCTTCAGGTCAGTTCAGTGGGTTGCCCCGCGCTACAGCCTGTGTTGGTAACTCAAAGCAGCGCGGGACTCAATGGGATTTCGTGGGATAACATGGGATTGCTTGCGAAATCGCGGAAATGCTTGCAATTTTATGGGCGGAGCTGGAGGTCCGTTCTCCTCCTGTTCTAATTGGCCAGCCTGTGGATAAGCCTGTTTGCGCAAAGTCGGCGCGAATCAGTGCTCTAGCCGGTCCAGTTCATTGAGCAGCACATCGAGATTTGCCTGCCCATCCGCGGCGGTGGCGATATTCAAAAAATCGGCATCGGCGATCACTGTCGCTTCACCCGATCCGATGCGGCATCGAGCAACGAAGCCGCCGCTTTCGATCGAGCAGGCGTGACTGGTGGCAACTAATTTTCCGGGTGATCGGGTGGAAAGCCGGAGCCGATCCACATTAACCTCGGCAGGCCCCTGATGATCCGGAGCGTCGAGCCGCAGACCCCAGTGGGCGAGGAGGCCAGTGTCGGCGAATGCAAACGGCGGCCGCAAAAGGCTGCCCAGCGGGCGATCGCTCGGCCATTCCAGGGCCGGATCAGCGAGCAGAAGCACGCGACCGCCCGCCCGCACCCAAGCATCGAGATCGACCAGAGCCTCCGCCGGTTGCGCCTGCGGCTGCGCCATCAACAACAACTGGCGATGATCCAATTCGGCTGCGTCAGCCACGCTAATTGGAAGGAGGTGGTACCGAGACTCCAGCGCCTTCAGGGCCGGCGAAGCGGGAGCATCCAGCTTGAAATGCTCAGGGAACACAAGCGGCAGCGTCGTCAGGAGCATCAGGGTCGGACGTTCCGCTTCGGGGCGAGGGCCACGCACCGGGCGCGTGGTGGTGGGGAGATAGTAGAGAAGCAGCCCGGCGGCGGCGACCAATAGCAGAACGGCTACGCCAGCCGCCTGCCTGCCCCTCATTTGCCGCTGGAGTTGGCGGGCGCCTGCTGGTTCTGATCCGCGCCGGGGGCGACACCGAGTTCGGCGAGCGGTTCGCTCGGTTGGTTCATTTCGGCATTCTGTTCGGCTGGAGTCGGGGGCGCGGCATCGCGGCTCGAACGGATGAGCACGGTTCCAAGCAGTATCAGCAAAAAGGCGAACGCCAGCCCTGTCAGCCCGATGCGGATGCGCTGGGCAGTTGTTCCAGTTCTATGCGGCACAGTCGACGAAGCTATGGCTGGCTTCGACGATATGCAAGCCGCGCCCTTGACGGAGGCAAGCTCAGCCGCGAAAGGCCCCGCCCATGACTCGCCCCGCACTTGCCCTGCTGATCGCAGGAATCGCCGTCCTTTCGGCCTGCCACCAGAAAAACTCCTCCGGCGGCTCCGAAGAGGACACGAACGCCACGGCTCCCAAAAACGTCGAGCTGCCGCCGATGATTGCATCGGCCAAGAGCTATCGCTGCGGCGACAACAGCACCGTCTATGTGGACTGGATGTCCGACAAGAAATCGGCCAACGTGCGAACCAGCCAGACTGGCGCGCCCAATCATGTCTCTGCCGAGGCGGAAGGCCAGCCGATGTCAGGCAACGGTTACACGCTCGAGGGTGCGTTCGCCGGATCGAGCGTCAAGGTCACTCTGCCGGGCAAGGGGACTCAGACCTGCGAAGCCTGAGCATCTTCTCCAGCTAATCAAAGAACCCCGGCCGCACAGTCGGGGTTTTTTTGTGCCGCGCGCGCCGCTATCGGCCCGCTATGCCGGACCGCATCAACCCTCAAATCGTCGCCGACCACGGGCTTTCAACCGAAGAATACACTCGCATCCTGAAAGCGCTCGGCCGCGAACCGAACCTTGTCGAGCTCGGAATCTTTTCAGTCATGTGGTCGGAGCATTGCAGCTACAAAAGCTCGCGGGTTCACCTGAAGAAGCTGCCAACGGAAGCGCCATGGGTGATTTGCGGACCCGGCGAGAACGCTGGCGTTATCGACATCGGCGACGAGGATGCGGTCATCTTCAAGATGGAGAGCCACAACCACCCCTCTTACATAGAGCCCTATCAGGGTGCGGCGACCGGCGTCGGCGGCATCCTTCGCGACGTGTTCACAATGGGCGCTCGCCCGGTCGCCAACCTGAACGCGCTTCGCTTCGGCTCTCCAGACCACCCGAAGACCCGCCATTTGGTCGCCGGTGTCGTTCACGGCGTGGGCGGCTATGGCAATTGCGTAGGAGTGCCGACTGTCGGCGGCGAGGTTGAGTTCGATCCCAGCTACAACGGCAACATCCTCGTCAACGCGATGACGGTGGGTGTCGCCAAGCAGGACAAGATTTTCTACTCCGCCGCCGCCGGCATAGGGAATCCCGTCGTCTATGTGGGATCGAAGACCGGGCGCGATGGGATCCACGGTGCCACCATGGCGAGCGCCGATTTCTCCGAGAATAGCGAGGAGAAAAGGCCCACAGTACAGGTCGGCGATCCTTTCACCGAGAAGCTTCTGATCGAAGCCTGCCTGGAGCTGATGGGTTCCGACGCCATCGTCGCGATCCAGGACATGGGCGCTGCCGGACTCACCTCCTCCTCGGTCGAGATGGCCTCAAAGGGCGGCGTCGGAATCCGGCTCGACATGAACAAGGTGCCGATCCGCGAAGAGGGCATGGCTCCGTATGAGATGATGCTCTCGGAGAGCCAGGAGCGGATGTTGATGGTCCTGAAGCCCGGTCGCGAGGCCGAGGCGGAGGCCATCTTCCGCAAGTGGGAGCTCGACTTCGCGGTGATCGGCGAAGTCACCGACACCGGCCGGATGGAACTGGTCTGGAACGGCGAGACAGTCGCGGACATCCCGCTCGGACCGTTGGCCGACGAAGCGCCTTGCTACGAGCGCCCCTATGCGATCCCGAAACCGCCTGCGCCGCTGACAGACGTACCCGAAAGCAAGGACGTCGGCGCTGACCTGCTTAAGCTCATCGCGTCGCCGAACCTGGCGTCGCGCCGATGGGTTTGGGAGCAATACGACCAGACCGTGGGTGCCGACACCGTGCAGACCCCGGGCGGGGATGCGGCGGTCGTGCGAGTGCACGGCTCCAAAAAGGCGCTGGCGATGACGACCGATGTTACTCCGCGCTATTGCCAGGCCGATCCGGTCGAAGGCGGCAAACAGGCAGTTGCAGAAGCGTATCGCAACCTGAGCGCCGTCGGAGCCAAGCCGCTGGCGATCACCAACTGCCTGAATTTCGGCAATCCGCAGCGGCCGGAGATCATGGGCCAGTTTGTCGGCTGCCTGGAAGGGATGGCAGAGGCGTGCCGGGCACTCGACTTCCCGATCGTGAGCGGCAACGTCTCGCTCTACAACGAGACGAAGAACGAGGACGGCTCAAGCCAGGCAATTCTGCCGACGCCGGCGATCGGCGGCGTCGGTCTACTTGCCGACTATGGCAGGATGGCAACGATCGGGTTCAAGCAGGCTGGCGATGTGCTGGTGGTCATCGGAACGCGCGGCGGGCATCTTGGCCAATCGCTTTGGCTTCGCGAGGTGCACGGCCGCACCGACGGTACGCCGCCGCCAGTGGATCTCCCGGCAGAGCGGAAGACCGCGGAATTCGTCCGGGATCAGATTGCGTCCGGAGCGCTTACCGCGGTTCACGACGTGTCGGACGGCGGACTTGCGGTCGCGATTGCCGAAATGGCGCTCGCCGGCAACATCGGTGCGCTGATTCAACCTGCCGGTCCAGGTCACGTCGCCCGCCAGTTCTTCGCGGAAGATCAGGGACTCTATGTTGCGACCGCCGACGACGGGTTTTTGCTGGATTTCCTCACGGGCGCCGATGCGGCCGAGGTTCAGGTGGAACCGATCGGACGAACCGCCGGGCAGCGCCTCATTTTCGAACTCGCCGACAATGATTTTTGCGTGACTCTGGCTGACCTGAGAGCAGCGCGTGAAAGCTTCTTTCCGAGACTGATGGGCGAGGACGCAGCGCTCGCCTGAGAGCTAGATCCGTCCGAAACCCTGGTTGTTTGCCACCTTGCGGCCAAAGCCACCGGGGGCAGGGCGCGCACGCGACAGCAACGGGTTGGTCGCCTTGTCGAATAGCTCCACAGTATTTTCGAAGGTTGATCGGAGCTGGACCACCTGCGGCACCAACTCGTCAGGGAACCGATGCGTTTCGACGCAGAAGCGCGCTGTGGTTTCGATCAGTTCAGCAATCTTGGCGAGCGGTTCGGCGCCGAGCTGACGCGACTCGCCCTTGAGGGTGTGCGCGGGAATGACGAGCGCTGTCGTGTTCTGCTCGCGCATCGCGTCCTCGATCTGCGCAATCGATTTGACGCCGTCTTCCTTGAAGTAACTGAGAATCCGGATGAAGCCCGGCCCCAGTTCGGAGCGGCTCTTCTCGAAATGCACCCAGTCGACGATGTCCGGCTCGTCGCTCACTCGGCTCTCCTTTGCAGCCCGAATGGTTCGGGGCTGATCTTGCTCAGACGCTTCTGGCCGAAAAGCGTAAATTTAAGCTTAGCGGCTGCGGTCGAACGGGTTTTTTGAAGAGCGAAGGGTCAGCCTGAGCGGAACCGGGCCGAGCTTGAGATCGCGGCGCATGGAATTGAGAAGATAGCGGCTGTAGCTTTCCGGAAGCTCCGACAGGCGATTGCCGAAAATCACGAAACTCGGCGGCCTCGCCTTCACCTGAGTGATGTAGCGGAGCTTGATCCTCTTGCCTCCCGGAGCGGGCGGCGGATTGGCTTCGATGGCTCGCTCGAACCAGCGGTTAAGCTCGCCGGTAGAAACGCGTCGCGACCATTGTTCGCGAAGTTCGAACGCGGCGCCGAGCAGCTGATCAATGCCCTTGCCCGTCTTCGCCGACACCGTGAGTAAAGGCAGCGCTTTCACCTGCGACAGCCCCTCTTCGAGCGCGGCCTTGACGCCGTTGAACAACGCGGACGCATTCTCGGCGACATCCCATTTGTTGATCGCGATCATCAGCCCCCGCCCCTCCTCGACCACCAGCTCGGCGATACGAAGGTCCTGGGATTCGAGACCTCGGGTAGCGTCGAGGAGCACGACCACGACTTCGGCATAATCGATGGCGCGGCGCGCATCGGCGGTGGACAGCTTCTCAAGCTTATCCGTCACCTTGGCGCGTTTCCTCAGACCCGCCGTGTCGACCAGCCGGACTGCTTTGCCCTGCCATTCCCAATCGAGGCTGATCGAATCACGGGTAATGCCCGCCTCAGGACCGGTGATAAGCCGGTCCTCGCCGACCATCCGGTTGACCAGAGTCGACTTGCCCGCATTAGGCCGGCCGACGATCGCCAGCTTGAGCGGAGCAGCCTCATCGGCCTCCGCCTCTTCGTCGATCTCCTCATCCCGCTCGACAAGGGGCAGCAGAGCTTCGAAGAGGTCCGCAACTCCTTCGCCATGTTCGGCGCTGATCGCCACCGGGTCTCCCAAACCCAGCCGATACGAATCGAGGAGCCCCGACTCCGCTGCCCTGCCCTCGACCTTGTTGGCGACGAGGATAACCGGCGTGGATTCGGCACGCAGCCACCGCCCGATCTCTTCGTCCAGCGGCGTAACGCCTTCACGCGAATCGATCAGGAACAGCGCCGCATCGGCTGAACGCACTGCTGCTTCCGCCTGTTGGCGCATGCGCCCGGGCAGCGTTTGCGGGTCCTCGTCTTCGAAGCCGGCGGTATCGATGACCCGGAATTCCAGCCCGAGGAGTTTCGCGTCCCCCTCCCGGCGATCGCGGGTAACGCCAGGGCGGTCATCGACAAGCGCGAGGCGCTTTCCGACCAGCCTGTTGAACAGGGTCGATTTGCCGACGTTGGGCCGGCCGACGATGGCGACGGTTGGGAGGGGCATTGTTCAGTCAGCGCGCAAGCATCGGCCCGAGCGGCTGTCCACCGAAAATGTGCACATGCAGGTGCGCGACTTCCTGTCCGGCGCGCTTCCCGACGTTGGCCAAGACCCGATAACCTTGCACGACCAGCTGCTGATCGCGCGCAACTTTTCCGATCGCACGGACGAAGCCGGCGATTTCCTCGTCCGATCCGTTGGCCGAAAAATCATCCCAGGAGACATACGCGCCCTTCGGAATGACGAGGATGTGCACAGGCGCGAGCGGATTGATGTCATGGAAGGCCAAAGCCCATTCGTCCTCATAGACTTTCTTGCACGGCAGCTCGCCGCGAAGGATCTTCGCGAAGATATTGCTGTCGTCGTAAGGACGGGTCGGATCGATAGGCATTTGAGAACTCCGCTTGACCGGTTTGCCCCGCCCGTTACCACCGCAATCGATGAGCGACGAGAGTCCGGAAAGTCTGATCCCTTACGACGAGATCGTGCAGGAGGCACTGCGCGACGTGGTCGGGCGTGTGCTTCAGGAGATCGAGCGCTCGGGAGGCCTGCCGGGCGAGCATCATTTCTACATCACATTCAAGACTCGAATGCCGGGAGTGGAAATACCGAAGCATCTCGCCGAGCGATTCCCCGACGAGATGACGATCGTCCTTCAGCACCGCTTCTGGGACCTGAAGGTGGGCGAGGATGCCTTCTCGGTCGGACTTTCTTTCGGCGGAGTCCCATCGAGCCTTCGCGTGCCCTTCGCGGCCGTGACTCAATTCCACGATCCTTCAGTCGAGTTCGCGCTGACCTTCCAGGCGAATGCCGGCGAGCCGGTGCAGGAAGAGCATGAGGTGGCCGAGAATGATGCGCCGGTCGCCGAGGCGGAAGACGGATCCAACGTCGTCAGCGTGGACTTTACCCGCAAGAAGTGACTGCAACCTCACCCCGGACTTGATCCGGGGTCGGCCTACCCTTTAGCGACAGAAAGAACAGGCGGACCCCGACACCGGGCTCCATCAACGTACTACTTTGATGAGAACCCTGAGCGGTGACGACGGAGAAACGAGCATGAGTAGCACCCGCACCGAGACTGACAGTTTCGGGCCGATCGAGGTCCCGGCGGACAGCTATTGGGGAGCCCAGACGGAGCGTTCGATCCTGAACTTCCCCTTCGGTCCGCGCGAGCAGATGCCGATCGAAATCGTGCATGCGCTCGGCTTCATCAAGCAAGCGGCGGCGCGGGTGAATGCGCGCCTGGGAGTCCTCAATCCGGAAATCAGCGAAGCCATCCAGCAGGCGGCGGCGGAGGTCGCTCGCGGGGATCTCGACGGACAATTTCCGCTGGTGATCTGGCAGACCGGCTCCGGAACCCAGTCCAATATGAACGCCAACGAGGTAATCGCCGGTCGAGCCAACGAAAAGCTGACCGGTAAGCGCGGCGGCAAGGAGCCCGTCCACCCGAACGATCACGTCAACAAGAGCCAGTCGTCCAACGATAGCTTTCCGACCGCGATGCATGTGGCGGCGGCGCGAGCGGTGGTGATGAAGCTTCTTCCAACCGTAAAGGTAATGCACGAACTTTTGGCCGAACTCGCTCGTAAGTGGGACGGCACTGTCAAGATCGGCCGAACCCACCTGCAGGACGCGACTCCGCTGACGCTGGGCCAGGAGTTTTCCGGTTATACCGCGCAGATCGAAGCAAATGTCGAGCGGCTGGAGCAGCTGCTACCGCGCCTCTACCGGTTGGCGCAGGGGGGAACTGCGGTGGGTACCGGACTCAATGCGCCGGCAGGTTTCGCGGAAGCGTTTGCGAAGGAGATCGCCAACCTCACGCGCCTTCCTTTCACCTCCGCGCCGAACAAGTTCGCGGAAATGGCAGCGCACGATACGCTGGTGGAGCTTTCGGGCGCGCTGAATACGCTCGCCGTCTCCCTGACAAAGATCGCCAACGACATCCGCCTGATGGGATCTGGTCCGCGCTGCGGGATCGGCGAGCTCAAGCTGCCGGAGAATGAACCGGGGAGCTCGATCATGCCCGGTAAGGTGAACCCAACCCAGTGCGAGATGCTGACGATGGTCGCGGCCCAGGTGATGGGCAACCATGTTGCCGTGACCGTCGGTGGAATGCAGGGGCACCTCGAACTCAACGTGTTCAAGCCTTTGATCGGCGCGAATGTGATCCGCTCGATCAACCTGCTGTCGACGGGCATCGAGAGCTTCTGCCGGCGCTGCCTGGAAGGGATGGAACCGGACGAGCGCCGAATCGCCGAACTGCTCGACCGCTCGCTGATGCTGGTGACCGCGCTGGCTCCGGAAATCGGCTACGACAATGCGGCGAAAATCGCCAAGCACGCGCACAAAAACGGCCAAACGCTGAAAGAGGCGGGCCTCGAGCTTGGCCTGGTGGACGAAGAGACCTTCGACCGCGTGGTCAAACCGGAGACGATGATCGGTCGCTGACAAGCGGTTGAATTAGTTGTCGTTTGCCACTTGAACAGGAACTCAGCTCTCCTATTTTCAGCATGATGGGGAGACAGCCCTTCCGGCTGGCATTTTCCTCGAACGAAGACGGCTTTTCACAAATCTGAAAAACCCCGTTGACGTCTGTGAAGGTCGCACATATATGCCCCCTCACAGCAACGGCGGCGGCCCCCACGGGGTCGGCCTCCGTTTCGCGCCTCTTCTTAGTCGGTACAACCGATGCCCGGAACCAATCGAACCGGGGGAGGAAGCGCGTCGGCTCTTTGACATTGTCGGTTTTAAATGAAGGGACATGTGGGCGGCGGCCCGGTCTTCGATAGCCTCTGGGTATCGGCGGATCGGCCAAATTTATGCCGTTCCTTAATGGGCTCCTTGCGAAGCTTGCTTCGAACGGAAGTCCCAAATGTCCTAATACGCAAACACACCAGTTTGTATATTTGTGCAGGAACGGCTCCCAGAGATGCCGGTCTTGCTTCGCGTATTCCCGCGGGGCTCGATCGTACATCAACTTGAGAGTTTGATTCTGGCTCAGAACGAACGCTGGCGGCATGCCTAATACATGCAAGTCGAACGAGACCTTCGGGTCTAGTGGCGCACGGGTGCGTAACGCGTGGGAAT
>Ga0157369_10001132_pt1 | contig 33339 bp, 31 predicted proteins | sample C25metaG_FD_113461 | JGI IMG/M metagenome (GOLD analysis project Ga0157369, IMG submission 113461) | Corn rhizosphere microbial communities from Kellogg Biological Station, Michigan, USA - C2-5 metaG | ecosystem: Host-associated > Plants > Roots > Rhizosphere > Soil | place: USA: Michigan... | reverse complement strand
TTTCAAACCTTCTACTCATAATAGGCGGGCCTTTCATGGAGGAGCACATAGATGAAATTAAAACAGGCCATCACAGGGGCCGTCGCGGCGCTTGCTTGCGCACAAGCGGCTCATGCCCAAACGGCCGGGACCTTTTATGTCACATCGGGGTGGTTTCACTTCGCCCCGCAAAGCGCTAGCGATCCGCTCGAAGTGCTGAGCGTCGGCGGCACGACCTTGAACGCCTATCAGCCGAACACCGGCGCCCGCATCGGCAGCGCCGATACGCTCGGCCTGAGCCTCGGCTACTTCGTTACCGATCACCTCTCCGCAGAGTTTGAACTCGGCATTCCGCCGAAGTTCGACATCGAAGGCGCCGATCAACTCGGCCAGTTCGGCAAACTCGGCAGTGCGAAACAGTGGTCTCCGGCGCTGCTGTTCAAATGGAACTTCTTGAGCCCCACGGATAAGTTCCGTCCGTACCTCGGCCTCGGCGTGACGCGCGTGTGGTTCACCGACGCGCAGATTACGAACGGCGCCTTTGTCCAAAACGTCCTGCATGGTCCGACCTCCGTCTCGACGGATCGTTCCTGGGCGCCTGTGTTCAATGCGGGCTTCAACTACTCGTTCAATAAGCATTGGTTCGCCGGCCTATCGGTTTCGTACATCCCGGTGAGCGTGACGGCCAACTTGACGTCGACGAACGCCGGGCCTTTCGGCTTGACAGTCCAGACCCAAGCAAAGATCAGGCTCAACCCGATCGTCACGTTTGCGAAGGTCGGCTACGCTTTCTAAAGCCTAGGCCGAAATTCGCCGCGTGCCTATACGCTGCCGCCCCCATGCGGCGGCGTTGTAATTTCGACCGCCTACAAACAGCGTCGATCACCTTTCTACGCGGGTTTGGTCTCATCTTTCGCCGCGTTTCTCACGAGCGCTACCCGCGCGGCGGTTCGCGTTGGGCGATGCGTCTTGCGTCCCTTGCGGCCCCGCCTTCGGCCCGCAGCGAGGCCTTTCTCGCTTGAGCGGCCGCGGCACGCCTCGGCCGCCGTGCCGCGCCCCGCGGCGGCCGGATCCGCGCTTGCACGCCTTCACGCGGCCCCACTGGCACCGAAGTTGCGAAGACAGGGTTCTTCCCCGCATCGGATCCGCGGGTTGTTCTTCCCGTTATTTATCGTTGACGGAGCGACCATGACCGCACTACCGAATACGCGAGACGCGCTCGAAACTTCGTGGAATAGCGCCGGCCGCCATGCGCGCCGCATCGCTCGGCACAGCCGCCACGCCGCCGAGGACATCGGCACCGAAATGCGCGAGCTACTCTCGGAACTCGAACAAACCTTGGCCGACGGCACGCAGGCAGACGCCGCCGTCTTGCGCGACCAGATGAGAAAGCGCCTCGATGCGGCGCGCGCGCGGCTTGACGGCGCCCGCGACACGATTCGCGGCCGCGCCGTGGCGACGCTCTCGGACGCGCAAGGCTACATACGCGAAAACCCGTGGGAGACGGTGGCCGTCGTGGGCGGCCTGGCGCTGGTGACGGGATGGCTGCTGGCGCGTAGCCGTTAGGGCAGAGAAGGCCGTCGCGGCCACGCCGGGCTCGCCGACGAAGCGGAGAACCGGCGCTTCGCCGACCGCCAATGCGTCGTGCCGCATTGCTTCGCGCCTGGCGGTGCTACGTCAGAAAATCCGCGCCGATGAGATCGATGCGATCGGTGCAGATCGCATCGACGCCCCAGTGCGCGAGGGTTCGCGCGCGCTCGGCATCGTTGACGGTATAGGCGAGGATATAGCGGCCCGCCGCTTTGATGTCAGCCACGAGCGATTCGTCGAGCTTGCGATGATCGGCGTGCAACGAGACGCACCCCAACGCATCGATCTGGGCGCGCCAATCGCTGGGTACGCGGCCGAACAGCAGCCCCCGCGGCAGGTCGGGCTGCGCATCGCGCGCGGCGGCCAGCGCCTCGAACGAGAACGACGACAGCAGCGGCGGTAACTCCGCTTGAGCCCATAGCCGCGCCGCCTCCTGGGCGACGAGCGTCCCTGTCGCGACATCGCGCCCGGCACAGGGCTTGATCTCCACGTTAGCCGCCAAGCCAAGCTGCGCGCAGCGCGTTTGCACTTGCGCAAGCGTGGGCATGCGCTCCCCTTGGAAGCGCGCGTCGAACCAACTGCCGGCGTCTAGCGCGGCGAGCTCGGCATACGGCTTGCGCGCCGCCGCGCCGCGGCCGTCCGAGGTGCGCTCGACCGTATCGTCGTGTAGCAGGAAGACGACGTCGTCGGCCGAGAGCTTCGCATCGAACTCGATCATCTTCAATCCGAGCCGGGAGCCGGTTTCAATGGCGGCTAACGTGTTCTCAGGCGCGAGCGCTCCGCCGCCGCGATGCGCGACGATACGCGGATACGGCCAACTCGGCATCGGATAAGTGAATGCGGGAGCGGTCATCGTGGGCGGTCCTTTCTCATTCAGTGCTGGCCGGGAGCACCGGCGGGATCACCATCGGCGGGGGGGTTCAAAACGCGCGTTTGCCCGACGCCGGATCAAAGAAATGCAGATGCTCGAGAGGCAACGAGACCTGTACGACCTCACCGCGCGCGGGCCGGTGTTCGTGCCCGAGCCGCACCGTGACATCGTGCTTGCCCCAACGTCCATGCGCGAGATTGTCCGCGCCGAGCAACTCGCATGAATCGACGACCAGCGATGCCTGCGTGCGGCCCGCTTGCGGCGTCAGATGTTCGGGACGGATGCCGAGGATCCAGTCGCGCCCGACCGCAATCTCGCGGCCCACGCCGGCCGCGCCCGCCACCGGCAACGCAGGGCCGCCGCCGTCCACCTCGAACGTCGCGCCGTCGGCACTGAGCTTGCCCGACAGCAGATTCATGGCGGGCGAGCCGATGAAACTCGCCACGAACACCGTAGCCGGCCGCTCGTACACTTGCGTCGGCGGGCCGATCTGCTCGGCATAGCCACGATTCATCACGATGACACGCTGCGCGAGCGTCATCGCTTCGATCTGATCATGCGTGACGTAAAGGCTTGTGGTGGCCAACCGCGCGTGCAATCGCTGGATTTCGAGGCGCATTTGCACGCGCAGCTTCGCATCGAGGTTCGACAACGGTTCGTCGAAGAGGAACACCGACGGTTCGCGCACGATCGCGCGCCCCATCGCGACCCGTTGCCGCTGGCCGCCCGACAGCTCGCGCGGCTTGCGTGCGAGCAGCGGCTCGAGCTCGAGGATTTTGGCGGCGTCGGCCACGCGCGAGTCGATCGCGGCGCGGTCGATACCGCGAATCTTGAGCCCGTAGGACATGTTCTCCTTGACGCTCATGTGCGGATAGAGCGCGTAGTTTTGAAAGACCATGGCGATGTCGCGATCTTTCGGCTCCAGCGTATTGACGACGCGGCCGCCAATGGCGATCTCCCCTTCCGAGACGCTCTCGAGCCCCGCCACCATCCGCAGCAGCGTCGACTTGCCGCAGCCCGACGGGCCGACGAGCACGACGAATTCCCCATCCGCCACCTCGACGTCGATGCCGTGCAACACGAACTGCTTACCGTCATACGTCTTGCGGACGCGATTTAAAGTCAAAGCTGACATGCTCGATGGTCCCTTTCGATCATTTTTCCGCATCGACGAGGCCGCGCACGAACCAGCGCTGCATCGCGATAACGACGACAAGCGGCGGCAACATGGTGAGCAACGTGGCGGCCATCACGAGATGCCAGGCGGTGGCCGTATCGCCGCTTGCGATCATGCCTTTAATGCCGACGACGGCTGTCGTCAGCGATTGTTCGTTCGTGATCAGAATCGGCCACAAGTATTGATTCCAACCGTAGATGAACGTAATGACGAACAGCGCCGCGATGTTCGTCTTCGACAGCGGTAGCACGACGTCGATAAAAAAGCGCAACGGCCCCGCGCCGTCGATCCGCGCTGCATCCATCAGCTCATCGGGCAGCGTGAGGAAAAACTGGCGAAATAAGAATGTGGCCGTGGCCGACGCGATGAGCGGCAAGGTCAGCCCCGCGTAGGTGTTCGTCAGGTGCATCATTGATACGACTTGCACCGTCGGAAATATCCGCACCTCGACGGGCAGCATCAACGTGACGAAGATGAGCCAAAACGCCGTGTTGCGAAGGGGGAACCGGAAGAAGACGATGGCATAGGCCGAGATGATCGACACCGCAATCTTGCCGACGGCGATTGCCAACGCCATGACGAAGCTGTTCATCAGCATGCGGCCGAACGGGCTCGCGGCATTGCCGGTGCCGTGCAGCCAGACGTCGGCGATGTTCTCGAACAAATGCGTGCTCGGCACGAGCGACAGCGGCACCGAAAACACCTCGTGCTCGCTCATCGTCGCCGCGCAGAATCCGACGTACACCGGGAACGCAACGAGCGCGACGCCCGCGATCAACACGAGATGGCAGAAGAGATCGAAGCCCTTGCGATTTTCGATCATGCGTATTGCACCTTGCGTTCGATGAAGCGGAATTGGACCACCGTCAAACCGACGACAATGGCCATCAGCACGACGGACTGTGCGCCCGAACTACCGATATCGAGGCCCTGAAAGCCTTCGGAGAAGATCTTGTAGATCAGCGTTTTCGTGGCTTGTGCGGGGCCGCCGCCCGTCGCGGCATCGATCACGGGGAACGTATCGAAGAACGCATAAACGACGTTGACGACGAACAGAAAGAACGTGGTGGGCGAGAGCAACGGCAGTGCGATGCCGAAGAAGCGCCGCACGGGGCCGGCCCCGTCGATCGCCGCGGCCTCGATCAGCGAGCGCGGGACGGCCTGCAGCCCCGCGTAAAAAAACAAGAAGTTGTAGCTGATTTGCTTCCAGACCGACGCCAGCACCACCAGCACCATCGCCTGTGTGCCGTTCAACGCGTGATTCCATACGATGCCGCCCTTGGCCAGCGCATACGTCACGATCCCGATGCTGGGGTTGAACAGAAACGCCCACAGCACAGCCGCAATCGCGGGAGCAACCGCATAAGGCCAGATCAAGAGCGTACGGTACGCCTTCGCGCCGCGTGTGACGCGATCGGCGCACGCGGCGAGCAGCAACGACACGACGAGCCCCGACACGGTCACGAGCGCACTGAACAGCAGCGTCGTCTTAAACGAATCGAGATAAAGCGGATCGGCGAATAGATGTGCGAAATTCGCGAGGCCGACAAATTCGCTTGATGTGCCGAAGGCGTCCTGACTCTGCGTCGATTGCCACAGCGCCACACCGGCGGGCCATAGGAAAAACAACCCGGTGATGAGGAGCTGCGGCGCAATCAGCAGATACGGCAGAGCGCTCGTGGCGAAACGGGAACGTTCGCGCATAGGTCTGAGTTCCGGTGGCGGCGTTACATGGTGCTTCGCTTGTTGTGTTGCTCGGTGCGCCGGTCGTCCTTTGGGTTACCGCGCCGATTTCTCGAAGCGCTGCAACAGCTCGTCGCCACGCATCACCGCCGAATCGAGCGCCGCCTGCGGCGTTTTCTTCTGCGCCCAGACCTGCTCGAGCTCTTCATCGACCACCGTGCGGATCTGCGGCATATTGCCCAGGCGCAAACCCTTCGTGTACGGCAGCGGCGGCTTATTGAGCATCTGCTTGATCGCCGTGTCGGCTCCCGGATTTTTTGCGTAGAAGCCTTGGCTACGCGCGAGATCGTATGCGGCCGTCGTCACGGGCAAGTAGCCGGTATCCTCATGCCACTTTGCCGCCACGGCAGGCGAGGAGAGGTACGCCAGGAATTTCGCGACACCCTTGTACACAGCCGGATCCTTACCGGCGAGCACCCACAGACTCGCACCGCCGATAATCGCGTTTTGCGGGGCTCCCTTCACGTTCGCGTCGTACGGCATCATGCCCGTGCCGAAATCGAACTTCGCGTACTTCCGGATCGTCGCGAGCGAACCGGAGGAGTTGGTCAAGATGCCGCAATCGCCGCTATAGAACTTCGAGATCGCTTCGTCCTTGCGGCCCACGTAGGTGAACGTGCCCTGCTTGACCATATCCTGGAGGAACTGGATATGGGCCACCTGCTGGGGCTTGTTGAATTCGAGCTTCGCATCGAGGCCATCGAAGCCGTTGTTCTCCGACGCGAACGGCAGGCCGTGCCAAGCGCTGTAGTTCTCGAGCTGAATCCAGCTTTGCCAGCCCGTCGTGAAGCCACAGCTCATGCCCGCCGCCTTCAGCTTGGCGGCGTCGACGCGCACGTCTTCCCATGTCTTGGGCGGCTGGTTCGGATCCAGGCCGGCTTTCTTGAAAGCGTCCTTGTTGTAGTAGAGCACCGGCGTCGAGCTATTGAACGGCATCGAGACGAGCTCGTTCGTCTTGGCGTCGCTGTAGTAGCTGGCGATCGTGGGCACGAACGCCTTTTGGTCGAGCGGCATGCCCGCTTGCTTGAACACTTCGGTGACCGGCACAACCGCCTTCTTCGCGGCCATCATCGTGGCCGTGCCCACTTCATAGACTTGAAGAATCGCGGGCGCATTGCCGCTGCGATAAGCGGCGATCCCTGCCGCCAGCGTTTGATCGTAGGTGCCCTTGAAGACAGGCACGATCTTGTAATCGCTTTGCGAGCGGTTGAAGTCATTCGCGATATCGTTCACGCGCTCGCCGAGCGCAGCCTCCATCGCGTGCCAAAACTGAATCTCCGTCGCGGCCAATGCCGCCTGACTTACGCCGATGAGCAGCACGCCCCCGAGCGCCAGCGAACGAACCAGCGTCTTGCAACCGTTCATTTAGTTCTCCTAAGTAGACTCGCGCTTAGCGATGAGCACCATCGTTTCGCGCTGCGCCGCAACCCGCCACGTTACCTAACCGGACGCGACATACCGCGCCGGGGCGGTAGTTTAGTTATCGTTGATGACAAATAAACGTTGATACTCTTTCAACGCGTACCGATCCGTCATGCCCGCGATGTAATGCGCGATGAGACGCGGCTGAACCGCGGCGTCCTGGGCCAGATACGCGGGCGGCAACAGCCGGGGATCTTCGCTGAACGCTTCGAACAACCCATTGATGACGCGCCGCGCCTTGCTCGCCATCCGCATGACGCGGTAATGCCGGTAGAGATTTTTGAACAGAAACCGTTTGAGCTCGGCCGCTTGCGCCGCCACCGCGCCGCTGTGCGCAACGAGCGGCGGCGCCGCCCTGACCGCATCCAGCGAGCCAGGAGCGTGATCGGCCAGATTAGCCCGGGTCGTATCGATCAAATCGACGATCAGGGTGTTGATCATTCGGCGAACCGTCTCATGCACGAGCCGACGCCCGTCCAGTTGAGGGTGCTCGCGTTTGGCCGCATCGTAATGCGTTTGCCATAGCTCGACTTGCGCGAGTTGCTCGATCGTGAGGAACCCCGAGCGCAAGCCATCGTCGACGTCGTGATTGTTATAGGCGATTTCATCGGCGATGTTGGCGATCTGCGCTTCGAGCGACGGGCGCTTGCCCGTTAGGAAACGCTCGCCGAGATCGCCGAGCTTCAAGGCGTTTTCGCGAGAACAGTGCTTTAGGATGCCTTCACGCGTCTCGAAGCAAAGATTCAGGCCATTGAACCCGCCGTAGTGCTCTTCCAATTCGTCGACGACCGCGAGGCTTTGCAAATTGTGCTCGAAGCCGCCGTACTCGCGCATGCATTCGTTCAGGGCGTCTTGGCCCGCGTGGCCGAACGGCGTATGGCCAAGATCGTGGGCGAGCGAAATCGCTTCGACGAGATCCTCGTTCAGGCGCAGGTTGCGCGCAACTGATCTCGCAATCTGCGCCACCTCCAAACTATGCGTGAGCCGAGTGCGGAATAAGTCGCCTTCGTGATTGACGAACACCTGTGTCTTGTATTCGAGGCGACGAAACGCGGTGGAGTGGACGATACGATCGCGATCGCGCTGAAACTCCGTGCGCGCGGACGGCGGCGCCTCGGGAAAGCGGCGGCCCCGCGAGTTCGCCGAATGCGCGGCGAAAGGCGCGAGATGGGCCTCGAGCATGGCGGCAGTCGGCGCACTGACGAGCGACGCATGCCGCTCGGCGCCTGCCGATGCGCTCATCACCGGATGCTGCGTTGGCTCAGCTCTGTCGCTCATCGTCTCCCTCTTCCAATCGATTCCGTGTCGATTCCGTCTCGATCCCGCCTCGACTCCGTATCGGGGTCCCGCTCGAGACCGCTCCGATTAAAGGCTCGCGGCGAGCGTCGCTCGCAATGCATCCTCCGGGACGTCTGTGACCAAGGTGTCGCCCAGTTGCTTGAGCAGCACGAACTTGATCGCGCCGGCCTCCGCTTTTTTGTCGACCTTCATCAGCTCGATATACCGTGTATCGCCCAGCGCCGGTGCATGCGTGGGCAGCCGCGCCGCGGCAATGACCGCCACGAGGCGTTTGCGCACGGCATCGTCGAGATAGCCGAGACGCACGGACAGATCCGCCGCCATCACCATGCCGCATCCGACAGCCTCACCGTGCAGCCATTCGCCGTAGCCGAGGCCGGCTTCGATCGCGTGGCCGAACGTATGCCCGAAGTTGAGAATCGCGCGCAGCCCGCTTTCACGCTCGTCCGCCGCGACGACCGAGGCCTTCAGTTCGCACGATCGCTTCACGGCGTGGGCGAGCGCCGCTGGATCGCGGCGATTGAGCGCATCCACGTTCGCCTCGATCCACTCGAAAAACGCGACATCGGCGATTGCCGCTGTCTTGATGACTTCCGCGATCCCAGCTGCAAGCTCGCGTTCGGGCAGCGTACGCAGCGCGCCGATATCGGCGATGACGGCTTGCGGCTGGAAGAACGCCCCGATCATGTTCTTGCCGAGCGGATGATTGATGCCCGTCTTGCCGCCTACCGAAGAATCGACCTGCGACAGCAGCGTCGTGGGCACTTGGACGAACGGCACGCCGCGCATATAGCAGGCGGCGGCAAAGCCCGTCATATCGCCGATCACGCCGCCGCCGAGCGCGATCAGCGTGGTTTTGCGATCGGCCTTGGCGGACAGCAACGCGTCGAAGATAAGATTGAGCGTTTCCCATTGTTTGAACGCCTCGCCGTCGGGCAAGACGACGGTCGACACTTGCTTGCCGAGCGGCGCGAGCGCGGCCCGCAGCGCATCGCCATAAAGCGGCTCGACCGTTTCGTTCGTCACGATGGTGACCGACGCGCCGGCAATGTGCGGCGCAAACAAATCGGTGCGGCCGATCAGATCGGCGCCGATGCGGATGGGGTAAGAGCGTTCGCCGAGATCGACGTTGACAGTAATCATGACTGTGTCTGCTTAGTAATGCCGGCCATCTCGAGTTGCATGAGCACCATATTCACAAGCCCATTGACGGAAGGCCGCCCGGTTTCGACGATGAAATGCGCGCATTCCCGGTAAAGCGGATCGCGCTCGTTATACAAAGCCTCGAGCTTCGCCTTCGGATCATCGGTTTGCAGCAGCGGGCGATTCTTATCCTTGCGCGTGCGCAACCACAAATCGTGCGGATTGGCTCGAAGATAGACGACCAGGCCGCGATCGTGCAGGCACGCCCGATTCTCTGCGCGCAACACCGCGCCGCCTCCCGTCGCCAGAACGATTGCCTCGCGCGCCGTGAATTCCGAGATAACCTGCGCTTCGCGCTCGCGAAACCCGGCTTCGCCTTCCAGTTCGAAGATAACGGGAATGCGCGCGCCCGTGCGAGCCTCGATTTCGTGATCGCTATCGAAGAACGGGCGGCCGAGCCGGCGCGCCACGGCGCGGCCCACGGTGGTTTTACCCGCCCCCATGAGCCCCACGAAAAAAATGTTGGTGTTGGCGCCGCGCTCTTGCAACGTATCCTCTGTTCAATCGGCTGTGGTTCGTGGCGCAGCTTACTGGCAAAGCCGCCGCCTTGTCGAGTACGCGGATTTCGCCCGCGCCCCCTGCCAGCACAGTGTTCATTCGATCGCGACGATCCGCGGGGTAATGAAAATCACGAGCTCGCTGCGTTGTTCGCGCACCGCGCGGTGCCGAAACAATGCGCCCAGCAGCGGTATTTTGCCTAACAGCGGCACGCGCGTCACATCGTCGCGATCTTGGCTCTCGTAAATCCCGCCGATCGAGACCGTCCCACCGTCCTCCACCTCCACCCGCGTACGCACGTGCTTCGTATCGATCGCGGGGCCGCCGGCGGTCGGTTTGCCCACGCTGTCCTTCGCGATGTCGAGATCGAGGATCACGCGCCCCTCGGGGGTGATACGCGGCTCAACCTCGAGTTTCAAGCTGGCGCGCCTAAACTGAACCCCCGACACGCCGTTCCGAACCTTGGCCTGATAGGGCAGTTCGGTTCCTTGTTCGACGAGCGCCCTCGTCCGATCCGCCGTCACGACGCGTGGGCTGGAGACGATGTGTCCCTTCCCTTGCGCCTCGAGGGCCGAGAGTTCAGCGGTGACGAGACGCGTCGCGCCCGCGGCGAACAGGGTCAGCCCGGCCGTCGCGGCTTCGAAGCCCGCCAGCGCGCGGGCCGATAAATCATGCATGACGCCCTGCGGGCCGCCCGCAAGCCCAATCGCCGGTGCATCGGCGCCCGCGGCGCCGCTCGATCGCATCGACAGGCGAGCCCCGAGTTCGCGCGAAAACCCGTGCTCGCCTTCCACAATGCGCGCTTCGATCAATACCTGCCGATTCGGCTTGTCGATCGCGGCGATGAGTTCGGCGACCTGCGTAAGACGCGCCGCCAAATCCGTGACGAACAGTAGATTGGTACGAACATCTGCCATGGCAGCGCCACGCTTGGACAGCACGCGTTGCGCGCCGGGCGCCGTCAGCAGCCGCGCGATCTCGTCGGCGCGCGGGTAGCTCAACGCAAAAGTCCGACTCAGCAGCGGCTCAAGATCGGCCGCGCGAGCGTGCGCCTCGAACCGCTGCCGTTCTCGGGCCGCGAGCTCCGCTAGGGGCGCGACCCATATCACGTTACCGCGCCGGGACATGGCCAGACCCTGCACTTCCAGTAAGGCGTCGAATGCGGTGCGCCAGGGCACGTCCCGAAGGCTCAGCGAGACCACCCCGCGCACCCGTTCGCTCGCGACGATATTGAGCCCGGTAAAGCGCGCGAAGGCGTCTAGGACGTCGGCGAGATCGGCGTTCTTGAACCGCATGGTGATCGGACGATTTTGCTCGGGCTCGTCTCGCGCGCTTGAGTTCGACGGGCCGGTATCGCTCATCCTCGCCGCCGGCGCCAGCGGAATCGGCGGCCCTTCGAGCGCCGGCGTCGGGCTGTCTTTGGGCGATGGGCCCCGCGCGTCGGTCTGCGGGCGGGGCCCATCGCCAGCCTGTACCGACGCCGAGCCTCGATCGATCGGCGCAGCGGAGGCGGCATCGATCGTATCCTCCGGGGGATCGGTCGCCTCGAGATCGAGCGGCGGTGCGCCGACACTAGGCCATGCGTCTGCACTATGGCCCTCGGCGGCGTCCGCCATCATCGACGGCGGCAACGGCGGCAGTAAGGTATCGCCGCGCCCCGCCACGCTGACCGACGCCATGAGCATGAGCGCAATGCCGATGCAACTCTTGGGCGCCGCGGCGCCGAGACATCGCCAGGCCGCACTCATCGTTCGCCCTCCTGCAGGGCGATTCGGCGTTCGCCGGTTCGGCTCGCCAACAACACGCCGCCTGCGTCGATGCGCACGACGCGCTCGGCCCCCAGTGCTTGCCCCGGTGCGACGAGCGTCGCGTGGGCGCCGCTAGCCCCTTCGAACACGGCCAGGGAGCGCGATGCGTCACGGACCAAGCCCACCAGACGCGAGGCTGAGGCATCCGCCTGCCGCGCAGCCACATCGACCCGGAACGGATCGACCGGCGAGCGCCCGCTCTCCCCGCCCGCGGGACCGACTGCCGCCTTCACCGCGGCAGGCTGCGCTCGCCGCGCCGAAATGCCCTCGAATACGTGCAACGTGGCTGCGAACACGAGCGCGCCGGATTCTGGTTTGACGCTGACCGCCTCAGGGACCACCTGTGCTGACAGCGTCGATAGGCCCTGCACAAAGGCGTAAAAACCGGCGAATTGGGTCTTTCCAGCGATCCGCAACGCGCGAGGCTTCCGGCTGCTGTTGCGAGGATGGACGGAGTCAGCCACGGACGCCGGCTCGAGTGCGCGCAGTGTCACACCGGTTCGCGCAGCCAGCGCCGCGAGATCGGCGACGATTTGCCGATCGCCGCCAATCATCGAATTGGCGCGCACGGCCTCAGCCTGCTTAGAAGCGGCCGCGCGCATGTGCGGCAGCTGCGCCAGCTTGGCGCGGCTCTCGAGCAGGCGTCGCTCCAGCGCTTCGATCGACGCAGCGCTCGCCGCCGGACCACCGTCCCGCACCGCGCGCCAACCGGCTGTCACCAGGACGAATGCGCCCGCAGCGAGAGCGACATAGGCCATCAAGCGCCTGCTTCCGCTCCACTTTTGCGCGGGCGCGCGCAGCGACGCCACGGCGCCGCGCCACGCCCGCCCCATCGGCGGACACGACATTTTTCGTCCGATACGGACGAACCTGCCCAGTAGCGCCCGTCTCATCGCGCGCTCCTGACGCTGGCGATGTCAACGGTGCTATCGCCGCTCCTATCGAGGCCCCTATCGAGCCCCCTATCGAGCCCCCTATCGCCGTCCCTACCGCTGGTCCTCTCGGCAAGCGCGCGCTCCCTATAAGCCGCGCGCCGGACTGGCCGCGTCTCGCCGTCGCCGCGCCAGCGCAAACGCACGACGGCCTCGATGGCCCCCTCTCTTTGGCTTGCATTGCCTGCGGCGCTCGATTTGAGATCGATCATCTCGACCGACTCCACGCCTCGCATGCGGCCCAATCGCTCCATCCAAGCGACACAAGTCGCGCTATCGTCGGCGCCCACCTGCAGTTCGACCGCCGTATTGCCGCCTTCCAGCCGACTCACCGTGACGCTCGAGTTCATCTCGCGGCTCAACGCTTCGAGCAACGCCAGCCAGAGCTCGGACGGTTGCGCGAGCGCCGCTGCCTGCGTGCCACTCACCTTGGAGGCTTGGGCCGCGCGCTCAAGCCGAGCATATTCCGCCAATGCGGGCGCCTCGTGCGCCAACTCGCGCTCGATCTGCGCGCGACGAGCGCTTGAGCGGTCGGGCGACGCGCCGACTGTCGCACAGCCGACGGCGAGCATCCCGCCCGTCAGCACGGCCGCCGCGGCTCCGACCATGGCGCGGCGCCGGCGTGAGCGCAGAGCGCGAATCCGATGCGGTAGCAAGTTAAAGCCCGATGGGCTTTCGTCCAAGCGGACGGCGGCGATAGCATTCATTCCATCACCCCGCGCAACGCCAATCCGAACGCGACCGCGAAGGCCGGGGCATGCAAGACGCCGGCACGCCCGGCCAAGAAGCTGCTGTCGATGCAAAAGGGCGTGCAGTCGAACGGTTCAGCTCGGCAACCGAGCCGCTCGCCGATATCGGCCAAGCTCAAGCCGACACGCTCGAGCAAGCGCAGATCTCCGCCCACGAGCGCTCGCTCACGCGATCCGCGCGCAGCGATCGCGCCAAGCGCCGATTCGAGGTCCGCATGGTCCCCGCCGGGGAACCGAAAGCTCGCTTCAACGGTGCGATCGGCGATGCGCCACCCGTAGATGCCGTCGTATCCCGCCCACACCGCGGCGTATCGATCGCGTGAAGGCATCGCATGCTCCGCGGTGTAGGCCAGCGCACGCAATGCCGCCAGCGGCTCGCCATCGACGGCGGCAAGCGCCACGCCCGCGCAGGCAGCCACTTCGACGCGCGCCTCCAGATGCCGGCGCGGTGCGGCCGCCAGCGTAACGCGCGGTGCTCGGCGCACCGATGTGTCGTCATTCGAGCGGCGATCGAAGCGACGACCCGCCTCCTCCCCGCTCGTCCACCAATCGATCGATAACGCGTCACGCCCGAGCCCGCAGAGCCGCTCGGCCTCTTCGAGCATGACGGGCTCGAGCTCGTCCATCTCACCGACACGGCGGCCGCGGCCACGTGGCGAAGCGATGTCGTCGAGTTCGAAGGTCGCGATCGCCGTTGCGCCGCCCGGGATCGCCATTGCGCACGGCATACCGCGCATCGCGCGCCGACGCGGCCAGCGCGCGCAAAGCGAAGACAGCGCGGCGGCCACCGCGGCGCGATCGACGAGTTGCGCACCGGACATCGCGCCCACGGAAAGCGGCGTCGCGCCGAGCCATTCGACGCGAACGGGCAACGCCGATCGCCGTTTACGGCTCACGATCACGAGCCGGACTTCGCGCGGACTCACATCGATCCCCGCCGCGAATCGGCGTTTATCGGACAGCAATTTGTTTTTTCCCAGCATGGCATTTCCCCGCGGCAGCAGCCGGGCCGTCGACATGAGCGGCTCACACGGCTTCTATGCGACGAAATTGTGCGGATCGCCCGCTTGGGGGGAAATTCGGCCGAATGGCCTATGCCGGCGCCGATCGCAAAACGCCGTGCGTCCGGATTGGCCGTTAAGCCAAACGAAAGCCTCGAACAGCGCCGTTATAATCGCGGCCATCGCACGTCTGCTTTGCTAGGATTCCCGCTTGCCTTCGCCCGTCCCCTCGCCGCCCCCATCGCCCGCAGCACCCGAAGCGCCCAAACGCAAGCCGCGCTGGGCGGCAAAGCTCGTTCGGTGGGGCCTCGGGACCATCGCCACGGTATGCGCTTGCGCGGGATTGCTGATTCTTTACGCGCTCCTCGTGGCGAGCCCGCGCCTGCCCGCACTCGACGCGCTCACCGACTACCGACCGAAGATCCCGCTGCGCGTCTACACGGCCGATCACGTCCTGATCGGGGAATTCGGCGAAGAGCGGCGCGACGTCGTTCATATCGAAGACGTCCCCCTCTTTTTGAAACAAGCGATTCTCGCCATCGAGGATGCGCGCTTTTACGATCACGGCGGCGTCGATATCGCCGGCGTCGTGCGAGCGGGCGTCGCGGCCCTAACGAACGGGCGCGCCACACAGGGCGCCAGCACGATCACGATGCAGGTCGCGCGCAATTTCTTTTTGTCGAGCGAGAAGACATACACGCGCAAGATTTACGAGATGATGCTTGCGTACAAGATCGAACGAGAGCTGACGAAGGATCAGATCCTCGAGGTCTACATGAATCAGATTTATCTCGGTCAACGCGCCTACGGCTTCGCCTCGGCGGCGCGCGTGTATTTCGGCAAGGATCTGAAGCACATCACGCTCGCCCAGGCGGCGATGCTCGCTGGCTTGCCGAAGGCGCCGTCGGCGTACAACCCGGTCGTCAATCCGGCGCGCGCGAAGCTGCGCCAGCAATACATTCTGCAGCGCATGCTCGAGCTGCACGACATCACGCGCGCGCAGTACGACGCCGCCATCGCCGAACCGCTCGCGCTCGCGGGTGCGCCCGCGCAGCAGTTCAGCGTGCATGCCGAGTACGTAGCCGAGATGGTGCGTCAAGCGATGGTCGCGCAATACCGCGAAGAGGCTTACACGCGCGGCCTTAGCGTCGTGACGACGATCGATTCGAGCGATCAGGACGCTGCGTACCGTGCGCTGCGCAACGGCCTCATGAGGTACGACGCCCGGCGCGGCTATCGCGGGCCGGAAGCGTACGTTCACCTGCCGGCCGATGCCGACGCACGCGCGAATGTCATTGCGGCGGCGCTCAATAAACACCCCGACAATGGCGAGCTCCTCGCCGGGGTTGTCGTCGAGGCGAACGCGCAGCAAGTGCAAGCCGTGCTGGCCGACGGCGCCTTGGCGAACGTCAGCGGCGACGGTTTGCGCTTCGTGGCGGCTGCGCTCTCCTCCCGTGCATCGCCCGCTGCGAGCATTCGCCCCGGTGCGTTGGTGCGGCTGCGCAAAGACGCCTCAGGCGCGTGGTCGATCGTTCAGTTGCCGCAAGTCGAGGGCGCTTTCATTTCGATCGTGCCTCAGGATGGCGCCATTCGGTCGTTGGTAGGCGGTTTCGATTTCGGCAAGAATAAATTCAATCACGTCACGCAAGCGTGGCGTCAGCCCGGCTCGAGCTTTAAGCCGTTCATTTACTCCGCCTCGCTCGACAAAGGGCTCGGGCCGGCGACGATCATCAACGACGCCCCGCTCTATTTCAGCGCGGCCGAGACAGGCGGCCAGCCGTGGGAGCCTAAAAACTACGGCGGCCGCTTCGATGGCCCGATGTCGATGCGCACGGCGCTACAGAAGTCCCGCAATCTAGTGTCGATCCGCATCCTCGCGCACATCGGCACCCACTATGCTCAGCAATACATCACACGGTTCGGATTCGATGCCGATAAGCATCCGGCCTACCTGCCGATGGCGCTGGGCGCCGGACTCGTCACGCCGCTGCAGATGGCGGGCGCGTATTCGGTATTCGCGAACGGCGGCTATCGCGTCAACCCTTATCTCATTTCCGAGGTGACCGACCAAGACGGCGTCGTGCTCGCGCGCGCGCAGCCGCTCGTCGCCGAGCAGAACGCACCGCGCGCCATCGATGCGCGCAACGATTATGTGATGAACAGCCTGCTGCAAAGCGTCGCGCAGCGTGGGACCGGCGCGAAATCGAATGAGCTCGGGCGCAAGGACCTGGCTGGCAAGACCGGTACGACGAACGACTCTCGCGACGCCTGGTTCGCCGGCTACCAGCACACGCTCGCCGCTATTGCGTGGATCGGTTACGACGCGCCGCGCAGCCTAGGCGATCGTGAAACGGGTGGCGGTGTCGCGTTGCCGGTGTGGATGGACTACATGCGGCAAGCGCTCAAACAAACGCCGCAATACCTGATGCCGATGCCGTCCGACGTCGTCTCGCTCGACGGCGAGCTGTACTTCGACACGTTCCTGCCGGGGCAGGGATTCGTGCATACGGTCGGGATTAGCGAATCGGCCGCACATGCCGATACGAATCAGAACGAGAATGCGGGCTCGATTCCGAGCGCCGGTACGGATAGCGAACCAGGCGAGCGGCAGGCGGCGCCACCGAGATATGAGCTAGACGGCGCGTCTCAACCGGCTTCCCCCCAGTGAGCTCGCCCCCGGCTTCAAGCCGAGAATTGCACGCTCTCGCCAGCCTGCTGCGTGGCGTAGTCGGAGAGCGATTCGAAGAACTCGCGGCCGTTGCGCGTATCGAGCCACTGGCCGTCGACGAACTTGAAATGGAAACCGCCGGCCTTCGCGGCGATCCAGATTTCCTGCATCGGGGGCTGCAGATTGACGATGATTTTCGATCCGTTCTCGAATTCAAGCGTCAGCACATTGCCGCTGCGCTCGACTTCGATATCGACATCGCCATCGTCCACGGCCCGATCGATTGCCACGAGCACGGCCTCGGCTCGGGTAAGGTAGTCGCTGTCGGTCATGCTAAACTCCGCCGGTTAAACACATCACAGCTCTTGAGGTCCTAGAGACAGTCATGCAAGTCGTTTTCAGGATGAGCGCGATTGTAGCGGCTTTGGCCGTTGCGACAAGCGCGGTGCTAACCGGCTGCGGCCAACGCGGGCCGCTCTATCTGCCCACCGTCCCGCCTCTGCCTGAAAAACCGGTACTTCATACAGAGCCGCCGGCGCCGGACGCGAGCAGCAACGCCTCGGCGCAAACGCAAACGCATGCTCCGCTCACACTGGCGCCGGCCGATTCGCTCGGCGCCGGATCGAGCGTCAAGCGCGCCACCCCTGACGCCGGTGCGGCGTCGAGCCCCGCTCAAGACCAATAACGCAGGACATTTTCATGTCTCAATCCGCCTTCGCCTATGTCGACGGCGTGCTGCACGCCGAAGGCGTCAGCGCCGTCACGCTCGCCGAACGGTTCGGCACGCCGCTGTTCGTCTACTCCCGCGCCGCATTGACCGAGGCGTATCAAGCCTACGCGCAAGCATGCGCCGGCCGCCGGGCGTGCGTCCACGTCGCCGTCAAAGCCAACAGCAATTTGGCGGTGCTCAACGTGTTCGCGCGCCTGGGCGCGGGCTTTGACATCGTCTCGGGCGGCGAGCTTGCTCGCGTACTCGCGGCGGGCGGCCAAGCGAAGGACGTCGTTTTTTCGGGCGTCGGCAAGAGCGCGGCCGAAATGCGCGAGGCGCTCGAAGCGGGCGTGAAATGCTTCAACGTCGAATCCATCCCGGAACTCGATCGGCTCAACGCCGTCGCGGGGGAACTCGGCAAAAAGGCACCGATCTCGCTACGCGTGAATCCCGACGTCGATCCGAAAACACACCCGTACATTTCCACGGGCCTCAAAGCCAACAAGTTCGGCATCGCATTCGGCGAAGCCCGAGCGACCTACCGCGCGGCGGCCGCATTCGCGCATCTCGATGTAGTGGGCATCGATTGCCATATCGGCTCTCAGATCACCGAAATCTCGCCCTATCTCGACGCGCTCGATAAGCTGCTCGATCTGGTCGAGCAAATAGAGTCGGACGGCATTGCGCTGCGCCACATCGATGTCGGTGGCGGGCTCGGCATCACGTATTCGCAGGAAACGCCGCCGGACACCGGTGTGTTCGTGCGCACGTTGCTCGAGCGCATCGACGCGCGCGGCCACGGCCATCGCGAGGTGTTCTTCGAGCCCGGCCGCTCCGTGACCGGCAATGCCGGTATCTTGCTGACGCGTGTCGAATTCCTGAAGCCCGGCGAGGAAAAGAACTTCGCGATCGTCGATGCGGCAATGAACGATCTCGCGCGGCCCGCCATGTATCAGGCCTATCACGCGATCGACCCGGTGGTGCAGCGGCAAGATCCCCCGGCGGTTTATGACGTCGTCGGCCCCGTCTGCGAAAGCGGCGATTGGCTCGGCCGCGATCGCTCGCTTTCGCTCGTCCCCGGCGATTTGCTCGCGATCCGCTCGGCGGGCGCGTACGCGTTTGCGATGAGCTCGAACTACAACACGCGCCCGCGCGCGGCAGAAGTCATCGTCGACGGCAGCAACGTCTACATCGCGCGTGCGCGCGAGACCGTGCGCGAATTGTTCGCGGGCGAATCGGTGCTACCCGATTGATACGGCGCCAAGCGGCGGCTCTGCCTAGAAGCGCTCAAGCCTCTAACGTTCGAGCCGCCGCGTATCACCTTGGACAGGGCGGCCCGCTTGCGGCCCTATCTCGTCGGCCGCATACCCGCCGTTTCCTGCCGGGACAGCTTTCCCCGCGCCCACGTCGCCACCCGCCAGCCCAGCAACGCGATAACGATCGAGCCGTAGATCTGCGGCAAGATGAGGTCGTGCTTGCCGGCCTTCATCCACCAGAAGTGCAGAATCGCGAGGATGGCGATCGCGTACACCGAGCGATGTAGCGTGAGCCAGCGCCGGCCCAGCTTGCGTGCGGCCGCCCGCGGGGAAGTCGCCGCCAGCGGGATCAACAACAGGAACGCGGCAAACCCCACCGTAATAAAAGGACGCTTGCCGATGTCTTTCAACACCTCGGCGAGGTCGAACCATTTATCGAACCAGATGTACGTCGTGAAATGCAACACGGCGTAAAAGAACGCGTACAGTCCGAGCATTCGCCTAAATCGCAGCAGCGCATTAAACCCCGTCAATCGACGCAGCGGCGTCACGGCCAACGTCAGGCACAGAAAGATAAGCGTCCAAAGGCCCGTCGATCGCGTAATGAATTCGATCGGATTCGCACCGAGGCGATCGGTGAGGCCGAACAATACAATGCGCGCGAGCGGATACCAGCAGGCGATGAACACGCCGATTTTCGCCGCCACCATCCAGCGGTCCGCACGGGCACGAGTCCGAGCCGCGCCGCCTTGTGCCGGCGCCGGACGGCCGCGTGCTCTATCTGGCGGCGCGCCGCGGGTGACTGTTTGAGTATCGATAGACATGAGCGTGCATTCCTCGATGGATGGCTTCAAAAGAATTTACGCAGATCCATGCCTTGATACATCGAGGCGACGAGATTGCCATAGCCGTTGAACATCAACGTTTTGCGTTTCGGCGTAAAGAAGCCGTCCTCGCCGATCCGCCGCTCGGTGGCTTGGCTCCAACGCGGATGGTCGACGTTCGGATTGACGTTCGAATAGAAGCCGTACTCGTTCTGGGCATAGGTATTCCAACTCGTCGGCGGCTGCTTTTCGACGAAGCGAATCTTGACGATCGATTTCGCACTTTTGAACCCGTACTTCCATGGAACGACCATACGAATCGGCGCGCCATTTTGGTTCGGCAGCACTTCGCCATAAACACCGACGGTCAGCAACGCCAGCGGGTTCATCGCTTCGTCCATGCGCAGCCCTTCCGAATACGGCCAATCGAGGATCGGCTCGGAGATGCCCGGCATCTGCGACGGATCGGCCAGCGTGATGAACTGCACGAATTTCGCATTGCCCGTGGGCTGAACGCGCTTGATCAATTCGGCGAGCGGATAGCCGATCCATGGAATGACCATCGACCAGCCTTCGACGCACCGATGCCGATAAACTCGCTCCTCGAGCGGCGCCAGCTTGAGCAACTCGTCGATGTCGTACACCTTCGGGTTCTTGATTTCGCCCTCGACACTTACGCGCCACGGATGGGGCCGCAAGGTGCCCGCGTGCTGAGCCGGGTCGCTCTTATCCGTGCCGAACTCGTAGAAGTTGTTGTAGGTGGTGACGTCCTTGTACGGCGTGACTTTTTCAGGGACGACAAACTTCGCATTGGTCGCCGCCGCCAGCTTTTGGCCTTTGGGGTCGGACGACGAATAGGTCGCGAACGCCGAGCGGCTCACGCCCAGTGCGCCCCCCGCCACCGCGAGCCCCGCGGCTCCCGCTGCTTGCAGGATCCGTCGACGATGCTCGAATACCGCACGAGGCGTGATCTCGTCGGCGGAGATATCGTCGCCGGTCAGTACGATGCGCTGTTCTCGCTTGATCCACACGATGCTGCTCCTTGAAAGCCCGGGCATTGCGGCGGCGTTAGCCACCGCGCTGTTGCGACCCGCACACGCCATATACGGCCATGCGGAGCATTCGGATGCACCGCCGCCTCGGCATAGGCGACTTAACCGGCGTCGCCCGTCGCAGGGGCTCGCGGCCCATCAAACAAAAAACCGCCGATGGGCGACCATGCGGCGGTTTCTTCATACGAGTTAAGCGCGACCGAAATCGACGCCGGCGCATCCGTCACAGCTTGCCGTAGCTATGCAGCCCAGACAAGAACATATTGACGCCGAGAAACGCGAAGGTCGTCACGAGCAGCCCCGTCAGCGCCCACCAGGCCGCCGCCGCCCCGCGCAGCCCTTTCATTAGGCGCATATGCAGCCAAGCCGCGTAGTTGAGCCACACGATCAGGGCCCATGTTTCTTTCGGATCCCAGCTCCAATAGCCGCCCCACGCTTGGGCGGCCCACAGCGCGCCGAGGATGGTCGCGACCGTGAAGAAGGCGAAACCGACGGCGATCGACTTGTACATGACGTCGTCGAGCACGACGAGCGGCGGCAGGCGATCGGCCAAGATGCCGCGTTCGCTGAGCAGGTATGCCACGCCAACCATCGCCGAAAGAGCAAACGACCCGTAGCCGATGAAATTCGCCGGCACATGGATCTTCATCCACCAGCTTTGCAACGCCGGCACGAGCGGCTGGATCTGCTGCGCGTCGCGCGCGACCGAGTACCACATCAAGAAGCCGACTGCGGCGCTAATGACAAGCAGCACGAACGCGCCGAGCGCGCGCGTCGCGTAGTGCCGCTCGTAATAAAGATAGAACAGCGCGGTGATGAGACAGAACAGCACGAACACTTCGTACAGATTCGAAATTGGAATATGGCCGACGTCAGCGCCGATCAAATACGACTCGTACCAGCGCACCATCATGCCGGTAAAACCCATCAACACCGCGAACCAGGTCAACTTCGAACCGATGGAGCCGCCCGACGGCGAGCGCGACAACAAGCCGATCCAATAAAACAGCGTCGCGAGCACGAACAGCGCGCTCATCCAGAGGATGGCGGATTGGCTCGACAGGAAATACTTCAGCAAGAAAGCCGAATCGGCGCGCGACAAATCGCCGTGATAGATCTGCAGCGACAGCAGCGAAAGCGCGGCGATACCGACGGCGAGCAATCGAGCCGGCTTCCAACGCCAGCCGAGCACGACCAGCGCGGGCACGGCGCAAACGAGCACGAGCTTGTCGTAATAGTTCATGAAGCCGTGATAGCGCGCCAGCGCGAAGCCGGCGCCGCCGGCCACGGCCAGTGCGAACAACCAATCGAAAACGCCCAGACGGCGAAGGAACGGACGCTCGTCCAAGGCGCCGGGTAGAGCACCGGACGGCTGCGAGCGCGAAGCGTGTGTCAAATCCATGATGATTACCGAATGTCAGTCTTGCGAGCCGGATGACGACTCGATCGTCGCATCGACCGGGGGGTGATCCGCGCTGTCGTGCGTCATGTCGCGGGCCGAGGCGGCGTCATGCGCCGTCGCGCCGAGCGCCGCGCCGATGGCGTCGCGCACTCTGACGAACTCGTTCTCGAAATCGAGCGTCTTGCGCGCCGTCGACATCGCCATCACGACCGACGTACCCGCGCCCGCGTCCTTTAGCCAGAACCACAGCCGCCGCTCACGTACGTAGAACATCGAGAAGATGCCGACCACGAGCAGCAGGCTGCCAAGATACACCAGATTCTTGCCCGGTGCGCGCGTGAGCTGGAATACCGAGGCTTGCACCTGTTTGAACGAATCTAGTTGCAAATAGACCGGAGATCCATACAAAAAGCTGTCAGAAAGCGCATTGATCGAATTCTGCACAAAGCGGCTCGCGTCCGCCGTCGGTTGCGCATCGCTCTCGCCCGCTTGCTCGCGCGCGAGCTGCCAGAGGTCCCAGGTCGACCCCTCCAGCATGCGCAGCAACAGCGATGCCGCCTTAGCTTGCTCGCTCTTGGGGACCGAACGATCGATAAACGCAGCGATCGATTGGAAGCCGCCTGCCGGCTGCCCCGGCGCCGCGCCGCCCGCGCTGGTGTCGGCGCCCGCGAACAACGTCAAGACGCGAGCAGCGCTCTCTTCCAAGTGCGCGCGCAGCTCGGGGTTCGAATCGACGATCGAGCGCTGCGCGAAACGATGCGCGGCTTGGGCCCGGAGCGTCGGATTATCGAGCGCGGCGCGTAACATCATCCATTCTTTCAGGCTGCCGTGCTCGTCGGCGGGGATGCGCAAGTATCGGAACGGATCGTTCGGCGTCGTGCGCATGCCCGCCAGGAAGAAGCGCACGCCCTCGACATCGACGGGCAGCATGTAGTTGTTGAACTCGCGCGCTTGGCCGTCGGTGCCGCGAATCTTGTACTGGAATGAGGGGCCGACGTTATGCAGATCGAGCGGCTTAGAAGACTTCGCGCCCGAGCCCAGCCGTTCGTCGAACACTTCTTTGAGCGTCTGATGAGCGGCCACGCCGCGTGCGTCGGTCTGCCCGTTGCCGTTGGTGATGTTCTCGACGTTGATCGCGCGGAAATCGGCGAATTCGACCGTCTGCCCGCTGACGCCAGGCATCGAGGCTGAAAGCGGCGCCGAATTGCCGATCGTGCCCGTCATCGGCATCGTTTTGGTCGAATTGCCCGTCATCGGCCACGCCGTCACCGACATCTCGGAGCCGCCGTCCTGAAAGCTCGATTGATAGATCGAGACGCCATCGTATTGGAACGGCTTGTTCACTTCGACGCGGGCCGGAATACGCTTACCGGTTTCATGATCGACGACGACGATATCGCTCGCGAAGAGCTTCGGCATCCCGGTCGAGTAGTAATCGACGATGAACTTCTTGAGCTCGATCGAGAACGGCAAATCCTGAATCAAAGAGCCGTTCGGCTGATTGAGGATGGCCGTCGAGACGTGTTGGCCCTCGGGCACCCAGGCGTAGCCGCGGAAGGTCGGATTCGACGTGGAAAGCCGATGCGACGGAGCGATGTCGTTGATGACGGCGCTCGTCGAGATCGGCGATTTGCCGAACAGCCACATCTGGAATTTGATCGGCAAATTGCTGTCCAGGAGGCCGCCGAGGCAAATCACGACGATGGCCAGGTGCGCGAAGATGTAGCCGAGCTTGGCCATCGCGCCCCGCTTTGCCGCGATAAGTGTGGCGCCATCCGATTCGCGGACGACATAGCGATAACCGAGCTTTGCCGCTATCGACGACAGGCGCGCCGCCGTGTCCGCGCGCCGCTCGACGACGCCGTATTCGGCCTTGTGATGAAACGCGCGCAAGCTGCCCTCGCGCACCTTCACCTTCCAGCTTTTGATGTCGGCGATCATCTTCGGCGCGTTGCGCACGACGCACAACGAGATCGACACGATCAAGAAGCCGAGGATCAGCATGAACCACCACGCGCTGTAGACCGTGAACAGCCCCAGCGAGCGGAAGATATCAGCCCAGAACGGACCGAACTGATTGACGTAGTTTGGGTACGGATCGTCCTGCGTGAGCACCGTGCCGACGATGCTCGCGATCGCCAACACGACGAGCAGCGCGATCGCGAAGCGCATCGAACTCAGTAGTTCGATGGCGTTTTTGAGGACCCGCCGGTCCGACTTCAGCTCATAACCCGAGGTGGTGACGCTCATGCAAACTAACTCCAACTACAACAAAAAAGGGTGAGGGCCACCCGCCGAAGGCGGTGGCGCTCCACCCTTTTTTTGTTCTGGCCGGGAAGCCCGGCTGGTTATTCGTTCTCGGCGCGGCTCAATGCAGGCCGGAGACGTAATCGGCGACTGCCTTCATTTCGCTATCCGAGAGCCGCGTCGCGATGGTATGCATCGCTTCGTTGTTGCTGCGAGCACCGGCCCCTTGCTGGAAGGCGTGAAGCTGCGCCGCCACATAATCGCCCCACTGTCCCGACAGACGCGGATACTGCACCGGAATCCCGTTGCCAGTCGGCCCGTGGCAGCCCGCGCAAGCCGGCACGCCCTTCTCGGCAATACCCGCGCGATAAATCTTTTGGCCTTCGGGTACCGTCGCCGCATCGCGCGCGACGCCGGGCTTCGGCGTTTGCGCCGCGAAGTACGCCGCCACGTTGATCATGTCCTGCTCGGAGAGCGCGCCCGCCATACCGGCCATGATGGGGTTGGTGCGCGCCGCCGTTTTCGCGCCGGCTTGTACCTTGAAATCGTTCAACTGCTTGACGAGATACGCTTGGTGCTGCCCCGCCAGCTTGGGAAACGACGCGCTCGCGCTATTGCCGTCCGCGCCGTGACAGGACGCGCACACCTGCGTGGCGATCGCCTGCCCTCGATTGATATCCGGCTTCGGTGAATCCGCCGCTCTCGATTGTGCCGCCCAACTCAACAAACCTGCTGCTGCAACGACCTGAAGCACCTTCAAAGACTTGCACAGTCGATTCATTCGCACACCCGGTTTCGTCTTGTGAGAATAGAGTGCCCTCCGACGCCCCGTTTCCAGGCGCCGCCCTCGCGGGCGACGGGATCGCCAACTTCACCTACATGCGGCGATTTCCACGAGAGGTCAAAGCAAAAACGACGGCGACCTGCGCCGCTAAAAGCCGTGCGGCCAAGAGCCAGGAGCGCGCCGTGACAAACAGCGACCTACAGCGACAAACACCCCAGCCGGTCTTCAGTAAACCGTCGTATTGTACAATAACTCGCTAATCGCCGAGACGCCAGTCGGGCATGCCCCGGCGCTCGTTTGCGCCTTCATTGGGGCGTCGCGCACGCTCTCCTTCCTCGCTTCCGTCCTGTTCCGCCATGGCCTTTCTGTTGCATCAAGCTCGTTTCTACACGACCGTCAATCACTTACGCGACCTGCCCGCCACGGTCCAGCCCGAGATCGCCTTCGCGGGCCGCTCGAACGCCGGCAAGTCGACGGCCATCAACATCCTATGCAATCAAAAGCGGCTCGCATTCGCGAGTAAGACGCCCGGCCGGACGCAGCATATCAATTACTTCAGCGTCGGGCCCGAGCTCGAACCAGCCGGCTACCTCGTCGACCTGCCCGGTTACGGCTACGCCGAAGTGCCCGGCGCGGCCAAGGCGCACTGGGAGGCGCTGCTCGCGAGCTACCTGCAAAGCCGCGCCCAGCTGCGCGGCATGATTCTGATGATGGATTCGCGGCGGCCGTTGACCGAGCTAGACAGGCGCATGATCGAATGGTTTGCGCCGACGGGCAAGCCGATTCACACGCTGCTGACCAAGTGCGACAAACTGACGCGCCAAGAAAGCGTCAATGCGCTGCGAACGACGGAAAAGGGGCTGGCCGAATATCGCGCCGCCGGTTACGCCGGCGAGCTTTCGGCGCAGCTCTTTTCGGCGCTAAAACGCGTGGGCCTCGACGAAGCGCATACGCGCATCGAAGGCTGGCTCGGCGCCGAAACGGGTGCGAATCCGCGGGCTTGACGCCTGCCCAAGGCTGCGTCATGTCGTCGCGGCGATCCTGGCTGAAAACAACGAAGGACGATCGCCATAAAAAAACCCGCCGAACGTCGGCGGGTTGAACAGCCTAATCGAATAACGACAGGCACCCGCTCAGGGAGGAGAAGCGGGGAGATCCGCAGCATGCGCTCGCTAGAGGCACGCGCTTCGCTCGATCGCTATCATATACCATTGTTTGCGAAAGTTTTTGCGCCGGCCCGGTCGGCGTTTTCCGCCAATTCGACAGCGATTTCTCCCTATGAGCTTCTATCCGCATCACCGCCCGCGCCGTATGCGCCGCGACGATTTTTCGCGCCGCCTCATGCGTGAAAACGCGCTGACGACGAACGATCTGATCTATCCCGTGTTTATCGTCGAAGGCGACAATGTCAGGCAAGCCGTTCCGTCGATGCCGGGCGTCGAGCGCGTCTCGGTCGATTTGCTCATGGGGGTGGCCGACCAATGTATGGAATTGGGCGTGCCAGTGCTATCCCTCTTCCCCGCCATCGAACCTTCGTTGAAAACGCCGGACGGCATCGAGGCCGCCAACCCCGAGGGCCTGATTCCCCGGGCCGTGCGCGAACTCAAGCGCCGCTTTCCCGAACTCGGCGTGCTGACCGATGTCGCACTCGATCCTTACACGAGCCATGGCCAGGACGGCGTACTCGATGAAGCGGGTTACGTGCTAAACGACGAAACGGTGGAAATTCTCGTCGATCAAGCCCGCGTGCAGGCCGAGGCCGGCGTCGACATCGTCGCGCCGTCGGACATGATGGATGGCCGCATCGGCGCGCTGCGCGAAATGCTAGAGAGCGAGGGTCATATCTATACGCGCATCATGGCTTACGCGGCCAAGTATGCATCGGCGTTCTACGGCCCGTTCCGCGATGCTGTGGGCTCGGCCACGAACCTCGGCAAGAGCAACAAGATGACCTACCAGATGGATCCGGCCAACTCGGACGAAGCGCTACGCGAAGTGCGCCTCGACATCGACGAAGGCGCCGATATGGTGATGGTCAAACCGGGCATGCCGTACCTCGACATCGTCCGGCGCGTGAAGGACGAGTTCCGCTTCCCGACCTACGTCTACCAAGTCAGCGGCGAATACGCGATGCTCAAGGCGGCGGCGCAAAACGGCTGGCTCGATCACGACAAGGTGATGATGGAATCGCTGCTGGCGTTCAAGCGGGCGGGCGCCGATGGCGTGCTGACGTATTTCGCGCTGGATGCGGCGCGACTACTACGTGCGTCAAAGTAGGCGCGGCGGCGAACGGGCTGGCCACAGTCGCGCTGAGGGTGGGCGCGGGAGTGACTAACGGCGGAAAGGGCGGCGGTGCAAGACGCCCCCGCCGAATTTCAGTTCATACCTCACGGCAACAACCCTATGTTCAAACAACAGCAATCAGGCTATAGATCTGGCCGTATATTGCGTCTTGCTTAGCCCAAAGCGTGGCACCGAGAAAAATCGCATTGAATCCATTTTCTTCTCGAAGAAGAAAACTGCCACTCACGTACGGTGTGCCCTTTCCGCCTTCGTACTTTGGGATATCAACGTATTGGTTTTGCTTGAGAGGGACGGTCGCTTGGACATGTCGCCCGGCTGACGTTTCCACTTCGATCGTCACGGCCCAACCCTCGTTTGGAGTGTTGGCGACGTCGATTTTGTTTGCCGTGAAGTAGTAATTCGCGCCTCCAGACCCGCCTGGGTCCCTCATGCGATATTGACATGAAGTACGCGTCGCTTCTATTTTTGGTTCCATTTTCTCTTCTCCGCATAAAAATCAATTTGTATCATTCATGTACCTCAAACGGTACCGATGAAGTGTAGACACAAGAATGAACATTTATGGAGTGAATCCCGTCTAAGTCGATTGCCAACGATTCTCATTCCCAATAAGTGGATTCACCAAGAGTGATTCCCGGGTCGGGCCGGACATTCTCAGCCTATGCCAGCCTGCTTCTGATTAGGCGATCGAACGTCAGCGTTTGACAGAGTCGAATACGCGTAACTCCTGCCAGTTCGACTTGCTCCTTGGAATAAATTCATGCACGTGCGCGTATGAGCATTGGTATAGGTTATGTGCGCGGGCATTGGCGAATACCAAATGGAAGGCGACATCGAAATCCGTCTCGTTATGCAGATAGGGAACCTGCTGGTGGCGTTTGAGGCCAGTCGCCAAAACCGTCGCAGAGAACGATAATTCGCCCGGATGTTTATGAACGCCGAGATATTCCTTGCCGAGCTTCACTTGCTTCTGGACGGCCAATCTGCTGTGATCCTTAAGGGTGATGTAGATATCGTGATGAATCGGCGTATCACGCGTGGTCGGCGGACTACGTGTGGCCGGCGTATCACCTGTGGTGGTCTTGTCGCAGGGCGTAGGATCGCCCTCGGTTGAACTCTCCGCCGTAGTTGAGGCTGCATCGGCGGTTTGCGCCGCAGTGGTCGGCGCTGCAGCGGTAGCGGATGGGCTACTCGCAGTGGACGGGTCGCCTGTGGTTTGCGCCATCAAGATTCGGCCAGCCGAGCCAAGGACAAAGGCGACGAACAATGCGGGAGCGAGGCGTTTCATCGATTCTTCCTCTGACATTGAGAGTAACCGCTTCAAAATCACGCGAATGAGATTGTTTGTCGATTATTAAATCGCTATAAGCATAATAACGTTATGATTTCTATCAACACCGCACAGCATGTAGCTTCGAGTATAGTGGATCCGACTAATAGGAAAACCCCCGACCACGTCGGCGATCGATGTAACACTCACTATCTGAATAGCGTATGGATGTGACACCGCTTCAGCCATTCCATCAATCGGATATTGTCGTTTTTATATCGCGTGGATTTCGCGCAAAATCGAACAGTGCGATTACTTACCCTACGCCGGACGCAGCCGCACGGAATTGCTGACTCGGTCACCACAATGTGGGGAGTGTATTGCTGGGTGCGGGTTGAAGCGCGGTTGCGCGGTTGCGCCGATGCACTGCCGATCCGCTTTGCGTTCTACGCGGCGCGGCGGCGAACGTAGGCGATAGACGTAGCGGCTGCGCCAACATCTCACGGCGCAGCGGCATGACAATCTACGATTGCAGCGCGGGGGCGATGCGGTCGAGACGGCGCAAGAACGTGTCGGCGGGCTCGTATCCGACCACACGCAGGATTTCCTTGCCGGTGCGGTCGAAGAAGATGATCCCGGGCGGCCCAAACAAGCCAAATCGCTTCAATAGCGTTTGATCGTCCGGATTATTCGCCGTAACGTCGGCGCGCAGGAGTTGCAATTGAGCGAGGCGCGCTTGGACACGCTTGTCCGAAAACGTGAAGCGCTCCATCTCCTTGCAGCTCACACACCAGTCGGCATAGAAGTCGAGCATGGCGGGACGGGCTCCGGCTTTCAATAGCCCGTCGAGCTGGGTTGTCGATTGAATGCGAGCAAACGCCGTCTGAGCCGGCGAGGCCCCATTCGTTCCGGCAGCCCCAACCGAGCCGGTTGCAGCGACCATGTCGCCGCCCGTCCGCGCCGCCAACACGGCAAGCGGCCGAACGGGATCGCTCGAACCCGCGGCTAGCCCAACGAGCATCGCGGCTGCCCAGATGGCAAGCGCCGCGCCAATTCCACGTCCCAACCGCCGCCAAATAGACGGCCCGCCCGTGTTCGGGGTAAACAATCCTAGGCCTGCCGCAGCCAACAACAGCCACAGTGCGGCAAGCAGCATCTCGGCGGTCGACGGCAACACGGGCCAAACGATCCAGAGGGCGGCTGCGAGCAGCGCGATGCCGAAGAATACTTTGACGGCCTCCATCCAAGCACCGGCGCGAGGCAATAGCACGCCGGCGCCGAGCCCGATCACGAGCAGCGGCACGCCGAGCCCGAGGCCCATCGAAAATAGCGCAGCGCCGCCCAACACTGCATTACCGGTGTGAGCGATAAAAGCGAGCACGGCGAAGAGCGGGGCCGTCATGCAGGCGCCGACGACGAGCGCCGACAACGCGCCCATCATCGCAACGGCCGCAAAAGTGCCTCCCGATCGACGGCTGGAGGCCTCCGAGACGCGATCCTGCCAACGCTGCGGCAGGACCAGATCGACCCCGGCGATTAGCGTCAACGCAAACGCCGTGAGCAGGACGCCGAACGCGCCGAGCACCCACGGATTCTGCAGCCATGCGCCCAGCGATTGGCCAGCGAGCGCGGCCCCAATCCCTAGCACCGTGTAGACGAGCGACATGCCGATCACATACGACAGCGAAAGCGCGAAGCTGCGCCCCTGCGTCACTTTGTCGCCCTGCCCGATGATGATCGCAGACACGATCGGGATCATCGGGTACGAGCAGGGAAGCAAGCTCAAGACGAGACCGGCCAGAAAATAGAGGCCCACGGTGGCCGCGAAACTCCCGCCTTGAAGCAGCGACTGCGCGTAGTCGGCGTTCGTGACGCGCTCGTACCAAGGCCCGCTCGCGTCGGCCAAAGCGGCCGCTTGCCCGTCGCCAGCCGAAGCCCCGCCATCTCTCAAAGCAGCGCCGCTTACGCGATAGACGTGCTCGGCGGGCGGATAGCAAATGCCGGCATCGGCGCATCCCTGCGAAGTCACGGCCAACTCGAACGGCGCCGATGCAGCTTGAACCGGTACGCGGACGGTCAAATCGCCGCGGTAGGTTTCGACGTTCTTTTGAAACGTCGGATCAAACTTGATATGGCCCGGCGGGAGTTGTGCAGCCCCTAACGTAGCAGCGCCGCTCTTGACGGCGAATTGGAAACGCTCGCGGTAGAGGTAATAGCCGTCGGCGATCTTGAAGTGAACGTCGACCTCCCGCGGCTGCTCATCGGCGCTAAAGCGGAACGCCGCGGACGGATCGAGAAAATCGTCGGCGTGCGCCAGCGCCGTCAGCCCTGCGCCGAGGCCGATACATGCGATAACGAGCAACACCAGGCGCGCGAACAGGCGCGCGGGCTCGGAAAGAGGCTTAAACATGCGTGGGGCGATGCGTCTCGGTGTCTATCCACCGGGCGTAGTCAACAGACGCGTTCGCTTGCCAAGAGAGCATCTCGGGCGTCTCGTACGGGTGGTTCTCAAGAATGAATTGCTCAAGCTCACGCGAACGCACCGCGCTGGTCTTGAACAGCAATTGGATCTCATCAGATGTTTCAACCTTCCCCTTCCAGCGATAGCGTGACCGCACGGCCCCGAGCTCCGTCACGCATGCGGCGATACGCTGATCGAGCGCACCTTGCGCCAGTTTTTGCGCGGAGTCGGCGTCCGGGACGGTGGTCAACATCAGTACGACAGACGGGAGCACGGCGAGGCTACCTCGGGAAAGACTAGATACGTCGATATCCTATCACTGACAGCGATTTCGCCCTGCCGGCGCTGCCTAGGCCGCTGGAGCCCCTTTCGCCGCACGCGTCACAGGTTCGCGGCCTTCCTGCGCGCGCTACCGTTGTCCCAAAAATGCGAAAAGGGCCAAGCTCTCGCTTGACCCTTTTTCTGCTGAATTGCAGGCTCTACGCGCCTGGCGATGCATTGGCGCGCATGCGTGCTTATTCGACGTCTTGCACTTCTTCCGCTTCCACGGGTTCCGGACGGTCGAGCAGCTCGACGAGCGCCATCGGCGCGTTATCGCCGACGCGGAAGCCGAACTTCAGGATACGGAGGTAGCCACCCGGACGGTTCGCGAAACGCGGGCCAAGGACGTCGAACAGCTTCGTGACGGAATCGCGATCGCGCAAGCGATTGAACGCCAGACGGCGATTCGCGAGCGACGGCTTCTTGCCGAGCGTGATCAGCGGCTCGACGACTTTACGGAGTTCCTTGGCCTTCGGCAGCGTCGTCTTGATGACTTCGTGCTCGATCAGCGAGTTGGACATGTTACGGAGCATTGCCAAGCGGTGGCTGCTCGTGCGGTTCAGTTTCCGCAAACCATGACGGTGACGCATTTCATTTCCTTGATTGGAAGTTTTAACCCAGCTCTTCTATCGTCCACACGCCGCGTGATGCGGAAAGGGGACACGGGCCGGTAAGAAAAAGACAAGACGCGGATTTTAAAGGAAAATCCGCGTCTTCGCCAGACATCGGGACGCGCACGCCCCGATGACCTTACTTGTCGAGACCAGCCGGCGGCCAGTTTTCGAGCTTCATACCGAGCGTCAGGCCACGCGAAGCGAGTACTTCTTTGATCTCGTTAAGCGACTTGCGACCGAGGTTCGGCGTCTTGAGCAGTTCGTTTTCCGTGCGCTGGATCAGATCGCCGATGTAGTAGATGTTCTCGGCCTTCAGACAGTTGGCCGAGCGCACCGTCAACTCGAGATCGTCCACCGGACGCAGCAAGATCGGATCGATCTGCGGCGCACGCGACGGCGCTTCGGCTGCGGCTTCCGTGCCTTCCAGAGCCGCGAACACGGCGAGCTGGTCGACGAGAATGCGCGCCGATTGGCGAATCGCTTCCTCGGGCGAGATAACGCCGTTGGTCTCGATGTTCATCACGAGCTTGTCGAGATCCGTCCGTTGCTCGACGCGAGCGCTTTCGACGGCATAGCTCACGCGGCGAACCGGCGAAAACGACGCGTCGAGGACGATGCGGCCGATGATCTTGGCCGTTTCTTCGCCATACCGACGCACGTTGCCGGGCACGTAACCGCGGCCCTTCTCAACCTTGATCTGCACGTCGAGCTTGCCGCCCTTCGACAGATGCGCGACGACGTGATCCGGATTGATGACTTCGCAGTCGTGCGGCAATTCGATGTCGCGCGCCGTGACGACGCCTTCGCCTTCCTTGCGCAGCGTAACCGTCACTTCGTCACGGTTATGCAACTTGAAAACGACGCCCTTCAGGTTCAGCAGCAAGTTGACGACGTCTTCTTGCACGCCATCGATAGTCGAATACTCATGCACCACCCCTGCGATCGTCACTTCGGTCGGCGCGTAGCCCACCATCGACGACAGCAGTACGCGCCGGAGCGCATTGCCCAACGTGTGGCCGTAACCGCGTTCAAACGGTTCCATGACCACTTTCGCATGGCTCTCGCCGAGCGATTCAACTGCAATGATCTTGGGCTTCAACAAACTGGTTTGCATAGGTTTTCCTTTTCAATACCCTCGGCTCGTTACACCGATAA
>Ga0157369_10001127_pt1 | contig 33430 bp, 25 predicted proteins | sample C25metaG_FD_113461 | JGI IMG/M metagenome (GOLD analysis project Ga0157369, IMG submission 113461) | Corn rhizosphere microbial communities from Kellogg Biological Station, Michigan, USA - C2-5 metaG | ecosystem: Host-associated > Plants > Roots > Rhizosphere > Soil | place: USA: Michigan... | reverse complement strand
GACAGTGATGTCGGAATATCCGACACTGCTGTCGTGACACAGAACACAGTCGTGGACGATCCGTTCACCGCGCTCGCGCCCCCGGCACCGGCATCGGGGCCGCTGACCCCAACGCCCGTTCTCGCCGACGCCGCGGCGTTGCGGGCGATGACCGAGGCGCAGCTCGTCGACGAGATCCTCGCGCGCATCGCGGCGGCCGAGCAGCGGCCCCTCGCCGAGGTTGCCGCCGAGCCAAAGCACGCGGACGGCAGCGTCAAGGTGGACAGCATGACCGCGGTGTCGGCGCTCGCAAGCATCGGCGGCGCTGTCGGGAAGAAGAAGCTGGTCGACCTTTCGGCCGTCGACACGGAGGACCTGCATAGCGTCCTAGGCCTCGCTCGGATCGCGCGCAAGGCCCTCGACAACCTTTCGACGGCGAAGGCAACGTCGTGACGGTCGTGATCCCACCCGCCGCCACTATCGGGGACGCATGGATCAACAGCCTCCGCGCGGTCAACGCCGAGGGCGGCTCCGCGGTCAACACACTGACGACCGTCACCGAGGCGGGGACCGAGGATGAGCACATCCGCGCCGTCGCGGATGCGCTCCTCGTACCGGGTAGGCGCGGCGACACGGTCGTCCAGGAGATCGAGACCGTGGCCAACACGGTGTTCCCCACGGCCCTCTACCGATCACCGGGTTTCGCGTGGTCGCCGACGGACGCGGCCCGCGAGCAGCAGCTCGACGCTGCGGCGCAGAGCCTCTATTCGCGGTACGCCGAGATGTTGCCGATTCTGCAGACAGTGCACGCGAACCGGCTCGGCACCTATTTCCAGCGCATGACCCACTGGACGGTGGGCAACCGGAGCGTTAACCAGCTGGCCGACCGCATCTATTACTTGCGCCGCGCGCGGCGGCGCCATCTCGGTCGCTACAACCTCGGAGACATCGCCGTTGCCGTGGAAAGTGAGGCCGCCGCCACCCGGGAAGCGATCGACGCCGGTGTCCAGGTCTACGCGTCCACGGACCGCCGGCGCTACGGCTTTCCTTGCCTCGTCCACGTGGACCTCAGCGTCCACGACCATCGGCTGCACATGCTCGCGGTCTATCGCCACTGGTACCTCGTAACCAAGGCGTACGGCAACATGGTGGGTCTGTCGCGGCTGCTGGCATTCCTCTGCGAACAAACCGGGTACGCCCCCGGCGAGCTCGCTGTCGTCGCCGGAACCTCCGACGCCGAATGGGGGACATACGGCCGGCGCCGCGGCATCGACCGCATCTGCGCGGACGCAGCTGCGCTCGCGCCGTGACCGCGGTCACCGGCGTCGGTGTCGACACCGTTCTCGTCGACCGGATCCGCCGGCACTGCACCGCGAACCCCGCGTTCGCTGCTGACGCGTTCACCGGCAGAGAGCTCGCCGAGTGCGCCGGCAGCTCCGAACGGCTCGCCGGCCGGTGGGCAGCAAAGGAGGCCGTCATGAAGGCGCTCGGCACCGGGCTCGGGACTGTCGACCCACACGACGTCGAGATCCTCGGCGGCGACAGCGGCCAGCAGCAGGTCGAGCTCCATCGGGCGGCCGCCGAGGCCGCAGCCGCCGGCGTTGATCGCATCCACGTGTCCATCAGCCACGACGGCGGCCACGCCGTCGCGTTCGCTCTCACCGAGGGACACGCGGCATGACCCGCGACACGACCGATAACGACGAGACAACCGAGGCGAACGGGCCCAACGAGCACCAGATCGTGGGCGCGAGACTCCGCGAAGCCCGCGAAGTCATCGGCCTCACCCAAGGCGACGTGGCGACGGCGCTGGGCATCCCGCGCACCAGCGTCAATGCCATGGAGGCCGGCAAGCGGAACGTGACTGGCCTCGAGCTGCGACGTCTCGCCCGGCTCTACCGACGCGACGTCGCATGGCTGCTTGGCGACGAACCCGAGCCCGCAGCTGCAGACGCCGCCCTCTACTCGGCCACGGCCGACCTCACCCCCGAGGACCGTGAGCAGGTGCTGCGGTTCGCGCAGTTCCTCGCCGCGGGCGGCACCCGACGACGGCGGCCTCGCCCGCCGGACCGTAGCTGATGGCGAGACGGGACAACGGCGCTCGGCGGCGTGCCTTGCAGGCCGCGCAGGCGACCCTCGACGAACTGCACATCGACACGTCCTCGCCGGTCGACGTGTTCGATGCGCTCGACCGGCTCGGCCTCGAGGTCACCTTCATGCGCCTGGACAATCTGCTCGGCGCGATCCTCCCGGACGGCGGCGTGCTGCTGACGACGGAGCGACCGACATCGGTCCAGCGCTACACCGCCGCGCACGAAATTGGCCACTGGGTGCTCGACCGGGACGCGCTAGCGCTCGACGGTGACATCGAGATCAACGGCAACTCTCCCGTTGAGCGGGAGCGGCTCGCGCAGCTGTTCGCCGCGTACTTCCTGATGCCGCCACCGCTGTTGCGCGGGACCGCCGCTCGCCACGGGCTGCGCCGGGGCGACCCGGCGACGCCTGCACAGGTCTACGTCGTCTCACGCGACGTCGGCGCGAGCTACGAGGCGGTCGCTCGGCAGCTGGGCAACCTCGACTTCTATCCGTGGTCGCATGTCCGCACGCTGCTCGACGTGCCGCCGTTGCGCGCGAAGACTGACGCCGCGTTCGGTCACCGGCCGATCAACGGCCGAGCCGACGTGTGGCCGCTCGACCCGCCTCGCGACGGCGAGGACATCTTCGTCCGCGTCGATGACGAATTGGTCCTCGCCCTGCCGGAGAACCGGACAACAGGCTACCGCTGGCTCACCGCCGGGCAGAACGAGGCGCGGGCATCCCGGTCGGTGTCGCCCGAGCCGCCGCCGTTCGCGCCGCCGCCGGCCGAGCCCAGCGAGGCTGCGCTCCCGGCGGGCACGCCCGTCGCCGGTGCGCGTCGGTCCGCGGCGGCCGTCCGCCGTTCGCTGCAGCTCCTCCCGTCGCAACCGGCCGAGACCGATGACGCGGGCGCCGGCGGCGACGACGACGCGATGCGCCTGGTCGGGGACGCATACCACGCAGGACGCGCCGACCTCAGCCCTCGCGATATCGCGTGGGTCCGTCGCGCACTCGCCGGAGATCCCGCCGCGGCTTCCCGGGCGGACTCGGCAGCGCTGCAGCAGCTGGTCGACGGACCGCCGGTCGGCGGCGCCGGAACGCGGATCCTGTTCGTCCGCGCCGCGGCGGAGGGCACGCACACGCTTCGGCTTGTGCTCGCACCGGCGCACGATGCAACGGCAGCGCCGGCCGTCGAGCTGCGCATCACTGCAACCGCGGCGCCTACTCCACTGATCTTGCATCGGCGGCGCGTCCTTTCCGTGGACCTGGACGAGCAGCTGCCTGGTGATCCCGCGGACGACACCGTCTTCGCTGTGACGGCCGACCCGCGATGACCTCACCCGCTCCCGCTCCCGCGGCCGGGGCGGACCGTCCCGATGTCGACCTTCGCCCGCTGCTCCCAGCGACCGTCCCCGCGCAGGGACACCGGCCGCTGTGTCTTCCCTTCGCGCTCACCGGCGCTCACGATGCCCTGCGCCACGGCGCGAGCGCGCCGTTCGCTCCCGAGCCGATCTGGTGGCACTGCGCGCAGCTCGGACAGACGACCCGATACGGCGTGTTGCTCGATCAAGCCGGCGACGCTCTCGTCAAGACGGGCCAGCCCGGCGCGGCTGTCTGGCCGTACAACCCTTCCCTCGGGTACGGCACGGAACCGCCGCCCGCCTCTGCGGGAACGCCGCCATGGCAGCGGGCCGGCTGGCAGGACGTGCATCTCGCGCACGATGGTGTCGAGGACTCTGTCGAGGACATGCTTGCGGCTTCCCGGCCAGTCGTGCTCATCCTCGAGATCACCGATGAATTCGAGAACGCGGGCGCCGACGGAACCATCGCGGCGCCGCCCATCACAGCACCGGCCGGCGACTACCACGCCGTGCTCGCCGTCGGAGCCGCGACGGAACCGGTGCACGGACGGCGGCTGCTGATCCGGAACAGTTGGGGGCAGGGATGGGGCGCCGGCGGCTACGGCTGGCTCCCGCTGCCGTACCTGGTGGCATTCGCGGGGCAGGCGGCTGTCGTCAGCTGACGGCGACCGGCGCGGAATCCGCCATCGAGAGCTGCACAAGGCTCGCGACCGCGCCAACCGCGGGGACGTTGAGCCGCCACTTGGGCGGGAAGAACGGCGTCGGCAAAGGCGCCGCCATCGGCGCGGCGCGGTAGACCTGCTTGATCCGCGTTCGACCGGCCACCCCCGACGCGTCAGGGTGCGCCGCCCGAGCGTATTTGCTGATCTCGCAATAAAGGTTCTGGCAGTCGATCAGTTTCAGCGGCCGCCCGAACAGACCGGGGAAGTCGAGGCCGAGCCGCGCGAATTGCTCGTCCTGCTCGGCCGCGGTCGCGCGGATCAGCTCGGCCGCGCGACGAAGATCCGCCCCGGGCCACGCCTTCGACAGCCCATCGAGCGCGCCCGGGCCTGCGACGACGAACTCGTTCTCGTCGTGATCGATCACGTTCGAGTAATTCATATCGATCGCCATCTGGTAGCCGAGGAAGTCGCCGACCCCCGGCCAGGCGCGCAGCAGCCGGAACACCCCCTCCAGCGACCCCGCTTCCCCCAGGCGGTCCGGTAGACCGGCGTCAAGCATGCGCATCGTTAGCGCGAGATGCCCTGCGTGCTTCGGCGATGGTTCGCCTGGCACCGGCGGCACGATGTACGCGGCTGAGTAGATGCGCTCTCCCGCGGCGCGCGCCCCCGACAGCACCCTTGCGGCGGCCGCCGGGTCGAACGAGCCGACCCCCAGCGGGCCGAGTCGCTCCTGCAGCAGCTCCCAGGTGCTGATCCGGTTGAACCACTTGAACAGCAGGACTCGGAACACGACCTCGGAGCGGTCCTGGTTGCCCGCGTAGATGACGTTGCGGATCAAATACTGGCTGACTCGATCGGCGGCGCGGTAGACGTTGGTGAAACGCCACGCGGCGATGACGGGATCATCAGTCCAGGGCGGCGCCTCGCCACGCAGCCTTCGAAGATAGACGTCGTGGCGCGCTGCGGCGAACCGCCAGTACGAGTCGTACACCGAACCCGGCACGGGCATTCCCATCGGCACAACTGTCGCAGACGCCGGCTGCTGAGCTGAGCATCGACGCGACTGCTATTCGTCGCCATCCTCCGCATCCCGCCTGCCCGCGGGCATCATGCAGACGCGGGACGGGCACGCCGGATTCACGGCCGGACGCTGGCGATGTGTTCTGGTGGCGTGGGCCACTGGGCGCGCCGAGCGCTCAAGACCACCTTAATGGTGAGAAGCCGCCGCTCACAGATCGATCTTCTCCCGGTGCATGTCGGTCCCGTCCGCCGCTCGCAGGACGATGACCGCTGGTGCGTGGCTGCGGGCCATAAGTCGCGCGCGGCGGATCGTCCGGTCCAGCGACCGATCGAAGTGCAGCAGTACGTCACCGCGCCACACCTCCCACATGCCCTGGTCTCGCGCGACGACGAACGTAGCGACTCTCGAGGCAGCAGTCACGAGGGCCGAGGCGCTTGGGGGAGCGGGTCCGGGACGCAGATCTCGGGGAGGACTACCGGTCCCACATGTGAGTCGATGCAGAAGACGCTGCCCGCGCGGGCAGCGTCTGCCGGGCTGCGATCGATGGCGACGCAGACCGCGGCGGCAAAGACCGCGGCGGTCGCCACGGCGAGCGGGCCGGCGGGGTACAGGTAACGCGGGTGCATGTCTCCTCCTCCGATGCGGTTGTGGAGGAGTCGCAGCCAAGGCCCCGAATACGCAGATTGATCCGGGAGGCGATGTGACCGAGGACGAGTGGGCGGCGCTCGCGGCGGCCCGGCCGAAGGCGCGGCGAGCGGCCGCTCGCCTGGTCGGTGACGGCCCGGACGCCGACGACTGCGTAAGCGCTGCCATCGAGTTGGCCGTCACTTCAGGGCCGCTGACCACGCCGGAGGGATGGCTCGTCGAGGTGACGCGGCGCCGAGCCGTCGACCTCGTCCGGCGCCGGACTGCCGAGCGAAATGCCTGGCGCCGTGCGCTGGCGCGCCAGATGGCCGGTGACGCGCTGGACTTCGTCGAGAACCTCGCTGACTATGACGCCGCCCGATGGCTCGCGACCGAAGCCGAGTCGCTGCCGGTATCCACACGACGCGTTCTGGAGCGACTCGGCGAAGGCGCGTCCGCAGCTGACATCGCCGCGACGCTCGGCGTGACCCGGCGGTCCGTGGAGAGCCACACGCTGCGGGCTCGGCTGCACCTGCGCGCAGCGTGGGCCCGGTCGCTCGCCGCGGTCGCGGCACTGCTCGCCGGCGTGCGCAAGCTCGCGCGTCCCTCGACGGTGGGCGGGAGCGCCGCGCTGTCTGCCGCGGTCGCCTCCGTCGCAGTCTTCCTCGGAGGCGGCCACAGCGCGGCGCCAGTCTCGCACCCCGTCGCCCCCATGCACGCGGCCACGAGGACCGCGAACCTCGTCCACCAGGCGCCCGGAGCAGCGGCGCCACGCCGCCTGCGGCCGACACGGCCAGTTGTACGAACGATCCAGCTATTACGCCCGGTCCGGCAACCTGCACAGCCGGTCGCGGCCGTCGGCGGCCGGACGGCTGGCGCCACGGTCACCAAACAGCAACGGCCAAGCCCGGACGACCCGATCGGCGGGAGTGTCTGGTGCCTGCAACATTGGACAGTGTCCGCCAGCCACATCGGCTGCTGACCTGCGGTCGCGGCGTCCGGAGCCGTCGCAAACCGCCCCTCGGCGGAAAGCGTGCAACCGGCTGACGTTGCAGTGGCCAGTTGGACTTGCCTGATGCAGCTTTATCCGAGCCAGTCCCGGTCGCTTGACTGGATGCGACCTGGTTAGGCTGACGACGCCGCTTGTCCAGGTCCGCAAGGGCAGGTGCTCGCAACAGAACGAGCCGGGTTGCCTGCGGTGCCGAACCTTGAGGCTTTAGGGCCTTGAACTCGCACGTTATTGAGAAGCGGCGGAAGCATAACGAGGCAGTTCCGCGAGCTCGATGATCCACGCGGCTTCGAGGTCAGGCAATGGCGCTTCCACTTCTACGCCTGCCACATGCTCGCGCAGCGTGCGCAGTCGAGCGCGGATCGACGGAACGGATGACGACGAGGCGATGCGTTCGCAGACTGCGAGGCACCACACCCAGGCGAGGCTGTACGTTTCGCGGCCTCCGGTGAAATCGACGGCGGTTTGCTCTAGCAGCCGCAGGATCCGTGCCGCGGTTCGTTCGAGTTCCGAGCTGGTGGGCTCGCCCTGCGCGAGGGTCAACAACAGACTGCTCAGCGCGACAGCTTGGGCCAACGGGTTGCCCAGCCGCCCGTAACTGCGTGCGGCGTCATTCAGTAGATCCCGGGCACGCTGCGGGTCGCCGGTGACCCGCGCCAGAACACCAAGGCGCCGTGCGGTCAACGCGCGCCCGCGCTCGTGGCGCTGCAATCTCGTCAGCGAATCGCTTAGGAGGGCCTGAGCCGCGTTCGCGGCGGCCGAGTCTCTGCTCGCGTCACTGAGGAAGATCGCGGCGCCCTTCGCTCCTTGCGCGAGCGCTTCGTTGACCTCGTCATCAAGTACCGCGTATGCGTTTTCGGCAGCGGTAAGTCGTTTGTTCGCTCCTACGGGGTCGTCTCCTAGCTCGGCTTCGCCGAGCTGAAGCAACGCTGCCGCTTCCTCCGGACCATGATGATGGCGGCGAGCATTCGCAAGCGCTCGGTTGAAAGCCGAACGCGCAGTGGCTGAGTCGCCGCTAGCGAGGCCTAATCGACCGAGTAGCAGCAACGCGCTCGTCTCTCCGTAACTGTGTCCGCCGTCGCGGAAGCGGCGCGCGGCTTCGGCGGCTTCGGCGGCTGCCTGCGCAAGCTGTCCTCTTTCATGACATAACATCGCGCGTGCGTACAGGCACCAACCCCCGATTTCGGCGAGGCCTGCGGTCTCGGCGGCTTTCTGTGCCCGGGTCAGGACCTGTTCGGGGTCGTCCGACTCGCCGCACGGGATCCCGGCCATGAGTACCCGGGCGTACTCGTAATCTGCGCGCGCGTCGATGGCGGGATCGCTCGTTCTACCGGCGAGCTCCCGCAATTCGGCGAGAAACGCGGGTGCATCAGCCCGCGTCGTCGGGTCGAGGTCGTTGCGGCAGCAGACGAGGATCTCCCCGAGGGTTTCCGCCTGATCGCGCTCTGACATGGGCTCGCCGAGACTTTCGATTAGCCCGCGAATTGCTTCCGGGGAGGGACGTCCGAGGCGTCGCATCTTGCGCGCGGCTCGGACCTGCGCCGGAGCGGTGACCTCGGTCTTGGTCCCTGTTCCGCTGGTCTCGGGGCGCCGCCCGGCAGGCCAGCCGCCGGTTCGGGTAGGCCCGGCTATTAGCCCCATGCGCTCCACCTCGACGCGGCCTTCGTCAGTGATCTGATACGGGCGGCGCCGACCGTCGCGTATACGGTCCGACGGTGCCTGGGTGACGAGACCATCTGCTGTTAGCTTGCCTAGTTCGCGGGAGACGACGGACTCGGCGCTGCGGACTGCCTTCGCCAATTCAGTGGGAAACTGCGGACCGGCGACGAGTGCGACGAGAAGGCGGGCGCGTACCGTCTGCCCCAATGAGTTTCCGGCGATGGCTCGACGTTCGGCGTCGAAGCCCCGCATCACGCTCGCGAGCAGGCCGAGAGCACTGGCGAATTCTGGATTAGCACCGTCGCGTTCGCGCCGGGTATCCAGGATCGCCAGATGGTGCATAACGTCGCGGCGGCGCGGATCCCGGGAGAGAAGTGTGCCAACCATGTGCGCGATGACGTGTAGACGCTTGATTCTCGCGGCAGGTTCGACTGGGCGGTCCAGCAACTGCTCCAGCTCAGCGCTCTTGTCCTGACCCATGGCTTTCGCCCCCTTTCGCAGATCCACCATAGTCTATGATCGGTCAATTACTTTTCGAAACGCCGAACGCCGAGCTAACTCCGCCGAATGGTGGAATCCTCCGCCGCGTCGAGGACGACAACACCGCGGTTGCCACCCGCGGGTTCGACGACGACGGGGCTGTCAACGAGGGGACGGCCGAATACCGCGATGGCTTCGGGGTGGTACGGAGTCGGCGTAGAGGTGGCTTTCGTCGGTCCGTTCGCGACGACGACAACGGCCTGGCAGGCGTCGACGAGGTGGTGGGCCGCCGCCTTGAATGCATAGAACTTTTCGCTCATCGCAGCGACCAGAACCAGGTTGGGCGACAGGCGGGTTAACGCGGTGGCGACACCGTGCTCGAGCAGATCGGCACACGTCAGCGCAACGAGGTTCCAGCGAGCGCTCGCGTGTACGACGATGTGACGGGCGCAATCAATGTCCTCCTCGCAACCGTTGATAGTGGCGCGCGCCATCTTGTCGTGGTCGCGTGTAATGCCCGCGCGCTGATAGATGATGAGCCCGCGGTTGACCCGTCGGGAGTCGACGCTCAAGTGCGCGCTGCCGGCCAAGATTACGGGGGGCACGTCGCTCGATTCGAGGATCGACTCGATCAAGCTCTCCCGGAAGGCTTCGTCGTGCGTCAGTTCCGGTATCACGGCTACGGCGCACTCCCAGGCGCCTGCGATGCGAAGGAGTCGCAGGGTGGTTGCCTGCTGAGCAGCAGCGTCGGCGACGCGGACGCCGAAGAAACTGTCGGCTTTCATGTCGGGCAGGGCGAACTCGTCGATTGTCTCGTTAGGGTGCACGGAGGCGAGATCCAAAGATCGTCCGCCCAGTGCATCTTCCAATGCGGAGCCCGCGACGCAGTCGATCGTCACCCGGAACGCATTGACGACCGCTGGATCCGCGAGTGACAGCGTAGGTAGGACGTCCGGCTCGGTAACCCGCGGACGGTTGTGTCGCGACGTTGTGTAGTGCCGACGACCCGGGAAGGCGGTGTCGAGCGGCGGCGGAGGGGTCACGTATGCGGCGCCCGCCTGCAGATCCCAAGCCGTTTCCGGCGCGTGGTGGGCGATCATGAGCCCGGCGAAGTGGTAGCCAGCCTGCCGGTCGAGGGCCAAAGCGACGCCTCGGGCGCGCAGCTCGCTCGGCGCGACCCCGATGTAATCGATGAGGCGCTGGCGAAGCTCGATGGACAGCACCGGGTCACGGAACCATCCGTCGGACTCCTGCCGGGCCGCGCGCACAGTCGCGCGCCCGCTCGAGGTGCGCTCGCCCTCGCGGATCGTTGTCGCGTTGGCCGCGCAGTACTCCAATAGGGCGACGCCGAGGTCGAGAACGTCGTCGGAGGCGTCGATGGCGCGAATGAACTCCGGCATCGTGGATACGATGGCTCACCTCCGAGTCTACGCATTGCGATAGTGCGAACTGAACAGCCGCGCCTACCCGGAGATGGTCGCGAGGCTGGGTAGTCCGGTGTGTTTGTCGGTTGCTTCGAAACATACCCGCGCGTATGCCAGACAGCACCTCGGTCTCGGGTGCGGGGTGCGGGTGGCGGCTCCAAACGCGCGCGTGTAGTTCGCTTCGTTCACGGCTGTCCGGGACCGTCCTTGGGCGTCGTCTTGGGCGCCCGACGTAAATACTTCCCGCAACTTGAACCTAGCTTGGCAACGCATCTTGCTGTGTTGACCGCTACGGGAGGTGCGTCACCCGTTCGGCCCAATTAGTGCTGCTGATCTACCTAGTCAGGCGCGTTCTACTTGCACTGTTCCAGCACCTAGCGTTCTCTGTGCCGGGCCCCTCTTTGGGTGGCTGACTCATGGGGGTCTTGTCTCCCGTCACCTACATGAAATCGCGATCGGAGACGTCGTTGTTTAGCTTTGCCAACAGGTTGTCGCCGGCTGGGGACGTACGGAGAGGCCGTGCCCGGCCTCGCACTTCCGGCACCGGACGGTGGTGTCGCACCTGCGTCGCGATTGCGACTTTGCTCGCGGGCGGCATCGTTGTGACATCACTTGTCGCACCAACTGTCGCCGCTGCCCAAGGATTGTCGACCGGCACGATTTCGACGGTCGCTGGCAACGGAGAGACCGTCTGCTCGCCGAGTAATTCCCCGACAGGCTGTGGAGCCCCCCCGAACGGGTCAAGTCCAGTCGGCGATTACATGGGAACTGTAAGTGCTCTTACGTATGACACGTCAGGTGTGCTCTACGGCTTCAACGATCAATGGGGGCTATTCAAGATCGACTCTTCGGGCTTGTTCTGGCAGATCGCGCCGCCCGGTGGCTCCTCTGACACTGCGAGCGGCGTCCCGCCCTCCCAGGTGCACTTGTTCGACGTTCATGCGCTGACCTTCGATTCTCAAGGCAGGCTCTATCTCTGTGACAACACGACCGTTCGACGGATCGACTTCGCGGCTAACACGATCACCACGCTCGCCGGAACCTCGACCACCGGGTTCGGCGGTGACGGTGGTCCGGCCACCAGCGCCGTCCTGAATATTCCGGCGGGTCTGGCCGTCGACTCCGTCGGGGATCTATTCATCGCTGACTTCGGCAACAACCGCGTCCGTGAGATCACCGATGACGGCAGCATTCATACGATTGCGGGGACGGGCGCCCTCTCGAATACTGGCGACGGCGGGCCGGCTTCGAGTGCCGCGGTCCTGGCTCCGTGGAACCTGGTCATCGACCATGCGGACAGCCTCGACATCAGTGAGAACCCCAACACGCAGTTGGGTTACTCCGGCGTGATCCGTCGCATCTCCCCTGCCGCATCGACGGGAATCATCAGCACCATCGTCGGCACCGGTACCAACGGATGGACGCCGGATGGATCCACCGGCACGCAAACGCAATTGGGTGGCGTCGTCGAGGGAATGGGCATCAACCCGGCGGGTGAGCTTGTCTTCAATGACATCAACAACAACTACGTCAGGCGTCTTGCGACAAGCGGCAGCGTGAACACGCTGTTCGGCAGTGGAACATCAAAGGCGGGTTCGGCCGGCGATGGCGGCCCGGCCCGGTTGGCGACCACCGACTATCCCAACGAACTTGCAGTCGATAGCACGGGCGACCTCGCGTTCGGCGACACCCAGAGTGGCAACCTCCGTCGCGTCGCGCTGGGGGCAAACGGTTTCGTACCGGCTGGCGGAGTGCCCGGCGCGGATGAGAACCCGAACAACCACCAGCCGAGTGAGAACAGCCCATGTGCGCACGGCTGCTACGGCGACCCCGTCGACACCGCAACTGGCGACTTCACCCAGACGGCTACCGACTTCGCCATTCCAGGCCGCGGTCCCGCCCTCAACCTCAATCGCACTTACCAGTCCGCGTTCGCATCGCGAAACGGGCGGTACGGGTTCGGCTGGAGTGACAGCTACAGCCTATCGCTGTCTATCGACACATCGGCGTCACCAACCACAGCGACCCTGACACAAGAAGACGGTAGTCAGATCATCTTCACCGAGGGCGGTGACGGGTTCACCGCCCCACCAAGAATCCTCGCCACGCTAACGGCCAACGAAGACGGCACCTACACCATGGCGCGACGAGCCAAACAACTGTTCACCTTCGACGCGACAGGACGCCTGGTCAGCGAAGCCGACCTGAACGGCTACCAGACCACGCTGGCCTACAACAGTGCGGGGCAGTTGACCTCCGTCACCGACCCGGCACAACGCCAACTGACCCTCAGCTACAACTCGGCCGGCCAGGTCGACACCGCCACCGACCCATCCGGCCGCACTGTGCAATACGGATACGACGGCAGCGGCAACCTCACCACCGTCACCGATCCGACGAACGCCACCACGCAGTACGGCTATGACGACCAACACCGCATGGTCACCGTTCTTGATCCCAACCAGGCCACGGCCTCGCCACAGCACCCCCTCACAAACGTTTATGACGCCATCGACCGAGTTTCAAGGCAGACCGACTACGCCGGGCGGGTGACGACCTTCGACTACACCACCTTCCCTGGCGACACCAAGATCACCGACCCGAACGGCAACGTCACCCTCGACATCTATGCCGACGGTTTGCGCTGGGAGCACATCACCGGATATGGAACGAGCAGTCAGGCCACCTGGTCATACGACTACGACCCCGTGACCATGCAAGCTGCAAGCGTCACGGACCCGAACGGGCACACGACCACCTACGCGTACGACAGCCGGGGAAACCTGGCAAGCCAGACCGATGCGCTCGGACACAGCACCACGTACAGCTACGACAGCCTCAACGACCAAACGTCCGCGAAGGACGCCAACGGCGTCACAACAACCCGTACCTATGACGCAGCCGGCAACCTGCTCACGACAAGCACGCCGCTCGACGGAACCAGCCAAACAGCGACTACAACCGACACGTACGCCGACGTCGCTCATCCAGGTGACGTCACAGCCACAACTGACCCGGACAGCAAGACCACCCAATACAGCTACGACCAGTACGGTCAACTCTCAGCCGTGACAGATCCCGTCGGCGCCATCACCACCTACAATTACACCTGCGCCGCAGGGCCCGGCTGCTACCCGAATACGGGCCTGATCTACAGCCAGGTTTCACCGCGCGGAAACGCTGCCGGCGCCGACCCAGCGCAATTCACAACAACCTTCATCTACGACGCAGACGGCCGACGGACCTCCACTACCGCGCCACGGGCAAAGGTGACCGGCGAGTCCTACGACGCGGACGGCAACCGCATCAGCGCCACCGACCCCAACAACCACACGACCACGTACGGCTACGACCTCGACAACGAGCTGACGAACGTCAGCAAGCCCGATCACACCAACCAGACGTTCGGCTACGACGGTGACGGCAACCAGACCCGGCAAACCGACGGACGCAACAACTCCACAACGTACGCCTTCACCGACCCTGCCTTGCCGACGGCGCCAACCTCGACGACCAATGCTGACAGCCAGACAACGACGTACAGCTACGACGGCGCCGGCAACGTCAGCGCCGTTGGTGGTGCACGGACGGTCGAGTACTACTACGACGCCGATAACCGGGTCATCAAGATCGATTTTCCTAACGCGCAGAACTTCTGCTGCAACGCGGAAAACCGCTACAGCTACGACAACGACGGTCAGCGCGTCTCGATGACGTCGTACAGCAGCGTTACGGCGTCGACTTACGTATGGGACTCACTGCATCGGCTCACTAGCAGTACCAACAGCGCAGGGCAGAACGTTCAGTATGGCTACGACCTCGCCGGCCACCTGACGTCGATCACGTACCCCAACGGCAAGACGGTCAGTCGGGGATACGACGACGCAGGGCACCTCACATCGGTTAGCGACTGGTCGAACAATACGACGCGCTTCAGCTATGACCCCAGCGGCAACATCACCGAGCAGGACGCCCCCAACGGGGTGAACACCGCGCTTACCTATGACGTGAACAATGCCGTCACGGACATAACAAGCACACGCGCCGGCGCGCCCGTCGTCGGATTCAGCTACACCCGAGACTCGGACGAACTCGTCACCTCCGAAACCAGCAACGGTGTTCAACAAGCGCCGCAGACTTACACGTACACGACGAACAACCAGCTCGCCTCGGCCGGAAGCACGACCTACACATACGACGCCGCGGGCAACCTGACCCAGGCGGGTAACAAGTCCCTGGGTTATACAGCAGGCGACGAACTCGACAATGCGTCGTACAGCGCCAGCGGATCCCAGACCCACGCGCCGCTTGGCTTGCCGAACGAAGTGTCGGCCGGATACCAATGGCAAGACTCAGCCAATCCCAGCTTCGCGGGCTCCGACCTGACCACCGCCTATGGGCAGTGGGCGCAGCTGTCCGCAGGAGCATCACACTCGCTCGCCCTCTCCACCGATGGATACCCCTCCGCCTGGGGCTCCGACTCGTCCGGGCAACTCGGCGACAACGCCACAACAACCGAGAAGGGCCCCAGTTCGGGGCCCGCACTGACAGGAATCACGCAGATCGTAGCCGGCCGCGGCTCGAGTTTCAGCCTTGCTGTCAAGAAAGACGGCACTGTCTGGGCCTGGGGGGCCAACAGCTCGGGCCAACTTGGCAACAACAGCACGACAACCTCCAAGGTCCCCGTCCAGGTGCCCGGACTGACAAACGTCATCGCGATCGCTGCCGGCGCCTCGCATGCCCTCGCCTTGAAGTCAGACGGCACGGTGTGGGCCTGGGGACTCAACGCGTCCGGTCAACTCGGCATCGGCAGCACAACCACGTCGAAAGCCCCGGTCCAAGTGCACACCCTTACTGACGTAACGGCGATCGCAGCGGGTGCCTCCCACTCCCTTGCGATCTCCTCGGACGGCACCGTGTGGGCATGGGGACTGAACTCGTCCGGTCAACTCGGAAATAACTCGACGACCAACGCGACAGCCCCGGTGCAGGTCTCGATCCCCAGCGTCATCGCTCTTGCCGGAGGCACTTCACACACGCTGGCGCTGAAGTCCGACGGCACCGTATGGGCGTGGGGAGCAAACACCTCCGGCCAACTCGGCAACAACTCGACGACCACATCAAAGACGCCCGTGCAGGTGACCGGCCTCAGTGGTGTTGCCTCGATCGCTGCGGGCGCTTCCCACTCCCTTGCACTCAAATCTGACGGCACGGTGTGGTCATGGGGACTCAACTCATCCGGGCAACTCGGCAATGGAACCACCACCACCTCGAAGACCCCGGTTCAAGTGACCTCCTTCGGCGAGCGGGTGGTTGCCGTCGCGGCCGGAGACAACTTCAGCCTCGCCTTCACCCAGGACGGCGCGCACTGGGGATGGGGTGCCGACAACTCCGGACAACTCGGCCAAGGCAATACCACCGCCTACAACGTCCCGACCTACACCGGCACCGGAATGACGAACCCCGGGACGTTTGCCACGTACGCCTATGACGGGGACGGGCTCCGCTCGAGGAAAAATGCCGGGGGAACGCAATTGAGTTGGAGCTGGGACGTCGCCGAAGGAAGCCCCCAGCTGCTGACCGACGGCAACTACAACTTCATCTACGGACCGGATGGGCTGCCGATCGAACAAATCGACGCCGCCGGCAACGCCACCTACTTCCACCATGACCAGCAAGGCAGCACCCGCGCCCTAAGCGATCAGACTGGCACCGTCGTCGCGACGTACAACTACGACCCGTATGGCAGTGTCACGTCTCAGACCGGCTCCGTCGGTACGCCGTTGCTGTATGACGCCCAGTACTACGATGCTGAGACCGGCCTTTATTACATGCGTGCGCGTAGTTATGACCCAGCGACGACGCAATTTGTGAGTCGCGATCCACTTGGTATCCGCGCGCTGTCCCCATACGCCTTCGGCAACGATAATCCCTTAACTTCGGGTGACCCGACCGGACTCGCACCATGCGACGTTGGCGGCCGAGAAGAGTCTCACGACGGACTGATCATTAACTGCCAAGACATTACTGGTGATCCGCGAGACCCTGTCCGCGTCATCAAGTTCTCTATCTACGCCGAGGCCGCGCCGTACCTGGGGTGCTATGGCAAGTGGTCGGTCGCAACATCACACCCTGACTTCGATCCGTCGACAGCGGGGTTGGGCAGCGGCGCGGCCATGTACGGTCCTGCCGTTTCCTTCACGGTCCCAGGGGAGCCTTTACAGATCGACGCCAAGGTAAACGTCTATGACTATGAAACAGATCAAGTAATAGCCACGTATTCCGGCGACTGGACGGTATACGTCAACGGTGGCTAGCACCGTCGTCGTTTGGGCGGCATGCAAATACTTGCCGCCCAAACTACGCGACCAGCAGAAGCCCCACCGCTCTCGCACGTACTGAGAGACCGCCTGTGAACTGACCCTTGACCTAAGCGTCCTCAAGGAGCCGGCGGAACGTCCCGTCAAGTCGCCGGCCTGTGCCCGATCCGAATGCATGCGGCCCAAGAGCGGCCATTCTCGAAGCGCGAATCGCCTCTGGGAACTCTATAGGCCGTGTAAGAGCAAAGTGATACTCCGAATCGCTCCGGACGCTTGAGATGCTCAATCCGACCGGCGGGACACCGTACGCGGCCACGACGACGGCGACGTCATCGCTAGCATTGCAGAAGCCAGCCCAACCGACGTCGAACGAAGCAAATCGCGCCATAACCGTCTCGCCGTGAATTAGCCACTCGACACGTGGCCATGAGTCCCAATGGGTCGCCGCATGCTCAAGATGAGGGACAAGTCTAGCGGTTAGACGCCGAGCGACCTGGTCGTCAAGCTCGGGTCGCAGTACGTTGGCGACTGCCGTCAACCCTAACAACGCAAGAACGGCATCGGTGCGAGGAGCCATGGGCACAGGCGGCTTACGAAGCGTCGATGTCACGAGGACCAGCGGCTGGCCTTCCTGGAAGTACGGCCGATCGCCATGTGCCAGCGTTATCGCGAATGGCGCCACCCCAAATGTGCCGTCAATGCGCTCGAGCCAACGTGGTCCGTGCCAGTCCGGGCCTAGCCCGTACACGGGGAACTCGACAGGTCGCCAAAGACTCGACATTCGTTCAGTCTGACCGATCACCATGGGCTAACGCTGCAGGGTGTTCCGTCATCGGCCATTCCGGCCCGTCGGATGCCCTCGCCTTGCCTGGCACCAGCGGAAGCCGTTCGGTCGCCGTAACCACCGTCGGTCGGTAAGCAACCTCGTCTACCGCCGCGTCCGCATTCTCGGCGGCGAGCACGATGAAACGACGCAATGGGTCGAGGGTGCTCACCACGCCAGGATTGGGCGTGCGTCAACGCGTTGATCGGCCCGTGAGCGCGCGTTTCGGCGCAAGGGCTAGATGAGACGCATGTCCCTCGCTGGTTTTCCCCGGTCAACCGCCGGCCTTTTCGTGCCACGCCCGGTGGATGTCGGCGTCAGCCACGACCGCCGCGCACACTCGGCCGACGAAGGTCGCGACGTCGTCTTGCCTAGTTGTCGAAAGTCGACGACCTTCCGCGGATGGGCCGCACGCTGATGCGCCTCGAGCACGCGTGCCTGCTCCCGGTCAGCTCGGCGGGGGCCACTAGCGACTTCGATCGTCTCTCGCCAACGACGCGACGAGGTCCGGCAGAGCACATCACCGGAACTGCGATGAGACATATGCACGGGCAGGCCCCCGTCGAGGCCTCGCAGCCAAATTTGAACCTGTCCGCATCCGCTGCGTGCCGTCACGAACGCTGGACTGTCGTCCTAGTCCTAATGGAACTGTCACCCGGGCTCCCTAACACCCTCTCAAGGGCCGCGAGAGACCGAGCGCCGCCACGCGCGTTGCGGGCGAAATCAGGCTCGGCTCTGGTGACAGTTTTGTTGACAGTTTCGCCTCATCCGTGTCCGTCCAGGAGCGTCCGCCGCAGTCGCTATAGGCCTCTGATCCTGCGGCGACATACTTTCTTGGACATCCCTGGATGGCTTCGGGAGCATGTGTTAACCGGCGGCTCGGTTCGCCCAGGTGCCAGATGCGTCTGCCGGTGCAAGTAGCCAAACTGGTAGCCAACGCAGGCGCCCAAGGGCGCACTGGTGCGGACGTCTGTGAACGCTTTCGCGCGGAGTGTGGTCTGGCGCGGACGTCTGCGCACTGTCTGAACGCCCATGGCATGCAAGGGGTCAGGGGTTCGAGTCCCCTCAGCTCCACCCGGTGAAGTCTCATGGCCCTCGGTCCGGCGCGCAGTGTTGGCACTGCTGATCCGGCGTGACGTCCGCACAGTCGAGGCCCGGCACGACGACGAGATGCTCGATCGGGAAGCCACAGCGGGTGACTCCCAACGGACCTAGCTTCGCCATCGCCGGCGCGATCGCGTGTGCCCTGAGTGGTGCACCGTCGCTCGCCGGTTGGACCGCGACTGATTCGGACGACTCGGGATAGGCAGGCTCGTCCTGCCGTAGCGACGACATGACAGCGGTCCTCCAGGCCGATGCCTTCAGGGATCGCCCCTACTACTTCTGGTCCTACCGACTCAGCATCTGTTATGCCCTGGGAATTCGGGCCTCGTCAAGAGTTCGGCGCGGGAGGCACATGACACGCGACAGGCCGCCCTGCCGGACGTAGAATGGTCGGGTCCTGGGGTGATCGCCGTCCGGGTGTCGCGAGTTTCGTCAAGCTTCTCGGCTAATCGGCGTACGACGGTGGCGCCGCCTCTGGCTCGCGTCCGGCTCGTTGTCGGCGCAGCGATGCGCTGCCGCGGGTTCGGTCGACCTCGAAGGAGGGCGGATGCCGCCACGAGCTCGTCGCCGTACACGCGGCGGCCAGCCTGTCCCCGGCCACGAAGGTGCCGAGCGGCAACCGCAGCGCGACCCGCAACCCCAGCGCAGCTCCCAACCGCCCCGCCCCTCACAGCCACCCCGCAGCCCGAACCCTCGGCGGATCCAGGACCAGGGCCCGATCGCCGTCCTGGCCGTCGCGGCCGCGGGCGTCGACCAGGCCGTCACCCGCCACCGGGTGTCGCCGGGCACCCGGGCGCAGTTCCAGGCCATCGCCCTCCTGCTGCGCACGATTCGCGCCGAGGCGAAGGCCGCCAAGATGAGCGAGGTCGAGCGCGGCACCCAGCTCAAGCGGATCGAGGGCCTCGCGGCCGCCCTGGCCCGCACCGCCGCCCGCGACGCGACGCTGTTTGCACTGCTCGCCGACGACACGCAGTTGCTGCCGGGCACGAGCTCCGCACTGCGCGAGCTTCGGGTCAAGGCGGGGCTGGAAGAAGCAGTCGTCGAAGAACCACCGGCCCCGGTCGAGGCAGAGCCCACTCGGGCGCAACGGCAAGTGGTGCCGCAGTCGGCGATCTCCCGAAGCCTCGCCAACCCCTTCCTCGCGCCGGACTATTCCGCCGCCCAGCAGCCTCGGCCGCGGCCGCGACTGCTCGCCGACTGGGAGCTCGTGCGGCCGTTGCTGCGCGCGTTCGAACAATCAACCGCCGGCGCGCCGTCGTGCATGACGCTGCCGGCGCCGGCGGACGTGCACCTGGCCGCAGGTTTGGACCTGATGCCGCATCAGGCGCAGGTCATCGAAGCGGTCAAGGAGGGACATCGCGCGTTCCTGCTGGCCGATGAGCCCGGGCTTGGCAAGACCGCGCAGGCACTGCTGGCCGCACAAGCTGCCAGCGCCTTCCCCTTGCTCGTCGTCGTACCCAACGTCGTGAAAGCCACCTGGGCCCGTGAAGCAACGACGTGGACACCACGTCACCCGTCGACGGTGATCCACGGTGACGGTGAGGACGTCGACGCTTTCGCCGACATCATCATCGTCAACTACGACATCCTCGACCGGCATGTCGGGTGGCTCAGCACCTTCGGCTTCCGTGGCATGGTCGTCGACGAGGCGCACTTCATCAAGAACAAGACGTCGCAGCGCTCGCAACATGTCCTCGAGCTGTCCCGCAAGCTCCGTCAGCGCACGGTGCGCCCGTTGCTGATGGCATTGACCGGCACGCCGCTGATCAACGACATCGAAGACTTCCTTGCCATCTGGGAGTTCCTCGGCTGGATCACCGACAAGGGTGAGGTCAGCACCGATCTGGTTGCCGCGCTCGAGGAAAACGGCATGACGCCGATCGACTCGGACTTCTATCCCGCTGCGCGCCAAACGGTGATCGAGCGCGGCATCGTGCGCCGGCAGAAGGTCGATGTCGCCAAGGACATTCCCGCGCGACGGATTGCCGACATGCCGGTGGAGCTCGAAGGTGCACTCGGATCGTCGGTGAAAGAAGCCGAACGCAAGCTCGTACGGCGACTCGTCAAGCGTTACGAGAGCACAGTGGCGGCGCGCAAGGACGCCGACCAGATCGTTGGTGTCGATGCGAGCATCGTTCGTCAGGTGTGCACTCGTGAGCTGCGCGAGTCCGACGATGACAGCACCGGCGACAACGTCTTCAGCATGATGCGCCGCATCGGGCAAGCCAAGGCGGAGCTCGCCGCCGACTACACCGCACAACTAGCGCGAAGCGCCGGCAAGGTCGTCTTCTTTGCCAAGCACATCGACGTCATGGACGCGGCCGAAGAGGTCTTCGCACGTCGCGGTATCGGTCACACGTCGATCCGCGGCGAGCAGACCTCACGGGTGCGGCAGAAGAACATCGATTCCTTCGTCAACGACGACGATGTGCATGTCATCGTGTGCTCGCTCACCGCGGCCGGAGTCGGCATCAACCTTCAGGTGGCGTCCAACGTCGTGCTGGCAGAGCTGTCATGGACGGCCGCCGAACAGACGCAGGCGATCGACCGGGTGCACCGGATCGGCCAGGACCAGCCGGTTACGGCATGGCGCATCATTGCCGCACAGACGATCGACGCACGCGTGGCAGAGCTCATCGGTGCCAAGGAGGGCCTGGCGGCGCGGGCGCTCGACGGGGCCGATGTCGAAGCGCAGGCGATCGACGTTCGGCTCGAGGCCTTGGTGACGTTGCTGACCGAAGCGCTGAACGCCGCGGCGCAGCCGTCCTAGGCGCGAAACCCGCCGACGACGGTGGCGATCAGGTCGGCCCAGTCGTCGTGCGCAACCGCCGACACGTCGAGGACGTCCAGCAGCCATGATCCGAGCAGGACTGTCGTTGCAAGGCGTGCTGCTGCATCGGGGGAGAAGTCGCGGCGCAGGGCGCCGTCCCGCTGAGCGGCGGCGATCGCTGCGGCGGTCAGATCATGGCGTTCGTTGAACCACGACGACAGGACCTGTCGCGTCTTCGCGTCGTGCTTGGCCGCCATCACGGCTTCGATCAACAGCCGGCGCTCGGCCGCCGGCCGCCGGTCGAGATCTGCGCCGAGTCCGGCGAGAAGAGATCCGATGTCGAGCGCCTCGTCATCCGGCACCCGCCGTTCCAGCTCGCGGTGCATGTGGGCGCGGAGCACCGCGAGGAACAGGTCGGCTTTTCCGTCGTAGTGCGCGTAGATCGCGCCGGTGGAAAGCCCGGACTCGCTCGCGATCTCCGCGACGGTCGCGCGGTCATAGCCGGCTCGGGCGAAGACCTTTGCCGCCGCGGTCAAGACATCGCTGCGGGTCTGCTCCGGGCTGACCCCGGCTCGTCGGCCCATATCCGCATAAAATAACATACGCTCGTTATTTAGAGTGAGGAGCAGGCTGATGCCGAAGTCGATCGACGTACCGGTCCGGCGGGTTGCGTTGGAGGAGTCCTTCGAGTCAGTGCCCCGGCACTTCGCCGCCGACGGCAACTTGGTTCTCAGCCACATCGCCGCCGCGCTGTCGTCGGTGTTCCCGGACGGGGAGGATTTCTTCATCCGCTCCGTCAAGCACTACCGGTCCCAGATCACCGACCCCGAGCTCTCGCAGCAGGTCTCCGGCTTCATCGGGCAGGAGGCGGTGCACGGCCGCGAACATCGCGCGTTCAACACGCACCTCGACACGCTCGGCTATCACACCAAGTTCGTCGAGCGGGCGGTGCGCAAAGGCATCGCGTTCCGCGAGCGGCACGTGCCGCCGATCGCCAACCTCGCCTCCACTGCTGCACTGGAACACGTCACGGCGACGCTCGCCGAGCTCGTCATGCGGAGTCCGGAGTTGCAGGAGTCGTTCGGTCACGAGGCCGTGCGCTACCTCTTCCTATGGCACGCGCTGGAGGAGAGCGAGCACAAGGCCGTGGCGTTCGACGTCTACCGGTCCGTCGGTGGCGGTGAGCGACTGCGCATCTTCACGATGAAGCTCGTTCGCTACAGCTTTGTGTTCGGCACGGCGCTTCAGGTGATCATCGCGCTGCTTCTCGACCGCGAGACCTACCGTCCTGGTGCCCTTCGCCGCAGCTGGCGGGTGGCCCGGCACAACCCGTTGCTCAGCCGACAGGTCTGGCACGCCTTGCGTGCCTACGAGCGGCGGGGATTCCACCCGCATGACATTCCGAACGACGACCTGATCGAGATCTGGCGGGAGCGGTTGTTCGGCCCGACCGGCAACTTGACCCCGGTCACGAGACTTGTCAGCGCCACATGACCCCATAGGGTCACTCGGCGCTGAGATGATCGTCCGCGGGAGCCCGCCGCAGCAGCGAGCGACCGGGGCGTGCGCCGGCACCGCCGAGGCCGAGGCCGCGCAACAGGATGACGACGGCGGTCGCGGCTAGCAATGCAGCGGCGAGCGAGCGGCTCCCGAGTGGGTGTTGGTCGGCGGCGGTGATGGACTGCGGGGCTGATTGAGCCCCGTTGGATGTCGGGGTGGCGACGACGGGCACGTTGCCTGCCGGCACCGGCGCCGCATCGATGCCGGCCGGCGGCGCGGGAGTCGACGCTGCCGCCGATTGCGGTGCAGCGCCGCCGGGTGCCGGTGCGGGCAAGGACTGCGGGCCTTGCTGGTCACTGGTCACGTGCAACGACGCTGCGGTCGGTTTGGCGAAAGAGACGGCGTACGGCGTGGGATCCGCCGCGTCCGGCACGATCACTGCATTGAGTTCGCCGTCGCGCAGCAGCGACGGGCCGAAGGTCCAGGTGACCGTGGTGCCGTTGACGACGCCGGTTGCGTGTGCGGCACAGCTGAAGGTCGGTCGGGTGTCCCAGCCTTGGTCAGCGCCGTCGGACCATGGTGCGGTCGTCGGACAAAGCTGGATCGCTGGTGCAGTCGGAGCAGGGGCCGTCAATGCCAGGGTCAGCGCGCCGGCCGACGATGATCCGACGACGTACCGCACGGCAGAGAACGCAAGTGCACCCGCCGGGCCGTTCTGCACCGGCAGCGAACCGTCGTTCGGCACCGGTGGGGCCGGCAACGCGCCAACCGGTGTGGTCTGGCGAAGCACCTGCCACCACCCCGTCGCGATCGGGGCGTCGGCCGCCGCCGGCATGGGCAGCCAGGCGAGGGCCGCACCTCCGATCGCCGCTGCCATCGCGAGCGCCAGTGCGCGTGGCCTCATGACCGGACCTTGGCGAGGCGCCGCGCATCCGATCGCGCGATGGTCTTCGGATCGGTGCCCAGGTACGACGAGACCACCAGTGGATCAGTGAGCACGTCATTGACGCATCCGGTGGCGATCACTCGTCCGAGATGCATGCAGACCATCGAGTCACACAACGACGACAGCAGCGGGATGTCGTGCTCGACGATCGCCAGCGCCGCCCCGGTGTCGCGACGCACCTGTAGCAGCACTTCGCGAAGGGCCTCCACCTCCCGCTGAGCAATGCCGGCCGACGGCTCATCGAGCAGCAGCACCCGCGGCGCATGCGCAATCGCACCAGCCAGCTCGACGATGCGACGAGTTCCCGTCGACAGCTCGCCGACGAAAGCGTCGCGGTAACGACCGAGATTCATCAGCTCGAGCAGCTCGTCGACGGTGTGACGCACGTCCGCTTCGCACTGCAACGCCGCGTCGAGCCGGAAGATGTACGACGTGGGCTCGCGCACCTCGAGGTGCCGTTCGAGCGCTGTCGCCAACGCCTCGGTGACGGTCATCGAGGGGAAGAGGCGTGCGTCCTGGAACGTCCTTCCCAGTCCCTGCCGAGCCCGAGCGCCTGGCGACAACCCGGTGACGTCGTCACCGTCGAGGATGACCCTCCCACTGTCCGGCGCCGTGAAGCCGGAGCAGATGTCGAACAGCGTCGTCTTGCCGGCGCCGTTGGACCCGATGATCCCGACAATCGCGCCGTCCGGCACGACGAGATCGACCTGGTCGACGGCGCGCACGCCACCGAACGACCGGCTCAACTCGAAGGCCTCGAGCCGTGGCGGCGCCCCGGTTACCGGTCGTTGTTCGGGCAGGCGTTGTTGCGTCGTCGCTCCGCGGCTGAGGAACACCGCTCGCACGATGTCGTCGCGGTCGCTGAGCTCGGATGAGCGACCGCTGAAACGCACTTGGCCCTTCTCCATGAAGACGGCCTCGTCGGCCATTGCGGTGGCGATGTTGAGCGACTGCTCGACGATGAGCACCGTCGTGCCGCCTGCGTTGATGCGACGGATCACATCGACCAGCGATGCCACGACTGTCGGAGCGAGACCGAGCGACAGCTCATCGATCATCAGCAGCTTGGGCCGCCCGAGCAGACCTTGCGCGATGGCCAGCATCTGCTGCTGACCACCGGAAAGCTCACCGGCGAGCACATCCGCGCGTTCGGCGAGGATCGGGAACAGCTCCGTCACCTCGCGCATCGACGCGTCGAAGCCGGCGCGGTCGCGGCGATGGAGCCACGCTGCCATTCGCAGGTTGGCGCGCACGGACAGTGAGGCGAACACGCCGCGGCCGCCCGGCACGAGCACGATCCCTCGCTTGAGGCGCGAGACCGGGTCCAGACCGGTGATGTCCTGACCCTCGAACGTGACGCGTCCCTCATCGGGTGGCAGTAGCCCGGAGACGACTTTCAGCACGGTGGACTTCCCCGCACCGTTGGTGCCGAGCAGCGCTTGCACGGCCCCTTCGGCGACGCCTAGATCTACGCCGAAGAGCACGGGGTTGCGGCCGTACGACGCCGTGACACCCGCAACGGTCAGCAAACCGGCTACAGCTTGCGTCTCGACCTGATCGGAGAAATCCGGCAGGTCGGGATGTTCGCGCAGTGAGGGGACCGACAGCCGGCGGCGCTCCGCGATCCACAGGAGCCAGCGATCGCGAAGCGAGAAGGCCAGCTGCCCGAGCCCTCCCGGCACGAACAGCACGAGCACCAGCAGCCCGGCGCCGGTGGCGAGCAGTTGCGCCGCGCCGGTGAGGAAATACTGCGCGCTCTCGACGTACACGGCGCCGAGCAGCGCGCCGGGCAGCGACGCGGCGCCGCCGATGATGACCATCGTGAAGACGACCAGACTCTGCTCGGGGTCGAACCCGGAGAACGGGATGCCGCGCAGCGCCACGACGTAAAGCGCGCCGGCCATGCCCGCCAGCGCTCCCGAGAACGCAAACGCCGTCAGCTTCGCGCGCACCGGCTCGATGCCGAACATCGAAGCCGCTCTTTCGTTGTCGCGCACGGCGACCACGGCGCGACCGACCCGGCCGTTGCGGAAGTTGCGCGCCAGCACGACCGCCAGGACGGCGACGGCGATGCACAAGTAGCAGAACGTCAGTGGGTCATCGAGCGAGAAGCGGTTGAGCAGAAGCGGACGCGGCACCGACGCAGGGGAGAGCCAGGCAAAGTGACCGGAGTTGAGTAGAAACGTAGAGACCGGCACGCCGAAGGCCAGTGTGGTGACAGCGAGGAACAAGCCGCGAATGCGAAGAGCCGGAACGCCCACCACGACCGCGGACAAGGCGCCGAGCCCGGCGGCAATGACCAGCGCCAGGAACATGTCGGCGTGCTCGTTGACCAGCAGTGCGCCGGTCATGCCTGCGCCCAGTCCGACGAACGCGAACTGACCCAGGCTGATCTGTCCAGACCACCCCGTAAGCACAACCAAAGACGCGGCAACGATGCAGTAGATCGCCATATAGGCGAGCAGTCCGCGGTGCGGATCCGACACCAGCAACGGCACGGCAACAACGACGAGCGCGAGCAAGGCGGCGCCGCCGATGCGCGCCACGCGTACCTCGGTCAGGCCCTGCAAGGGCTTGGGGATCGGTCGCACCTCGCGTACTGCCACGTGGTCGCCGAGAGCCCCCTCATCCTGGCGCGACATTCGACGGCGCTGCAGCAGCAACGCACCGAGAACGATGAGGAAGAAGACGACGTCGACCGTGGACGAGCTCGGATAGTTCCAGAAGATCGACTGCTGGACGATGCCGAGCCCAATGCCGGCAAACAGCGCGACCGGCAGGCTCTCCATGCGCGCGATGACGGCCGCAACGAGTGGGGCCAGCAGCACGAGCGGCCCGCTGGCAACGCCGATCTGTGGGCCGACGACCGGCGCGGCCAACATCGAGCCCACGCCGGACAGACCCGCGGCCAAAGTCCAGGCGAGGAGTGACAGCCGGCGTACGGGGATGCCGAGCAGCAGCGCCCGGTCCGGTGCTTCCGCCGCTGCACGGACGGCGGTGCCGACATCACTGCGGGTGAGGAAGGCGCCGAGGAGCACCAGCATGACCGGAACGACGAGCAGGACGAGCACAGCGTCGCTGCCGAAATGGATCGGGCCGAGCCAGAAGTGCATCGGCAGATGGGTGTGAAACGTGTCCAGGGGGCGCAACTGCGTGTAGACGTGCGGCAGGTAGATCTCGCCGGCCGCCACCAGCTGGGCGACGCCGATCGTGGCAACCGTGAGGATCAACCGGGGTGCGCGGAACAGGCGCCGTACGACGACTTCGTGCGTCACGACGCCGGTGAGCAAGGCCGCAACGAGTCCGAGCAGCATGCCGAGCCACAACGGCAAGCCGGTGCCGTTCGTGAGCACGACCGCGACGGTCGTGGCCAGTCCGCCGAACTCGGCCTGGGCGAAGTTGACCACCCGGCTGGCGCGGTAGATCAGGACGAGCCCCATCGCGGTGAGGCCGGAGAGTGCGCCGAGCACCACACCGAGCAGCGCAACACCAAGCGGCAACCCGTTGGGAGCGACCTGACCAAGGACGATCCATACAAGGACTGCCGCAAGGGCGGCGGCCCCTCGTCGCTGCCCGGTCGGCAGGGCGAGCAGCTGTTGCGGCAGTTTCACCGCCCGAAGCAATGCATCTGCTGGCGCGGTCCGCCCCAGGTCGACGCGTCGTCGAAGCTGAACACCTTGTCGGCGTCACAGGCGCGGTAGCCACCGGTGTTGCCGTCGAAGTTGGACTTGTACGAAGGGTCGAAGTAGCTGACAGTCGTGGAGACCTGCGGCGTGAACACGAAGTTGCCCTTCCACGACCACTTGCCGGAAAGGCCGTTGCCGGAGTCTGGCAGCGACGCGTAACCGCGCAGCATGTTTTGCGCGGTCAGGTCCGGTCCCGCCGCCTGCAGTCCGATGAACACCTGCATGATCTCGGCGTAGGCGGCGGCGTAGTACTGCTCGTGCGGCTTGGCGCCGTGGCTGGCGAGCTCATAGACGCGGTATGCCTCGTTCTGGCTCTGCGCCGGCCATTGGACACCGTCGGCCATGACACCGCGCCAGTTGCCACCCTCCGGCTGCCGGGCCTGCGGGTCACCCCAGAACGGCTGCACCCACTCGGGGTTGTACTGCTGCGACTGAGCCGCGTTGCCGAGGAAGATCGGCACCACTGGATCGCAGTAGCAAAGGACTGTTGTCACGCCTTTGGCCTGCATCTGCGCCACGATGTTGGTGGCCTCGGTCTGATACTGCGCGACGTTGATGCTGTATTCCGCTTCGCGCGTGATCGCGACACCGCATGCCGAGAGCCGGTGCTTGATGTCGTTGGCGATGGCGATGTACTCCGGGTTGTTCGGGTGGATGAGCCCGAACTTGCGGACGGTGTGCTGGTAGGTGACGTTGGGGGAGAAAACCGCGTCCATTCCCGCTAACCGCCGACATGTGATGTTGCCGAAGAAGCCTGCAACGGTCGACCCGGACGGCGTGTAGGAGTACCAGTACGGCGCGTAGTGCTGGTAGTAGGACGTCGGGAAACCGAGTGGTCCCCAGGCGACGATGCCCTGCTGCGCAAGCGCGCTCCAGTAGAGGTTCGACCCTCGCAGTTGGAATGACACGTCGCCGAAGGCGCCCAGCGAGTGCGCCGTCGCAGCATCCGACTGCGCCTGCGCGCCGCCTTGACCCTGGTCCTCCTGGATGTAGTCGCCGGTGCCGTTGAACGGCTTGATGACGACCTTGCGGCCGTAGAGCTCGAACTGGTTGTTCAGGTAGCTGATGTAGGTGTTGAGGTCAGCGATGAACTGGCTGTCCTTCGGCGGCGCGGCGCTTCCGGTCGCCGCCGAGATCGCCGCGTCATCGGCCGATGTCGAAACGCGGTAGCTCAAGGTGATGGTGTTGGCGGTTACGCCGCGCGCCGTGGCGCCGCCGTTGTTTCCGGTGTACCTCGCGACGCACGGTGGCGCGTAGACCGACCATGTCACCTGGCGCTTGCCCGCTCCGCAGTGCACACCGCTTCGGGCGACGCCCGACGTCGAAGGCGCGACGGGTCCGGTCGGGACTGCTCCGCTCTGGTTGGTCCCCCCGGATCCGCTGTTGCTACCCGTGGCGCCGACCGACGCGGCTCCGCCACCGGTGACGCCGGCGGCTTGGGGGCCGCCCGCTCCCGACGTGCCAGGGGTGACGCCAGTCGTCGTGCCATTGCTGCCGGCGCCGGACAGCCCGTTGAAGGTCTGCGACTGCTGTTGGTGGCTCTGGGTCGGCACCGTTACCGCGACGATGACGAGAACGATCGCGCCGACGAGGAGCGGCAGGTAGCGGCGTCCCACCCGGGCGAGGTAGGCACGGACTGCGGCTTCGATCTGTGCCTGGGTCGGCGCGCCAGCCGGATCCATCGTTCGAAGTCCTCTCGACGGCTGGCGCCAGAATCATATATTTTGTACGCATTGTCCAGAGCGGTCTTGCGAGAGCGGGTCCTACTTTGAGCTACCCGGCAACGACGCGCCCGCAGCTGTCGGAGGAAGTCGCCGCGCTGCTGCGGGAAGAGGTCATGTCGGGTGTCCTTCGGCCGGGGCAGTTCATCCGTCTCGAGGCGGTTGCCCAGCGCCTGGGCACGAGCGTCACACCGGTCCGGGAAGCCCTCCTGCTCCTGCGCGGTGAAGACATGGTCCGGCTGCTGCCGCGACGCGGGTTCGTCGTCTCAGCGTTGTCCCGCGTCGACGTGGAGGACCTGTTCAACGTGCAAGCGCGCTTGGCCGGCGAGCTTGCGGCGCGCGCGGCGCGCGACATCCCCGATGACGAGCTCCTCCGGCTTGCAGAAGTCAACGACAGTCTGCTCTTCGCCGTACGCGCCGGCGAGGCGAACGGCATCGAGGCGTACGAGTACGCCTTTCACCGCACGCTGAACATGGCCGCCGACTCGCGCAAGCTCGCCTACCTCCTGCGCAACGCGTCGCAATATCTGCCGCGCCACTTCTTCAGCGGTGACACCCGCTGGCGGCGCGCCGTGAAGGGTGACCACGAGGCGATCCTGAACGCGCTTGGTGAGCATGACCCGGCCGCGGCGCGGCAGGCGACGGAACAACATGTTCTGCATGGGAAAGACCGGCTGCTTCGCCATCTCGACGCGATCGGGTTCTGGAACGCGGACTGACCTCAGACGAGGGCGATGCCCTTGCGCATGCGGCGGCGCACGTCGAGGAGCAAGGCGTTGAACGGAAAGTTGAGCACCGGGACCGGCAGTCGCCGCTCGACGGCGCCGACGCAGCGCATGAGCCGATCGAAGCGCCGTTGCTGTTCGTCTTCCCAGTCCAGATGCATGTGCTTGCGGAAGTCCGGCGGAAGGAAGCCGGTCGTGACGAAGGTGTTGAAGTCAGCGGGGCGCCTTTGCATCCAGTCGGGACCGTTGCCGTAGCGCATCAGTGCGGTCAGGTAGTCGCGCACGGCGTCGTCGATGCTCACTTCGCTGAGCGACTGTTGCCAGTACTCGTCGAACGCCTGGCGACTCGACGGCCACATGTCTTCACGCACCTGCAGCGTTGTGCCGAAACGAGCCGCGTGCACGTAGATGGCGTCCGCCAACTGGGCGTCGAGTGGGCCCTGTGTCTTCTGCAGGTAGTCGACGGTGCCGTAGTAGAGGCAGGCCGCCACCCACAGCTGCAACCGGGGATCCATCGCCCGGTACGGGACCGGGCTCTTGCTGTCGGCTTCGTTGCGAACCCGCGCGTGCTGACCGTTGACCGCGCGCCGGTAAGCGGCGCGCTCTGCATCGGTGCCAAGAAGCGCGACCGCGATGTAGCTGTAGGTCGTTCGGGCGCGCTTGACCGGATGCTTCATCGCGCTGCCGGACTCGACCTTGCTCTCCATGACGCCGTAGCCGACGCCGGGCCAGCTCAGCTGCATGATGATGTTGGCCATTCCGGCCAGGTTGCCGCCGAGGCCCGACATGTAGGGCCGGATGTCGAAGTCGTTGTTGGCCATCTGCCAACAAGTTACCTCAATCCGGCAGAATGTCACGCACGATCGTGAGCAGGGTCCGGCTCAGCAGCTTGTGCACGTCGTCGCGATCGAGCACGCCACCCCGTTGCCATTCGCGGACCGCGGCCTTGCCGAGACCGCCGAAGGCGCGGATGAGCGCTCGCTGCCGCTCGTCGTCGGGGTCCAGTCCGACGACTTCCAGCACGCGGCGAGCGGCCGCATCGTCGGCCTCGTCGAGGATGGCCTCGATCTCCGGGTCGGCGCCGATGCCACCGGCCCCGGTCACGGCCGCGAAGGTCTCGCCGTGCACCGCGACGGCGTCGAGGAACCAGGTGACGCCGTCATCGACACGGTGCCGGAGAGATCCCTTGAGGAGGGAGGGATCGACGGCCGGGACAGTGACCATCCGGCGGACGACCTCGAGATAGAGGTCGCGCTTGGTGCCGAAGTAATGGTTGAGCAGTCCACGGGCGATGCCCGCCTCGGCCGCGATGTCGGAGGTCGACACTTCGGGGTAAGGGCGCTCGCCGAACAAGCGGGTGGCGCAGCGCAAGAGCTGCTCGCGGCGCGCATCTCGCTCGAGCCTGCGTCCGGTGAGCACGACTGCACATTACGGTCCGTGGCATCATCGCGCGGTGATCGACGTGACTATCGCTGACGAACTGCTCACCACGACCCGCGCCGTACGCCGGCGACTCGACCTCGACCGGGCCGTGCCGCGCGAGTTGATCCTCGAGTGCATCGGGATCGCGCAGCAGGCGCCGACCGGCGGCAACTCGCAAGGGTGGGGCTTCGTGGTCGTCACCGATGCGGACAAGCGTGCGGCGCTCGCGGAGCTCTACCGTCGCACCGCTGACGCTTACCTGAGTGCTGCCGGCGACCGCGCCACCGACGACCAAAGCCAGCGGGTGTATGGCTCGGCGGTCCATCTGGCCGAGGTGCTGCACCGGGTGCCGGTCCACGTGATCCCGGTGATCCAGGGACGCGTCGACGCGCTGCCCAACATGATGGCGGCGGGTGCCTACGGATCCATCATTCCGGCGGCCTGGAGCTTCATGCTGGCCGCTCGTGCGCGCGGCCTCGGCACCGCCTGGACCACGTTGCACCTGCCGCACGAGAAGGACGCGGCCGAGCTGCTCGGCATCCCCGACGACTACACGCAGGTCGCGCTCATCCCCACCGCCTACTACACCGGCGACACGTTCAGCCCGGCGGCCCGGCCGCCCGCTGACACCATCACCCACTGGGACACGTGGTGACCACCATGCGCACCGCGAAGGCGGGTGCACTCAATGTCTCCGTGATCGGCCTCGGCTGCTGGCAGTTCGGCTCGCGGGAGTGGGGTTACGGCGACAGCTACGCCCATGGGGTCGCGGGGGACATCTTGCACCGAGCCTTGGACCTCGGGGTCACGTTGATCGACACCGCCGAGGCGTATGGGTTCGGCCGATCGGAGCGCATCGTCGGGAAGGCTCTCGGGACTCGCCGCGACGAGGCGGTGGTGGCGACGAAGCTGTTCCCGATCCTGCCGGTGCCGCCGATCGTGGTGAACCGCGGCAAGGGGAGCGCTCGTCGGCTGGCCATCGACACGATCGACCTCTACCAGGTGCACCAGCCGAATCCGGTGGTGTCGGACCGTTTCATCATGCCGGGCATGCGTCGTCTGCTGGACGCCAGCACGATCGCCAACGTCGGTGTGAGCAACTACTCCTTGCAGCGGTGGAAGGCCGCCGATGACGCGCTCGGCGCACCCGTGGTGAGCAACCAGGTTGAGTACAGCCTCGTCCAGCGCAAACCCGAGCGCGACCTGTTGAAGTGGGCCCAGGACAACGACCGCCTCATCATCGCCTACAGTCCGCTCGCGCAGGGCTTGCTCGGCGGTCGATACGGTCCGGACAACCGACCGGGCGGCGTGCGAGCGATGAACCCACACTTCACACCGGAGAGCCTGGGGCGCTCGGCGCAACTCTTGGCGGCGCTGCGTCAGATCGCGAAGAGCCATGACGCAACTCCGGCGCAGGTCTCGCTGGCCTGGCTGGTGCACCAACCCAATGTCGTGGCCATCCCAGGCGCATCGTCGGTGGAGCAGCTGGAGCACAACGCAGCGGCGGCCGACCTCGAGCTCACCGAAGCCGAGATCCAGGAGCTGGACGAGCTGTCCGCCGCGTACCGACCGACCGGCATGGCATCGGTTGCCAAGTCACTCATCCGGCGCTGACCAACCCCGCGTCTGATTCCCGCCAGCATTGGTCGGACGCGTCGGTGACGCTGACCTCATGCAGACGAAGACGACGTATGCCGTGCACGCGATCAGCGCGGCCATGTGCGCTGAGCTCCGTGATCGTGACGATGCAGGAAACGTGCCGGAACTCATCGTCGATGCGGGCGGCGGCAGTCCGCTGCGCTGCTGCCTCGATGTCAGCCGTCCAGGGGAGCGCATCCTTCTCGCGTCCTACGCCCCGCTGCGTCGCTGGGCCGCCGCGACGGGCGCGACCCCTGGTCCCTACGACGAGATCGGACCGGTCTTCTTGCACGAACGGATGTGCGATGGTCCGGGCCACGACGGTTATCCGGATGCCTACCGGGACTGGCCACGGGTGTTCCGTGCCTATGACGGCAATGGCCGCATCATCGGTGGCGAACTGCTTGGCGAGGGCGCTGACCCGGAGCCCGCCATCGATCGGCTGTTCTCCGATCCGCGGGTGTCGATGATTCACGCCCG
>Ga0157369_10001126_pt1 | contig 33440 bp, 31 predicted proteins | sample C25metaG_FD_113461 | JGI IMG/M metagenome (GOLD analysis project Ga0157369, IMG submission 113461) | Corn rhizosphere microbial communities from Kellogg Biological Station, Michigan, USA - C2-5 metaG | ecosystem: Host-associated > Plants > Roots > Rhizosphere > Soil | place: USA: Michigan... | reverse complement strand
GTACCTGCGTGGTTGCGCGGGCCGGCGCTGCTACGGCGGCTCGCCCCGCGCGGCTACCGCACGCTGTCCCGCCGCTACGGCTGACCCGTCCGCGCGCTAGTCACATTTGCGTGCGGCAAAGAGCACTTTCGGGGATTCACCGCGATAGCCACGCGCGTCACCCTCGTCGTGACGACGGTGAAGGGGGCTGCGATGAGAAAGCGACTCATGCTGGTCGGAATCGCCGGGACGGCGGGCCTGCTCGTCGGGCTGATGCCGTCGGCGGCCATGGCGAAAGCGGCGACACCGGTGACCTTCTACGCCTACGAGGAGGTCGGCCCGCACTCGCTGCTCGCCGACCCGTCGACCGGCGTGCAGTTCATGGACGCGACGTGTTCCCCGAGCTTCAGCAACTGCCGGATATACGAGTTCGCCGACAGGTGGGACCTCGCGCCGACCGCCACCGAGACCGTGGGAAGCCCGAACATCGAGGGCACCCTCGACATCCACGCGTTCGACTACTTCGCCGCGCACACGACGACCGGCTCCTTCGCGCTCACGCTGACCGCGAGCGGTACGACGTGGACCGGGAGCTACTCCGGAGTCTTCCGCGGGCCGAACGCCGGGACCGGATCGTTCAGCGCCGCGGGCAGTGACGGCAGCAAGATGAGCGGGACGATCCTGTTCCTCGACGACGGCCTGATGGAGTTGACCGGACAGGTCAGGTAGCCGCCGGGCTGGGTAGCCGTTCGCGGCGGTGCGCGAGGACCGCCGCCGCGATACCGGTCGCGGCGAGCCCGGCCGCGGCGAGCAGGTCGTCGCGGCGGCCGTGCGGCACGAACGCCTTGTCCAGCCCCAGCGTCACGACGCGGCCGCCGTGCCCGGCGTCGCGCAACGCACGCGCCAGCGCCTCGCCGGCGCCGCCGTCGCGCACCCCGTCCTCGATCGTGACGACGAGCGGGTAGCCGCCCGCCAGCGCCACGACGGCGGGGTCGACCGGCAGCACCCAGCGCGGATCCACGACGGTCGCCCGTACGCCGGCTTCGGCCAGCAACGTCGCGGCGTCGACGGCCGCACCGGCGAGCGGCCCGACCGCGACGAGCAACACCTCGGCGTCGACGTCCGCGACGAGCACGTCCGCGACACCGAGCCGGCCGACTGCCGGGATCGACCGGCCGGCCGACGCCTTCGGGAACCGCAGTGCCGTCGGCCCGTCGTCGACCTCGACGCACTCGGCCAGCAACGACGCGAGCTGCTCGGCGTCGCGCGGCGCGGCGACGCGCATGCCGGGTACGGCGCCGAGCAGCGCGAGATCCCACATGCCGTGATGCGATGCGCCGTCGTCGCCGGTGATGCCGGCGCGGTCGAGCACGAACGTCACCGGCAGCCGGTGCAGCGCGACGTCCATCAGCACCTGGTCGATCGCGCGGTTGAGGAATGTCGCGTAGACGCACACCAGCGGATGCATGCCGGCCATCGCGAGGCCCGCCGCCGACGCGACCGCGTGCTGCTCGGCAATGCCGACGTCGTACACCCGCTCCGGGAACTCCTCGGCGAACGCGTGCAGGCCGACCGGACGCAGCATCGCCGCGGTGATCGCGACGAGGTCCGGCCGGTATCGCGCGAGCCGCACGACCTCGTTGCCGAACACCTGTGTCCACGGCAACGCCGAGCCGGTCGCGCGCGATCGTCCGGTCGCCGGGTCGAGCGCGCCGATGCCGTGGAAGCAGTCGGCGGCGTCGTTCTCGGCCGGCGCGTACCCGGCGCCCTTGCGAGTCAGGCAATGGACGACGACCGGACCGCCGAATCCCCGCGCGCGCCGAAGCGCCGCCTCGACCGCGGCAACGTCGTGACCGTCGATCGGGCCGACGTACTTGATGCCGAGATCCTCGAACATCACTTGTGGCGCAAGGAGATCCTTGAGGCCCTGCTTCATCCCGTGCAACGCGGCGTACGCCGGGCGCCCGACGACGGGCGCGCGCGGGACGGTGCGTTTCACCGCCGAGAGCGTCGCGTCCCACTGCGGCAGCAACCGCAGCCCGGCGAGGTGCTGCGCGAGGCCGCCGATGGTCGGCGCGTACGACCGGCCGTTGTCGTTGACGACGATGACGACAGGACGCTCGCTCGCGGCGAGGTTGTTCAGGGCCTCCCAGCACATGCCACCGGTGAGCGCGCCGTCGCCGACGACCGCGACGACGCCGCGGTCGGTCTCGCCGCGCAGCGCGAACGCCTTCGCGATCCCGTCGGCGTACGACAGCGCGGTCGACGCGTGCGAGTTCTCGATCCAGTCGTGCTCGCTCTCCACGCGGGACGGGTAGCCGGACAGGCCTCCCGGTTGCCGCAACGTCGCGAAGTCGGCGAGCCGGCCGGTGAGCATCTTGTGCACGTATGCCTGATGGCCGGTGTCCCACAGCAGCACGTCGCGCGGCGATTCGAAGACGCGGTGCAGCGCGATGGTCAGCTCCACGACGCCGAGGTTCGGCCCGAGGTGACCGCCGGTGCGGCAGACGGCGTCGACCAGCGTCGCGCGGATCTCCTCGGCCAGTGCCGGCAACTCCTCCGGCGGCAGCGCCTTCAGCTGCGCGGGGCTGTGCGGCACGGTCACGACGCGACCGCCGCTCGGATCGACTCCTTCAGCGACCCCATCGTCGCGAGCACCGCACTCGGCTCGTAGCCACAGTGCGCCATGCAGTTCGCGCAGCGCGGGTCCTTGCCGCGGCCGAACGCGTCCCAGTCGGTCGTGTCGAGCAGCTCCTGCCACGACTTCGCGTACCCGTCGGCGAGCAGGTAGCACGGCTGCTGCCAGCCGAGCAGCGAGTACGACGGAATGCCCCACGGCGTGCACTCGAAGTCGCGCTTGCCCTCGAGGAAGTCGAGGAACAGCGGCGAGTGGTTCAGCCGCCACTTCTTGCGCCGGCCGGCGCCGAACGCCTCGGCGAACAGCGCGCGCGTCTCCTCGACACCGAGGAAGTGTTCCTGGTCCGGCGCCTTCTCGTAGGCGTACCCCGGCGAGATCTGCATGTTGTCGACGCCGATCTCGTCGTTGAGGAAGTCGAGTACGTCGATCACGTCGCGCGCCGTGTCGGTGGTGAAGAACGTCGTGTTGGACATCACCTTGAAGCCGGCCGCCTTCGCCGCGCGGATTGCCTCGATCGCCTGGTCGAACACGCCCTCCTTGCACACCGATTCGTCGTGCCGCTCGCGCAGCCCGTCGATGTGCACCATCCACGCGAAGTCGGGGTGCGGGGTGAAGCGGTGCAGATGCTTCGGCAACAGCACCGCGTTGGTGCACAGCAGCACGATCTTCTTGCGGGCGAGCAACTGCCGGACGATCTCATCGATTTGCGGGTGCATGAGCGGCTCGCCACCGGCGATCGACACGATCGGCGCGCCGCACTCCTCCACCGCCGCGACCGCCTGCTCGACCGGCATGCGCTGCTTGAGAACCGTGTGCGGTTGCTGGATCTTTCCGCAGCCGGCGCACTTCAGGTTGCAGGCGAACAGCGGCTCGAGCTCCATGACCAGCGGGAACTTCTCGCGACCGCGCAGCTTCTGCTTCGCGAGGTACGCGCCGAGGCGGAGGTTCTGGCGCAACGGCATGGCCATGACAGGTCAGCTCACTTCCCGGGGCAATGTGAAGGTGACGTCTTCGGTGACGGTGTGGTGCTCGTGCACGTCGACGGTGCCGAGCCCGCGCAGGCACCCGACGAGCTCGTCCACGAGACGCGGCGGCGCCGACGCGCCCGCGGTGATCCCGACCGTGCGGGCGCCGGCGATCCAGTCGAGCCGCACGTCGCTCGCGTCGTCCACGAGGTACGCCGCGACCCCGGCGCGTTCGGCGACCTCGACCAGGCGTTGCGAGTTCGAGGAGTTGGTCGAGCCGACGACGAGGACGACGTCGCACTGGCCGGCGATGTCGCGGACCCCAAGCTGCCGGTTGCTCGTCGCGTAACAGATGTCGTCGCTGCGCGGCGCGACCAGCAGCGGGAACCGCGTCCGCAGCGCGCCCGCGATGTCCTCCGCCTCGTCCACCGCGAGCGTCGTCTGCATGACGTACGCGACACGATCCGGATCGGCAGCGGCGGCGCGGTTCGCGGCGGCGACGTCATCGACCACGATCACGTGGTCGGGCGCCTCGCCGACGGTGCCGACGACCTCTTCGTGGTCGCCGTGACCGATCAGGAAGACCGTGTGATCGGTGGCGGCGTAGCGCCGTACCTCGGCATGCACCTTGGCGACCAGCGGGCAGGTCGCGTCGACAACCTGGAGCTTGCGCGCGACCGCCTCGGCCCGGACGGCGGGCGTGACGCCGTGCGCGGCGAGGATGACGCGCGCACCGATCGGCACCTCGTCCAGCTCCTCGACGAACACCGCGCCGCGCGCCTGCAGCTCACCGACGATGTGCGCGTTGTGCACGATCTGCCGGCGTACATAGATCGGAGCGCCGTAGCGGTCCAGCGCGCGCTCCACGATCTCGATCGCCCGCTCGACCCCGGCGCAGAACGACCGTGGCGACGCGAGGTGCACCGACCGGTCCGCGACTGCGGCGGCCCACTGCTCGATCACGGGTACGACGGCGCGCAGCGTGCGCAGCGCCCGCCAGCCGCGGCCGACGATGCCGGGCCGCCAGACCGGCGCATCGGCGGTGTCCGTGACGACGCGGACGACCGCGAACGGACGGGTCTCACCGAGCGCCGCGCCGACCGCCGCGCTCTCCATGTCGACCGCGAGCACACCGGCCGGCGGCGTGCTCCGCACCGAGTCGGTGGTCGCGATCGGGCCGAGGTGCACGCGCAATCCCGCGCGCCGCAGCTCCCCGGCGAGCAGCGGCGCGGACGGGCAGCGCAGCGCGACCTCGCCCGCACGTACCTCGGTCGCGACGACGACATCGCCGACCTCCACGCCTGGCGCGACGCCACCACAGACGCCGAGCATCGCGACCGGCCCGGGGTTGTCGAACTCGCGCATCGCCCGCGCCGCGCGACGCGGCCCCATGCCGGTGCGGACCACCCGCGCGGGCCCGCGTACGGCGGCGGCCTCGACCCGCAGCGCCGTACAGATCGTGAGCTCACTCATGGAGGTACCTGCCGAGCGCGCTCACCGGAAACACCAGCCGGTAGAGGTGGTAGTTGATGAAGAAGTCGCCGGGGAATCCGGTGCCGGTGAACCCCGGCTCGTCCCAGGTCCCGTCGTCGCGATGCGTCCGCGCGAGCCACAGCACGCCGCGCTCCACGACGCCGGTCCGCTCGCCGGCGGCGAGCAACGCCAGCAACGCCCACGCCGTCTGCGACGCGGTCGACTCGCCACGCCCGGCCCACGCCGGATCGTCGTAGGAGCGCATGTCCTCGCCCCACCCGCCGTCGGCGTTCTGGTGCGCGGCGAGCCAGTCGACGGCACGGCGGATCCGCGCATCGCCCGGTGCGATACCGGCAGCGACAAGGGCGGGTACGGCGGCGCCGATGCCGTAGACATAGTTGCAACCCCAGCGCCCGAACCACGACCCGTCCGCCTCTTGCGCGTCGAGCAGCCATTGCACGCCGCGCCGCGCCTCGACGGAGCCGGAAAGCCCAGCAGCCGCAAGCATTTCCACGATGTGCGCGGTCACGTCCGCGGACGGCGGATCGATGACCGCGCCGAAGTCGCAGAACGGCAGCTTGTAGGCGAGCTCGCGGGTGTTGTCGGCGTCGAACGCGCCCCAGCCACCGTCGCGGCACTGCATGCCCGCGGTCCAACGCACGCCACGATCGACCGCCGCCTGCAACCGCTCCGGCGACGGGTGCGCGACCCGGCGCAGCGCGAGCACGACCTCGGCGGTGTCGTCGGTGTCGGGGTAGCCGTCGTTGGCGAACTCGAACGCCCACCCGCCGGGTGCGAGCTTCGGCCGGCGTACGGACCAGTCGCCGCGAACGGTGATCTCTTCGTCCAGCAGCCAATCCGCCGCGCGCACAACCGCGTCATCGTCGGCGGCGATACCGGCATCGAGCAACGCGGTCAGCGCCAGACCGGTGTCCCACACCGGCGACTGGCACGCCTCCAACCGCCGTACGACGCCCTGCGGTGTTTCCTCGGTGACGAGGAAACCGTCGAGGCCGCGCAGCCCCGCGACCATCGCCGGGCTGTCGAGCGCATGACCGGACAGGTGCAACGCGAGCAGGGAGTAGACCCACGGCGGCTGGATGCCGCCCCACGATCCGTCGGCCTCCTGCCGGTCGAGGATCCACTGCACGCCACGGCGCATCGCCCGGCGCCGCAGCGGAGCGAACGCATGCCGACCATACGCGTGCAGCACCTTGTCCAGCCGCTGGAAGAAGCCACCCCAGGATCGCAGCGGTAGCAACGGATCCGGCCCCGCGCCGGTGCCCAGACCGTTGGCGCAGAGCTCGTCGATGCCGAACGGCAGCAGGCGCACGGGTCGCAGCGTCGCGACGATGGTCAGCGGCACGATCGTCTGCCGGGCCCAGCAGGCCCAGTCGTAGAGGTTGAACGGGAACCAGCGCGGCAGGTAGACGATCTCCGGTGGCAGGTTCGGCAGGTCGTCCCACGACCACAACCCGAACAACGCCAACCACATCCGGGTGAAGACACGGCTACGCTCGACCCCGCCGTTGGCGAGGATCCAGTCGGCGGCTGCCGTCATGTGCGGCGCGGTGACGTCGTCGCCGGCGAGCCGCAACGCGACCCACGCCTCGATCGTCGTGGAGAGGTCGCCGGGGCCGCCGTAATAGTTGGCCCAGGTGCCGTCGTCGCGCTGCTGCGAGCGGATCCAGCGCGCGGCCGCCTCTGTCTCGGAAACTGTGCGGATGCCGAGGAACTCGCGCAGCAGCAGATCCTCGGCGTCCATCGTGACGTTGGTCTCGAGCTCGCCCTTCCACCAGCCGTCCGCGTGCTGCAGCGAGCGCAAGTGCGCGACGGCGCGGTCGAGCGTCGCCTGCGCCGACGCGCGGACATCGATGCTGACGGCGTCGACGAGTGTCATCAGGCGGTCCTCGTCACGACAAAGCGGCCAAGCGCGACGAGCTCATCGACCGCGGAGCGGTCGAGATCGGCGTCACTCAGCGCGGACTCCGCGAGGGCCAGCCGCCGGGTCGCTTCCTCGGCGGCCCACGCGCGGCCGCCCGCGGCCTCGACCAGGCCGGCGGCACGCGCGACGTCGGCGTCGCTGTCCGGCCCTTCGGTCGCGAGCCAGCGCGCGAGCGCGGCACTCGCCGGGCCGCTGTCGGTCAGCGCGAACGCGACCGGCAACGACTTCTTCCGCGCGCGCAGGTCGCTGCCGACGGGCTTGCCGGTCGTCGCCGGATCGCCCCAGATCCCGAGCAGGTCGTCCACCAACTGGAACGCAAGGCCAAGCTCGGCGCCGTACGTCGACAGCGCGCGTACGGCGGCGGTCGGCGCACCGGCGAGTACGGCGCCGATCGCGGCCGAGCAGGCGAGCAACGCGCCGGTCTTCCCGGCGGCCATCGCGAGGCATTCGTCCACGCCGACGAACCGCCGCTGCTCGAAGTCGAGGTCGGCGTGCTGCCCGCGGATCAGCTCCTGGGTCGCCGCCGCGAGCTGCCGCGCGGCCTCGATCGCGTCGAGGGTGCCGACGTCGAGCAGCACCTGCGTCGCCAGCGCGAGCATCGCGTCGCCGCACAAGATGGCAGCGGCCGCACCGTGCACCGCCCACACGGTCGGGCGGTGCCGGCGCTCGACGTCGCCGTCCATCAGGTCGTCGTGAACGAGCGAGAAGTTGTGCACCAGCTCGACCGCGACCGCGCCAGGTACGGCGATCGCCTCGTCGGCGCCGACGGCCCGCGCCGACAGCAATGCGAGCGCCGGCCGCACCGCCTTGCCGCCGGCTTCGAGGTGGTACTCGGCCAGCCGCCGGCTCACCGGATCGAGGTGCGCGACCGCGTCGAACAACGCGGGCTCGACGGCGGTCCGTGCGCGGGCAAGCGTCGTCGGCAGGGCGAGGGTCATACCGCCACCGCCTGCGCCGGTGACTGCGCCACGTTGATGTCGGCGGACAGCAACGCCGCCGCGGCCGCGTCGCCGCTGCGGACCGCACTCTCCATCGTCGCCGGCCAACCGGTCGCGGTGTAGGCGCCCGCGACGACCAGCCCGGGCAACGCGGTCCGGCTCGCCGGCCGCAGCGCGGCGGATCCCGGCCGCGGCCGGAACGTCGCCTGCGGCTCGCGGGTGACGAAGAAGTCAAGCACCGTCGCATCGCGAAGCGCCGGCACGACGGCCTCGAGCGCCGGCATCAACCGCACCCGCAGCTCCGCGACCGGGAGGTCGATGACGTCGTCGGCGGCGGACAGCGAGACCGCGAGCAACTGCGCGCCGTTCCGTGCCGTCGCGAGCCCGCTCTGCCGGGTGCGGTCGAACACCCACTGCACGTCGCTGCCGACGACCGCGACGAACGGCTCCGCCAACACCGCGCGATCGACAAGGACGTTGACATTGACGATCGGTGCGGCGCCGAGTGCGGCGGCCCATCCGGCCGGCTGCGGCAACGCATCGGCCGGGAGCAGTGCCTCGGCCTGCGCCGGATCGGTCGCGACGACGACCGCGTCAGACGCGACCGAGTCGTCGTCGGTGCGCACCAGCCACCCCGTGCCGTCGCGGTCGAGCCCGCGTACCCGCGACCGCAACCGCACCTGCGCACCCGCCGCCGCCAGTACGTCGGTGGCCGCGTCGCCGTGCAGCCGTTGCAACGGCACCGCGGACCAGCCGATGTCGCCGGCGGCCGCATCGGTGAGCAGGCCGAGCTGGAACACCGTCGCGGCGACCGCGAGCGAGGCCTCGTCCGCGTGCACGTTCATCGTCGCGACGCCGACGAGATCCCACAACGCGTCGACCGTCGCACCGTTCTGACCGTGGCGGGACAGCCACTCACCGAACGAGATGTCGTCGGTCCGCGGGTCGTCGCGGTCGACACCGCGCAACGCCATCGCACCGCGCACCGCACGCAGCCGATCCGCCGGCGCGAGCACGGCGTACGACGCGAGTGACCGGCCGAGGTGCAACGGTGCGGGCAGCGAGTTTCGCCGTAACCGCGCGGTTTTCCAGCCGGAGACGACCGGTACGTCGAGGCGCGGCTGCAACTGGGTCAGGTGCGACGTGCCGAGCCGGTCGAGCAGCGCGCGATACGACGTGCAGCAGCGCAGGAACACGTGCTGGCCGTTGTCGATGTCGAGGTCGCCGCGACGGAACGAATGCGTGAGGCCGCCGAGCCGCGGCCGGCTCTCCAGCAACGTCACGCGAGACCCGGAATCGGCGAGCCGGATGGCCGCGGTGATCCCGGCGAGACCGCCACCGATGACCGTGACCGTGCGCGCGGCGGTCATGCCCGCCTCCGCGCCAGTGCGCGCGCCGCGACGCCGGACTTCTGCCACGTCGACAACGAAAGCCGCCGGTCGAACACCAGCGACGGGTCCGCCGCGATCCGGTCGAGCAGCCGGCGGTAGATCCCGGCCATCGCCGCGCAGCAGGCGGCACTGCGCCGGTCGAGCAACGGCACCAGCCGCAGCCCGTCGTCGTACCACCCGCGCGCGCGGTCGGCGCTCCACCGGATCAGCGCGGTCAAGCCGCCGTCGTCATCGACCAGCGCACCGTCGGGACCGATCCGCAACTCGACACCGAAACGGTCGAGGTCTTCGCGTGGCAGGTAGATCCGGCCGTTCTGCAGGTCTTCGCGGATGTCGCGCAGGATGTTCGTCTGCTGCAGCGCGATGCCGAGCACGTCGGCGTACGCCGCACCGGCGATCGGATCCGACGCGCCGAAGATGGACAGGCACAGCCGCCCGATCGAACCCGCGACACAGCGGCAGTAGGCAACCAACTCGTCGAACGTCGCGAACGCGCCGCCGTCGACGTCGCGCTCGACCCCGTCGACCAACTCGCCGAACGCGGCGAGCGGGATGGGATGCCGAAGCATCGCATCGCGGACGGCGACCAGCACCGGATCCGTTGCGGCGTCTAGGTTTTCCAGCGCTGTCCGTACCTCGGCGAGTCGCGCGCGCTTCTCGTCGGCGGGCAGGTCGCCGTCGCCGATGTCGTCGATGCGGCGGGCGAGCGCATACACCGCGGAGAGCGCGGACCGCTTCTCCGGCGGCAGCAACCGGATGCCGTAGGAGAAGTTGCGCGCCTGCGTCTTCGTGATGTCGATGCAGGTGTCGAACGCCGCCGCAGTCGTTGTGGTCGTCATCGCCGCACCGCCAGCAACCGCGCGGCGTGCGCGGCGACATCGCGCCGGCGCGGCGACACGTCGGCGTCGGCCGCGAGCACGTCGAAGTCGCAGCGGCGCAACGCATCGACGGTCGCGCGGCCGCCCGCGACGTAGCCGGCAACCGCGACCCGCGCCCATCCGCGCAGCCGGCGCACAAGCGGTCCGCCGCTGCGCAGCAACGCCGCCGCTCGGTCGACCTCGAACGCGAGCAGCAAGCGCAGCTCCGGTGACGTCGCGTGCGCACGCAACTGCTCCGCGCGGACGCCGTACCGGTCGAGGTCGTCGGCGGGCAGGTAGACCCGGTCGCGGTCGCGCAGGTCCTCGCCGACGTCCTGGCAGTGCTCGAGGATCTGCAGCGCCGTGCAGACGTCGTCGGACAGCGCCGCCGCCTCCGGCCCGGTCGCCCCGAAGACCGCGAGCACCACCCGCCCGATCGGGTTCGCCGACAGCCGGCAGTAGCCGAGCAGTTCGTCGTACGACGCGATGCGGGTGAGCGTCTGGTCGTCGCGGTTGGCCGCGATCAGATCGAGGAACGGATCCAGTGGCAGCGCCGGCACCCGCGACGGCCACGACACCCGCAGCTCGGCCTCGAGCGCGTCCAGCGCGTCCAGCCGCTGCAACGGCGTGCGGGACGGATCGTCACCGATGTCGTCAATCCGGCGGGCCAGGGCATAGGCCGCGTGCAGCGGCGCGCGGTAGCGGGCCGGGAGCGCGCGCAGGGCGACGGGGAAATTTTCGGCGCGCTCGCGGGCCTGGGTGTCGGCCACCAGCCCCGTTGCCACAAGGCCGATCATTTCTTGGATGATCTTGAGCGATCTGCGCGTCTCCGGTTAGTTGTGCGGCGAGCTTCTTATCACTGAGGTACAACTTTGCTGTGACCTCCCCCGGAGTGACCACGCTTCGTGACCTGCTCGGGCCCCTTACCGAGGAGCTCCCTCAGGTCATCGCCGAGGTGGTCAACCTGCTGCGCGAGGAGTGGCCGGACTACGCGGCGTTCCTCGAAGAAGACCCGGACACGGTGCTGGAGACCGCTCAGATCGCGATCGCGCACCTCGTCGGGCTCGCCGAGCACGGCCCGTCGCAAACGCAGGCGCAGGCGCGCCAGGCCGGCTCGACGGGGCCCGGCTCGATGGGCACCGGCGGCGAGTTGTTCGAGGAGGTGGGGCGGGTCGAGTGGCGGGAGGGGCGCTCGCTCGCGACGCTGCTGTCGGCGTACCGGGCCGGCGCGCGCGTCGCCTGGCGGCACATGTCCCGCGCGGCCCTGCGCCGCGGCGCTCCCCCGGAGGCGATCGCGCTGCTGGCCGAGGCGGTGTTCGTCTTCGTGGAGGACCTGTCCAGCGCGTCCGCCCGCGGCTACGTCGAAGAGCAGCTCGCCACCGCCGCCGAGCGCGAGCGGCTGCGGGCCGAGCTCGCCGAGCTCTTGCTCTCCGAGCGGGCCGACCTCACCGCCGTCCGCGCCACGGCCGCGGCCGCCGGCTGGCCGCTGCCCGCGACCGCCGCGCTCGTCGTCGTACCGGCCGCGCGCGGGCACGACCTGTTCGCCCGGCTCGAACCGTCGGCGCTGCCGGTACGCCGGGCCGAGATGACCGGCGCGGTCGTCGCCGATCCGGACGGGCCCGGGCGCCGTACCCGGCTCGCCGCTGCCTTGGCCGGCCTCGGCGCGGTCGTCGGCTCGACCGTGACGACGGCGGCGCTGCCGAGCACGCTGCGAGCGACCGCGGTGGCCGCGCGGCTGCGCAACGACGGTGTCCTCGCCGACGACCCGTTGTTCGTGGACGAGCACTACGACGCACTCGTCGTGCACGACGACCCGGCGTTGCTCGACGCGCTGACCGCACAGGTGCTTGCGCCGCTCGCCGCGGTCCCGGCGGGTACGCGCGCGCGGTTGGAGGAGACGCTGACCGCGTGGCTGTCGACCATGGGCGACCGGCAGGAGGTCGCGCGGCGGCTGCATGTGCATCCGCAGACGGTGCGCTACCGGATGGGCCGGTTGCATGCGCTGTACGGCGAGACCCTCGACGACCCGCGGACGCGGGTGCGGCTGATGCTCGCGCTCTGCTGGCGCTGAGCCCCGATTAGATCTGGGCGGCGATCGACGGGTCGACGCGCACGACGCCGGCGAGGTTGTTCAGCGGCACCGGCACGTACTTCACGAAGTCGCCGGTGTGCGGGGCGACCAGCATCATGCCGTTGCCGGCGTAGATCGCGACGTGGTCGATGTTGGTCGGGTCGGTCGGGTCGTAGTGCCAGAACAACAGGTCGCCGGGGCGGGCCGCGGAGTACGGGACGTGCGGGCCGGCGAACCACTGCTGCTGCGACACCCGCGGCATCCGGATGCCCGCCTTCGCGAACGACCAGAGCACGAGTCCGGAGCAGTCGAACGAGTCCGGGCCGGTGGCGCCCCAGACGTACGGCACGCCGACGCGGCTCGCGGCCGCCTGCAGGATCGTGTTGATCTGCGCGCGGGTGAGGTATTCGCCGGAGTCGCGGATGATGACCATCTGGCGCAGCAGCGAGGCGTGCGCGTCGCGGCCGATGATCGCGCGCACCTGCGAACGCAAGGTGAGCAGGTCGGCGCTCGGGGCGCTGACCAGCAGCGCGCTGCCGCGCACCATGCCGAGCTGGGCCGCGCGCGTCGAGGACACGACCGCGTCGACGCCGGCCATCCCGACGGAGGCGAACGCGCCGAGGCGAAGAGTCGTACCGCGCTTCGAGCGGACGAAGACGTTCTGGCCGAGCGGGAGCTGGGCGTCGTGCCCCATGTCGAACGACGCGGTCATCTCGCCGGTGGCGATGCTCTGCCACAGCGGCTGCGAGGCGGCGGTGAGGTAGGGCGTCCACGGGCGGAACGTCGCCGGATCGACCCCGAGGACGAACGCCTTGTGCCCGGCGACCCGCGCAGTGCCGCCGCTTTCGAGCTGCGTGCCGGTGACGCCGGGCAGCGCGCGGATCGCTTGCAGCTGATGCGTCGACAGGCTCCGGCCGCTGGTGACGAGCAGCGTCGGGGCGACGAGGTGGCGTGCCCGCGGGACGGTCGCGACGGCGGGCGCCGAAACCGGCTGGGTCGAGGTGACGCCGTCAGGCAATGAGGCCGGCTCGGGACCGCCCGGCAGAGTGAGATGGGTCAGCGCCGACTTCGGCGCGGCCGCCGCGGCGACCCTGACGTGATGGGCGGGGTGATCGCCGCCGCGCAGCGTGACCGCGCTCGCGCCGGTCCCGGCGACGAGGACCGCGGCCGTCGCCAGCGCGACGGGGACGGCGGGGTGGACGTGCGGGAACAGCGCGCTGACTCGATCGCGCACGCCGTTCTCCTTCCGCCGCACCCCCGGGACTCACCACGCTCAACGACGGACGCGGCCGGTCGTAACGGATCGCGCGTGCCCGGGTCGGATTCGTCCCGATTCTAACCGAGTGTCAGACCAGCGCGCCCGCGGCGATCCGCAGGTCGGCGACGAGGCCTTCGAACGCGGCGTCGCGGTCGTCGGCGCGCAGGACGGCCGAGGGATGCAGCGTGGCGAGCGCGTACGCACCGGCGCGGGCGCCGTCGTCCGGGCGCTCGAATTGCGCCGGGTCGTGCGCCGAGGCCGGCCAGGGCAGCAGCATGCCGCGCGACTTCGTCACCCGGAAGCTCGGGCCGAACAGCGCCTTGGCCGCGGTGGCGCCGAGCGCGACGACGATCTCGGGGTCGAGCAGGCCGAACTCCGCGACCAGCCACGGCCGGCATTCGCCGACCTCGCGCGCGTCGGGGGTCGCGTGGATCCGGCGCTTGCCGCCGTGGGCCGGGGTGAACTTGAAGTGCTTGACCGCGTTCGTCGTATAGGTGTCGCGCGGGTCGAGCCCGGCGGCCTCGATGGCGCGGTCGAGCAGCTTGCCGGCCGGGCCGACGAACGGCTCGCCGCGCCGGTCCTCGACGTCGCCCGGCTGCTCGCCGACGAGTACGACGCGGGCGGTGACCGGGCCCTTGCTGAAGACGGTCTGGGTGGCGTTTTCGTAGAGGTGGCAGCCCTTGCACGTCGCGGCGGCGCGCCGCAGCCCGTCGAGGTCGGCCCCACTCGGGACGAACTCGGCCGCGCTCACGCCCCCATCCTTCCCGGCCGCGCCTGTGGACGACACGCGCGAGCCGCGCTTACGACGGCGAACACCGGAATTGTCCGGGGCCGATGCTAGTTTCGTTCCTTGGGAAGAGCCGAAAGGTGAATCCCGCCCGCCTTAGGCCCCGCTTCGTGCGGGGCCTTCGTGCATCGTCAACCGAGTGGATGCCAGCAATGGTTGTGGCAGACGCTTCTCTGGATCTTTGCCCAGATCGCCTCGTTGGCCGCCTTCGCCCGCTCGTCCCGGTCGACGCCACTCGCAATGCGGCGATGGAGATACGCGACGAGATCCGCTGCCTGCACCAGGCGGCTGGCATGTGACGGGACGAAGTGCATCGTGTCGACGATCCGCGTGATCTGGCGGGCACGCCACCCGACGGTCCCCCGGCGTTGAAAGTCCCAGAGGTCGCGGCGGTATTCGGCGGCGTCGTCCACCTCGTCGGCGATGACGAGCGCGAACTCGTCCACCTCCGGACCCGCCGCGTGCTCGTCAATTCGTTCGAGCAAGTGCTGAAGGACCACCGCGTGCGGATGTTCCGGCAAGGCGTAGCGCTGCTTGAGCTGCGGCACGTGCACCCCGCGGATCATGATCCGTACGTCGTAAGCGGCGATCGCATCGAACACCTGCCGGTAGATGCCGATCCGCGCTCGTGCCATGCCGGCAAGCGCGGTCCAGTCGTCCTGGCCGTGGAAGAGAGCGTGGCCATGCAGCTCGGCGTCAACCGGAATCCCGCTATATGACTTGGCCGCGCCGCGCACGACATCGTCCAGGTCGTCAGTCAACTGCCTGGCGACTCGATCAGGCACGACGAGAGCCGCGATCCAGTACTTCTGCCGGTCGTAGGATTCGTCGACGTAAGCGAGTAACACGGCCGCGAAGGTATGTCACCCGCACGACAGAGCGACAGAGCGGCAGCGCGGCGCGGAGGTTAGGGCTCGGGGTTGTCGGCGTCGTACTTCGCAAAGCTCGGGAACATCGCCGCCAGCAACGCAACCCCCGCCACGCACGCGAGCCCGCCGGAGACCACCGACACCTGCGAGCCGAACGCCGCCGCAACCGACCCGGCCTCCACGTCGCCGAGCCGCGGCCCGCCGGTCACCACCACGATGAACACGCCTTGCAACCGGCCACGCAGCGCATCCGGCGTCGACACCTGAAGGATCGTGTTGCGGAAGATCGCGCTGACCATGTCCGCCGCACCCGCGATCGCGAGCAACAGCAACGCCAACCACAGCACCCGGGTGAACCCGAACAACGCGATCGAGCCGCCCCAGACCACGACGGACACGAGTACGGCGAGGCCCTGCCGGCGTACGCGACCGGTCCACCCGGACGCCGCGGCGCCCAGCATCGCGCCGATGTTCGGCGCCGCCGCGAGCAGGCCCACGATCCCCGCGCCACCGTGGAACCAGTGGATCGCGATCGCCGGGAACAGCGCGCGCGGCATCCCGAACACCATCGCGTTGATGTCGACGAGGAACGTCATCAGCACGTTCTTGCGCGGCCCGAGGAAACGCAGCCCTTCGAGCACCGACGCGACGCTCGCGCGCGACCCGCCGCCCTCCGGCGGCAGCGGCGGCAGCCGCCACACGCCGTACAGCACGGCGAGGAACGACAGCGCGTCGAAGCCGTACGCCCACTCGAACCCGAGGGTGCTGATGAACAGCCCGCCGAGCAGCGGCCCGGCCGACAGACCCGTCGTAAAACCCAACTGTCCCAACGCATTTGCGGCCGGCAGCATCTCGCGGCGGACCAGCCGCGGCAGGATCGCGCCGCGCGCCGAGGAGTCGACGGCCGCGAACGCACCTTGCACGCCGGCCACCGCGTAGAGCAGCCACAGTTGCCGCAACCCGAGCGCCGCCTGCAGCGTCAGCAGCACCGACAACAACATCAAGACGCTGCCGGTGATGAGCGTGAGCCGGCGCCGGTCGACCGCGTCCGCGATCGCACCGCCGACGAGACCCATCGTCGCGAGCGGTACGAGTACGACGAGGCCGACGAGGCCGACGTCGAGTGACGACCTCGTCAGCGCGTAGACCTGCACGGGGATCGCGAACTGCGTCAGCTGCGTGCCGGTGAAGGACACCGAGTAGCCGAACCACCAGCGCCGGTAGTCGCGGCTCTCCCGCAGCGGCGTGATGTCGGCCGCGATGCGGCGCCAGCGCGACGACCGCGCGGCCGGCGGCGCAACCGGCAACGGCGCCGCCGACGACGATGTCTCGTCGGCCGCCGGACCTCCAGCGGTCACGGCGCCAGCCGCTCGACCGACCAGCCCGAATCGCCGGCGTCGGTACGCCGGTAGACCAGCCGGTCGTGCAGCCGGTCCGGTCGCCCTTGCCAGAACTCGACGACGTGCGGCGTCACTCGGTAGCCGCCCCAGTCGGCCGGCAGCGGGACGTCGCCCGCGCCGACCGATGCGGCCACCGCCGCGACGGCGTCCTCCAGCGACACTCGCGACGGCACCACGGTCGACTGCCGGCTCGCCGATGCCGACAGCTGCGCACCGCGCGGCCGCGATCCGAAGTACGCCGCGGACTCGTCGTACGACGTCTTCGTCGCAACACCTTCGATCCGTACCTGCCGGCCGAGCGGGTGCCACGGGAAGAGCAGCGCCACGCGAGCATCGGCCGCGATCGCCGCCGCCTTGCGCGAGCCGTAGTTGGTGAAGAACACGAACCCGGCCTCGTCGGCGCCCTTGCACAGCACGAGCCGGCTGCTCGGCGCGCCGTCGGCGTCGACGGTCGCGAGGACCATCGCGTTGGCCTCGGCCAGCTCGGCTGCGATCGCGTCAGAGAGCCAGCGACGCCACAGCTCCAGCGGTGCCGCCGGCAGGTCTGCCTCGGCCAACCCGGCCGCGGAGTATTCGCGGCGCAGCCGGGCCAGGTCGACCGAGTCCATCCCCCGACTTTCTCAGTACGCCTCCGGCAGGCGACAATGGAGGGCAAGAACACCCGCACGTCACCAATCGAGGAGCCCCGGTATGGCGGACGAGACTGTCTTCAAGCCCGGCCTGGAAGGCGTGGTCGCCTTCGAGACCGAGATCGCCGAGCCGGACAAGGAAGGCTCCGCGCTGCGCTACCGCGGCGTCGACATCGAGGACCTCGTCGGCCGCGTCTCCTACGGCAACGTCTGGGGCCTGCTGGTCGACGGCCGGTTCGCGCCCGGGCTGCCGCCGGCCGAGCCGTTCCCGGTGCCCGTGCACTCCGGCGACATCCGGGTCGACGTGCAGAGCGCGCTCGCGACGCTGGCGCCGGCGTGGGGTCTCGAGCAGCTGCTCGACATCGACGACGCGCAGGCCCGCGACGACCTCGCCCGCTGCTCCGTGACCGCGATGTCGTTCGTCGCGCAGTCGGCGCGCGGGCTCGGCCAGCCGATGGTGCCGCAGAAGCGCATCGACGAGTGCGAGACGGTCGTCGAGCGGTTCATGGTGCGCTGGCGGGGCGAGCCCGACCCGGCGCACGTCAAGGCCGTCGACGCCTACTTCGTCTCCGCCGCCGAGCACGGCATGAACGCCTCGACGTTCACCGCGCGGGTCATCGCCTCCACCGGTGCCGACGCGGCGGCCTGCCTGTCCGGCGCCGTCGGCGCGCTGTCCGGCCCGCTGCACGGCGGCGCCCCCTCGCGGGTGCTCAAGATGCTCGACGAGGTCGCGCAGGAAGACGACGCCCGCGCCTACGTCAAGCGACTGCTCGACTCCAAGCAGCGGCTCATGGGCTTCGGCCACCGCGTCTACCGCGCCGAGGACCCGCGCGCCCGCGTACTTCGTCGTACGGCGAAGGAGCTCAACGCGCCGCGTGTCGCGGTCGCGGAGGCGTTGGAGAACGCCGCGCTCGCCGAGCTCAAAGAGCGCTACCCGGACCGCGTGCTCGCGACCAACGTCGAGTTCTGGTCGGCCGTCGTGCTCGACTTCGCCGAGGTACCCGCGCACATGTTCACCTCGATGTTCGCCTGCGCCCGGGTCGCCGGGTGGAGCGCGCACGTGCTCGAGCAGAAGCGCACCGGCCGCCTCATCCGGCCGTCGGCGAAGTACGTCGGGCCGGCCAACCGCGGCGTCGAGGCCGTCGAGGGCTTCAACCAGATCCCGAAGGTCTGACCCGCCGCCTCCACGCCCTCCACGCCCTCCACGCCCCCCGGTCGTGATCATGGCGTTTGCAGCAGGATCCGGCCGTGATCATGGCGTTGACAGCGGGCAAACGCCATGATCACGAGGCAGGGCGGCGGCCAATAGACTCGGCCCCGTGACCGCTGATCTCGTCATCCCGGCCGAGCTTCGTCCCGCCGACGGCCGGTTCGGCTCCGGGCCGTCGAAGGTCCGGCCCGAGCAGCTCGCCGCCCTCGCCGCGACCGGTACGTCGTACCTCGGCACCTCGCACCGCCAGCAAGGCGTGAAGTCCGTCGTACGGCGGGTCCGTGAGGGCCTGTCGACGCTGCTCGGCGCGCCCGACGGCTACGAGGTCGTGCTCGGCAACGGCGGCGCAACCGCGTTCTGGGACATCGCGACGTTCGGGCTGATCGAGCAGCGCTCGCAGCACCTCACCTTCGGCGAGTTCTCGGCGAAGTTCGCCGCTGCGGCCGCGGCGGCACCGCACCTCGGCGAGCCGACGGCCATCACGGCCGAGCCCGGTACGGCGGCGCGCGCGCAGGCCGAGGACGGCGTCGACGCCTACTGCTGGCCGCACAACGAGACCTCCACCGGCGTGATGACCCGGGTCGTCCGGCCCGAGGGCATCGGCGACGAGGCGCTCGTCCTCATCGACGCGACCAGCGGCGCCGGCGGCCTGCCGGTGGACCTCGCCGAGACCGACGCCTACTACTTCGCGCCGCAGAAGGCGTTCGCCAGCGACGGCGGCCTGTGGCTCGCCGTCCTGTCGCCCAACGCGATCGAACGAGCAGAACGGCTCAAGCGGGACGGCCGGTGGACGCCGGCGTCCCTCGACCTCGCGATCGCGATCGAGCAGTCCCGGCTCGACCAGACCTACAACACACCCGCGCTCGCGACGTTGCTGATGCTCGCCGACCAGGTCGACTGGATGAATGCCCAGGGCGGCCTCGACTGGGCCGTCGGCCGGACCGCGGACTCCAGCGGCCGGCTCTACACCTGGGCGGAGAAGTCGCCGTACGCGTCGCCGTTCGTGACGGAGCCGGAGCTGCGCTCGCTCGTCGTCGGGACGATCGACTTCAGCGCCGAGGTCGACGCGGCCGCCATCGCCAAGGTGCTCCGCGCCAACGGGATCGTGGACACCGAGCCCTACCGCAAGCTCGGCCGCAACCAGCTCCGGATCGCGATGTTCCCCGCGATCGACCCGGCCGACGTCGAGGCGCTGACCAATTGCGTGGACTGGGTCGTCGAACGGCTCTAATGTCCGATTTTTTTGTGGGTTTTCCAAAAGGAGCCTGACCCCACGCCACCGAAGCCCTCCTTGGATGCGCAGACCGACCCCGGTTCCCCGCGGCCGGCCATACGAGGAGGAGCACGAAGTGAAGGTCAGCAAGCGCTTAGCCCTGAGCGCAGTTGCCGTCGCCGGTATCGCGATGGCGTTCCCGTCGTCCGCGGCCAGCAGCGGCGGGACCGGTCACACCGCTTGTGGTGACGGCACCGTGACGTGGACGCCCACGTCGGTGTGGCCGCCGAACCACAAGATGCAGACCGTGACGATCAGCTACACCGCCCCGGCCGACAGCCCGAGCACCAACGACACGACGACCATCACGGTCGGCGCGATCACGGACAACCAGGCCGCTTCGGACGGCAGCGGCGAGCTCAACGGCTCGGGCCAGCCGACCGACCAGCAGGGCCTCGACTGGGCCGGCACCGGCAACTCGGCGACCAGCGACGAGGGCCAGACGGCCACCACGACCGCGCAGGTTCGCGCGGAGCGCTCGGGCCGCATGAAGGCGGGCCGGACCTACTCGATCGTCGTCACCTGCAGCGAGCAGATCGGTGGCACCCTGCCCGACCCGGACAGCAACAGCAGCGGCACCGCCACGCTCCTGGTCACGGTCCCGCACGACCAGGGCAACAACTAAGCACTAGGCACCGAACGCGAACCGTTCGATCGGTTCGTGATGTACCTCGGCACCTAGCGTGCTTTTGATCAAGTGCAACTCGGCGGCAGTCCACGGGCTGCCGCCGAGTCGCATTTCCGCCACCAGTTCGCGTACGTCGACCGCCCCCTGGCGGGCCCGGCCGATGGTCAGGTGCGGGCGGTAGCGGCGGTCCTCGACCGCGATGCCGACGCGCTTCGCGGCGGCGGCCGCGCGCTCGGCCAGCCGGGTCAGCCCGGCGACATCGCCGTCGACACCGGTCCAGAGCACCCGCGCCTTGCTCGCGTTGGCCGGGAACGTGCCGAAACCGTTGAGCCGCAACGACATCGGCGCCGTCCGCGCACAGGCCCGGCGTAACCGCTCCGTCAATTCCTCGACCGCCGCGTCCGGCACCGACGCATAGAACGCGACGGTCAGGTGCCGCTGGTGCGCCGGCACGAGACGCACCTCCGCAGGCGGCGGCGACGGCAGCGCGGCCTCGAGCTCGGCGAGGGCGTCCGGCGGTGGTACGACCGCGGCGAACAGCCGCATGTCAGTGGCCGTGGCTGGCGGCGTACACGTGCACGTGCGGGCGGCGGCGCAACAGGTGCGCCTCGACCCGCAGCTGCTCGCGCCGGGCGAGGTACGCCGCCGCGCCGATCGCGGCGAACAGCGACGCGAGCCCACCGACGATGAGCGCCCAGCGCGGCCCGGCGGTCTGCCCGATCCAGCCGATCAGCGGCGCGCCCAGCGGCGTCCCGCCCATGAATACCAACAGGTAGAGCGCGAGCACCCGCCCGCGCATCACCGCGGACACGCTGGTCTGCACGGACGTGTTCGACGCGGTCGAGAACGTCAGCGTCGCGAACCCGAACGGGATGAGCACCGCGAAGAAGGACCAGTACGACGGCATCAGCCCGGCCGCGATCTCGAGCACGCCATACGACGCCGCCGCGAGGAACACGACCCGCCGGCCGGGCCGGCCGCGGCGGGCCGAGGCGAGCGCGCCGAGCAACGAGCCGAACGCGTACACCGCGGAGATCAGGCCATAGGACTCCGCGCCCTGGTGGAACGTGTTCTTCGTCAGGAGCGCTGACGTGATCTGGAAGTTGAAGCCCAGCATCCCGACGACGCCGATCAGGAAGATCGTCGCGAGCAGGTCCGGACGGCCGCGCACGTAGTGCAGCCCTTCGCGGACCGCGCCGGGGCGGCGGGCCGCGCGCTTGCCGACGTACAGCTCGGCGTCGCGCATCGCGAGCAGGCAGGCGATGACGGGCACGAAGGAGGCGGCGTTCGCGAGGAACACCCACGCGGTGCCGATGGACGCGATCATCAGGCCGGCCGCGGCCGGGCCGAGCACGCGCGCGGCGTTGAACGTCGCCGAGTTGAGGCCGACGGCGTTGGGCAGCAGCGACGGCCCGACGAGCTCGGTGACGAACGCCTGCCGCACCGGTGCGTCGATGGCGCTCGCGGTGCCGAGTGCGAATGCGAGCGCGTAGACGTGCCACAGCTGCACCGCGCCGGTGACGTCGAGCAGGCCGAGCCAGAGCGCGAGCACCCCCATGACCACCTGCGTCATGACGAGGGTGCGCCGCTTCGGGTAGCGGTCCGCGATGACCCCGCCGTACAACCCGAAGAACAGGAACGGCGCGAACTGCAGGCCGGTTGTGATGCCGATCGCGGTGCCGGAGTTGTGCGACAGGTTCAGCACCAGCCAGTCCTGCGCGACCCGCTGCATCCACGTACCCGACAGCGAGACGACCTGGCCGGATGCGAACAACCGGTAGTTGCGGACCTTGAGCGAGGAGAACAGGCTCATGCGCGGGAGAGCTTTTCCAGCACCGGTAAGGCGGCGCGCAGCGCGTCGAGCTCGGCCGGGTCGAGGGCGCGGAGGCGCTGCGCGATCCAGGCGTCGCGGCGGCGGCGGTCGTCGGCGAGCAGCGCCAGCCCGGCCGGCGAGGGCCGCAGGGTGACCTGCCGGCGGTCGTCCGGGTGCGGCTCGCGGCCGATGTAGCCGGTCGCCTCCAGCCGGGCGAGGATCCGGGTCATCGACGGCGGCTGCACCTTCTCGTGCTCGGCCAGCTCGCCGGGGGTCATCGACCCGTGCCGCTCCAGCGATCGCAGCGCCGCGAGCTGCCCCAGCGAGAGCTCCGGATGAGGTGACTGGTGCCGCATCCGCCGGCCCAGCCGGCCGACCGCGTCGCGCAGCGCACCGGCGAACGCGGTGTCGGTCGCGGTGGGCATATCGTTAGTTTAGCTCATTAGCTAAGCGAACGATATGCGCAAATCGGGCTCCCGCGAGGTGGCGGGGCGGGTCAGCCCGAGGTGGGCGTGGTGGAGCGGACGGTACGGGTCTCGTCCGAGCTGTAGGTGAAGCCCGCGACCTTGCCGTGCGTCGACAGGTGCTCTTTCACGATCAGCGCGTACGCCGTCGACACCCAGTCGCGCTGGTTGTCAGTGAGGTCGAAGCTGTTGCCGGTGAAGCGGATCACGCTGTCCACGAGGAGAGTCGGGACCGACTTCCCGCCGATGACGACGTTGGCGGTCCCGGAGATCTTCGAGCTCACGTCCATGCGGTACTTGCCGTCCGTCGACCGGGCGCTCCACTTCCACGCGCTGCCGACGTGGTAGTCGCCGGGGAACCACATCGCGGTGCCGACCGGCTTGAAGTCTTCCTTGAAGCTCGACTGCTGGATGTTGATGTCCACCACGAACAGGCCGCCGGACGACGAGCTCAGCGTCTGCGTACGGGTGCCCTGCTGGCTCTCCTGCGTCGTCTTCTGCTGCGATCCCTTCGGCGGATCGACCTTGAACGTGTCGCTGCTGTTGAGCTGCTGGGTGCCGAGGCGGGTCGTCGCCGTACCGGTGATGTCGTAGTTGTAGGTGCCGGCGCGGGTGAAGCCGGTCGGGCGGCCCGGAGCCTTCGAGCCGGGGCCGGTCGAGACGGTGTGCCCGGCGGCCGGCGTCGCGGTCGGCTGCGGTGCGGCGCTCGCGGACGCGGAGCCCGCCGCCGAAGGCGTGGCCGATGCGCCGGCGCTTGCGCTCGCTCCGGGGCTGTTACTGGCCGGACCGCCGGCGTTGTTGTGGGACGACGACGAGCCGCTGCAGGCGGTCAGCAGGAGGGCGGCGACGGCCGCCACGATCACACCGGGCATTTTGCGCATCCGAAGAGGATAGCGGCGATTTCTGAACCTTTGGTGTGACGCCGATCGGCCACAATGGAGCCCGTGACGTTCGAGCCCGGAGGCCCGCTCGCCCGCCGACAAGCCGCGGAGGCACGGCGGCCGTCGCGCCGCCCATGGCTGTTCGGCGTTCTCGTCGTGGTGATCCTGCTGCTGGTCGCCGGCAACGGCAGCCGGTCGTGGTGGGCGCAGCGCGTCGGCGACCTGACCAGCCGCAACCGCGGCGCCGACTTCGGCATCGGCCTGGTCGTCGGGTTGCTGCCGGTGATCGCGGTCGCGGTGGCCGCGCTGTCCCGGCACCGCCGCCGCGCGCTGCGGATGTTCGTCGCCGGCGCGGTGGCGTTCGTCGTCACCGACCTGCTCGCGCCGTCGCTGTGGAAGGCGATCACCAGCGACGCCGCCGCGACCCGGCCGTTCGAGAAGCACGCCCCTGGCTACCTGCCCGGCGTGTACGTCGGCGTCGGGATCTGGTTCGTGCTGCTGATCGTCGCGTTCCTGCGCGCCCGCCGGGCCTGGCGCGCCCGCTTCGCCCGCTACCGCTGACCCGCCGCCCGATCCGCGTTGACTGCGACGTTGTGTGTCAGTGCGAGGCTCCGAAAGACACACAACGTCGCAGTCGACGGGAAGTGAAGGACTTAGGCGACGCCGAGGGCCTGCTTGATCGGGTGCAGCGCGAAGTACGCGGCGAACAGTACGGCGATGCCCCACAGCAGCACATGTGGCTCGCGCCACCGGCCCTGCACCGTCCGCAGGACGACGTAGGAGATGAACCCGGCGCCGATGCCGTTGGTGATGGAGTACGTGAACGGCATCAGGATGATCGTGAGGAAGCAGGGGATCGCGATCGCCCAGTCGTCCCACGGAATGCCCTTGACCTGCGTCATGAGCAGGAAGCCCACCGCGACGAGCGCGGGCGTCGCCGCGGCCGCGGGCACCATCGAGTACAGCGGCGTGAAGAACAGCGCGATGACGAAGAACAGACCGGTGAAGATGCTCGCCAGCCCGGTGCGCGCGCCCTCGCCGACGCCGGCCGCCGACTCGATGAACGCGGTGTTGGACGAGACCGAGCCGGCGCCACCGGCCACTGCCGCGAGGCCGTCGATGAACAGCACCCGGCCGATGTTCGGCACCCGACCCTCGGCGTCGAGCAGACCGGCCTCGTTGGAGATGCCGACGATCGTGCCCATCGCGTCGAAGAAGTCGCTGAGGATCAGCGTGAAGATGAACACGATCGCGGTGATGACGCCGGCGTGAGTGAAGCCGCCGCCGAGTGAGAACTTGCCCAGCAGATGGAGGTCGGGCGTCGAGGTCGCGTGCCCCGGCCAGGTCGGCACCTGCAGGCCCCACTCCGAGTTGCCGTGCGGCGCGGGCACCGTCGCGATCGCGTCGATGATCATCGCGAGCACCGTCGTCGCGATGATCGACACGAGGATCGCGCCGGGCATCCGCCGCGTGAGCAAGATGATCGTGAGCAGCAGGCCCACGCAGAACACGACGACCGGCCAGCCGGTGAGCTCATTGGTCCCGGCGGCGCCGAGCCCGACGAGCGGGACGTTCTTGCCGACGAACCCGGCGTCGGCGAGGCCGATGAACGCGATGAACAGCCCGATGCCGACGCTGATCGCCTGCTTCAACGGCAGCGGGATCGCGTCCATGATGATCTGCCGCAGCCCGGTGACGACGAGGAAGCAGATGCCGAGGCCCTCGATCACCACAAGGCCCATCGCGTCCGGCCACGACATCGTCGGCGCGAGCTGGAAGGCGACGACACTGTCGAGGCCGAGGCCGGCCGCGATCGCGAGCGGGAGGTTGCCGCCGACGCCCATGATGATGGTCATCACCGCGGCCACGAGGGCGGTCGCCGCGGACAGCTGCGGGAACGACAGCGTGTGCCCGAACTTGTCGTGGCCGCTCGCCAGGATGATCGGGTTCAGCACGATGATGTAGGCCATCGTGAAGAACGTCGCGAGCCCGCCGCGGAGCTCGCGGCCGACGTTCGTCCCGCGTTCGCGGATCCGGAAGTAGCCGTCGATGGGGTTCGAGGTATTGGGCGCGGTGTCAGCCGTCGTCGTCACGGGGCGAAGTTTTCCATGACCCGCAAGCCATATCGTGACGCCATGCCGAAGTCGCCGCGCCGCCCCGCGCCCGAACCGTACGAAGTGGACGAGCGGCCGTTCATCGTCGCCGGGATGATCGCCTGGGTCGTCGCGTTCGTCGTACTCGCGGTGTTTTTCCGGTCCGACCTACGCCGCCATCACAGCGAGTTCTGGCTGTGGAGCTGCGGCCTCGGCGTCCTGTTCGGTCTCTACGGCCTGCACTTCGTGAAGAAGCGCCGCCGCTAGGCCGCCGCTAGCTCGCTAGCTGTGGCCGAACGGCTCGGCGGTGTCGGCGTCGCTGACCGAGCCGGGCTCGTGCCCGAGCGGCCCGCCGACGACGTCGATGCCGTACTCGTCCACCAGCGGCGGCGACGGGGTCGGCACCGACGGGAGTACGACGGCCTCCGAGTGCGCGCCGCAGCCGTGGTCGACGGCGACGACCCGCCCGTCGTCCGGGGCGAACTCGTTGGCGCACGCGCCGAACGCCTGGCGCAGCCCGCCGGCCAGCGGGACGAAGAAGCCGCAGGTCGCGCACGCGGCCGGCGCGGCGCGGGCGATCGCCGCCTCGGGCCCGTGCTCGCCGGCGTACCACCGCTCGGCCGCCTCGACGCGCCCGTCGAAGGACAGCGTCCGGATTCGGCCAAGACCGAGCTCGTACGACGCTTCGGCCAGCTCGTCATCGGGGTCGGTCGTGAGGAACGTCGGCGCGAGCCGCGGGTCGTCGGCCGACGTCGGCAGCAGGTCGCCGACGCCGAGGTCGCCGGGGCGGAGCCGCTCGCTCCACGGCACCCAGGGGGGCGGGAGCAGCGCGTCGTCGCCGGGCAGCAACACAACCTCGTCGACGCCGACGTCGTCGGTGCCGGCGGCTCGCGCGACGGTGACGGCCCACCGCCAGCCGCGGTAGGCCGGGTCGAGGGTCGCGAAGAAGTGCGTCGCGATCAGCTCCTCGTCGGCGACGACCTCGAGATGCTCGCCGACGAGGCCGGCGGCCTCCTCCTCGGCGGCGGCGCGCGCGAGCGCGACGCTCCCGGCCAGCGCCGGATCGACCGTCACCACGGATGTCACGCCGTACAGTCTGGCATCCGGGAGACTGATCGAGTGGCGGTCGAGACGGACGAGCGCGACCGGCCCGCCGAGCCCGGCGCCGGGCGGGCGTTCCTGCACTTCCTCGTCGCGGTCGTTCGCGGCATCGCCACGGGCTTCCGGCGGCTGCGGCGCTGGAACCGGCGCGGCGGCGCGGGGGGCTCCGGGCTCGCCGGCCTGGTCGAGCTGCACGCGCTCCAGGCGGCCGGCGATGCGGTCGTCGCCGTAGCGCTGGCCGGCACGATCTTCTTCGGCGCGACGACGTCGGAGGCGCGCGGCCGGGTCGCGCTCTACCTGCTCGTCACGATGGCGCCGTTCGCGGTCGTCGCGCCGCTGATCGGCCCGCTGCTCGACCGGTTCGCCCACGGCCGCCGGTTCGCGCTGGCGCTGACGATGCTCGCGCGTGCGGTGCTCGCGGTCGGACTGGGTCACGCGCTCGGCGGCGGCATCGACGAACTCGCGCTGTTCCCGGCTGCGCTCGGGGTGCTCGTCGCGGGCAAGGCCTACAGCATCTGCCGCAGCTCGGCCGTGCCACGGCTGCTGCCCGACGGCATGACGCTCGTACAGGCCAACTCGCGGCTCACCGTCGCCGCGGTCGTGTCACCGGCGATCGCCGGATCGATCGCGATCGGGTTGACGAAGGCGTTCGGGCATCAGGTGTCGCTGCGCTTCGCCGCGGTGCTCTACGTCGTCGCCGCCGTGCTTTCCGCGCGGCTCCCGCGCACGGCCGACGGCGGCCGCGCCACCCGCGCGTCGGAGCACTCCGCCGGCCGCGGATTGCTGCGGTTGTCGAATGTGCACAGCGACGTCGGCGTCGCGTTGCGCGCGACCGCCGCGCTGCGCTGGCTATCGGGATTTCTGTTGCTGTACGGCGCTTTCGTGCTGCGTCACCATCGGCTGTCCGGCCTGTCGCACAACCTGTCCCTCGCCGTACTCGCCGTCGGCATCGGCGTCGGCAACCTGCTCGGTACGACGGTCGGCGCGCGCGTCGCCGGCAGGCCGACGAAACAGCTCGCGCCGCCGCTGCTCGTGTCGTCGCTCGTCGTCACGTTGTTCGCCGCGATCGACTTCGGCCTGGTCAGCGTCACCGTGCTGGCCGTCGTGTCGTCGGCGACGGTGGCGATGGCGAAGCTCGGCCTCGACGGGACGATCCAGGAACGCGTCGGCGACGACGTGCGTACGTCGACGTTCGCGCGATCCGAGACGGCGCTGCAATTGGCATGGGTAGCCGGCGGCGCGGTCGGGATCGTGCTGCCGACCGAGCCGATCGTCGGCTTCCTGATGGCCTCGCTCGTGATGGCGGCCGCGGTCGCCAACTCCTACGGCGTGCAGGTGGTCCGGCTGGTCAGAGCTCGAGCTCGTTAGCGACGGCGCGGACGACCTCGGCGATCCGGTGGGCGCTCTTCTTGTCCGGGTAGCGGCCGCGGCGCAGGTCCGGCTGCACCTTCGCCTCGAGCAGCGTGATCATGTCCTCGATCACGCCGTGCAGCTCGTCGGCCGGGCGGCGGTGCGTCTGCGTGAGCGACGGGATCGGATCGAGCACGCGCACCGAAAGCGCCTGCTCGCCGCGGCGGCCTTCGGCGACGCCGAACTCGACCCGCTGGCCGGGCTTGAGCACGATCCCGGCGGGCAGGGCGGAGGCGTGGACGTAGACGTCGCTGCCGCCGTCGTCGCGGGCAAGGAACCCGAAGCCCTTGCCCTCGTCGAACCACTTGACCTTGCCGCTAGGCACCGTGCGCTCCGCTCACTTGACCGTGTCGCGGCCCAGGCTATCCGGGACGAGGGGCGACGAGCCGGGTCATTTCTGCCAGGATGCCCCGGGATCGATCGGGGTCGATGGGGAGCGAACACATGACGGACACGATTTCCAGCGACGACGGGGCTCAGTGGCCGGCGATTGATTCGTCCTCCGAGAACCCCTCCGGCGGCGGCTGGCGGCGCCGGCTCGCCGCATCGCAGACCACCGCGATGACCGCCGCGGTATCGCTGGTGCTCGTCGGCGGCGTCGCGACGGCCGCGGTCCGCAACTTCGCGCCCGGTGCCGACCCGGCGAGCGTCGTACCTGCGTCGGCGTTCGCGTTCGCGGAGGTCGACCTGTCGTTCCCGGATGGCCAGGACGCGGCGACGGCGCACCTGGTCGACCGCTTCCCGGGCGCGCTGAAGGGCTCCGGCCCGATCCGCGACCGGCTGCTCAACGCGTTCTTCAAGACGACCAGCGATCCGCACGTCGACTACTCCGCGGTGAAGCCGTGGCTCGGTGACCATGTCGCGGTGGCCGGCTGGACCGACGCCTCCGGCGCGCCGCAGGTCGAGTTCATCGTCGAGTCGACCGACGACGCCGCCGCGCGCAAGACGGTGCACAACGCCTCGCCCGATGTCGGCATCGCGTTCAGCCACGGGTTCGCCGTACTCGCCACCAACCAGCAGGAGGCCGACGCAGCGGTGCGGGCCGCGGGCAAGTCGTCGCTCGCGGACAGCAACACCTACGCCGGCGACGTCGCCGCGCTCGAAGGTTCCCCGGTCGTGACCGGCTGGGTCGACGGGCCCGCGACGCTCAAGGCGATCACCCGCACGGTTGGCGACAACGCGGGCGGGTTGCAGTTCCTCTCCGACAGCGGCCTCACCGACACCGCCAAGGGCCGGGTGGTGGCCGGGCTGCGGGTGAGCGACGACGGCGGCAGCAGCGCCGTACAGCTCGACGTCGTCGTGCGCGGCACGGCACCCTCGACGCGGGCGACGTCGACCGACCGGCTGCGGCACCTGCCCGCGGGAACGTTCGCGGCGGCCGCGATCGCCGACCCCGCCGGCATCGTGAACGACGCGACCAGGGCCATCAAGGGTCCGCTCGGCTTGTTGACCGGCGGCAGCAGCGAGAGCTGCGTGGCGACGTCGGGCAGCTCGGGCGAGCAGTGCACCGACACGCTCGGGCCGCCGGACCCGCTGCAGATGATCACCGACGCGACCGGGCTGAGCCTGCCCGGTGACTTGGTCGCGTTGCTCGGCAGCGACGCGGTCGTCGCGTACGGCGGACTAGCCGGCGACGGTACGCCGAAGATCGGGGTGCGCTCGAAGCCGGCCGACGTGACCGCGGCGGCGGACGTGGTGACGAAGCTGCGGGACAAGCTTGTCGACGCGAACATTCAGCTGGCCGAGCGGACCGCCGGCAGCGACTTCATCGTCGCGACGACCGACGACTACGCCGGCGACCTCGCGAAGACCGGCACGCTCGGCACTGTCGACACGTTCAGCGACGCGATGCGCGGCATGCCGCCGTCGGTGGAGTTCGCGGCGTACGTCGACCTCGGCAGCCTGCTACCGCTGGCGACGCACGGCATGGCTCCGCAGCTCGACCACCTGCGGGCGCTGGGCGTGTGGTCCGGCGTCGTCAATGGCGCGACCACGACCCGGGTCCGCCTTCTCGTGCGCTGACTGACCCGCCCGCTCCCCTCCGCCTCGTCGACTGTGACGTTCGAGGCGGAACTTCGACCCTTGTTCCGCCTCGAACGTCACAGTGAACCGGAGGAAGTCCGGGCGAGGGCGTCGTTCATCGAGCCGGAGCGGAAGCCGCGCGGGTCGACCTCGACGGCGTCGAAGCCGGCGACCGCCGCGAGCACCTGCGGCCGATCGGCCAGCCAGCCGACGAGGTCGGCGTCGACCTCGACCCGGGCCCGGTCGCCGAGGTCGCGTACCCGGAGGTCCCGCACCGTCGCGCCCGCGGAGTCCATCGCCGCGCGCAGCGCCACCTCGGCCTGCTCGACCCGGGCCAGGCGCTGCGGCGTGATCGCCACGCCGTACGCGACCCGGCTGGACAAGCACGCGAGCGCCGGCTTGTCCCAGGTCGGCAGCCCCCACGCCCGGCTGGCCGCGCGGACCTCGGCCTTCGTGAACCCCGCGTCGCGCAGCGGCGTGAGCGCGCCGCGCTCGGCAGCCGCGCGGATGCCCGGGCGGAAGCCGGCGACCGCGTCGTCGGCGTTGGTCCCGGTGGCGACGTCGCGGATGCCGAGCCGGTCGGCCAGCGGCCGGAGTACGTCGAGGAGCTCGGCCTTGCAGAAGTAGCACCGGTCGCCGGCGTTGGCGCGGTAGCCCTCGCGCGCCATCTCATCGGTCCGCGGCGTCTCGTGCCGGACGCCCAGCCCGGCGGCGAACCCGGCGGCGGCGCTGAGCTCGTGGGCGGCCAGGCTCGGCGAGACCGCGGTGGCGGCGACGACGTTGTCCGGCCCGAGCGCGCGGGCGGCCGCGGCGAGCAGGAAGGCCGAGTCGGCACCGCCGGAGAACGCGACCACCAGCGACCCGAGCCCGCGCAGCGCCTGGTCGAGCGCCTCGATCCGGGCCGCGAGCACGTCGTCCTCCACGCTCGCGAGGCTATGTGACCCCGGCGGACAGGCGTGCGAAAAGGGGCTCGCAGCCGCCCAGCCGGCCACGAGCCCCTATGCAGTCAACGGGCAGTGCACCGGAATCTCGCGCCCGGAACGAAGAATTTTTTTCCGGCCTCCTGGCCGCGCCAACAGCGGCCTAGCGGCAGCGCACCCCGCTCAGCAGTAGCGGGTTCACGGAGGTCGGCGGGGTACGGCGGTGAGACACCCGCTCGTAGTCGTATGCCAGCCCGATCAGCGACCGCTCGGTCCAGGCCGAGCCGAGGAAGCCGAGCCCCATCGGCGTGGCGCCGGCCACGCCCGCGGGCACGATGACGGTCGGGTACCCGGCGGCCGCGCCGATGTTGGCGTAGCTGGCGCCCGGAGTCAGGTAGGCGTCGAGCTGGTTGTCCCGCAGCACGCTGTCGATCGCGTAGCGGGCGGCCTCGATCGTCGCGGTGCGCGCGGCGATCGCGCTCGGCTCGTCGTACACGCCGGGCGTCGCGTCCGAGGCGATGATCAGGCTCTGGCCGTACTTCACCTTGTCGCTGTGCTGCTGGTTGTAGACGACGAGGTCGTTCATGTTCTTGATCGGCAGGCCCGGGCCGGCTTCGGTCGCGAGGTAGTTGTTGAGCCCGTACTTGAACTCGTTGGGGATCACGCCGAGCTCGATCAGGCCGGCGTTCGACGTGTTGGAGAGCGTGTCGGTCTCGACCAGCGTCGCGCCCGCCCGGCGCAGGTCGGCGAGCGCGCGATTGAACAGCACGCCTTGCTGCCCCGACGGGATGTCGTTGGTGCTGTAGCCCAGCCGCGCGCCGCGCAACGCACCCGGCTTCAGCGCCGAGATGTAGTCCGGCCGCACCGGCGGCCCGCCGGGAGCTTCGTCGTACGGCGCATCTTTGGCGTCGCGTCCGGCGAGCGTCTGCAGCAGGTACGCCGCATCGGTGACGTCGCGGGTCATCGGGCCGGCGGTGTCGAAGCTCTGCGCGAGCGGGATGACGCCGTAGCGGCTGACGAGACCGACGGTCGGCTTGATGCCGACCACCGATTCGACGTCGGACGGCGACAGAATGCTGCCGCTGGTCTCGGTGCCGATCGCGAGGGCGGCATAGCCGAGCGTCTCGCCGGCGCCGGAGCCGGACGACGACCCGCTCGGGTCGCCGTTGTTGTACGGGTTGACGACCTGGCCGCCGAGCGAGCTGTAACCGTTGGGCATCGACAGGTCGACCCAGTTGGCGAACTCGCTCAGATTGGTCTTGGCGAGGATGACCGCGCCGGCCGCGCGCAGCTTCGCGACGATCGTCGCCTCGTGCTTCGGGATGTTGCCGGCGAACGCGATCGAACCCGCGGTCGTCGGCGCGTCGCGCGTGCCGACGTTGTCCTTGAGGATGACCGGGATGCCATCGAGCGGGCCGCGGAGCTGGTGATGCCGGCGGCGCGCGTCGCTCACGTCGGCCTGCGCGAGTGCGTCCTTCGTGAACGCGCGGATCGCGTTGACCTTTACGCCGCCGTGGTCGAACGCCTTGATCCGGGCGAGGTAGCCGAGGGTGAGCTGCCGGCTGGTGATGCGGTGGTGCGCGAGCGCCGCGTCGAGCTGCGGCACCGTCGACGTGACGATGTTGACGCCGTGCACGACGGCGAGGCAGTCCCCGCCGGACGCCGAGGCGCCAGGAACGCCCGGTACGACGACAGCAGCAGCAAGAGCACCAGCAGCGAGACCACGAACGCGCATACGCGGGCATTCGCCCACGCCGCGCCGATGTCCTGCCAAGAAAGGGACGAGGGCCGGGGCCTGGAGGGGCGTAGCGGAAGTTCGCGAAGCGAGCTTCCGGTCAGCCCCGAAGGCCCCGGCCCTCGGCCGGTTGCAAAGAAAGGACTCGGTTAGAAGTCCATGCCACCCATGTCGCCGCCGCCCGGCATGGCCGGCGCGGACTTCTCCGGCTTGTCGGCGATGACGGCCTCGGTGGTGAGGAACAGCGCGGCGATCGACGCGGCGTTCTGCAGCGCCGAGCGGGTCACCTTGGCGGGCTCGATGATGCCCTCCTTGACCATGTCGACGTACTCGCCGGTCGCGGCGTTGAGGCCCCAACCGGTGTCGAGCGACCGCACCTTCTCCACCACGACGCCGCCTTCGAGGCCGGCGTTGGTCGAGATCTGCTTGATCGGCGCCTCGAGCGCGAGCTGCACGATGCGCGCACCGGTGAGCTCGTCGCCTTCGAGGTCGAGCTTCTCGAACGCGGTCTTCGCGGCCCCGAGCAGCGCGACGCCACCACCGGGGAGGACGCCCTCCTCGACCGCGGCCTTCGCGTTGCGGACCGCGTCCTCGATGCGGTGCTTGCGCTCCTTGAGCTCCACCTCGGTGGCAGCGCCGACCTTGATGACCGCAACACCGCCGGCCAGCTTGGCCAGGCGCTCCTGCAGC
>Ga0157369_10001125_pt1 | contig 33460 bp, 31 predicted proteins | sample C25metaG_FD_113461 | JGI IMG/M metagenome (GOLD analysis project Ga0157369, IMG submission 113461) | Corn rhizosphere microbial communities from Kellogg Biological Station, Michigan, USA - C2-5 metaG | ecosystem: Host-associated > Plants > Roots > Rhizosphere > Soil | place: USA: Michigan... | reverse complement strand
CGCTCATCTTCAGGATTTCGGCTTCGGTCAAGAGTCGTTTCGTCGTCATCTGCGTGCTTCTTCAATGTGAGGCAAAACCCATACATATTGCCCGCACTTTCGTATTGCCCGCAAGCGGTGCCTGGAAGCGCCAACGCCCGCGGCCCGGTGGCCGTCGAGACGCCGTCGCGCCGATGCGGGGGCCGAACTCCTTAAGGAAACCGATCCTCGGGTGCTGCTACCCTTCGATACGGCATCGCAACACACCAGCCGCGCTTATCCACGCGAACCGAGTGCAGCGTCTTTCGGTGTCTCTATCGTTTTGTTTCGGCTCTGTCCGGATAAGGTTTCCCGGCGCCGCTACATTACGCGCCGCACAAAGCGGCGGGGACGTATTGTAACTGAATCGTTCTTGAGCGCCGCAACAGAGAAAACCCTGCCGCGACGCCCTCAATATCCTGAAAATATAGCGCGCGTTCGTTCAAAAAGCGAACGCCCGCTTTCCAGCGCGCGTGCGGCTTCCCACTTGCCGCGCCGCTTTACGCGAGGCAGGCGTCCAGGCCATCCGTAATCAGATCCTGCGGCAAGTCGATGCCGATAAAGACCATCTTGTTCGTCTTTTTCTCGACCGGCAGCCATTTCGCGGCGAGGTCGCTTCCCATCATTTGATGGACGCCCTGGAATACGACCTTTCGGTCCACGCCTTTCATATAGAGCACGCCCTTGTAGCGCAGCAGCCGCTCGCCGTAAATCTGCAACACGCCGCCAAGGAAATCTTCCAACTTGTTCGGATCGAACGGGCGATCGTTGCGATAGACGAACGACTTGATGCGATCGTCATGGTGCGCGTGATGGTGATGCGCATGGCCTTCATGGGAGCAATGCCCATGGTCGTGATCGCAGTTTGCGTGATCGTGATCGTGATCGTGGTCGTGGTCGTGGTCGTGGTCGTGACCATGCCCATGCGCGTGATCGTCCTCGGCCAGGAAATCCGGATCGATTTCGAGCTTCGCGTTCAGATTGAAGCCCTTCAGATCGAAGATTTCCTTGATATCGACTTCGCCGAAATTGACGACCTTGATCGTCGCTTTCGGATTCATATGGACTAGGCGGTGCCGCAAGTCGGCCAACACGGCTTCGTCGACGAGATCGGACTTGGTGACGAACAGGCGATCGGCGAAACCGACCTGGCGCTGCACCACTTCGTGTTCGTCGAGCTGCGCGTTGGCATGTTTGGCGTCGACGAGCGTGATGATCGCGTCGAGCAAGAATTCGTCGGCGATCTCGCTATCGATGAAGAAGGTTTGCGCCACCGGGCCCGGATTGGCCAAGCCGGTCGTTTCGATCACCACGCGATCGAACTGGATTTCCCCGTTGCGCTTGCGGGTGGCGAGATCGCCGAGCGCACGCGCCAAGTCGCCGCGGATCGTACAGCAGATGCAGCCGTTGCTCATCTGCACGATCTGCTCGGCCTGATTCTGGACGAGGATCTCGTTGTCGATGTTCTCTTCGCCGAATTCGTTCTCGATGACGGCGATCTTCATGCCGTGCTTTTCGTTGAGGATGCGCTTGAGCAGCGTGGTTTTGCCGCTGCCTAGAAAGCCGGTCAGGATAGTGACGGGAATCATGTTCAATCGCCTATGAGTCGAAAATCAGGGACGGTTCAGTCGAGCCGGCCGGGAAAATACAGAAGCATACCGGCCCGCGCGTATTCGCGCCGGCCTGCTGGAAGCGGCGTCCTAGTTGGGGGCGATCATACGATTTGCAACAGCAGACCTTTCAAGTATTCGCCTTCCGGGAACGCCGCGAGCAGCGGGTGATCGAGCCCGGCGCCGAGACGTTTCAGGATGCGGGCATCCACGCGGGCGTCGGCCGCCGCGCCGGCGACGATCTTTTGGAACAGATCCGCATCGATCGCGCCCGAGCACGAGTAAGTAAACAGCAAGCCGCCCGGTCGGAGCAGCTTGAAACCCGACAGATTGATGTCTTTATAGGCGCGCGCGGCGCGGTCGACGTGCTCGCGCGCGGGCGCGAACTTCGGCGGATCGAGCACGACGAGATCGAACCGTTCGCCCTCTTCGACGAGCCGGCGCAGCGTGCGGAAGGCGTCGGCGTCGAGCCACGTGGCGCGCTCGGCGTCAAAGCCGTTGGCTTGCACGTTCTCGCGCGCGAGGGCGAGCGCTTCGCCCGACGAATCGATCGACACCACACGCGCCGCGCCGCCGCCGAGCGCGGCTAGCGAGAAGCCGCCCGTGTAGCAGAAGCAGTTGAGCACGTCGCGACCGGCCGCATAAGCCTGCACGAGGGCGCGGTTGTCGCGCTGATCGACGTAGAAGCCCGTCTTGTGGCCGGAGCGGACATCGACGTGATAACGCACGCCGTTTTCGCGCGTGATGAGCGTGTCGGGCGGCGCATCACCGGCGAGGATGCCCGTCGTTTGTTCGAGGCCTTCCTTCTCGCGGATCGACACATCTGAGCGTTCGTAGACGTTCGGGCAGCCGGTGGCTTGCGTGAGCGCGGCGACGATCGCCTCTTTCCAGGCTTCCACGCCCGCGGCCATGAATTGGCAGACCAATTGGCCTCGGCCTTCTTCGCCGTCGCGGTCCTCGACGTAGTGATCGACGATGAGCCCGGGCAGGCCGTCCGCCTCGCCGAAGATCAGGCGCACGGCGCCCGTGTCGCGCACGAAGGCTCGCCGATGGGCTACCGCGCGCTGTACGCGCCGCTTGAAAAAGGCGTGGTCGATCGGCTCGGCCTCGTCGAAGCTCCAGACGCGCAAGCGGATTTGGGAATGCGGGCTGTAGGCGGCGCGCGCGAGAAAGCGGCCGTCGTGGGCGCGCACGATCACGGTCGCGCCCAGCGCGGGTTTGCCCTCGACGTGCTCGATCGCGTTGGCGTACACCCACGGGTGGCGGCGCAGCAGCGATTTTTCCTTCGAAGGCTTAAGCGTAACGGTGTTCATCGATCAGTCTGGAAACTTGAAACAAGGGTGAGCGGGGCACGCGGCAGGAAGCGCTGTCGATCGCGTTCAAGCGTTCAATCGCGCTTTTTGGCGCGCGGATGCGCCGTATCGTAGATGCGCGCGAGGTGCTGAAAATCGAGCGAAGTGTAGATCTGCGTCGCCGCCACGCTTGCGTGGCCGAGCAGTTCTTGGACCGCACGCAAATCGCCGCTCGATTGCAACAGGTGCGTCGCGAACGAATGGCGCAAGACGTGCGGATGGACGTTGGCCGGGATGCCGGCTCTCAGCGCCGCGCGCTTGACCCGCTCGCGCACGGCATTGGGCGACATCCGCGCGCCGCGCGCCGAGAGAAACAGCGGATGCGCGTCGGCTTTCACGAATGGGCCGCGCACGGCGAGCCAGGCGCCGATCGCCTCGATCGCTTTGCGGCCGACGGGCACGGTCCGCACCCGCTTGCCTTTGCCGAGCACGGTGACCTCGGCGGCCGCGAGATCGAGCCAGCCTGCGGAGCGGTAGCCGTTCGCTTCGACGAAGGCGACGTCGAGCCCGACGAGTTCCGACAGACGCAGCCCCGACGAGTAGAACAACTCCAAGATCGCATGATCGCGCAGGCCCTCGGCGTTTTGTGCGGCGCTTGCTTCCATCAGTGCGGTGGCGTCGTCCACCGACAGCGCCTTCGGCAGACGCTTGGGCTGCTTGGGCGCGCGCACGGCCGCCACCGGATTGGCTGGCATATCGACGCGCTCGCCGAGCCAGCGATAGAACGCGCGCCAGGCCGATAGGCGGTGCGCGATCGAGCGTGCCGACAGGCCGCCCGCATGGGCTCGCGCCACGGCGCCGCGCATGTCGGTGGCCGACAGGCTGGCCAGCGTGCGGCCGTTCGCGAGTTGCATCAGCATGTCGAGCTCGTGCGCATAGCTGCGCAACGTGTGTTCCGACAGCCGCCGCGCGTGGGCCAGACCGGCAAGGTACTCGGCGATGAGTTCGGAATCGGCCGGGGGCACAGGCATGGCTCGCTGGTTAGAGGACCTGAGGTCGGGGACCTGAGGTCGGGGACCTGAGGGCGCCGCCTTAATGGGCGAGGGTCATCGCGCCAGCAGGCGAGACAGCGCCGCGCTCGCGAGCGTGCCGATCTGCATGAGGAAATCGGTCGCCATCCCTTCATGGAAGCGGCGCGGATCGGGCGAGCCCATCACCAAGAGGCCGAATGCCGGTGCGGCTGCTTGCGTCAATGCCTCGCTTTCTTCGCTGGTTTGATGGCTCGCGGGTTCGCCCACGCTCGGCTCGCGCAGAGCCAGCAGGACGACCGATTCGATGCAGGCGGCGTCGCTGGCCGCGGCGGCGGGGGCGCCGTCGCCGGCCGACACGGTGCTCGCATATTCATTGGCGATCAGCCATTGCGCGGCTTCGAAGCCCGTGTTGGCCCCGCAGTAAGGCGCATCGAGGCCGTTCGCGAACAGGCGCACCTCCTCGCCGACCTGGCGCGCGAAGTGGGCGTCCCGGTAGGTATCGGCGACATCCCAGACGCGCAGCGCCGCTTGCGGCACGTCGAACACCTCCATCAGGCCTTGCGCGACGGTGCGCGGCAGCGCGTGAGCGTCGCGTTCGGCGATGACGCGCGCCGTCCAGCGGTTGAACTTGGCCGCGATGCTGTCGTTCTCATGACCGTAGCGCAGCAGTTCGGCCAGCCGCCGCTCGAGCAGCTTGTTCTTTTCCCGCAGCATGTCCATCTGCCGCTCTTGCAGCGAGACGGCGGCCTTGCCGTGCGGGTTGGCGAGACGAATCGCCGCCAGCAGCTCGGCATGCTGCGAGAAGAATTCGGGGTTGGCGAGCAGGTATTCGGCGACTTCGCGATCGTTCATGGTGTCGGCAAGAGAGCTAGCAATGCGGATAAGCAAAAAGGGCGGGCGGACGCCGGTTCGAGTTTCGCCGGGATCAATCGGCGATGTCGATTTCGCCCTCGAATACGGACGTGGCCGAGCCCGACATGAACAGCGGGGCCGCTTCGTCGCGCGCCCCGTCCCAGGCGATCGTCAGCGTACCGCCTAGCGCATGAACCGTCACGGGCGAATCGAGCAAGCCGCGGCGGATGCCGGCCGCGACGGCTGCGCACGCGCCCGTGCCGCAGGCGAGCGTTTCGCCCGCGCCGCGCTCGAACACGCGCAGCGATATTTCGTGCCGCGAGCGCACCTGCATGAACCCCGCGTTGACGCGCTGGGGAAAGCGTGCGTGATGTTCGATCGTCGGGCCGACGGCCTTGACCGGATAAGCGTGTACGTCCTCGACGACGTGTACGGCGTGCGGATTGCCCATCGACACGACCGAAACCCAGTAGGTGCTGTCGTCGATCTCGAGCGGCCAGAGCGTATCGGCGCCTTCCGGGCGGCCGGTGAGCCCTTGCGCATCGAACGGCACGAGCGCCGGGTCGAACACGGGCCGGCCCATATCCACCACGACTTCCCCGTTCTCTTGCATGGTCAGCGTGATGAGCCCGCCATGCACCTGCACCGGCACGCTGGTTTTGTCGGTCAGCCCTTGATCGCGGACGAATTTGACGAAGCAGCGCGCCCCGTTGCCGCAATGCTCGACTTCGCCGCCGTCGCAATTAAAGATGCGGTACTTGAAATCGGCGCCGCCGACGGAAGGCCGCTCGACGAGCAGCAACTGATCGGCGCCGATGCCGAAGTGGCGATCGGCGAGCGCGCGCACGTGCTCGCTCGTGAGGGCGAGCGGGCGGCTGTAGCCGTCGAGCACGACGAAATCGTTGCCCGCGCCCTGCATTTTGGTGAACTTGAGCTTCATGATCCGTCTATTGTAAGGGAGGCCCCGTGCGCCGGCTAATCGTAGACGCTCGGCATGCCCGGCGGCCGCGTCTTGAATCGCTTATGCACCCAGTAGTACTGCTCGGGAATGCGCGGGATCTGCTCTTCGAGGAACGCATTCATGCGGCGGGCGTCGGCGTCGTCGTCGCCGGTCGGGTAGTTGGCCCAAGGTTTGAAGACTTTTAGCCGATAACCCTTATAGTTCGGCAGCACTTCGCCGATGAACGGCAGCACCTGCGCGTGCCCGACTTGGGCGAAGCGGCCGACGGCCGTGAGCGTACAGGTGGGAATACCGAAGAACGGCACGAACGTCGAATTGCGCGCGCCGTAATCCATATCGGCGCCGAGCATGACCGGCTTGCGCTCGCGCAGCCAGCGCAGCACGACCCGGGCGCTGTCGGCGCGGCTCGCCATATCGGCGCCGAAGCGGCCGCGCGCGGTTTTCGCGACTTCTTCGAGCTCGGCATTGGACATCGGTTGGTAAAGCGCGGCGCATTGCCGTTGCAGCGCGACGTTGATGAAGACGGAACCCGCTTCGATCCCGACAAAGTGAAAGCCGAGCAGCAAGGTGGGCGGCATGTCCGGATCGGTCAAATCGACTTCGCTGTCGACTTCGACCAGCTTGCTCAGCTTCTCCAGCGAGCCGAACCATTGCACGCTGCGTTCGACATAACTGCGGATGGCGTGACGGAAATGCTTCTGCGCGATCTCGTTGCGCTTCTCTTCGCTCCACTCGGGAAAGCACAGGGCCAGGTTCGTATGAACGATGCGGCGGCGCTTGCTTGGGATTTGGTAAAGCAGCCAGCCGAGGCCGTCGCCCAAGCGCGCGACGAGCCCGTACGGCAAGATCGCGAGGAGCTTGAGCAGGCCGATGGCGGCCTTCGTGCCGAGGTGCTTCAGCATGCGCGCACCTCGCGCGAGAAGGGGCGCGGCGGCCAATTCGACGAACAAGGCAGGACAAGCACGGCAATTCGCTCTGTGACAATCTCGAGAAGCCGTTATAATACGGGCTTCGCCGAGTTAATAGACAACTTGCGGGGCGAAGCCGCCGAGCGCTAGCAGCGTTCGATGGATTAGGAAATCCGCTAAAGCGTCGCCGCTTCAGGCTCCCGAAGCTGGCTACGTGAACTCAACACCGTAACCAAAGGAGTCTGCAACGTGGCAAACGACTATCTCTTCACATCCGAATCCGTTTCCGAAGGCCATCCCGACAAGGTAGCCGATCAAATCTCGGACGCGATCCTCGACGCGATCCTCACGCAAGACAAATACTCGCGCGTTGCCGCGGAAACGCTCTGCAACACGGGGCTCGTGGTGCTGGCCGGCGAAATTACGACGACGGCCAACGTCGATTACATCCAAGTTGCGCGCGATACGATCAAGCGCATCGGCTACGACAACACCGATTACGGCATCGACTACCGCGGCTGCGCGGTGCTCGTCGCCTACGACAAGCAATCGCCCGACATCGCCCAAGGCGTGGATCGTGCGCACGACAACAACCTCGATCAAGGCGCGGGCGACCAAGGCTTGATGTTCGGTTATGCCTGTGACGAAACGCCCGAGCTGATGCCGTTGCCGATCCACTTGTCGCACCGCCTCGTCGAGCGCCAGGCATGCCTGCGCCGCGACGGTCGTCTGCCTTGGCTGCGCCCCGACGCGAAATCGCAAGTGACGGTGCGTTATGTCGACGGCAAACCGCATTCGATCGACACCGTGGTGCTGTCGACGCAGCACTCGCCCGATATCGAGCTGTCCACGCTGCGCGAAGCCGTGATCGAAGAAGTCATCAAGCCGACGCTGCCCGCTGAACTGATCAAGGGCGACATCAAATTCCTAGTCAACCCGACGGGGCGTTTCGTCATCGGCGGCCCGCAGGGCGATTGCGGTTTGACGGGGCGCAAGATCATCGTCGATACGTACGGCGGCGCAGCGCCGCACGGCGGCGGCGCGTTCTCGGGCAAGGATCCGTCGAAGGTCGACCGCTCGGCCGCCTACGCGGGCCGCTACGTCGCCAAGAACATCGTCGCCGCGGGCCTGGCCTCGCGCTGCTTGATCCAAGTGTCGTACGCGATCGGCGTGGCGCAGCCTACGTCGGTGATGGTCAATACGTTCGGCACGGGCCGCGTATCCGATGCGACGATCACGAAGCTCGTGCGCGAGCACTTCGATCTGCGTCCGAAGGGCATCATCCAGATGCTCGATTTGCTGCGCCCCGTGTATGAAAAGACGGCTGCCTACGGCCACTTCGGCCGTGAAGAGCCCGAATTCTCGTGGGAAGCGGCCGACAAGGCGCTCGTGCTGGCCGAGGCGGCTGGGACGGAGCCCGTCGTGGAAGTCGCGTAATACAGCAATCGTCAGCGCGCCGCGCGAGATCGCGCGGCATCCGCGATAGGAAAACCCCGGTTCACATCGAGCCGGGGTTTTCTTTTTGGTGCTGCGCGCCTGCGCGTAGTGGGCGCTTACACCGCATGCCGCCGATACAGCGCCAGCGAGCCTGCAAGCGCGATGAGCATCGCCCCGCAAACGCGTTCGAGCCAGCGTGCGCCGGCTTGCTTAAGTAGCTTGATCGCACGCGCACCGAACGAGGCGTAGCCCAACATGATCGCTAGATCGAGCAGCGCGAAGGTCAGGGCAAGGGCCGTGTACTGCGGGGCGAGCGGCGCCGAGGGGGCGATGAACTGCGGCAGAAACGCCGAAAAGAACAAGTAGCCCTTCGGGTTCGTCACCGCCGTCAGGAAGCTTTTGAGGAAGATGGCGCGGTTCGTGTCGCCGTTCGATGGCGAGTTGCCGCTGGCGGCATCGAACGTACCCTTCGAGGCGAGCAGGCGAATGCCCACGTAGGCGAGATAGGCCGCCCCCATCCACTTCACGACGGTGAACCAGAACACCGACGCGGCCAGCAGCGCGCCCAGCCCGAGCGCCACGGCGAAGATCAAGACGAAATCGGAGGCGACGGCGCCAGCGAACCCGTATGCGGCCCGCCGTACGCCGTAGCGCGAGCCGTTCGTCAGTGCGAGCAGGACGGTCGGGCCCGGTGTGGCGATGCCGATGCATGAGACGGCGGCGAATAGGAGCAGCGTGGTTTCATGCATGGCGGAGGGCCTCGTCGTGATGGGCGGCTAGCGTAGGTCGAATTCCAGTATATCGAGGGCCTCGGCGCTGCGCGAGAGCGGAGCTTCGTAGGAGGGGCGATGACAGCGGCCCATGTGGGGGCGGGGCCGCGGCCATTTGGAAGGGTGCTCGGTGAACCTGGCATGCGGCCCCTGTGCTCCCACGGGCTAGGAACGTCGCTAGAATATATTGCGATTGGCGTCGTTGAAGCCATCTTACCGGCGCTGGTCAAAGACCACTTACAAACCATTGCACCTCGCTCGATCTGCGCGAACGGAATTTGGATTTCGTGGAGCTTGCGCGGCGTCATGAGTCGCCCGCTATGCTGCCCCTGTCACAACGAATGACCCTATATGTTTTGAACGAGCTTGTTTCGGCGAACAGCCGAAAAATGTTAACTGGCTCAAAGTGAGTACCACACGTGAATGCATCAAAGAACGCTCTGCCTTGCTCAGGATACGTATGTAGAGAAACATGGGACTCCGCGAGCAGCAACAGGATCGTCACTCCGCTCGGGCAGAAGGCATGCTTGATTGCGCCGAGGACAGTAACACCTTCAGTTATTGCGGCGTGCCTCAACGACTGCTCGAGCGCATCCAGATCGTTGAGCGCATCCGAGGTTGCCCCCGAAATGTCGACTAGGACATGGCGACCACATGCGAGGTAACTGGTTTCATGCATGGCGCGACACCGTCTTGATTTTACCGACGTATGCGATCGACACAATGGTGACGCCAATGACAATCAGGCTGGTACCGACCGATGCGACGACTGCGAGCGTTCCCGCCAATGCACCCGACAACGCCTCGCCCGTATTGGCCAACGTCGAAAACAAACTAAAATTTTTGCCGAGATTTTCATCCGTTGAGTGCCGTTGAATATTTGTCGGCAAAATGACATCGACGAACGCGCCTAGCCCGCCCAGCACGAAGCACCCCGAGAGCACCGTGAAGACGCTGTCCGTACACGTCGGCATGACAGCGAGCGCGATACCGTAAAAGGACCAGCAGAGCATGAGCATTCGGGTGCTGAAGTCGCGCATCATCCGCGCGCAGAGTGCAGATCCGGCAATCGCGCCGAGCGCAATCGCGCTCATCGCAAAGCCGATCGTGGTTTCGCTATAGCCGGTGCCTTTCAGCATCGACGGAATCAATATTCGCAGCGCAGCGCTGACGAAAAGAATGCATAACGCCGAACAGGCGATCGTGATGAAGAGTTCGCGCTTCATCAGTACAACCTTCACACTATGTCCAAAGTCGCCATAGAGTCCGCGGATAGTTAGTGCCGTGAATGATGTCGTTACACCGGGCCTTGTGCCTGGCTTGGCGACCACTCGCATAATGCAGAGTGCCGACAAGAAGTACGTCGCCGCATCAAGGACCAACACGTAGCCAGCGTTGCCGATTGCGGACAGCGCTAGCGCGCCTAGGGCAGGCCCGACGAGACCGCCGATTTCCACCGCTAGCTGCGTTGCGCCGTTCGCGACCGGCAGATGTTCGGCGCGCACCATGGACGGAATGATCCCTTGGAAGGCCGGCTGGAAGAGCGTTCGAAAAGACGTCATCAGCATACCGATCAGTGCAAGCGATGGCAGGCTAGGATCTCCTTTGCTTAGGAGCACGCAGAAAATGCACGTGATCGATATTCGTGCAAGGTCGGCGAAGACCATCAGGGAGCGTCGCGATAGGCGGTCCGACAATGCACCGCCAAGAGGGCCGAGCACGAGATAGGGGATGAATCGAAAGAAGTAGACGAGGCCCGCAAGTCCAACGTTGTTGCTCGTCGCTTTGAGAACGGCGACAATGAATATGAATTCATGGACGCCGTCGCCGATCTGGGAAAGCAGATTACCTGTGAGCAGTGCGGCGAAGCGGCGCTCGCGTCGCAGCACGCCGATCATGACGCATCCCCTGCAGCTTTAACGGAGACGACAGGATAAAGCAATTCGCGTTTCGTGAACTGCCGGCCAGGGTCTTTCAGTTTCTGCGCCACCATCGCGTTCATCAGCAGTTGATCCGCTTTCGGCATCAGGAAGTACATGATGTCGACGTACCAGTACCAACCGAGCTTCGTGAGCGAGAGCGAGGTGTCGTCTTCGATAACCATTCCTTCCTGCTTGAGAGTCTGGAGCTTTTCGAGCACTTCGGGATGCACGCGATCCCACACCACGCGTTGCTTCTCAATGTGTCCGTGATAGGGGAGCCGGAGCACGACGGGGCGCGAGTAGTCGAGCGAGTGGTCGTGCTGGCTGATTTCGCATGGGAAGAGGCCCTGCAATACCTTCTCGCCATACAGCTTACGGCTGTGCGTATACGTCGTCACGTGCCCCATCGTCGAACTGATCGCGTTGACTCCGAAGCCGAGCAGATCGAAGTCGTGGTAGCCGTAGACGTGCTCGTGATAGACGAACGAATAGGCGTCACTGACCACGTCGGGCGTGCTGGGCGCCCGGACGTATCCGTGCCCGTTGTGCGGCATGAATCCGGCGTGCCGCATGAATTGATCGACGAGCACGTTCATGCTGAACTTGCGCATCGCGGAAGTGGGCGTGGCGTCGGCCTTGGCGAGCTTTGCATGGAGGCCCACCTGAGTCACGATGTTGTCGATCGGATAGATATCGATATTCGTGGTGCCGAGTCGAACCGCCTGAGTCAAATCCGCGATCAATTCCTCTTCGTCCTGCCCGCTCATTCCATACAGGATGTCGAAGGTCTGGAACGGGAATTTTTCTCTCAGCAATGCAGCGGCCTCATGAATCTGGGGCAGTGTTGCGGTCAAGTCGAACATGTCACGCCATTTCTGCGAGAACGTCTGCAGGCCGAAGCGAGGATGCGTCACGCCGATCGCCCGCATGGCGTCCGCCCGTTCGTGAGTCAGGCTCTTCACCTCGATCTCGAACGAAAATTCCCGCAGTCGCGACAGATCGAACGTCTTGCGAATCAGCTCACCGATCTCGACTATCTGATCGGGGTCGAACAGGCTTGGGGTTCCGCCGCCGAAGAAGATGGCTCCGATCGGGACGCTCTGCAGATCGATGCGGTCGGCCTTCATGCGGATCTCGGCGAGTAGCGCCTCGAAGTAGCGGTCGATGACGGCGCGATCAGAGTACCTGCCCCGCGTAAACGGGCAAAAATTGCAGATCGTGTCGCAAAACGGGACGTGGAAGTAGAGCGCACGCGAGTTCACGTATCCTTGCGATTCATTCCACACATCGGAAAGGGCATGTTCCGATCGCTGCTTTCCCTGGCTTGGAAAAAAGAAGTTATAGACAGGGAATTGCCGATCAAATTTCACAAGAGACTGTTGGTGTAGCAGATGCATGAGATCTCCAGTCGGAAAGGGGGAGGAGTGACCGTCCATCCCCCTTCGTTCATCTTTGGGTGACTGCTTACCAGGCGCCCATCTTCACAGGCATCGTGGCGACTTCAGCAGTTTCGAAATAGTGCAGAACTTCGTTCATTTTGAACTCCTAGTTTGACTACAACAGGAAACCTCCTGCAAGGATGTCAGATTTCATTTCCGACATGAGGTGACGTGATACTGGTTTTTAACCAATCTCTCACGAAATTTTGTTATTCCTGCGATGCGCAGTGCCAATAAATCAAATAAGTAACATTACGCCTTTCGCGCGATTTAAATTATCGATATCTAATAAAGTGCTACCGCATCACGCCGCACATTAGATATGTAGTACTCGTTTAAAAAGTGCGGTCGCTGAACTAGCCGACCGCAAAGCCGCTTGCATCCGAGGGAGGGGGAATGAGCACAAGCGGAACACGGCGTTGCCGTGTCTATGGAAGACTCTGTTCCGACGCGGGTGCGAGTTGCGATCAAAACTGCCAGCTCTCTCAGGTTGTCACGGGCCATATTGCAAAAACATTGCGCCGTCGCTGTTAAGCGGTGACTTCGTGTCTCAACTCACCTCCTGTGGAAAACAATTATCGCGAATCAGCATCCGTTTGCCGTCGCACACGTAGAAAGAGCGACCATTGCAAGCGGCAGTGGTATTTGAAAATTGACATCGAGTGAGGCCATGAACAAAGTGAAGACAACTAAGAGCTGAAAGTTTCATCGATTTAAAGCAATTTGTAATGTTTGAAAATTTAGCACGGCAGCGTAGGCGAATTAAGTGCAGAAATCTAGAGTAGTTATCTCCCGGCCCTCGGTTGAAGAACCCGACGCAGGGGCAGCTATGCAGCCGAACCTGTTGAGCATCGAAGGGCTTCACTTGAACATCATCGAACTGATGTGGTCGCATTCAGCCATTGGCGCTTGCTGCCCCATGCCCGGATGCCTGCTACCTGTCTTTAGACGAGGAATCGGGATGGCTTGATAGTGGTGCATGTGTTTGGGGGCAACCGGCATTGTCTGGTGGTCAACAAGCAGGTCGTGCAGGCCAGCGGCACGGCCGACCGCGCCGCAGCAGCTTGTGAATGTGGGCAAGAACGGCGACCGCCGTGGGCTTCGTGATGGCGGCCTAATGGTCGCTTTGGCGGTTGCCCAGGAATAGTGATCTGTGATCTGCGTTCGCCTTGGGCCCCGCTGAGCGCGTCTCCTCCACCTTCGCCCAGCCGTCTCCTGATTTCCTTTGTCGGCATGACGCTGGCCCAGAGAACTGTCACTCCACCCTTCCTTTCGTCTGAATTTGCGGCGCCTCCTCTCTTTCGCTAGATGCCTTGTTCTATAAGCGTTGGCTGCGGCGCGTCAAGGCTTCATTCGTTGCCCGTGACAGTGCGATCGGCCAGGAGATCGTTTTCTACCGTGCTCTCGCGACAACCGGTCTAGATAGGAGAAATTGCCAATGGGTACAGAATCAAGTCAATTTAACACTTCGTTTTTCGAAACGAACCCATCGTTCACAGCAACAAGCGAAGTTGTCGAACTTACACGACCATTGGCGGCGCTTGGGTTGAGCTATTTCACGTTTGATCGACATTATGTTGATGGGAGTCGAATCGTACTGACAAACCATGCGCAGTGGATTACGCATTATTGGAAAAGCGGCCTTTTCAAGAGAGCCATTTTTGAGCAAGCGCCGTCTCATTTTAACGATGGCCACGTGCTATGGGACTGGCTCAATCGCGAACCAATATATTCGGAAGCTGCGCTGCACGGAATTGATCATGGGGTAACGCTGACTAAGGTACGTGGACATTGCAGTGATTTTTTTCATTTCGGCACGCTAAACAAACATATCACCAATGAATTTATCATCAACAACATGGCATGCCTGTCCAAATTTGCGTCGGTATTTGAACACAAGATGAAGTCATTTATCAAAAATGCCGAGAATGAAAAAATAATTCCTCATGCTTCCAATAGTATTTGGGCGGCGACGTCGAGAGCGGCCGACAAAACTCAAGACGCTTTTGAGGATAGCCTCCTTGGATTACTTGGCAAGCGTGAAGCATCAAGGATTTTCTTGGGCGAAGAATTTTTCTATGGCCATTTGACGCGAAGCGAGGCTATCTTGCTAAGAGAGCTAGTTTCAGGCGTCTCATGTTCTGATATTTCAAGAAAATTGAATATTTCAGACGATGCAGTAAATAAGCGCATCAGAAGCATAAAGACGAAACTAGGTGGTAAAACATTGTGCGAAATTGGTTTTGTCGCCGGGCGACTGTGCGCGAATGCTGTTTATCCGGTTCTAGGACGATAAAAGGAAAATTGATATGCGGATTTGGTTGAATTCCATTGATATTGCTGCTATCAAGCACGCCGTTGATCTTGATTTAACATTTACCTCCCCCCTTTCCCTGTCAACGGAAAAGAAAAACCTGATACGTAAACGAACGTGAATGTGGCCCATTTCATTGGCGTGGCAGCGATTCGTGGCCCTCAAAGATTGGAGGGGAACGTTATTTTGTGAGTTTGTATTGGGGCGAAGATAGTGGTCGCTGCCTAAGAAGTGCGGAGTTATCAATGCTGCCCGGGCAGATGATCAATAGTTATTTTTATGCAAAAATGGATGAGCGACGCGTTATAAGCAGTGGTCATCACGAGCGAGGGCCGACTGTAAATCGGTCTATCAGCGCGGGCTTAATGATGATGGATGGGTCGAGTACGGGTGTGTTCTTCCCTTCTAAATCTCTATGGAGAAATAACATGCAAGTATGGCTGGATACGATTGATTTCGACATTATTCGGCATGCGCGAGATTTGAGTATTGCGGCTGGAGTTACTACCAACCCCGCGATTCTGGGTGGCGCAAACGAAAATATTGAGTCGTTACTTGGCAAGCTACTGGATATTCAGCCTGGCGACTTGGCCGTACAGGTGACGCTCGAAGACACCAAGGGCCAAGTGGCGCAGGCCCGCAAGATCGCTCGGCTCAGCGACCGCATTGTGATCAAAATTCCTGCCATCGGCGAGGGTTTTCAGTCGATGGCTGAACTGGAGAAGGATGGCATCAAGACACTGGCGACCAATATATTCGAATCGCGTCAGATTATGATGGCTTGCATGGTTGGTGCGCATTACGCTGCGCCCTACGTCAACCGCATCGAACAATCCACCGGTGATGCTTTCGGCCTAATTGCTGATGCTCAGCAAATCATCGACCGCTACGGTTACCGCACCCGGATCATGGGAGCATCGATCAAATCGGCGGACCAGTTTATTCGCTGTGCCAAACTAGGCATAGGGGCGATCACCTTGCCGGCCGATACCTATCGCCAGCTGTTCGCTTCCAACCCGGACATTGATGCTAGTTTAGTCTCCTTCGACAAAGCCTGGCAGGGCAACCTTTTCTCAGCAGAATCCAGATTGTTTGAAAAATAAATCGAACTTTATCTTGCATAATGACCGCGATTCATAACCATCATGATACAACCAGGGCTCTCACTCTTGTCGTTTGCGTTTTCTTTCTGTGGGGATTATCCTATGGCCTTCTCGACGTGCTGAACAAGCATTTTCAGGACGCACTGCATGTCAGTAAAGCTGGCTCCGGCCTGCTTCAAGCGGCTTATTTTATGGCTTATTTCGTTATTGCCATCCCGGCCGCGCTTTTTAACCAGCGCTTTGGCTATCGATACGGCTTGATAGCGGGACTCTTTCTGTTTGCTGTTGGTGCATTGTTGTTCATTCCCTCGCTAGCTATGGGTAGCTTTCACAGTTTCCTTGGCTCGCTGTTTTTGCTGGCTTGCGGTGCAGGGTTTCTCGAAACTACGGCCAATCCCTACATTCTCCAGTTGGGCGAAAGCGATACGGCGGAAAAGCGTCTTAATCTCGCCCAGGCTTTCTGTGGCCTTGGTGCCGTGGTTGGCCCCCTCATTGGTGGCGCGTTCATATTCAGTCGCGCGGCGATGGCAACAGACATTCCCGATCGCGATCCTGTAGTACAAATTTACGCCTGGATCGCTGTCTTCGTGGTGCTCCTCGCCGTTGTCATCGCCAAAGCTTCCGCCATGCCGGGCGTAGCACAGGATGGAAAGGAAGTGCGAGATTACCGAGCATTGCTAGGACACAAGCGTTATCTGTTCGGCGTGCTGGTTCAGTTCCTATACGTGGCGGCCCAAGTTGGCGTTGGCGCCTTCTTTATCAACTATGCAACAGAGACATCTACCGATATCAGCTCTCAGGATGCCGCTGGATTGTTATCTGCCGCTATGTTTCTCTTCATGATCGGGCGATTCGTTGGAATCTATTTCCTTGGCTTTATCGGCCCAAGCAGGCTGTTGGCTGTTTGCGGGCTGCTCGACATCATCTTGTGCATGATGGTGGTGGGCCAATCTGGGTACCTAGCGGTAGCCGCGCTATGCCTAATGTTCTTCTTCATGTCTATCATGTACCCGACCATTTTTTCGTCGGCGCTCAGAGATTTGGGTAATAAGAAGAAGATTGGCAGCTCATTACTTACAATGGCGGTCTGCGGTGGTGCGGTTTACCCATTGGCTATGGGCTATATTGCGGATCACTTTGGTACTGCGACATCCTACCTGTTGCCTATGATCAGTTTTATAGCGATTTTTATCTACGCCAACGTGCTTATGCGCGAAAAAACTATCGATCGCAATTTCCTGGCCGTCGATTGATATACCGGCGGGCGTCCCGATGCGCAGCGCGGCTGCGTTATCGAGCCGCTCAATCGTGACCACGACAGGCGCCCAGACGGAGCCGCATGTTCCGCGTTGGCAGGCGCGCGTTCAGCCGCTCCTGCAAGGCGATCGCGTTCGCAGGGATCTGACGCCGCTCCCGAATGAGCTCCGCGGCGGATTTTACTGTGCGTGAGTTCGCCCTGCTTCAGGCTGCCCCAAACGCGCAACGGAACTGGCGTCAGCGAAGATCGGTCGTCAATCCCAGCAGTTGCGAAACGCCACCGCCACGATGACGGGGACGCACAGCACCAGCGGAATCGCGAAGTAGGGCACTTCCAGATCGGTCTTCCAGCTATAGATGAGCCAACCGATGCCGGCAGCCAGCGTGCCGGCGCCCACGAGCGCCGTCAGCACGTTCAGCGTACGCTTGGAGGGCCCTTTGCGCGTGTGTGGCCCGGGAGTGGGCATAGTCATAGCGACATCCTGGCGTACCGCCGCCAGGCCATTCGATGGTGATGTTTGATTTTACGCCCGCGCTAGGCCAGGAGGGGCTTCTCGCCCGCCCGCTGTGAGCGGCCAGGCGCTAACGAGACCCGAACGAAAACCACCCGGCGCTCGCCGAGAGGCGGCGCGGCCGGCGATTGCCGGCGGCTGCTGAGCGTTGGCCACGGGCCAGCGTCGCGCGCCGTAGTGTGGCGCGGCGCAGCAACCTTCGCAGTAGCAAGCGGCGCGCCCGCGTGCCGCTGCGTAGCGCGCGGATGACGGCGCGCAGCCAGGTGCGAAGGCGTCCCCCGCTTTGTGCGGGCGATGCGTTCGCGCCGGCCGGCCTGGGTGACAGGGCGCGCGTGCGCGCAGCATGATGACGCAGAGCCCGGATCGAGGCGCGGCGGACAGGACGGGCCGCGCTGAGCGTAGTGCGGTGATAACGAGAAGCGAGACGTTTAACCATGCGAGGCAGACTACACGCGAATCATGACGCGCGTAAGTCGTGCGGACCCGTTCCAAGTACGACGTGGCGACGCGCCGCTCCCACCCGCCGTAAAATAAAACGTTTCCGCTCCCGGCGGCCCTTCAGCAAGGAAGGTTTCATGTCAGCGCAATCGAAAAAAGAACAAGTGCAAGAGCTGCGCGAGCGCGGCTTCGTCGTCGTCAAGGGGCTCGTCGCGCCCGAGCGTTGCGCCGCGCTCAAGACCGTTGCATTGCAGCAATTGGAGCGGGCGGCGCAACCGCTCGAGTACGAGGCTGATCTGCGCTATCCCGGCGCGCCCGAATCGAAGCACGCGCCGGGCGGCCATACGGTGCGGCGGTTGCTCGATGCATACGCGCGCGATGAGCTCTTTCGCGAATGGGCGAGTGGGCCCGACATCAAGGGCTGGATGGAGCTTTATTTCGGCGAGTCGCCGCGGCTTTCGCGTGCGCATCACAATTGCATGATGACGAAGCACCCAGCTTACGGCAGCTTGACCGGTTGGCACCGCGATGCCCGCTATTGGTCTTTCGAACGAGACGATCTCGTTTCGACGTGGCTCGCGCTCGGTAAAGAGACGGTGCGCAACGGCGGCCTATGGCTCGTTCCCGGCTCGCAGGCGATGACGTTTACGTCCGAGCGATTCGACGGGCAGAAGTTTTTTCGCTCCGATATTCCTGAGAACGAAGCGCTGATTCGCACGGCCGTGTGCCCGGAACTCGACGTCGGCGATGTCGTCTTTTTCCATTGCAACACGCTGCATTCGGCGGGACAAAACCTCACCGACGACGTCAAGTTCTCGCTTGTGTTCACCTATCACGGGGCGAGTAACCTGCCGTTGCCGGGTACGCGTTCGGCGTCCAAGCCCGAGGTAGCGCTGTGAATCGCGCGGCGGCGCCCGTGGCCGCGCCGCGCTGAGTGTGAGCCGGCCGCGCGAGGCGCGTTCAACGCTTGCCGAACGAGGCCGTCAAGCCGACGATGCCGGCGAGCGTCGCCACCACGCCACCCGCGATGAGCCATATCGTCTTGTTGGTGGGCGCGCCGGTGAAGGCGCGCGAGACGTCGTTGGCGAATGAGTGGAACGACTGGCCGCCGAAATACAGCAGCACGACGCCACCGGCGATCAGCGCTACGGAAATCGCTTTGATCATGAATGTCTCATCGATGGTTTGAGCAGGCGGCAGTGTATGAAACTTGCCGCACGCGTGTCTATCGGTATGCAACGTCGGTATGCAACATCGGTATGCAACTTCGGTACACAGCATTGGTTCGCCCCATCGCCGCCGAGCTTGACGCCTGGCGACGACATCATCCACGTACTCTTCGAGGATTCCCATGGCCTATGAAGCCGCATCCGCCCGCTACTCGGACATGCAATACCGCGCCAGCGGCCGCTCGGGGCTGAAGCTGCCCGCGCTCTCGCTGGGCCTTTGGCACAACTTCGGCGATACGACGCCGCTCTCGACGCAACGCGAGATTTTGCGCACCGCGTTCGACCTCGGCATCACCCACTTCGATCTCGCCAACAATTACGGGCCGCCCTACGGTAGCGCGGAAACGAACTTCGGACGCTTGTTCAAGGACGATTTCCGCCCTTATCGCGATGAACTGCTCATTTCGACGAAAGCCGGCTGGGACATGTGGCCGGGGCCGTATGGCCAGGGCGGCGGCTCGCGCAAATACGTGCTCGCGAGCCTCGATCAGAGCCTGCGGCGCATGGGGCTCGATTACGTCGATATCTTCTATTCGCACCGGTTCGACGCCGATACCCCGCTCGAAGAAACCGCCGGCGCGCTCGCGAGCGCCGTGCATCAGGGCAAGGCGCTGTATATCGGCATTTCTTCGTACTCGGCGGCGAAGACGCGCGAGATGGCCGCCCTGCTGCGCGAGCACAAAGTGCCGCTGCTGATCCACCAGCCGTCTTACAACATGCTCAACCGCTGGATCGAGGGCGAACTGCTCGGCGCACTCGACGACATCGGCGCCGGCTGCATCGCCTTCACGCCGCTCGCGCAGGGGCTGTTGACATCGAAGTACCTGAACGGCGTGCCGGCCGATGCGCGCATCAACAAGCCGGGCGGCGGCTCATTGCACCAAAGCCACTTGAATCCGGAAAACATCGAGCATGTGCGCAAGCTCAACGGCATCGCCCAGCGGCGCGGACAAAGCTTGGCGCAGATGGCGCTCGCCTGGGTGCTGCGCGACGCGCGCGTGAGTTCCGCGCTGATCGGCGCAAGCCGCGCGGAGCAAGTGCGCGAGAACGTCGGAGCACTGGCCAACCTGTCGTTTTCGAGCGAGGAGATCGCCGAGATCGATCGCTATGCAACCGAGGGCGGCGTCAATCTTTGGGAAAAGCCTTCGACCGATCAGCGCATCTAACGCAGCGGCGGCGGGGGCGCCGCCGGCTTAGATACGCTCGGCCTGAGGCGCTCCGCCTCAGGCGTTCCGCATTAGGCGCTCCGGCTTATGCACTCGATCTAAGACCCTTCGCTACATGAGCGCTGGCAACCCTTCGACGAGTACGACAGCGAACGCGACCCCGATCAGCGCCCCGAGCACGCGCAAAGCGTTATGGAGGAACCTCGATGAAGTCGGCAGCGCGCCTAGGAACAAGGCGCCGGCGAGCGCCATCGGAATGACCAGGATGAAATCGCTGATCGTGAAGGTCGTCAGCATGCTCGTCTCCTCCTTATTCGCTTCTGCGCCACGCACGAAAGTGCGTGGGAGCGTGGATCGAGTATAGGAGACAAACCGCCGTGTGGCGTCGTTTGGCGTCGTGCGGCGCCTTGTGCTTCAGGCGGCCAAGCGTCTTCTCGGCGCGGGCTGAGCCGGCTCGCGCTTATGCAGGCAGGCGCCGCCGAGATCAGCGCTGCGACGCCGGCTGAGGCGCGTCGGGCTGGGGCGTGCGATAGGCCGTCGTGGCCGTCGGCTTGACGTCTTCCAGCCCGCCGCGCTGCGTACACGCGACGAGGGCCAAAATCAAGCCGGCCGCGCCCACGGCGGCCAAGCGGCGTCGTTGCCGCGGCGCCTGCCTATGCGGCGTACGGTCTTGCGAAAGGTGTTTCATCTCTCGTTCTCCTTCAGGCGCAACAAAGAGCCCCGCTGCCTGGCGGCGCGCAACGGCTATGCCGCCCCGTATGCCGCCCATGCGCGCGCCGAGCCGGCTTTGCTGCGCCGCACGGGCCTGATCGGCCGGTGCGCGGTATGCTTTGACTATAGCGCCCGCGCGCGACATGGACCACGCCGCTGCGCGACGGCATCGCCCATCGGGCCGTTTCATGGGAGCGATGGGGCGTTCTGAGTTTATTTATAGTCAGTGTGTTGTAAGGATGATCGGGAGAAATAGCGGCCAATAGACCATCACATTCGGCTTTGCTCGATTGCTCGTTCCGTGAACAATTGAGTCCTCGTTCAACACCCAGGGGGAAGACATCATGCAAGTAGGTTCAATCGTCAGGTCGGTGCATATGGCCGTGCCGTCAGGCGCGCGCGGCATCGTCATGCGCATCCTGGGCGATATGGCGATGGTCGTCTGGTATGCCGGCGAGCCCGGGGCCTCACTCCAGTTGAACACCGAGCCTTTTTTTCTGGAAGACTTGATCGATACGGGCGAGCTCGTGGCGCGCCCGGCCGGATCGCTCGTTCATTGAGGCGACCCACCCCGTACTAAGCAGTCAGAAGGCACATGGCTGGACCATCGTAAGTCGATCGTAGGAAAACAGGCGCCGCGCTGCGCGCCGATGCGGCACAATGCCGGCATGAACGAGCCTCTTTCCCCCGATTCTCCCGATTCCCCCGATATGCGCGGCGCTAGCGCCGCGCATCCCTTCACGCGGCTCACGCCCGAATGCGTGCTCGATGCGCTCGATAGCGTGCTGGCGTCAACCGGCGTGCGCACCGACGGGCGCCTGCTGCCGCTCAACAGTTACGAGAATCGCGTCTACCAGGTCGGAGTCGAGGATGGCCCGCCTGTCGTCGCGAAGTTCTATCGCCCCCAACGCTGGTCCGACGAAGCGATTCTCGAAGAGCACGCGTTCGCCGCCGAACTCGTCGAAGCGGAGATTCCCGCCGTGGCCGCGCGCTCGATCGAAGGCCGCACGTTGCACGCGTTCGACGGCTTTCGCTTTGCGGTATTCGAGCGGCGCGGCGGCCGCGCGCCCGAGCTCGATCGGCGCGACACGCTCGAATGGATGGGCCGCTTCATCGGCCGGATTCATGCCGTCGGTAGCCGCAAGCCCTACGTGGCGCGGCCGACGCTCGACATCGCCACGTTCGGCTACGAGCCGCGCGAATTTCTCCTCTCTCACGATTTTCTGCCGCGCGAACTGCGGGCCTCTTACGAGGCGGCCGCCACGCTGGCCCTCGAAGGCGTCGAGCGCGCCTTCGAGGCGGCGGGCGATGTCGCTTATCTGCGGCTGCACGGCGATTGCCATGCGAGCAACGTGTTGTGGACCGATGCGGGCCCGCACTTCGTCGATTTCGACGACAGTCGAATGGGCCCGGCCATTCAGGATCTCTGGCTGCTGCTGCCCGGCGGGCGGGCGGATGCCTCGCACGCGTTGACGGACCTGCTCGCCGGATATGAAGACTTCTGTGAATTCGAGCCGCGCGAGCTGCATTTGATCGAGGCGCTGCGCACGCTACGCCTGATTCACTACGCGGCGTGGCTGGCCCGCCGCTGGGACGATCCGGCGTTCCCGGCCGCGTTTCCTTGGTTCAACACGCAGCGATATTGGGAAGCGCGCGTGCTCGAATTGCGCGAGCAAATCGGCGCCATGCAGGAAGGGCCGCTCTGGCCCGTGTGAGCTCGCGACGCCGCAGCGCCGCCTCTGCGCTCGAATTCAAAACTTGAACATGAGCCGCATCAGCGCATGAAAGCGTCGCCCGTACGGCGGCAGCAGTAGCGCCCTCGCGTTCAAACGCGGCTGCACGAGTACGGGCTTCATTTTCGAGAAGGTCGCAAAGCCATCGTAGCCGTGATACGCGCCGATGCCGCTCGCCCCCACTCCGCCGAACGGCAGCCCCTCGCAGGCGATCTGCAGTAACGTCTCGTTGATGCAGGCTCCGCCGGAAACCGTTTCGCGCAGCACGCGCTCGACACTAGCGCGTTCCTCGTCGAAGAAATAAAGCGCCAGCGGGCGAGGCCGTTGGTTGACGTAGCGAATCGCATCGTCGAGCGTGGCGTACGGCACGATAGGCAGGAGCGGCCCGAAAATTTCTTCCTGCATCAAGGCGCACGTTTCGGGCGCGTGGGTGACGACGCACGGCGGGAATAGTCTGCGCGAAGGGTCGGGCTGTGCGTCCGTCAACGGATGTACGAGTGCGCCCAGCGACACGGCTTCGTCGAGCAGTGTTTGCAGCCGCGCAAAATGGCGGTCCGATACGATCGTCGTGTAATCGGCGTTACGCGCGAACTGGGGGTAAAGCTGGCCTACGCGCCGGCGCGCCCGTTCGACGAACGCCTGTTCCGAGCCGCTCGGCACGAGCACATAGTCGGGTGCAATGCATGTTTGGCCGGCGTTGAGGGTCTTGCCCGCGACGATGCTATCGACCGCTGCGTGAAAGCGTGCGCCGGGCCCCATGATCGCCGGCGATTTGCCGCCGAGCTCGAGCGTGACGCTCGTCAAGTTGGCTGCCGCCGCGCGCATGACTTCGCGGCCGATTGCCGTCGATCCCGTAAAGATCAGATGATCGAACGGCAACGCGCAGAAGGCGGCGCCGACGGCGGCATCGCCCGTAACGACCGCCACGTGATCGCGTGCGAATGCGCGTTCCATCAATTGCTCGAACAGTTCGGCCGTGCGCGGCGTGAGCTCCGACATCTTGATCATCGCGCGATTGCCTGCCGCCAGCGCGCAGATCAGCGGGCCAACGGCCAGCAGAATCGGGTAGTTCCACGGCGCCACGATGCCGACGACGCCGAGCGGCTGCGGCATCACTTTCGCTGAGGCGGGCCGCAGCCAAATACCGGTTGAGCGCCGTTGCGGCTTCATCCAGCGTTTCCCGTGCTTGAGCGCCGAATCGATCTCGTTTTTGACGAGCCACAGTTCCGAAAGCAGGAGCTCCGCCTTCGAGCGCTGACCGAAGTCGGCATTCAGCGCATCGGCTAGTGCGTCGCTGTGCTCGAGCAGGACGGCGCGCAGCGTTCGCAAGTGCGCGGCGCGCGTTTCCCATGAGGGGAACGGCTCGCGCGAGAACGCCTCGCGTTGAAGCTGCAGCAAATCGCCGAGCGCCGTGGAGGCGGGCAAATCGTTTTTCATCGAGATCGTCTCGTGTGGTCGGTGAGGTAGCGGCATGTCATCGGCATGAGCAATTTCGCTACCGTACGCGTTGCACGACGTTCAAACGTCGAACGCGTGCGCGATGATGGCGCCGTGATTGAACGATGCCGGCAACGTGCCGTAGACGCGCCCGCAACCGAGCGCGGCTCCTGCATCGGCGAGGCGCGTCGCGATGAACGCCTGTGCGTGATCGGCCGGTGCGGCGCGCAGCAGCAACACCGCCTGCGCGCAGAGCACGAGCTGCTGCGCGAGCCGGCGGGCGCCGGCCTCCCGCAACTCGGGCGGCGCGGCGAGCGAGGCCTCCAGCGCGTCGAGCGCCGCGGCAAGCGCCGGCGTCTCGTGCGCTTCTTCGCGCCATGCGCCGAGCAGCGCATGCGCGGCGGACGAATCCCGTTCAAGCGCGCGCAGCACGTCGAGGCACATGACATTGCCGGAGCCTTCCCATATCGAATTGACCGGCGCTTCGCGATAAAAGCGCGCCATCGGGCCTTCCTCGACATAGCCGTTGCCGCCCCAAACTTCCATCGCCTCGCCCGCGAATTCGAGCGCGCGCTTGCAGACCCAGAACTTCGCTGCCGGTGTGACGATGCGCCGCCACGCCCGCTCGATATCCGATTCGGCCTTGCCTTCGCGCTCCGCGGCCAGATGCGCGTCGAACGCGCGCGCGAGCCGCATGAACAGGACCGTCGCCGCTTCGCTTTCGAGCGATAAATCGGCCAGTACGTTGCGCATCAGCGGCTGATCGACCAGCTTGCGCGAGAACGCGACGCGATGACGGGCGTGATGAATCGCCTGCACGAGCGCGGCGCGCATGAGCGCCGCGCTGCCGATCACGCAATCGAGCCGCGTGTAGTTCGCCATCTCGATGATGGTCGGCACGCCGCGTCCCTCGTCGCCGATCATGATGCCGTAGGCGTCGACGAATTCGACTTCGCTGCTCGCGTTCGAGCGATTGCCGAGCTTGTCCTTCAGGCGCTGAACGCGGATCGCGTTGCGCGCGCCGTCGGGGGCGTAGCGCGGCACATAGAAGCAGGAGAGCGGCGCGTCCGCGCTCGTCCTCGCGAGGACGAGATGAGCATCGCATTGAGGCGCCGAGAAAAACCACTTATGCCCGAGCAGCCGGTATTCGCCCGCGCGCCCCGTTGCCCCCGTTGCGCTGGCGATCGGCGTCGCGCGCGTTTGATTCGTGCGGACATCGGAGCCGCCTTGCTTCTCCGTCATGCCCATCCCGATCAGCATCGAGCGTTTTTGCGAAAGCGGCGCGTCGCGCGGATCGTGTTCGCGTGCGTACAGTTTCTCGGCGATCTGGGCGAACAACGCTTGTTCGCGGCGCAGAACGGGGATGCTCGCGAAAGTCATCGTCACCGGGCACAGGGAGCCCGATTCGAGCTGCGCATGCAAAAAATAACCCGCGCAGCGAGCAGCCATCGCGCCGGCCCGAGGCGTATCGAACGGTAACGCATGCAGCCCTTCTTGCCGCAGCAGCGCGAGCAATCGATGCCAGCTCGGATGAAATTCGAGCGTGTCGATGCGCTCGCCTCGCGGGCTGTAGGTAAACAGTTCCGGCGAATGACGATTCGCCAAGCCGGCCAGTGCGAGGACGTCGGGCGCGCCGAGCGCCGCGCCGTCGCGTGTCAACGCGGGCGCATGCCAAAGCGCGCCCTCGCGCTCGACGGCTGCCGTCAACGTGGCGTCGCACGTATAGACGTTGAAATGCTCGAGGGGCGGGACTTGATTGATGACTTCATGCGTAGCCGGCGGGGCCTGCGGTTCCATAATGGATGTCTCCCGAGTTTTGCCGGAGGGCGGCGTATTCGACGGTGCGTTCGATCTGTGCCATGCAAGCCGCGAGGGGCCGGGTGAATCGCACGATGCCGATGTTTGAACCGCGCACGCGCGAGGCGGCGTGCGGCTGCGGCCATGCCCCCATGATAGGTTTGCGCGGCCGCATTGTTTAGAGGAATGGCTCTCCCGCGCACATTTCTCGCTGGTGAGCCCCTCTCTACAATGCGCCAAAACGATACGAATAACGCCAGTTAGCGAGGTTCGCTGGGCGGCGCCTGACAGGCGCGAAGGAGACGTGGATGCAATACGACTACATCATAGTCGGCGGCGGCTCGGGTGGGGCGGCGCTGGCGGGGCGGCTTGCCGAGCGGCGCCCGCATGCGACGATTGCGCTGATCGAAGCGGGGCCGCATACGGCGCGAAACTGGCTCGTGAATACGCCGCTTGGCATCGCCGCACTCGTGCCGTTCAAACTCAAAACCAATTACGGCTATCGTACGGAGCCGCAGCCGGGCCTCGCCGGGCGCCGCGGATATCAGCCGCGCGGACGTGGCCTCGGCGGTTCGAGCGCGATCAACGCGATGATCTATACGCGCGGCCATCCGCTCGATTACGACGAATGGGCGCGCTTGGGTTGCACGGGCTGGGGCTGGTCCGAGGTCTTGCCGTATTTTCGGCGCGCTGAGCGCAACGTGCGCGGGGAAGACGCGTGGCATGGCGCCGATGGCCCGCTCAGTGTGAGCGATCTGCGTTTTCGGAATCCGTTTTCGACACGCTTCGTCGCTGCGGCGATCGAGGCTGGCTATCGCGGCAACGACGACTTCAATGGTGCGCAGCAAGAGGGCGTGGGCTTTTATCAAGTGACGCAACGCGATGGCCGTCGTTGTAGCGTGGCGCGCGCCTACTTGTATGAAACGCCTGGCTCGGCGGGCATCCCGCGCAATATCGACGCGATCGTCGACGCCACTGCGCTGCGCGTGTTGTTCGACGAGGCGCGGTGCGCGAAGGGCGTCGAGATCGTTCGCGCGGGCCGCAAGGCCACCTTGGCCGCACGCACGGAAGTCATCCTCGCGGCGGGCGCGTTTTGCACACCGCAACTGCTGATGTGCTCGGGAGTCGGCCCGGGCGACACACTGCGCGCGTTCGGCGTCCCGGTTTTGTACGACGCGCCAGAGGTCGGACGCAACCTCATGGATCATGTCGATTTCACGTTGAACGTGCGCGTCGCATCGAGCGATCCCGTCGGCTACTCGCTGCGCGGCTTCGCCAAAATGGCCGCGCAACTACCCGTCTATTTGCGTCGCGGCAAGGGCATGTGGTCGAGCAACGTAGCCGAAGCCGGCGGCTTCATCAAAACCGATCCGTCGCTCGATCGTCCCGACGTGCAGCTGCATTTTTGCGCGGCGCTCGTCGACGACCATAGCCGGCGGCCGCATTGGGGCCATGGCTATTCGGTCCACGCCTGCGTGCTGCGGCCCAAGAGCCGGGGGATGGTCACGCTCGCCAGCGCCGATGCACGCATCGCCCCCTTGATCGATCCGCGCTTTTTGTCGGACCCGTGCGACGCCGACACGCTCTTGCGCGGTGTGCGCATCGCTCAGCGTATCGTGGCGGCGCCGTCGCTGGCGAAGGCGGGCGGCCGCACGCTCTACGTTCCGCCGCACGCCACCGATGCGCAACTGCGCGAGCTCATCGCACGGCACGCCGATACGATCTATCACCCCGTCGGCACGTGCCGCATGGGGAGCGACGCTACGGCGGTGGTCGATCCCGAACTGCGCGTGCGCGGCGTGAAGGGGCTGCGGATCGTCGACGCCTCGGTGATGCCGACGCTCATCGGCGGCAATACTAATGCGCCGACCGTCATGATCGCGGAGCGCGCGGCCGAGTTCATCGCGCCGCTGAGTACGGGCGCTCAGGCGTCGCCCGATCCTTCGCTGAGCGTATCCGAGCGCGTATAGACGAAGTCGTCGCCGGGCTGCCCCGGCAGCGTTTCGCGGGCGACGTCGAGCCACGCGCGCGCGGCGTGCGAGAGGTAGCCGCTTTTGCGCCAGGCGATCGCCATTTCCCAGCGAATGTCGGGCTCGACGACGGGCCGGCAGGTGAAGTGCGCCGGATCGAGCCGGCGGCAGTACGGCGCTGGCAGCAATGCAATGCCGACCCCGGCGTGAACGAGCGCGGCCATGAAATCCCAATGGCTGCTGCGCGAAACGATCTGCGGCGCGAAGCCCGCGTCGCCACAGGCGCGCGTCACGACATCGTTGAGCGCGAGGCTCTCGCCGTAGAAGACGAACGGCTCGGACGCCAGATCGGCGAGCCGCACTTCGCGCGTATCGTCAAAGCGCGAGCCGTGCCGCGCCACGACCCACAGCACCTGGCGCGACATCGGCAGAAAATCGAACATTTGCGCATCGACGGGCAGCAGCACGCCGCCGAATTCGAGCTCGCCGGCGACGAGCGCCGCCTCGATCGCGCGAGAGCCTTGCTCGAATAGCTTCAGTTCGACTTTCGGATAGCGATGGCGGAACGCCGCAATGATGGGCGTAAACAGCGAGCCGCCCATAGGAGGTATGCCGATCGTCAGCACGCCCCGGCCGAGCGTCCCAACATCATCGAGTTCCGCCTGCAACTGCGCGTAGGCGCCAAGTACGTCTTGTCCTCGCTGAAAAACGATCCGGCCCTCGTCGGTGAGGACCATCTGTCGGCCTTCGCGCAGCAGCAGCGGTGCGCCGATTTCTTCCTCCAGCGCTTTGACCATCTTACTGATGGTGGGCTGAGTGACGAACATGCGCTCGGCTGCGAGCGTAAAGCTCTGTTGCCGGACGACTTCGACGAAGTAGCGCAAGGCGCGTAGTTCCATAGGTAACCCCGAAGTTCCAATTTGGAATGATGCTGATGAGTTTAAGTCATTTTATTTATGAATCGGTGAGTTTTACAATTTCGTCATGAAGTCAATAGGGGGTTGCGCCATGACGAAATCGATCGAACGCTTGAGCGGGCTCGCCCGCATTGCCGTGCAAAGCGCCGTGCTTGCCGGGGTGTGGTTTGTGGCGGATTTCGTGGCGCGGCGCCTGGATTTGCCGGTGCCTGGCGGCGTCATCGGCCTCGCTGCGTTGCTGGCGCTGCTGCTGACGGGCCGGGTCGCGCCGCGCTGGGTCAAGGCCGGGGCGGATTGGCTGCTCTCGGACATGCTGCTGTTCTTCGTGCCGGCGGCGGTGGCTGTCGTTCAATACGGCGGACTGTTCAAATCCGACGGCTGGCGCCTCGCGCTCGTCGTGGTCATCGGGACGTTGATGGTGATGGTGGCGGTGGCCTTTACCGTCGACCAGGCCGCTCGGCTTGAACGCGTGCTCGCTACGCGCCGTTTGCGCGCCGCGCGGGTGGCGGCGGCTCGATGAGATCGGCGTAGCAGGGCTCGACAGCCCATCACGAGGGAGTATCCATGTCGACGTCGATTTTGTCCGCGCTGTCTTGGCCGGCGGCCGAAGCCGGGCCGCAGTGGGTGGCGGCCGCCTGCTTCGTGTTGACGATCGTCTTCTATGCGGCCGGCAAGCGCCTTTATGCGCGCTTCAAGCAGCCGTGGCTGACTCCGCTTGTGATCGTCCCGGCAATGTTGACGGTGGTCGTGCTCGGCATGCGGATTCCTTACTCGGTGTACTTCGCCGACACGCGTTGGCTGATGTGGTTGTTGGGGCCGGCCACGGTGGCGTTCGCCGTACCGATCTACGAGTACCGCGACTTGATGCGGCGGCATTGGATTTCGCTCACCGCCGGCGTGGTCGTGGGCATCGTCGTGGCCGTTAGCGGATCGCTGGCGCTGGCGAAGGTGTTGCACCTTGCGCCGGACCTCGCCCGCAGCCTGATGACGCGTTCGATATCGACTCCATTCGCCCTTGCTGTGTCCGATCAGATCCATGCGCCCAAGCAGTTAACGGCGTTGTTCGTCATCGCCACGGGCGTGTGCGGGATGTTGCTCGGGGAGCTCGTGTTGGCCTTCCTGCCGCTGCGCAGCCGGCTCGCGCGCGGCGCGATGTTTGGCGCTGCCGCCCACGGCGTGGGCACGGCGAAGGCGCGCGAGCTTGGTAGCGAAGAAGGCGTCGTGGCCAGCTTGACGATGATGATTGCCGGCGTCGTCATGGTATTGCTCGCGCCTATATTGGGGGCGGTGTTCGGGTAGGTTGTGCGACGGGAAGCGATGCGCTCGATCTGGAGCCCGTTCTGTCCGCTGCCCTATGCCTCACCAACGCTCCTCGTTAGGCAACATGCGTGAAAGGATTCCCGCGCGCCGAGCCGCGCTTCGCGTATAGACGCCAAGAGCCGACGCCGCAGACGTATTCGCATACAAGCTCGCGCGCGTGGGAATAGGCAAATCTGCTCCATCGTGCCCCGCATAAGCGCGTGGCACTTCGCACGTGAGGTCGGCAACCGGCATGCGCACGCCGCCGGAGGGAGTTTGCGGCCCGGTGGGGGTGTAACGACCATCGGCATAGCCGAGACCGACACCGTTTTGTCCTTGGGCGTAAATCCACCAGCGGCCATTTTCGAACTTGAGGAACGCAAAGCCACGCGTTTGCTCGCGCCCGCAGCGCGTTTTACACGGGATGCACGCCGCACTGTAATCACCGAATGTCATCGCACCGGCGAGCCCCAGACCGTGGGCGTGGGCGCGCGGCCTCAAGTACTCTTGCTCGAGCTGCCGCTTGCTTCCCTGAACGTGATAGACGCGGTATTGGTTCGGGCTGATCTGATCGACGAGGATCGCGCACCCGCTGAAATCGGGGGTGAAAACATAGTGCGAACGATGGGCAAAGCGCGGTATCAAGCACGACCCCCCTTGGGGCACCCAGTAGCCGTTCAGCGGCTCGTCGTCGCAGCTCGATGCGTCCCAGGCATCGATGCGTGCGATCTTGTAACCGTGTACCACCTGATGATGCAGATCGAACTGCCGGGGGCCGGCCGGCAACTTCCGGATGCCGACGGCGGTCAGGAAGTGCTCTTTGATGTAGCCTTTCGGCTCCGCGGCGAAGAATCGATTCCAGTTGTTCGACATGGCTTTTCGGGGGCGAAGATACGAAGGACACAGTGTGAGCGCCGGGCCGGCGCCGAGCGCGGCGAAAGTTCTCGATGCACGCATTCGCAGCGTCGTCAACGATATTTGCTACAATTGCGCGGTTTCCGAGGAGCGTTGCGACGGATCACTCCGCCAGGCTCGGAACTTCAATCGGACGGCAAGCCTTAGCGTACACAGTTGCACCGCGGGCGTGCCGCTTCCATCGAACGGCGCTCACGTCTATTTTTTCTAGAACTCATTTAGAAAAGGAGGGCGTGATGAACGCCGCAGTTATGGATAAGCAAAATCAAGATTTCGTCGTCGCCGATCTTTCGCTGGCCGATTGGGGCCGCAAGGAACTGACGATCGCCGAGACCGAAATGCCCGGTCTCATGCAGATCCGCGAAGAGTACAAAGCGGCGCAGCCGCTCAAGGGCGCGCGCGTCGCCGGCTCGCTGCACATGACGATCCAAACGGGCGTGCTGATCGAAACGCTCAAAGCGCTCGGCGCCGACGTGCGCTGGGCGTCGTGCAACATCTTCTCCACCCAGGATCACGCCGCGGCGGCCATCGCCAAGACGGGTACGCCCGTGTTCGCATTCAAGGGCGAATCGCTCGACGAATACTGGGAGTTCTCGCATCGCATCTTCGAATGGCCGAACGGCGAATTCGCGAACATGATTCTCGACGACGGCGGCGACGCAACACTGCTGCTCATTCTCGGCTCGAAGGCCGAGAAGGATCGTTCGGTGATCGCCAAGCCGACGAACGAAGAAGAAGTCGCGCTGTTCAAGTCGATCGAACGCCACCTCGAAATCGATTCGACCTGGTATTCGAAGCGTCTCGCGGCAATCAAGGGCGTGACCGAAGAAACGACGACGGGCGTCCACCGCCTCTATCAGATGGAAAAGGACGGCCGCCTGCCGTTCCCGGCCATCAACGTGAACGATTCGGTCACGAAGTCGAAGTTCGACAACCTCTATGGCTGCCGCGAGTCGCTCGTCGACGGCATCAAGCGCGCAACCGACGTGATGATCGCGGGCAAGATCGCGGTCGTGGCCGGCTACGGCGACGTGGGCAAGGGCTGCGCGCAATCGCTGCGCGGTCTGGGCGCGACGGTGTGGGTCACGGAAATCGATCCGATCTGCGCGCTGCAAGCCGCGATGGAAGGCTACCGCGTCGTGACGATGGAATACGCCGCGAGCCGCGCGGACATCTTCGTGACGGCGACAGGCAACTACCACGTCATCAATCACGACCACATGAAGGCGATGCGCAACAACGCGATCGTCTGCAATATCGGCCACTTCGATTCGGAAATCGATATCGCTTCCACGCGCCAGTACACGTGGGACAACATCAAGCCGCAGGTCGATCACATCGTCTTCCCGGATGGCAAGAAAATCATCATTCTGGCTGAAGGCCGTCTCGTGAACCTGGGCTGCGCGACGGGCCATCCGTCGTTCGTGATGTCCAACTCGTTCACGAACCAGACGCTCGCGCAGATCGAATTGTTCACGCAAGGCAAGAAGTACGAGAACAAGGTCTATGTGCTGCCGAAGCATCTCGACGAGAAGGTGGCGCGCCTGCACCTCGGCCGCATCGGCGCGGAACTGACCGTGCTGTCGGATGAGCAGGCCGGTTACATCGGCGTCGACAAGAACGGTCCGTTCAAGCCCAACCACTACCGCTACTAATCGCGAGCGGCGGCGAATCGTTGCGCGGGCGGAAGGTTCGAATCCGCCTGCGCGACCAACACGCATCAACCGGAGATTCCTCGATGACCGTGCTCCTGACATGGCTGATCAACGCGCTCGCGCTCCTGATCATCACATACCTGGTGCCGTCGATACACATTCGCAGTTTCGGCACGGCGCTCATCGTCGCGGTGGTGCTGGGGCTCATCAACGCGATCATCAGACCCGCGCTCATCATCCTCACGCTGCCGGTGACGATCGTCACGCTCGGGCTCTTCATACTCGTCGTGAATGCGCTGTGCTTCTGGCTGTGCTCGTCGCTGTTGAAGGGCTTCGAAGTATCGGGCTTCTGGTCCGCATTCTTCGGCTCGATTCTGTACAGCATCGTGTCGTGGCTGTTGTCGGCGCTGGTGTTCGGGAATCGCAATTTCGGGTGACGCTGGAGCGCGGACGCTGCCGTCCGTCTAAAACATCATGAAACCGATCGAACTCTCATTCGAGTTTTTTCCGCCGAAGGCGCAGGAAGGCGTGGACAAGCTGCGCGCTTCCCGCGCCGAGCTGAAGACGCTCTCGCCCAAGTTCGTCTCCGTGACTTTCGGCGCGGGCGGCTCCACGCAGCAAGGCACGCTCGACACCGTGCTCGAAATGGCCGCGGAAGGCTTCGAGGCCGCGCCGCATCTTTCGTGCGTCGGATCGTCCAGGGAGAATCTGCGCGCGATTCTCACGCAGTACCGTGAGCACGGCATTCGCCATATCGTCGCGTTGCG
>Ga0157369_10001124_pt1 | contig 33471 bp, 32 predicted proteins | sample C25metaG_FD_113461 | JGI IMG/M metagenome (GOLD analysis project Ga0157369, IMG submission 113461) | Corn rhizosphere microbial communities from Kellogg Biological Station, Michigan, USA - C2-5 metaG | ecosystem: Host-associated > Plants > Roots > Rhizosphere > Soil | place: USA: Michigan... | reverse complement strand
GATAGGTGAACAGCATGAACTTCACGATTGCCTCCTCGGCCGACTGTCACGAGATTCCCGTGCGAATCGCCGCGAATCATCGGTGATTTTGCATAGACGAGTCTCGGCTGGGCCAGACCGTATGGAGTGCCCGGCGCCTCGCTCGTAAGTTGTCGCGGGTTGCCGTCGGGAGTGGCCCGACGGTAGAGCCGCAATTACGGGAGGCGCCGGTGATGAGCGAAGGTAGCTGGGTCGGACTCGATGTGCACGCCCGCTCGGTGGTGGCGGGTGTGATCGATCGGGGGAGCGGTGAGGTGCGCTCGCTGCGGCTGCCGCCAGGGTGTGACCAGATGGTCGCGTGGCTGCAGACACTGCCCGCGCCGGTCAAGGTCGTCTACGAGGCGGGGCCGACTGGGTACCGGCTTGCGCGTGCGTGTGCCGAGGCGGGGATCCACTGCGTTGTCGCAGCACCGTCGCGGATCCCGCCGACGGCCGACCGGGTCAAGACAGATCGGCGCGACGCCGAGCGGCTGGCGAGGCTGCTGCGGCTGGGTGAGATAACCGCGGTGCGCGTGCCCGATCTCGACGAGGAAGCCGCGCGCGATCTGGTGCGTGCGCGTGAGGATGCCCGCGGCGACCTGATGCGCGCCCGTCATCGGCTCTCGAAGCTGCTTTTGCGGCACGGGTTGGTCTACGACGCAACCGCGTGGACGCGAACACATGACGCGTGGCTTCGCCGACAACGCTTCCCGAGCGGGCCGCTCGCGATCGTCTTCGACGAGTGCTACGGCCGGATGCTCGACGCCAAGAACAGACGGGACGCACTCGACAAGGCGATCACCGAACTCGCCGCCACGCCACCCTACGCCGACGTCGTCGAGCGGCTCGTATGTCTCCGCGGCGTCTCGACGCTGACGGCGTTCGCGTTGACCGTCGAGCTCGGTGACTGGCGTCGGTTCCGGCCCGAGTCGCTCGGGCCGTTCCTCGGCCTCACCCCGAGCGAGAACTCAAGCGGGGAGCGGCGCCGCCAAGGCGCGATCACCAAGGCCGGCAACAGCCACGTGCGTCGGCTGCTGATCGAGGCCGCCTGGCATCACCGCCCGCCGTCGCGTAGGAGCGTCACGCTGCAACGCAGACGAGACGGCAAGCCTCTCGCTGTGCAAGCCCAAGCCGAACGCAGCGGTCGGCGGCTGCACCAACGCTGGCATGCACTCGAGGCCCGCGGCAAGCCCCGCACGATCATCGTCGTCGCTGTCGCGCGCGAACTCGCCGGACACTGCTGGGCACTCGCGACGATGGAGTAGCCGCCACCCTCAACGGCTCGGCGAGGAGAGCGCACCGGCGAAAACGACGCGAGGAGCGACCCGAGAGAACACTGGGAGCAGCCCAAGCGGGCCACGCTCGACGCCAGAGACAACGGCACCGCTCCTCATCTCGCACACACGGTCATGCGGCACCAACCCGCGCATATGAGTCGCGACACAAACGTCGACGACAGCCGGTGCGCTCTCCTCGCCAATCAAGCCCCGCAGACAGCGGGGCCAATCACCGCTGCCCGGTTGACAGACCACACTCCATATGAGTGTTCGGGAATGACGCCTGACTAACTGCGCTTGGGCTTCAGCCGGTGACGGTCTTCATCGCCGCCGAGGCGAGCGAAGATCACAGGTTCGCCGCCCATGATCCTGATCGCCTTGACCTGAGCCGGAGTTCCATCGGGCATTGCAAACCACGACCCCTGCTTAGGCACCTTGTTGAGCCGAACATCCTGGGGCTCGAACCGGAGCATGTCCTCCGGCGCGTACGGCTTCACCCAGTAGTCGGGCATTGACTAAGCGTAGGCATCGGCTGCGCCAGCGTTCCGGGATGACGCCTGACGGAAGGGTGCGAACGGCGGTTCTAAGCCCGCCCTAACTCGGCCCGGGTCGTTCACTTCCTGACGCGAAAGCGGCTGTCAATCGAGATGCGCGGGTGCGAGCACCTGGAGGTTTCCCGGCTTCCGGTCAACTCTTTCGGAAGTAGCTGAACACGACCTGACCGTCTTGGGCGGGGCCTGATCCAAGAGTCGCGGTTGGGGTGATTCCGCCGTTGAAGCTGCTGCCGCCGCCGCCGCCGCCCATCCCGCCGTCGTCGTTCCCGCCGCCGCCGCCGCTGTAGCCGCCGCCGCCACCGCCACCGAGGGGGCCGGCCCCTTTTCCATTCCATCCGCCTCCGCCGCCCCCGCCGTACCCGCCGTCTCCGGTCCCTCCCGCACAGTCGGCGTCTGCGGGACCGGTGCCGCCGTTCGCGCCGCCGTAGGGGTCGCCGCCGTTGATCTTGCCACCGCCGCCGTGGCCTCCAGTTCCTGCTGAGTCGCCGGTCCCGCCGGCGCTGTTCCAGCCGCCACCGCCACCGCCTGAGACCAGGTTGGCGCCTCCACCGGATCCATTGACCCCTCCGTCCCCGCCTAGGTCGGCCAGGTCGTACCCGTTGCCATCAACTCCGTTCGTGCTCGTGCTGGCGTCACCGCCGTCTGCGCCGCCGCCCGCTGTCCCGGCTCCATGCCCCCCGCTGCCGCCACCGGCCCCGCCCCCGCCAGCAAGCAGCAGGCTCGATGCGCCCTGGATGTAGACGAACGAGCCGCCGCCTCCGCCACCGGCGTTGTTTGTGTTGTCGACCGCGTAGTACGCCTCGACGTAGCCGCCCCAGCACCCCTGTCCGCCGACAAGGATCTCGATGACCTCACCCGGTGTCACGACGAACCACCCGCTTACGGAGACGCCGCTGCCACCGTGGTTGCCGTCGTCGGGTCCCGTGGCGCCGCCGGCGCCGCCGCCGGCTCCCGAGGCCGTCATCCCGACCGACGTGACGCCTTTCGGAACGACAAACGATTGAAGGCTGCCGGTGTAGACGAACGTACGCGTCGTCTCCGGACCCGCCTGGGCCGACGCGGCCAGCACTGAGGCTGCCAGAGTTCCGACCGCAATTGCCACGCCAAGAACACGTGTCGACGCTGATGCTGCCGCAGAGCTCATTGCGTCCGACCTTTCAGTTGTGGCCCGTAGGGTTGTCGACCCAGGCTACACGCCGCACGGAGAGTTCGAGAGGAACTTCGTAGTCACGCTCGGAGCGGAATGCGAATCGAGATTCGCTGACCTGCGCGAGCGTCCTCTCACCGGACCTAGAGCAGGTTCAGCGGCTCAGTCGCGACGAGGTGGTGTGCGCAATGTCTGGTTCCGCCCATAAACCCGGGCAATCGCGATTTCGGGCTTACCCTTCGCCTCAGATCGCCTGTGTCCCAGGTTCGTCTCGGCTGAAAGTCGGAAGGTGCTCGCCGCTGTGCGGACGGCACGTACGCTTGTGCGGTGAACGTCGCCGAGATCCTGGGTGCGCCGGCGGGCGATCTTCTGAGCGAGGCACGCACGATTCGCGATCGGCGCAGCCGGCTCGTCACCTATTCGCCGAAGGTGTTCGTGCCGCTGACGAAGCTCTGCCGCGACGTCTGCCACTACTGCACGTTCGCTGCGCCGCCGCGACGCGGCGAACGGGCGTACATGACGATCGACGAGGTGCTGGAGATCGCGCGGGCGGGCGCTGCGGCCGGTTGCCGGGAGGCGCTGTTCACGCTCGGCGACAAGCCTGAGCTGCGCTACCGGGCGGCTCGGGAGGAGCTTGCGGCGCTCGGCTGCGCGACGACCCTCGAGTACCTCGCGCGCGCTGCGGCCGCCGTGCTCGAGGAGACCGGCCTGCTGCCTCACCTCAACCCCGGCGTCCTCACCGCCGACGACATCCGCGCGCTGCGTCCCGTGTCGGCGTCGATGGGCCTGATGCTCGAGACGACCTCGGAACGGCTCGCCAAACGAGGCGGGCCGCATTTCGGCTCGCCCGACAAGCACCCCGCGGCCCGGCTCGACACGCTTGCAGCCGCCGGGCAGGAGCGCGTGCCGTTCACGACCGGGATCCTGATCGGGATCGGCGAGACACGAGCCGAGCGGCTCGAAGCACTGGTTGCGATCCGCGATTCGCACGAGCAGCACGGTCACATCCAGGAGGTGATCGTCCAGAACTTCCGTGCCAAGCCCGGCACCAAGATGGCGGCCGCGCCCGAGCCGGACGTCGAGGATCACCTCTGGACGATCGCCGCGGCACGCCTGCTGCTCCAGCCCGAGATCCACCTGCAGGCTCCGCCGAACCTGACCGAGGACTTCGGCAGGCTGCTCGACGCCGGGATCGACGACTGGGGCGGTGTCTCGCCCGTGACGATCGACCACGTCAACCCGGAAGCACCCTGGCCCGACCGCGACCGGCTGCGCGACGCCACCCGAGCGCGGGGCTTCGACCTCGCGCCACGGCTTCCCGTTTATCCGGAATGGCTCGACGCCGAGTGGCTCGAGCCCGGTGTGCTGACGCAGACGCTGCGCGTCTCCGACGCGCTCGGGCTGGCGCGCGAGGACGAGTGGGCGCCCGGCGAGCCGATCCCCGTGCCGTTCGTCCCGCGGGATGCGCTCCCGCTCGACTCACGCGACGAGCTGGACGAGCACGCCATCGCGCGGCTCTTCGCGGCGCGCGGCGAAGAACGAGAACGGATCTACGCGACGGCGGACGCGCTCCGCCGCGAGGTCTGCGGCGACCAGGTCAGCTACATCGTCACCCGCAACATCCAGTACACCAACGTCTGCTACTTCCGCTGCGGCTTCTGCGCCTTCTCGAAAGGCAAGCTTGCGGCCAACCTTCGCGGCGCGCCGTACCTCGTCCCGCACGAGGAGATCGCCCGCCGCGTCGAAGAGGCGTGGGAACGTGGTGCCACCGAGGTCTGCCTCCAGGGCGGGATCCACCCGGCATTTACGGGCGACTACTACGAATCGGTCGTCCGCACGATCAAGGCGGCCGTCCCGGACATCCACGTACACGCCTTCTCTGCGCTCGAGGTCTGGCAGGGAGCAGCCACGCTCGGTGTGCCGCTCGCCGATTACCTTCGCCGCCTGCGCGATGCCGGGCTCAGCTCGCTTCCCGGCACCGCGGCCGAGGTGCTCGACGACGAGGTGCGGGCGATCATCTGCCCCGACAAGATCACGACCCGGCAGTGGCTGGAGGTTCACGACACCGCGCACCGCGTCGGGCTGCGCTCCAACAACACGCTCATGTTCGGCCACGTCGACCGCCCGCGAAACTGGGCGCGCCACCTCGTCGCCGTGCGCGAGCAACAACGAGCGAGCGGCGGCTTCACCGAATTCGTTCCGCTCCCGTTCGTTCCGATGGAAGCGCCGATCTACCTCAAGGGACGCGCGCGCCGCGGCCCGACCTTCGCCGAAGCGCTGCTCATGCACGCCGTCGGCCGGATCGCACTCCATCCCTGGATCACCAACGTGCAGGCGTCCTGGCCGAAGCTCGGCGCGGCCGGCATCGCCGCCGCACTTCGGGCAGGCGTGAACGACCTGGGCGGCACCCTGATGAACGAATCGATCTCGCGCGCGGCCGGCTCGGAGCACGGCCAGGAGATGACACCCGAGCAACTCGAAGCTCTCATCCGGCACAACAACCGGGAACCGCGGCAGCGGACGACGCTCTACGGCGACGCGCCCGACGAGCGCCGCAGCGCGAGCTTCGGCGCACCTCCGTGCGTCGAGCCGATCAACCCACCCGTCAAGGACGCCGGCCTCAAGGCGCCGCCGCGTCTGATCCGCCCCGGCTTCGCCGCCGCCCACGCGGGCTGAGACTGCCTCAGCGCCGGGCGAGACGCAACAGGAGCGCAAGCGACTGTTCCGGTCCCGGCCACAGCTCTCGGAGCAGTGGCTCCCCACCGGACCGGATCAGGTGTCGCAGGACGAGTGCAACGACGATCGCGTCGTCGAGCTGTCCGGCAACCGGGATGAAGTCCGGGACGAGGTCGAACGGCAGCGCGAGGTATCCGATCAGAGCGAGCAAGAGAAGCTTGCGGCGGTAAGGCACGCGCGGGTCGTGCGCGAGCCGTCCGACAAGCACCAGACAATCGGGGACGAAGCCGGTCAGGGCGCGTGCGTCGTCCCGCCGCCCGCGGCCGACCAGCCACAGGAGCAAGCTGCCGTACGCGAGCAGCGTCGCCCCGAGCACGGCAATGAGGAGCCAGCCCCACCCGGGCATCGCGCCTCAGCTTAACGGGGGCCTGCGTGGGGGAGCGTCGCCGCGTCCCCCACGCGCGGGCCGGCTCAGTGGTGGTGCCCCTGGTTCGTGTGGTGGGTCTTCGAGTGATGCACGAACCAGCTGACGCACTGGCCCTGGTTCTTGAACGTCGGCGACGTGAAGCTCTTCCAGCCGCCGTGCTTGCACTGCTGCTTGGACGTCGGACCGGTGCTCGTCACCGGCACCTGGGCCTGGCCGTTGAGCGTGATGTTGCTCAGGTCGGCAGTTCCCTGGACGTCGATCAGGACGTCCACGGACGTGATCGTGCCGGCCGGGAACGGAACCTGGCCTCCGGCCGCGGCGATCGATGCGGCATCGAACGTGTACGTCGCGGTGCCGTCACCGTTCGTCGTCGGCGTGACGTTGTTGCAGCCGAGGAAGTAGGTGGTGCTCGTCGTGCCGTTGCTCGTCACGACGTTGAAGCGCGGTGAGCCACCCTGGCACTGGGCGGCGTTCGCGAGGGTGAAGGACGCACTCGAGAACGCTTGCCCTTCCGCACCGGTGAGCCGTGCGCCGGCGGACGCGTTCGTCGCCGTGGGGCAGTTCTTCACGAGGTGCAGAACGCCGTTGCTGTACGTCGACGACGGACAGCCGGTGTTGCCTGGATCAAATGTCCACGGCGCCAGCGCCGCGGCGGCCGTGCCCGCGAGCGCGAGTGCGGCCGCCGCCGTTACGAGCAGAAGTGCTTTCTTCACGTATCTCCCTTCGTGGACAACACGACGTACATGCCCACGAGCCGGGAAAAGTCCGTCTCGATCCGCGTAAAAGGTCTGTAAGTTCGGTGGCGCGCGCTCAGGCCGTGTTCGCCAGCGCCTCGCGGACGTCGTACTCCCAGATCGGCTGCCGCGTGCCGTACGGGAGCTTCTCGAGGATCGTTGCGTAGCGTGCGTCGCGCAGGCGCTGCTCGTCGCCGTCGGGAAGGTAGAAGATGTTCGCCGCGGCGGCCGACGACTCCTGGAGCTCCTCGGCCCGGCTCATCCTGATCTGCTCGTAGCGCCGAAACGCCTGCGGGGCATCGGGATCGGCGGCGAGGCACTCTGCGACGACGTACGCGTCCTCGACCGCCTGCGCGGCGCCCTGCGCCTGAAACGGCTCCATCGCATGGGCCGCATCGCCGAGCAGCGTCACCCGGCCGAACGACCAGTGTTCGATCGGCTGCCGCACGAACACCGCGCCGCGCAGCGCGGTGGTTACTCGCATGATCCGCTCGAGGAGCGGGGGATGCCACCCTGCGAATGCCCGGGCGGCTTCTTCCGGTGGTGCCTCGAGCGTCCACGACTCGCGCGACCACTCGGCGTCCTGCACCGCGCAGTTGACGGCAAGGAGGCTGCCGCCTGCGATCCAGTACGCGACCCCATGGCGGTACGGGCCGAGCCAGTAGAGGTTCAACCGATCGGGATGCAGGTGCGCGACGTCCGCACGCGGGGCGACGCCGCGGTACACCACCGTGTTCGAGAAGGTCGGGTTGTCCTCGCCGACCAGTTGCCCGCGGATGCGTGAGCGGATCCCGTCGGCGGCGACCGCCGCGTCGGCGCGGATACGCTCGCCCTGCTGTGTGACAACCGTCACACCCGATTCGTCCTGCTCGACGCCGTCGACCCGCACACCGAGCCGGAGCACGCCGTCCGGCAGAGCACCCGCGAGGGTGCGATGCAGGTCGGGCCGGTAGAAGTCGAGCTGGGGCGCGCCGAAGTGCGCTTCGGCATCCTCACCCAAGGCCTGGTGGAGCAGCAACGAGCCGTCGTCCCAGCGCAGGAAATCGACCGCGTCGGGCCGCACACCGATGCCGCGCAGCGCTGGAAGCAAGCCAATTTCGTCCAGCAACCGGACGGCATTCGGGCCGAGCTGCAACGACGCCCCGACGGCGCTGATCTCCGGCGCCTGCTCGAGCACCTCGACCTCGAAGCCGCGCCGCAGGAGCGCGATCGCGGCGGTCAGGCCGCCCACACCTCCGCCGATGATCGCGATCCGCATCGGGTCCCACTCTGCCGGAGCGCGACTGTCCGCACAAGAATTGACGCTCGGTGTCGCAGCGGCGCGAGGCGAGTGGTGAATGGATAATCGCAGCCATACCCCGCCATGAGGAGGCTTCCGTGCCACGCGAGATCGTCAACCCATCCACCATTCATCCGCCCGTCGGCTACAGCCACATCGTCCACGCGACCGGCTCGCGACTCGTGTTCCTCGCCGGTCAGGCCGCGATCGACACCAACTTCGCGATCGTCGGCGAAGGAGACCTCGGCGCGCAGACGCGCCAGGCGATGACGAACCTGCAGCACGCGCTCGACGAGCTCGGCGCCGGCTGGAACGACGTCGTCAAGGCGACGGTCTACACCACGCAGCCGCACGAGTACGAGACGATCGGCGCCGCGATGGCCGAAGCCATGAACGGGGTCGAGCCGCCCGCACAGACGATCGCAGGCGTGACCGGGCTGGCGCTCCCGGAGCTCCTGATCGAGATCGAACTCGTCGTCTCGCTGGCCTGACATGCGCGCCGTACGCATGCACGCCCACGGCGGGCCCGAGGTGCTGCAGGTCGACGAGGTGCCCGTCCCGGCGCCCGGGCCCGGCGACCTCCTCGTCCGGCTCCGCGCGACGTCGGTCAACCATCGCGACATCTGGATGCGCCGAGGCCATCCCCATCCGGCGTACCACATCGACCTACCCGGGGTACTCGGGATCGACGTCTGTGGCGACGTCGTCGAAGTCGGCTCCGAGGTGGACGGGTTCCGCCCGGGCGACCGGGTCACCGCCAATCCCTACATGCAGTGCGGGCGTTGCCGGAACTGTCTCGGCGGGCGTTTCCAGCTCTGCTCGTCGTTCAGCGTCTACAACGGAACCTACGCGGAGCTGTTCCTCGTGCCGGCGCGCTTCGCGGCGACCGTCGACCCGTCGGTCCCCGACGAGTATGTCGCGGCCTTCCCGAACACGTACATCACGGCGTGGCAGATGCTCGTCGGGAAGTGCGCGGTGTCTCCCACCGACACCGTGTTCATCTGGGCCGGCACGAGCGGGCTCGGGAGCGCCGCAATCGAGATCGCAAAGCTCGCAGGGGCGACCGTGATCACGAGCGCGGGCACCGAGGAGAAGCGCGAGGTACTACGTCAAAGCCGCGCCGACCACGTCCTCGACCATCACGCTCCCGACCTCGTCGAGCGGGTGCAGGAGCTGACCGACGGAGAGGGCGCGTCGATCGTCTTCGAGCACATCGGGCAGGCGACCTGGGAGCGCTCGCTGGAGCTGGCGGCGCTGGGCGGCGCGGTTGTCAGCGCAGGTGCCACGAGCGGGGACGACGCACATTTCAACGTGACGTTCCAGTTCGTGAAGCAGCTCCGTATCTTCGGGTCGCGGCTGGGCACGATGAAGGACACGTTCGAGGCGGCGCGCCACCTCAGCGAAGGGCGGTTCACACCGTTGATCGGAGTGGTGCTGCCGCTGGAGCGCCTGGCCGAGGCGCACACCCTCATGGACGAGGGACGCGTGATCGGGAAGGTGATCGTCAAGCCGGAGCTGTGACCGGCGTGCCGTCAGCCGCCGTTCGCTTCGAGCTTCGCGAGCTCGTCGCGGACGATCTCCATTCCCGCCGAGGCGCGCGGGAAGCCCACGTAGACCGCGAGGAGCGTCACGAGCGCTTCCAGCTCCTCGCGGTTCGAGCCATGCTCGATCGCCCAGCGGACGTGGCCGCGCAGGCGATCGTCGACGCCGCCCTGCGCGATCAGCGCGGTCACGACGATCAGGCTGCGGTCACGCAGGCTGAGACAGTCGTTGACCCATGCGGCTCCGGCGGTGTTGATCGCCTCGGTCCCGAAGCGCTCGCCCATTCGCTCGGCGAACCACCCCGGCACCTCGTCGCGACTCACGCCGAATTGGCTGGCGTATGCCTCGAGGCCACGCTCGTAGCGGTCGTCCATCTCTGATCATCTATCACATAGGGTTGGTGCCCTGAACCGAGACGAGGAGATCGCAATCACCGACGAGAACACACAGAGCGCGCCCCCGCCGGTCATCGAGAGCGATCCGGTCGAGATCTCCGACGGCGTGCATGTGATCCCCGACGGCGGGGTTCCACTCGTTCCCAACGTGGGCATCGTGTCGGGCTCGCGGGGGACGCTCGTCGTCGACACGGGCATGGGCCCGAGAAACGGCCAGGTCGTGCGCCGGCACGCCGAGCGGCTCGCCGGCAACCGGCAGGTCTTCCTGACGCTCACGCATTTTCATCCCGAGCACGGCTACGGCGCACAGGCGTTCGACCAGGGTGTCGTGACCGTCTACAACCGGGCGCAGCTCGAAGAGCTGAGGCAGAAGGGCGCCGCGTATCTCGAGCTCTTCAAGACGTTCGGCTCTGGCGTCGCCGAGCAGCTCGACGGCGTCGAGCTGGTCGAGCCGGAGCTCGTCTACGACGCGTCGGCGGAGCTCGACCTGGGTGGCCGCACGGCACAACTGCTCAGCTGGGGACTCGCGCATACGGCGGGCGATCAAGTGGTGTTTCTGCCCGACCGCCGGGTGCTCTTCACGGGCGACCTCGTCGAGTCCGAATGCTTTGCGATCTTCCCCTGGTTCCCGCCGGACGACGTCGACGTCGACGGCGACCGCTGGATCGCAGTGCTCGAGGAGCTGGAGCGGCTCGAGCCCGAGATCGTCGTTCCCGGCCACGGGCCGCTCGGCGGCGCCGAGGTGATCGTGGCCGCACGCGAATACCTCCAGCTGTTGCGCAGCGAGACTCGGCGGCTCTTCGACGCGGGCGCCAGCGAGGACGACGCGGCGGCCGAGCTCGACCTCTCGATGCGTGCGCTCCATCCTGACTGGGCGCAGCCGGAGTGGATCGACTTCGGTGTTCGCTGCTTCTACGTCGCCCGCGCAGGCGAGCGCTAGGACGACGCTGTCCAGCCCGGTCAGCGACTCGCTGCTCTCCGCGACCGGGGTGCACAAGCGATTCGGCGGCGTCCACGCGTTGCGCGGCGTCGACCTGACGATCCGGCGCGGCGAGGTGCACAGCCTCGTCGGTGCCAATGGCTCGGGCAAGTCGACCCTCCTGAACATCCTGTCCGGCCAGGTGTCGCCGGATGCGGGGACGATCACATTCGACGGGGCCGAGATCCGCCTCGGAGACACCGCGCGTGCGCTGGCGGCCGGCATCGCGACCGTCACCCAGGAAACGACGCTCGTGCCCGAGCTCTCCGTAGCCGAGAACATCTTGCTCGGGCCGCGGAAGGTGCGGCGGTGGTCCGGAATCGACTGGCGGGCGACACGGCGCCGGGCGCTCGAGACCTGGGAGCTGCTCGGGGCCGAGTATTCGGTCGACGATCAGGTCTCCGACCTGCCTCCGGACCAGCAGCAGCTCGTGGAGATCGCGCGGGCGATCTCGATGAATGCCCGCCTCCTGCTGCTCGACGAGCCGACCAGTTCGCTGACCGAGACAGAGGTGGAGTCCCTGTTCGAGCTGGTGCGGTCGTTGAAGTCTCGAGGGCTCACGACGATCTTCGTCTCGCACCGCATGAACGAGCTGTTCGCGCTTGCAGACCGGATCACCATCCTGCGCGACGGCCGGACGGTCGAGGCGGGTGAGATCGCGGACTACGACGCCGAGCGCATCATCGAGCGGATGGTCGGCGGCGTGCCCACGGCCGCCGCGGCGGGCGGAGTCGCGAGCGCGGCCGACGAGGCGGCTCCGGTGCTCCGGGTGCGCAACCTCTCGGTGCCGGGGCACGTGCGCGACGCGAGCCTCGCCGTTGCCGCCGGCCAGTCGGTCGGGCTTGCCGGGCTCACCGGGTCGGGGCGGGCGGAGCTGCTCGATGCGGTCTTCGGCGTGCGCCGGCCGGACGGCGGTACGGTCGAGCTCGACGGGGTAGAGCTCCGGCCGGGGCAGATCTCGGAGTCGATCGGACGCGGCCTGGCCTACGTCCCGGGGGATCGCAAGAACGCCGGCCTCGTGCTCGGCATGACGGTGACCGAGAACCTGATGATGGCCACGACGAGTGGCTCGCTGCGCCTCTCGAGCCCCGCCCGGACGCGCGAGCGGGTCGAGGCTCGCACGCTGGCGAGGGAGTTCGGCATCGTCGCCGCGTCGCCCGACGTTGCCTGCGCGACGCTCAGCGGCGGTAACCAGCAGAAGGTCGTCCTCGCCAAGTGGATGTGCTCGTCGCCCCGTATCCTCTTGCTCGATGAACCGACGCGGGGCGTGGATATCGGTGCGAAGCGAGAGATCTACCGGCTCCTGGCGGAGGCGCGCGCTCGAGGTATCGGCATCCTCGTGAGCTCCTCCGAGACAGAGGAGCTGCTCGCACTCTGCGACCGGATTCTCGTGATGTTCCGCGGCGAGATCGTCGCGTCACTGGACACGGCGGAGGCAACCGAAGCCGATCTCGCGCACTTCGCGATGGGGGGCCGGTGACCGGCGTGGCGGAAGCACAGGCTCAAGCGGAGCCGTTGGCGAGGCGAGGAGCGCGGCTGAGGAACTGGTCGGCGAACAACCAGTTCGTCGGCGTCCTCGGGCTGCTCGTCTGTCTCTTCGTTGCGTTCTCGTTCATCGAGCCGCGGTTCTTCAGCGCGGCGAACATGCGGGTGATGCTCACGGGCGTCGGGATCCTCTGGATGATCTCGCTCGGGTTGACCGTCGTGATGCTCACCGGCGGATTCGACCTGTCGCTCGGCTCGATGCTGGGGCTCTCGGGGTTCGTCTTCGTCGGCTTCTACGTCAAGCTCGGGCTGCCGGCGCTGCTCGCGCTGGTCCTGACCGTGATCGTGGGCGCAATCCTCGGCGGCGCGATCAACGGGTTCCTGATCGGGAAGGTGGGGCTGCCGTTCCTTGTCGTGACGATCGGGACGTTGTCGCTCTTCCAGGGCATCACATTCCTCGTCTCGAACGGCCAGACGACGTCGCTCACGTCGTCGCTGCTCGACACGATCGGTTTCGGTACGAAGCTCGGCGTGCCCGTCACGGTGTGGATCATGATCGGCACGCTGATCGTCATGATGTTCGTGCTCCGACGCACCTATTTCGGGCGGGACGTGTACGCCACCGGCGGCAACCCGAAAGCGGCGCGCCTGGCGGGAGTCAACGTCACCCGCACGCTGATCGCGGCGTACGCGATCGCCGGCGGGCTGGTCGCGCTCGCCGGCGTGCTCCAGAACGCGTTCATCAGCGCAGCCAGTCCGGCCGGGGGCGGCACGATCATCTTCGACGCCACGGCCGCCGTCCTGCTCGGGGGAACCGTGCTCGGCGGGGGCGTCGGCGGCGTGGGCGGGACCGTCGTCGGCGTGCTCTTCCTCGGCGTGCTCCAGAACGGCCTTTCGCTCGCCGGCCTGGCCTCGGCCTGGCAGCAGGTGATCTCCGGCGTGATCGTGATCCTGGCCGTGCTTTCCCAGCAGTTGCAGCGCCAGCGCCGCCGCGCCTGAGGGTGGTGAAAAGGGGGTCGTCAGCCGGTGGATTCGTGCGCCCGCGGACGGCCGTGACGCCTGTCGCAGCCTCGCGGAGCGATCGTTGACAAGTGATCAAACATGGATTACGGTCCGGCAAACTGGTCAGTGCGGGCCGAAAACTAGGAGCGTGAGCGCAATGAACCGGATCTCTCGCAGGACTGTGGGTTTTGCCACGGCGGTGCTCGGATTGATCGTGGCGGCATCGTTCCTCGCCGCCTCGGGGAGCGCGCACACCTCGAAGACCGCGGCCGCGGCCGCCGCGCCGCTCGTGAAGCCGTACACCGGCTTCGAGAGCAAGTACGCGAAGGCATTCCCGGTCCCGAAGCGGGTCTCCGGCAAGCGGTACACGATCGGCTGTCAGAACCCGGTCGGCGCCGGGAACGAGACGACGAAGACCTTCTGCGACGGCGTGGCCGCCGAGGCGAGCGCGCTCAAGATGCGCTACATCGGGCTCGACGACGGCCTCAGCCTCGACAAGCAGGTGAGCAACTTCAACCAGCTGCTCGCACAGGGGGCGAACGCGATCGTGCTCTACCCGATCGCGCCCGACGCGCTGCGCGCGTCGCTTGCGAAGGCGAAGAAGCAGGGCGTCGCGGTGGTCGGGCTCAACGTGACGTTTACGAAGAGCGCGAAGGCGCCTGGCTATAGCGCCCAGGTCTGGGAGGGTCGCGACACGGAGGCGTACCTCTCGGTGGCCCAGATGGCGAAGCTCGCCCCGCACGGGAACGTGGCCGTGATCGGGATCGGCCTGCCGGTCCCGGCGATCAAGTACCTCACGCAGCGCTACCGGTTCTGGGCACAGAAGTTCGGGCTCAAGATCGTGGGCGAGGGCGACAACGCCAGTGACGACATCCCGGGCGGCAACAAGGCGATGGCCGGTCTGCTGGGCAAGTACTCGAAGATCGACGGTGTCCTGGCCTACAACGACGAGAGCGCGGTCGGTGCGTACACCGCAGCGCGCAGTGCGGGCCGGAACAACATCAAGTTCATCGGCATCAACGGCTCGAGCCTGGGGCTGTCGGCGTTGCGCGCGGGCCACATCTCGGCCGTCGTCCAGGTCGACGCCGTCGGACAGGGCGCGCAGGCCGCCGGAGCAGCCTACGACGTGCTCACGAAGCAGGGCCTACCGCTCCCGAACGTCGTCGTCCGGGCGCCGCGGCTGATCACGAAGGCCAACATCGGTTCGGTGTCCTCGTGGTCGAAGGAGCTCGCGCAGATCAAGAGCGGCAAGCTCTCGCGCTGATCCGCCACGCGCCGGCGTAGCCGGTACCGCACCATCCGTCGAGGGCGGGCGCCGAGCGCCCGCCCTCGACATGTGACGGTTGTACCTCCGGCCTTGTCCCGCACCGGCTCGCCCGGCACAGTCGTGAGCGTGAAGGTGGCGATCGTCGGTGGGGGAATCGGTGGGCTGACCGCCGCGGTGGCGCTGATCCGCGCCGGCGCCGACGTCACGGTCCTCGAACAGGCCGAGCAGCTGGCTGCGGTCGGAGCGTCGTTGCAGCTTGGGCCGAATGCGACGCGCCTCCTCGGCCGGCTCGGGCTCCTCGAAGCTCTCCGGCCCGTTGCCGGGCGCCCTGACGCGGTCGACCTGCTGCGGTGGGACGACGGCTCGCTGCTTCTCCACTCGCCGCACGGCGACGGCGCCGAGGAGCACTTCGGCGCGCCGCAGCTCGACTTCTATCGTCCCGACCTGCACGAGGCGCTCGTCGCGGCCCTGCCCGACGGTGTACTGCACCTCGGTGCGCGCGTCACCGGGCTCGACCAGACGCCCGCCGGCATCACCGTCGCGATCGAGAGCGGCGAGCGGGTTACGGCCGACGCCGTCGTCGTCGCCGACGGCATCCGTTCGCTGCTGCGCCAGCAGCTCGTCGGCCCGGAGGATCCGGTCTTCTCAGGCACCGTCGTGTACCGCGGGGTAGTCCCGCGTGCCGAGGCGCTCGACCTGCATCCCGACGCCGTCAACCGCTACTGGCTCGGGCCGTACCGGCACGGCGTCTCGTACTGGATCGCGGCGGGCCGCCTGCTCGCGCTCAACCTCGGCGTCCAGCGTGCGAACCCGAGCACGGAGTCGTGGACGCTGACCGTCGACGCGGACGAGGCGATCGACCAGCTCGGTGGCTGGCACGAGCCGCTCCGCGAGCGGATCCGCCGCTGCCGCACCCTGCTGCGCGGCGCCGTCTACGTGCGCCAGCCGCTCGAGCACTGGTCGTTCGGCCGCGTCACGCTGCTTGGCGACGCAGCCCACGCGATGGAACCGTTCCAGGCCCAGGGCGCCGCCCAGGCTGTCGAGGACGCGTACGTGCTCGGCGAGTGCGTCGCCGCGGCCGGCGGCGATCTGGAGGCGGCGTTCGCCCGCTACGAGCACATCCGCATGTCGCGCGCCGAAGAGCTCCAGGCGACGGCCCGCGGCACGGGCAACGAGCTCTTCCTGCCCGATGGTCCCGAGCAACGGCTTCGCGACGCCGCCTACGCCAGCCTGCCCGAGACGCAGCCGTGGGGCACGCGGCAGCGGATCTGGGAGTACGACGTCGGCGACGCACTCATCCCCGCTTAACCCACCGCGAGTACCGTCTCAGGAGTGACGGCCGGGAAGCGACACGGCGGAGTCGGGGCGAGCAGCATCGAGCGCCGGCCGTTTCCGCTGCCGGCCGCACCGCTCGTCGGCCGCGCAGCCGAGCTGGCGCAGATCCGCGGCCTGCTTTGCGACGACCGGGTACGGCTCGTCACCCTCACGGGCCCCGGCGGTGTGGGGAAGACCTTCCTCGCGCTGCACGCGAGCGCGAGCCTGGCGCCCGAGTTCGACGACGGCGCGGTGCTCGTGTCGCTCGGCAGCATCGTCGACCCCGGTGAGGTCGCACCGACGATCGCGCGCAGCATCGGCCTGCGCGAGGCAGGCGCCCGGGCGCTGCTCGATCAAGTGCAGTCGGCGCTGGCCGAGCGGCGCGTCCTACTGCTGCTGGACAACTTCGAGCACGTCAGCGATGCCGCGCCGGTGGTCTCGGAGCTGCTGGCGGGCTGCCCGAACCTGCAGGTGCTGGCGACGAGCCGGTCGAGCCTGCGGCTTGCCGGGGAACACGAGCTGCCCGTCAGGCCGCTCCAGCTGCCCGACGCGATGGAACTGCTGACGCAGCGCGCGCGGGCGGTCGCGCCCGACTTCAAGCTCACCGACGAGAACATGGATGCCGTCGCCGAGATCTGCCGCCGTCTCGACGGGCTGCCGCTCGCGATCGAGCTCGCCGCCGCGCGCGCCCGGCTGCTCGCGCCGGTGGAGATCCTCGAGCGCACGGCCAGCCCCCTCGCGCTGCTCACCGGCGGCCGCCGCGACGCGCCAGCCCGGCAGCGCACGCTGCGAGCGGCGATCGACTGGAGCTACGCGCTGCTCGACGAAGGCGACCGGCGGGTGTTTCGCGCGCTCGCCGTCTTCGCGCACGGCTGCACGCTCGAGGCGGCGGCCGCCGTTGCCGGAGCCGGGCCCGGCGATCCGGAGCTGCTCGACGCCCTCCACTCGCTCGTCGACAAGAGCCTCGTCCGGCGGGCGGCGGCCGGTGGGGCGACGCGCTTCGAGCTACTCGAGACGATTCGCGAGTTTGCGTCCGAAGAGCTTGCCGCAGCCGGAGAGACGCGGGCCCGAGCCGACGCGCATGCCGCCTTCTTCCTCGGACTGGCCGAGACGCTTGACCCGCAGCTCGCGTCGCCTCAGGCGGTCGAGGCGCTCGAGCGGAGCGACGCCGACTACGACAACTTGCTTGCCGCCCTCGGGCGCCTGGTGGACGCCGGCGATCCACGCGCCGTTGACCTGGCCGCGGCGATCTGGCGGCTCTGGTATCTGCGAGGCCGGCTCAGCGAGGGCCGGCGCTGGCTACGGCGCGTCTTCGACCAGGAACTCGACGCAGACCCGGCGGTTCACTCTCGCGCCCTCACGGGTGCGGCGACGCTCGCGCTGCACCAGGCGGATTACGACTCGACAGCCCGGCTCGCCGGCGAAGCCCTCACACTCGCTCGCGCCGGCGACGACGGTACGGGGATCTCGTCGGCGCTCAGGACGCTCGCGATCGTTGCGCGCGACCAGGGCGAGGACGCAACAGCGCGCTCGCTCGCGAGGGAAGCGCTCGACGTCGCCCGGGCCCGAGGCGACGCCCGGTCCGTCGCCTTCGCACTGTCCTGCCTGGGGCGCGTCGAGTTCTTCGCCGGCGACTACCGTGTCTGCAGCGTCCATCACTCCGATGCGCTCGCGCTGTTCGAGTCGCACGGCAGCCCAGCCGAGATGGCGGGCGAGCGTCTCTTCCTGGCCTGGTGCCGCTTTGTGGTCGCCGACTTCGAACAGGCCGGAGAGCTGTTCCAGGAGGCACTCGCCACTGCGCGGAGCCTCGACGACCGCTGGTCGGTCGGCCTTGCCTACGGCGGTCTGCTGCGCCTGGCGACGCACGACGGCGACCTTGCGCTCAGCCATGCCCGCGGCCTCGAGGCGCTGAAGATCTGCGTTGCGATCGACGACCGGTTTCTCGGCTCGATGACACTGGTCGGCCTGGCCGACTCGCTGCCGGCCGGCCTGCTCAGCGCGCACGTCCTCGGCGCCGCCGACCGGCTGCGCGAGAGTGTTGGTGCACGCTGGCCGGTGTTCCTGGCCAAGGAGTACCGGCGTGCGATCGAAGCGGCGCGGGGGGCGCTGTCGCCCGACGCTCTCGCCGTCGCTCTCGCCGGCGGTCGTGCGCTCTCGCTCGAGGAGATCGGGCGGGAGTTCGAGGCGGCGACCGCCGTTCCAGCCCGCTCGCCCGGAGAGCTGACCACGCGTGAGCTCGATGTGCTGCGGCTCGTGGCGCAGGGACTGTCGAACCAGCGCGTTGCCGCCGAGCTCGTGATCAGCGAGCGAACTGTCCACTCGCATCTTCGCTCCACCTACCGGAAGCTCGGCGTCGGCTCGCGCACGGCGGCCACACGGTACGCCCTGGAGCACGGCATCGCTTAACTGGCAATTCGGCATTTCTGCCGATGCGCAAGGTTCGTCACCCGCATAGGTTCACGCGATGGCGGCGATCGAACGGCGGCCGGAGCGTCCAGGAGCAGTGGCTCGCCCGAGCCGGTTCCTCGGAGAGCTGACCTCCCGTGGGATCGTCGACGAACAGCTACGGCGGTCCTGTACCGCCGTTGTGCTGCCGGCAGGCTCGCGGCGGAGCGGTTCCGAGCTGCCGGCAGCACGGATCTTTGTGGTCGAGGACGGTGTCGTGCTCCTGCGCGCCCGCTCCGGCCCGGGAATGCGCAGCATGATCGTGGCCCGTTGCGCGCACGGTGCGATCGTGCCGCCGCTCGCGCAGGGTGAGGCGCTGCAGTCGCTGACCGACGCGTGGGTGACCGCCGTCCCGTACGACGCGTGGCACCGCCTGGTCGCCATCCCCGACGTCGCCGAGTGGCTGTTCTGCGGGCTCGAGGAAACGCTGTTTCGCCAGAGGGAGTCGTCACGGGCTCTCGCCGGCGTGCGCCACGTCGATCGCGTGCGGGCGCAGCTACTGGAGCTTGCAGGCGAGCACGGCCGGGTCTGCCGGGAGGGAGTCCGCATCGATCTGCCGCTCACCCACGAGCTGATCGCCGACATGGTCGGCTGCGCGCGTGAGACCGTGACCCGCGCGCTTGAAGAGCTCCAGCGCGAAGAGTTCGTGTCGCGGCACGGGCGCTACTACCAGCTGCTGGTCGCGCCCGAGCTTCTGAGCGCGTAACTACTCAGCCCAGGGCGTGGGCAGTTCGGTGCCGTCCGGCTTGAATGTCTTCGTGCCGGTCGGCATGCATGCGATCCACTCGACGGCGACGCCTTCCGCCGCGCGCAGCTCGTGCACCTCTCCGGCCGGCGCAAAGAGCACATCGCCGGGACCGAACGCATGCACGACGCCGTCGGATTCGGCGAATGTTCCAGTGCCGGAGACGATCACGACGACCTCTTCGTGATCGTGCCGGTGCACCGGCGGGCCGGCGCCCGGGGTCACGCGTGTACGCCAGACCATGACTTCGGACGCGCCCCGGCTCGGAGTTGCGAGCCCCTGCATGAAGTTGCCGAAGCGCTCGAAGGCAGGGACGTCTTGATCGTGTGCGAACGGCATTGCAATGGTGACGATAGCGCGGCACTCGCCCGTTGCGATTTCGCTGTGACACCTGCACATCGCGGCGCCTTGAGCCTTTACTGTCTGCGGGGACGTTGCTACAAGGAGTTGACGGTCGACTTTCAGGCCGTGCGCATAAGACGCGACGCCGAAAGGGGCATCACGGATGAGCAAACGACCGTCCCGTTACCTTCTCTCACTACTGGCCACTGTTGCTGTGGCACTGGCCTCGACCGCTGCGCTGCAGGCGCGGCCGAACGCCGACACGATCAAGATCGGATCGATCACGATCCTCACCGGGCCAAGCGCCCAGATCGGCGTCGAAACCGCACGCGGCGCACAGTTCATGATCGACTACACGAACAGCCGGGGCGGTGTCCTCGGCAAGAAGCTCGAGCTCGTCTCGACCGACGACGCCAACAACCCGCAACTCGCGGTGCAGGATGCGGCGCAGTTGATCCAGCGCGATCACGTCGTCGCGATCGCCGGCCCGACCAACTCGGTCGGCGGCATCGCAATCCAGTCGTTGCAGGCGCAGGCGAGCATTCCCGCCGTCGCCTACCAGTCGGGCGCGGAAGCGCTCACCGCAACCGGCAGCCCGTGGGTCTTCCGTTCGAACACGACGCTGAACCACCACTTCGACGCGCTCGTGACGTACTTCGCCAAGATCAAGCACGCCAAGCGGTTCGCGTTCATCGGCTGGAACCTCGCGGCCGGCGCATCGTCGCTGGCGGGCACCCAGTCCGGGGTTGCGCATAACCCGGGCACGAAGATCGTCTACCAGACGGCGCTGCCGCTGACCACGCAGGACTTCTCGGGCGCGATCTCGCAGGCCAAGGCGGCCTCGCCTGATGTCGTCCTGATCGGCGCACCGATGCCGTTCGCAGGCGTGCTCACGAAGCAGATCCGCCAGTCGGGCTGGAACGTCACGATCGGTGCGACGGGCGACTTCGTCACCACCGACTTCGGTGCGTTCCTCGGGGCGACCGCGAACGGGTTGATCATGACCGACACGGGTCATGCGACCTGCGTCGCCAAGCGTAAGGTCGGCAAGCCGTTCGTCGCCGCCTGGAAGGCGAAGTTCGGGAAGCTGCCGATCGCCAACGAGCTGGCCGGCGCCGACGCGATCGGCGTGATCGTGGCCGGCCTGAAGAAGGCAGGCTCGACCGACGGCCAGAAGCTCGCGACCGCGATCCGCGGGATGCAGTACAACGGCCTGCGGTTCGCGGCGCAGTGGGACAGCAAGGGCAACATCAAGCACACGCCCGTCCCGATCGTCGTCTGGGCGAAGAACGGCACGCAGATCAACGACCTGACCTGCGACGCCCTCCCGATCGTCCGCGCCAAGAAGAAGTAGCCACTCGGTGCCCCGCGCGTCGACGCGCGCGGGGCACCGTATCTGCCCATGACGTTCAGCGACCTCCCGCAGCAGATCGTCTTCGGCCTCGGACTGGGCGCGATCTACGGGCTCGTCGCGATCGGCTTCAGCCTCATCTACCGGACGATGGGGCTGCTCAGCTTCGTGCATCCGCAGTTCGTGATGCTCGGCTCCGTGTTCGGCTACACGGCACTGATCTCGTTGCACCTGCCGCTGTGGCAGGCCGCCGTCCCCGTCGGCGTCGCGACCGCCGCCGCCGCGCTGCTCGTCGACCAGATCGGCATCCGGCCGATCAGACGCCGGGGCGGCACCGAGATCGCGATGATCCTCGCGACGGTTGCCTGGGGGATCATCCTCGTCGAGGTCGTCCGCCAGCCGTGGGCGTACGGGCCGAGCGCGCTCAGCCTCCGCTCGAACGCCCGGCCGCCCATCCACCTGCTCGGCATCGAGATCCGCTGGGACACGCTGGGCACGCTGGCCGCCGCGGGCGTGCTGGCGGCGGCGCTCGCGCTCTTCCTGCGGCGCACGGCCTCGGGGCGCGCGCTGCGGGCCGTCGGCGAGGACAGCAAGACGGCCGCGTTGATGGGCATCGACGTCGAGCGGACACTCTCGCTCGCCGCGGCGCTCAGCGGCTTCCTCGGCGGCATCGCCGGCCTGCTTGTCGGCTACCTCTTCTCCGCCGGCATCTCGACCGGGACGATCGGCGTGAAGGCGCTTGCGGCAGCCGTGATCGGCGGCTTCGGAAACGTTCCCGGAGCGGTCGTCGGCGGCCTCGTGCTCGGCGTCTTCGACAACCTCGTCGCGTCCGACGTGTCCGCGACCTGGCGCGACGCGATCGTCTACGGCCTGATCATCGTCGTCCTGCTGCTGCGCAGCGGCGGTCTGCTGAAGAGGCGCAGGGTTGCTCGTTCGTAGCCTCTTCGGCAGCCGCGCCGCCACCCGGTCCCGGCTCGCCACGTGGACGTTCACCGCCGCGCTGATCGCGGTGCTCTACGCGCTCGCCCCGATCTACTCCAACACCTTCTTTCTGGCGTTCCTCGTCGACGTCGTGATTCTCGGGCTCGCGGCGCTCGGGTTGCAGCACACGGTCGGCGACGCAGGCGTCCTCAACCTTGGGCAGGCGGCCTTCTTCGGGCTCGGCGCCTACGGCGGCGTCTGGACGCTGCAGCACTGGCACTGGACGACGCTGCCCGCCTTCGGCGCGGCGATCGTGGTCGCTCTGGGCGGCGCGGTCGTGATGGCGCCGCTGCTGCGGCTGCGCGGCGTCTACTTTGCGATGGCGTCGTTCGCGTTCGGCGCGATGATGTTCGAGGTGTTCGGCCAGGCGGTCTCGCTGACGGGCGGCGAGAACGGGCTCTTCCTGATCCCGCCGCCGCGGATCTTTGGCCACACGTTCATCGGCAACCGCGATTCGTACCTGCTCGTGTTGACCGTGGCGGTCCTCTGTTACGGGCTGTTCGCCGCGCTTGCGCGCAGCGGCTACGGCCTCTCGCTGCACGCGGTGCGGCAGAGCGAGAACGGCGCGCGCAGCGCCGGCGTCAACGTGGCGCGGATGCGCTTCTTCGCGCTGGCGCTCGGCGTGATCCCGACGGCGCTGGCGGGCGTGCTCTACGCCCAGGTGCACGGGATCGTCCAGGCGACGATCTTCGACTACAACCAGTCGGTCTCGCTGATCACGATGGTGATCATCGGCGGGGTCGCGAGCCGCTGGGGCGCATTCGCCGGCGCTCTCGTCGCACAGTACCTCGCGGTGTATCCGCAGCAGATCGCGGAGTACCGGTTCCTGCTCTACGGCGCGCTGATCGCGTTCCTGATGATCGCGCTGCCGGGCGGGATCGCCAGCCTCCGCGGCCCGATCGTCCGCGGCGCGCGCTTCGCGCTGAGGAGCGCTCGTTGACCGCGCTGCTCGAGCTGAAGGACGTGACCCGCTCGTTCGGCAGCGTCCAGGCGGTGCGCGGAGTCACGACGACACTGGCCGACGGCGAGGTCCGGGGGCTGATCGGGCCGAACGGAGCGGGAAAGACGACGCTCGTCAACCTGCTCTCCGGCTTCCTCGCACCGACGGGCGGAAGCATCGTGTTCGGCGAGCGGCGGATCGAGCGAACATCGGCGCACACCCGTGTTCGGCAGGGCATCGGCCGCACATTCCAGACGCCCCAGCTCTGCCGCACGATGTCGGTGCTCGACAACATTGCGGTCGGCGCCCACCAGCGGCTGGCGGTCGCGCGCCTCCGCAACGTGTTCTCGCGCGAGACTCGGACGAGCCTGTCGGCGCTGCGTGGCGAGGCGGCCGCGATCGCGGAGGAGCTCGGGCTGGGCGATCTGCTCGACGCGCGCGCGGGCAGCCTCTCGTACGGTCACATGCGACTGCTCGAGATCGCTCGCGCATTGATCGCCCAGCCGCGGTTACTGCTGCTCGACGAGCCGGTCGCCGGCATGAACGAGAACGAGAGCGCCGAGGTGGCCGAGATCGTCCGCGCGCTTCCGGCCCGGGGTACGGCCGTGCTCGTGATCGAGCACGACATGCCGTTCGTGATGGGGCTGTGCGATCGCATCACGGTGCTCGACCAGGGCGCGGTGATCGCCGAAGGGACACCGGACGAGGTGCAGCGAAACCCGCAGGTCGAAGACGTCTACCTGGGCACGTTCGGGGACTCACGGTGAGCGACCGCCCGCTGCTCGAGGTGGAGGAGCTTGTGACGGGCTACGGCGAGCTGCGGATCGTCCGCGGCGTCTCGTTCGCACTGGCGCACGACGAGATCCTCGCGGTCGTCGGCGCGAACGGTGTCGGCAAGACGACCTTGCTGAACGCGCTCGTCGGCCAGTTGCCGATCGTGTCGGGCCGCGTCCTGCTCGACGGCGTGCCCGTTTCCGGGCAGTCGTCGCACCGGCTCGTCCGCGGCGGCATCGCACTCGTCCCCGAGGGACGGCGGGTGTTCGCGAGCCTGACGGTCGAGGACAATCTCCTCGTCGGCGCACACACGCGCCGCGGTAGGCAGCAGATCGTGGCGGATCTCGCCACCTGGTACGAGACGTTCCCGACCCTCGAGCGGCTCCGGAACCGCCCGGCGGGCGCGCTGTCGGGCGGAGAGCAGCAAATGCTCGCCCTGGCACGGGCGCTGATGAGCCGGCCGCGCGTGCTCCTCTTGGACGAGCCGTCGCTCGGCCTCGCTCCGAAGATCATCGCCGACGTGTTCGAGTTCATCGGACGGGTGCGCGAGCAGGGAACCGCGGTCGTGCTGGTCGAACAGAACGCACGTCTCGCGCTCGAGCGCGCTGACCGCGCGATCGTGATGCAGCGCGGACAGATCGTGATCGAAGGTGTCGCGTCGGAGCTCGCACACGACGAGCGGGTCCGCGACGTGTACCTCGGCCGGGTCGCCGGACGGACGGCGTGACGTGCAGCCGTCACGCTGCGACATCCGTCACATCGGGACCGCGCACGCCCGACCTAGTCTTGAGCACCTCGAGGAGGGACGATGACTGACGACGAGCAAATAGCGGCACCCGTGTCGGAATGCCACCGCGGCATCTTCACGATCGCGGGCCAGATCCCGAGCCAGCTGCAGTGGCGCGACATGACCTACGAGCCGCTCCGTGGCAAGGTGTGGACGGTCAGCGAGGGCATCAACCGCTCGATTTTCATCGAGGGAGACACGGGCGTGATCGCCTTCGACACCTTCGGCTCGCCGATGGGCGCGATTGCCTACGGCGTCGCGTTGCAGCGGGTCTTTCCGGATAAGCCGGTGCACACGATCGTCTATTCGCACGACCATCTCGACCACACCGGCTACGCCGCCGATCTCGCGCCGAACGCGCGGATCATCGCGCACGAGCTGACGCAGAACGTGCTGCTCACCCGCAAGGCGGACGGACAGCTGCCGGCCACCGAGACCTGGAGCGGCGAGACCGCCTGGTACGAGATCGACGGCGTTCGCTTCCAGCTGATCTACCCGGGTCCGACGCACGGTGACGGCAACTCGGCCGCGTGGTTCCCCGACCTGAAGCTGCTCTTTATGGTCGACTCGATCATTCCGGGCGTCGGCTACGCGTACCTGCCCGACTGGCACCTCGCGCCGTACATCCCCACGGTCAGCCGCCTGCTCGAGCTCGACTGGGACCTGTTCGTCCCCGGTCACTTCTGGCTCACCGACCGCGAGGGCTTCGCCGAGAATATTCGCTGGTACGAAGCCGTCGCGGACACGGCGCAGGAGGCGATCGCGGACGGCGTCGACGTCGAGAACCTCCGCGAGATCACGGCCTACGCGCACGAGCGGCTCGGACGCGACTACGGCACGCTCTTCCGCTTCAACGAGTACGCAGGCATGAACATGCTCCGCTACGTCTTCGAGTACATCCAGGGCGGCTGGGGGATCGAAGGAAACACAAAGGCGCACTGCCACCCGATCGAGGTGCACCATGCCCACTGAGCGGCTGCGCGGCAACTACACGCTCCCGGCCGAGCGGCTCGCCTTCCTCGACGTCGAGCCCGAGCTGGACGTGCGCGAGCTCGGCTCGGGCCTGTGGACGGTCAGCGACGGTCTCTATCGCACCGTGTTCGCCGACGGCGACGACGGCGTGATCGCCTGGGACACGCTCTCGACGCCGGGGCGCGCGCGTGCGTACAAGCGGGCGATCGGCCGCGAGATCTCGACCGTCGTCTACTCGAACGACCATCTCGACCGGAGTGGCTGGTGCAGCGAGCTCGCGCCGGACGCCGAACGTGTCGCGCACGAGTGGTGCGCGAACATCGTCGGGCTGCGCGGCTCCGACGGCCAGCTGCCCGTGACGCGCACGTTTCCCCACGACACGGTGGTCGGCCCCGCGGAGCTCGTCTTTCCGGGCCCGATCTCCGGTGCCGGGAACGTCGCAACGTTCTTCCCCGAGCACCGGGTGCTCTACGCGCCCGACACGGTGCTCCCGGACGCGCGCTATTCGATGCTGCCCGATTGGCACATCGCCAACTTCTCGACCTCTCTGCACTCGCTGCTCGCGCTCGACTTCGAGACGTTCGTGCCCGGGCGCGGCGAGGTGATGACGCGGCAGGAGTTTGCACGCGGGCTCGAGTTCCTCGATGCAGTGCACGACGAGTCGCAACATGCCTTCGCCGAGAGTGTGGCGGTGTGGCTCTTCGACGCGATCGAGGGCTTCGTGAAGGAGCGGCTGGCGCCCGAATGGTCTGACCTCGAGGGGTTCGACGACCACGTCGGGATCATGGCGTTCCGCGTCGCGCATCACTACCTCACCGGTGGTTGGAGCGTCGAGGACACCGCGGCCGGGCGTCCGCAGGGCCTGTGAGAGAGTTCGACGTCATCGTCCTCGGCGCGGGGCTGGCGGGAGGGCTTCCGGCGGCGACATACCTGCAGAAGGCGGGCGCGCGCGTCGCGCTCGTCGAGCAGGGGATCGACGCGGGCCGCTTCTACCTCTCGTACGACCTGCTTCCGGGAGCACGCTTCGACCACTCGCCGGTGAACTTCTCGGGCCTGTCGCCGTCGATTGCCGACCTCGACCTCGAATCGTTCGGCTACGAGCTGCGCATTCCGAAGGTTGCATTCGCGACGCTCGACGGCGCGGGGGAGAGCGCGGTCTTCTACGCGGACGCCGCGCGAACGCACGCCGAGATTGCGAAGTACTCGACCCGGGACGCAGACACCTTCGCGGGCGTGATGGGCCGGCTCGGCCCGCAGGTGCCACGGCTCCTGAAATGCGCGTTTTACACCCCGCATCCCGACGAGGCGGCCTTCGCGGAAGCGCTCGAGATCAGCGCGTCGATTCTCGAGACAACGAGCGCCGAACTGTTGCAGACCACAGGGATCGAGCTGCTCGAAGGCATGTTCGAATCCGACTCGGTGCGGCGTTTCCTGACCGCGCTGCCTGCGCTCAATCTCTTCGGCGACCTGCTCGAGCCGGGGCAGGGTGCACTGGCCTGGCTCTGGAGCCTCGCGCTGCGCGCGGCGATCGCACCGGCGAGCAACCAGTCGCTCGTGAAGGCGATGGAGCGGGCGTTCGTCTCTGCAGGCGGCACCTTGCTGCGCAACACGGTCGCGCACGAGATCGTCGTCGAAGGCGGCCGGTGCGTCGGCGCCGTCGTCTCTCCCTTTGGTTCCGACCGCAGCGAGACGCTCTGGGCGAACGGCGCCGTGATCTCCAACCTCGGAGCCGGGTTGACGAGCCGGCTGCTCGGCGAGCATGCCTGGGCGCAGCTCGACGACTGGAAGTCCTCGAACCGTGTCCTCACCGTGCAGGATTTCGTCTTACGCCGCCCGCTGCAGCTTCCGGACGATGTCGCGGCCGCGCCGCGTGTCTACCTGGTCTGGGACAGCTGGTCGGAGTGCGTGGAGTGGCTCGAGCGGAGCCGCGGCGACGATGCCGAGACCTACTACGGCGACGTCGAGCTGACGCAGTTCCATCACCTCTACCCCGGACGTGACGACCGCGTCGCGCTGCGCGCGCGCTTCGGCACAGGCCCCTATCTCGACGGCGACTGGGACGCGCGCCGCGCCGAGTTCGGAGCGCGGATGCGCGACCGGCTCGAGACGCTCGATCCTGAGTTCACGCAGATCATCGAGTACACGAACGTCACGACCCCGCTCGACTTCTGGCGTGGTAACCCGGCAGCCACCCACGGCAACCCGATCGGTGGCGACTTCGTGCGCGGGCAGTGGATCGACGGACGCCTGCCGTACCGCTCGCCGGTTCGCGGCCTCTTTCTCTCCAACGGCGTCTGGCCGCCCGCAATGTCGTGGCTTGCGTCCGGGTACAACGCCGCTTGCGTCGTCGCCGAGGAGCTCGGGATCCGCGACCAGCCGTGGTGGACGAACGAGCCCGGCACGTGGCTGGCGGCCCGAACGGGCGCTGGATCTGCCGCATGACAGCGGGGCCGGTGGAGGTCGCCGCCAACGGCTTCGCAAGCCTCCTCTATGCAATCGAGCTCTCGCGCGACGGCGCCGACGTCACGTTCACCGAGCCGAACCTGCGCGCCGGCGGGACGTTCGTCACCGAGTCGTTCCTGACGCCGTTTCGGTTCAACCTCGGCCCGGGGCTCGTTCGCCGGCCGCCCGTTCCCGCGTTGCGCGTGCTGGCGCCCGACCCCCTGATCGCCGTTGGCGGGGCTACACACGGCCGGCTGCCGATCGAGCTTCGTGCCGGGCCGACCGTTCTCGACACGCTCGCGGCGAGCGGCGTTGACGACCCTGCGCGCCGTAGCCTGCTGGTGGCGCTCGCCGTGCTGCTCGGCATCGACCCCGAAGCGTCGGGATCGGGATCGAGATTGGCGGCCGCGTGCCAGGCCCTCGACGAGTTGATCGTGATCGAGGGTGGAAACGGCGTGGCGGTCGCCGCCTTGCTGGACGAATTGCTCTCCTGCGGCGGACGGGTAACCGAAGGGCTCGGCGCGCCGCCCGAGCAGCTTCAGCCGCAGATGGGCCGCCTCGGGATCTGCCGCCTCTTCGTCGGCCTCCGCCGCACCGCGCCCGCGCGAACGGCCTTCGCAACCGCCGCCGGCTTCGACGACGAGCACTCGCTGCTCGCGCGTCTCGGCGCTCTTCGCGAGGGGCGGCTCGGGAATCCGGTCGGCTTCGTGCTCGACAACAGTCATCTCGACCCGCAGCGCGCGGGCGACGCGCTCGGCTCGTTCGTCTGGCAGGGCGTGCTACCGGTGGGCGCCGGGGTCGTGCGTGAGCTCTACGCCGAGGCGGTGCTCGCGCTGCTCGGCATCGCGGCGTCGGACGTGCTCTTCCGGCTGCTCTGGCTGCCGGAAGAGACCGGCGAGCTGCTCGCGTCTTAAGAACTCATTTCACAATGAAGGCTGTGTCGCTGGGCCGCGCTCAGCGGCACGATGCTGCGTCCTCGGAAAGGCCAAGAGTCACCGCTCTTGACCCTTCCTGCGTCCTTGCCTCGCACTCGCCGATCGCACCCCATCGACGAGCGTCATTATGAAATGAGTTCTAAGAAAACCGTTCGCCCTCGTCGCGCCGGTAGGCCCGGACGGCGACGCCGCCGATGACGACGGTCCAGACCGCCAGGAGCGCCGGTGCGGCTGGGTCGAAGGAGGTCGCGCCGACCGCCGACCAGAGGGACGACGCCCAGGCATGGGTCGGAACGAGGTCGAGCCAGGCGTCGTGACGGCCGAGTCTCGCCGTGGGGCCCGCCCACAGCCCGCCGACGTAGGACAGCGGGAGGTAGAGCAGGTTCGCGATCGGCAGGGCCGCTCGAGGCCGCACGAGGTAGCCGATCGCGATCCCCAGCAGCCCGAAGGGAACCGCCCCCAGTGTCAGCGCGACGATCAGCGCGAGCCAGCGCGTTACGGGCATGCCGACGGGCGTGGTTGCAGCGGCGACCACGGCCACGACCGTGGCGGCGGTGCCGGCGAAGACAAGCGCCGCGCAGATCCGTGCGGCGAAGCGGAGGCGCGGCCCGGCCGGCAGCGTCCGCAGGTACGCCTCCCACGAGGAAACCCGGTCTGCGGCGATGCCGACCCCGAACTGGAAGAAGAGCACGCCGAGGACCGCGATCGCGGCGAATCCCGCCATCCGGGTGTTCGCCGGCTGCGGGTAGGCGCGGACGAAGATCAGGAACAAGACGGACGGAAAGAGCAGCGCGGAGAGGCTGAACGAGGGGTAGCGAAGGAGCTCGAGCACACTCGCCCTGACCTGGGCTGTCGCGAGGTTCATATCTCCCGCTCCGGCCCCGGCGAAGCCGGAGCCTGCGCTTCTTGATCGCCTCCGTCGAGCCTACGGCTCGATACCCGCTCCGGCCCCGGCGAAGCCGGGGCCTGCGCTTCTTGATCGCCTCCGTCAAGCCTACGGCTCAATACCCGCTCCGGCCCCGGCGAAGCCGAGGCCTGCGCTCCTTGATCGCCTCCGTCAAGCCTACGGCTCAATACCCGCTCCGGCCCCGGCGAAGCCGGGGCCTGCGCTCGTTGATCGCCTCCGTCAAGCCTACGGCTCATGTCCGCGCACCCTCGCCGGTGAGGTGCAGGAACGCCTCCTCGAGGCTGGGCTCTGCTCCCGCGAGCCCCAGCGTCTGCGCGGCTTGCCGGCGGATCTCGTCGACGGTTCCTTCCGCGGCGATCTGTCCCTTGCGGATTACCGCGACGCGGCTTGCGAGCGCCTCTGCCTCGTCGAGGTGGTGGGTCGTCAAGAGCACCGACCCGCCGCCGCGGGCGAAGTCTCTGATCGCGTCCCACAGTGTTCGGCGCGACTCGAGGTCGAGCCCGGCGCTGGGCTCGTCGAGGAAGACCGTGCGTGGCCGTCCGGCGAATGCCAGCGCCACGGCGAGCCGGCGCCGCTGCCCGCCGGAGAGCCCTCCGGCCTGACGGCGAGCGACAGAGGTCAGCCCGAATCGATCGAGCAGCTCGTCCCGGCCCGCCGGATCGGGATAGTGCGCGGCGACGAGGTCGACGATCTCGGAGGGTCGGAGCGTGCCCGGAAACGAGACGTCCTGCAGCACCGCGCCGATACCGGCGCGGGACGACGGTTCGCGGGGATCCCGGCCGAAGAGTCGTGCCAGGCCGGCGTCTGCCCGTCGCAGGCCGAGCATGATGCCGATGAGCGTGGTCTTGCCGGCCCCGTTCGGCCCGAGCAGCGCGAGGATCTCACCGCGCTCGAGGCGCAGGTCGACACCCGCGAGCGCGAGCTCGGTGCCGAACCGCTTCTCGAGGCCGGCGACCTGAGCCGGCGGATCGGTGCTCAAGCGCACGATCACTGCGCGACGCCGCGCCCGCCCGGCGGAGCCGCGGCCGCCAGGGCGATCGCGATCAGCCCGTTGTAGACGACGTGTGCGGAGATGGCTGCTGCCAGCCGGCCCGTCAGCAGATAGAGGCCACCGAACGCGATCCCGGTGCCGACGTGCACCAGTCGCTCGCGGCCCGCGACGTTCGTATGCGCGAGCGCAAAGAGCGCACTGGTCGCGGCCAGCGCCGGTACCACCGTGATCGCTCCGGCAAGCGCCGGCAGGGCGAACCCGCGCCAGGCAACCTCCTCGACCGCGGCACGCCCGACGAGCGTCGCGGCCGAGCCGCAGAGGGCGACGTGCCGGAGCGCCGGCGCCCGACACCAGACCCCAGAGAGCGCACGGAAGAGCGCCGCACCCGCCGCGGCTCCGGCGGCGACCGCACCGAGTAGCGGGAGTCTCACCGTGGTCGGGGCCGGCAGACCCAATGTGGCGACTCCGGTGATGAGTAGGCCGGCGAAGAGCAGCTCGCCCCAGCCGATCGCCCGGCCGGTCATGGCTCGACTCCGGCGGCCCGCCCGACCGCAAAGGCGTAGACGAGCGACTCGTTGACCCCGTCGACGCCGAGGACGTCCTCGACCCGGCGGTCGTACACCCCGCCCACCGCAACGGAGGCGAGGTGGAGGGCGGCCGTCGCGAGCTGGAGGTTCTGCCCGACGTGCCCGGCTTCGAGCAGCGCGAACCGGTAGCCCCGAAGCGCGTATTTGAAGCGCGTCCGCCAGAAGACCGCTGTGATCAGCACCAGCGCGCCCGCCGGCTCGAGCAGCTCCGGATAGGCGGTCAGGTCGGCGGGGCGGTGGGCCGCGCGGCGCGGCAGGCACTCGAGGACGTGCCGCCACGGGTCGTAGTGGTAGAGACCGGCATCGACGTCTTGCACGTCCTGGGCGAGCACGTACAGCTCGAGGGGATAGAGGGCGCCTCCGCTCGGAACGGCGCGAAGCGGCTGGCCGCGGCGTCCGTCGGGCAGCCGGGAGGAATGGGTGACGCCGTAGGCCGTGTGCAGCACCGTCGCGAGGTCGCCCAGCGGAAGCGCCTCTGCTGCGAACTCCCGGCCCGATTCGCGCCGCGCCGCAACCTCGGCAAGCCGGACGTCGGGCAGCCGGGGCGCGGGCAGCGGGATCGCCCGGTACTGCCGGTGGCGCTTCAGCCCGCGCGAGGCGCTGAACTGGAGCTGCGTGCTCGACTCGAGCCGACGGACACCCATCGTGTCGCGCCCCGCGAAGCTCGGGTAGATCTTCGACGCCTCGTGATAGAGCTCGGCCGGATCGTCGAGCGGCGGGCCGCCCTGGGAGCCGAAGATCCACCCCGTCAGCGTCGCCGTCTGCAGGCGCTCACCGGGGTCGCGCGTCGCGGCCAACGCAGCCTCCGATCACGGGAAAGGGTGGGGGTCGGGGTTGAGCTCCTCGAAGCGCAGCGGCCGGTTGACGAGCCCGGCTGCGCAGGCGGCGTCGTACAGGCGCGTCCCGCCCAGGAACCGGGCCTTGTCGACGACGTCGAGCGCGCAGAGCTGAGGACAGACGACCCGCATCACCGACAGGCCGGCGTCCCGAATGTCCGGTGAGGTGATGTCGGCGGCGTATGTCGAGACCCCCTGTTCGGCGAGGCGTCCGACGAGAAACTCGATCTGGTCGCGCACGTTGCCACCTGGAACCGAAGCGACATCCTCCGTCGCACGCGTCTCCTGGGACGAGTCGAGGAACGAGGCGGCGAGCGCCCGCTTCTCACTGCCGTAGTAGAAGATGTGATCCGCGAACGTCCCGATGTCGCCGGCCTCGCCGTCGAGCAGCGCCGGGTTCTCGTAGAGCGCGTCGCGGACGTGCGAGCGGACGGCGAACGCCTCGGCGAGCGCCTTGCGCCAGGCAACCTCGATCGTCGTGCCACAGCCTGCTCCGACGCCGAGCGCGCCGTACTCGCCCGCCGTTCCGTGGACGACGCCGAGCGCGACGGGTACGCCGAAGAAGACGCTCAGGTCGACGACGGAGTAGCGGAGGCCGGTGATGGCGAAGTACCGCTCGTCGAGTGTCCGCAAGCGTTCGTCGGCGCTCCAGTCGAGCCGGGGCAGGACGAGCCGGTTGCACCAGGTGAGCATGAACGCGTCGCGTTCGATCAACTCGCAGAGGCTCGAGAGGATCGCCTCTTCCGGTGTTGGCGCGCAGGCAACCCCACTGCTCGTGGCGTAGCCGATCAGCTCCTCATCCCCGTCGACCGGAGCGACCGGGAGGTAGACGAGCTGTGCCGGGAGCCAGACCGGTACGCATTCGGGGAGCGAGCAGCCTCGCACCCAACGCACGCGCGTCTCGCGGCGGAAGGGGCGGAACGGAAAGCCCGCGGCGGCGTACTGACGCGGATGGAACAGCGCGAACGACTCCGGCGGCACGGCGCCGTCTGCGAGCTCGGCGGCCGTTGTCAGCACCATGCCTTCCGCCGGCGTGCTCGACGCCGAATAGCGTTCGAGCGATTCGCCGAGCGCCGCGGCGCGCGCGGCCTCCGGCAGCCAGTGACTACCGCCGCTGTTCCCCGTCGGGCCTCCTGCGAGCTCGGGCATGTCGGCGACGAGCGTTCCGAAGCTGACGAGCCGCGCCTCATCCGGTGCGTGGGCGAGCTCGAACAGCGACCGGACGACGCCCGTGTACGGCGAGACGAACGAGTCGAGCCGCGGCAGCGACTGCTCGAGTGGGGTCGGGGCGATCGATCGGAGCAAGCTCATCCGGCGACGCTCATCTGTTCGCGGCCCAG
>Ga0157369_10001117_pt1 | contig 33543 bp, 34 predicted proteins | sample C25metaG_FD_113461 | JGI IMG/M metagenome (GOLD analysis project Ga0157369, IMG submission 113461) | Corn rhizosphere microbial communities from Kellogg Biological Station, Michigan, USA - C2-5 metaG | ecosystem: Host-associated > Plants > Roots > Rhizosphere > Soil | place: USA: Michigan... | reverse complement strand
GTCATCGTCTTCCCAATACGCGATTAAAAGCTGGATCACCGTGATGACGACCGCTACCTCCCATCCAGATAAGAAGAGAATAGTGCGACCTAGCAGTAGCAATGCCGCGCGGTCTGCAATCACACCGGGCCAATTGTCGCCGTGCTGCAAGCCGAAGAGCGGGTAAAGCCGAACGCTGTAGCTTGGGCAAAACACACGCGGCGGTATGTAGCGGATGTCGGCGCCAGTCCCGGCCCAAACGAGTTCGTCGTGGCCGTAAAACGGGCGCTCCACGGATTCCAAGAGCGACCGTTTGATCCATGTGGTTGTGCTGTGCCGCATCTCGTCGAATTTCGAAAAGGCGATGGAAAACGCAGGACTCAAGACAAGCGCGACCAGAAAAAGTCCTGCGCAAACGAGCCACTTCTTCATCCACGAAAGCCTCGGTCGGCCTTGCATCAAGCGATCAGTGTCGAAGTACCAAACCGGAAAAGTCGCAAAAGCCAAGCTACCGAAGAGACAAGCGGCGGCCCGCGTGTCCATTTCGACCGAGCCGAATTCGAGTTCGTGGTTACCACGAAGCGCAAGGTTGAGCACCATGACGACCGTTCCTGCAACGCCGATCAATGCCGGCCAACGCGGCGAGGTTCGCTTCGATGCGGCGCGCCAGGTCAAAAGATCGGCGATCACGGGTTGTTCTGATGACATTGAGGCCCTCTCTTATTTTTCGAGCGTTATGACATGGTTCTGCAGCAAACAAGGACGTGAAATGCGTTCAAGACGATATGACGCCCCTGGCGTTGCACACAGATGTATTCGAAAACCGGCTCGCTCACGCCACAGAACTGCGATGGAGCGGCCAAACCAAGCATTGGCTCATCGTTCTCGTGCGTTCAATACCGGAAAAACAGGATGCCAAGCCCCCCTGGATCTCCCGGCTTCTTGTCCTTTTTGGTTAGCGCAGGGAGATCGATATTTTTGACGTCGGGCCAACCGAAGACCTGGAAGATTCCTTCGGCAAGGCGCACGAAACCGAGAAATCTCTTCGAGATTCGATACGCGATGACACCGAATATGGAGGCAAGCCCTATACCACCCAACGCAGCAGCTTGCGCGAGCCCCGTCCAATTATTCATTGACTGGAGCCAGGCCAAAAATGCTATCAATGCGTATAAAAAGAGGAGAAGTGCCGCTGTCAGCTTGAACCACCAGCGCGCGGCAGCCCGGTAGTGTGCCAATCGACCGCGGCTGCAATGTGGATGCAATGCGACGATCCGATCATGCGTACGGCGGATACCATATCCTACCCAACTTCCGCCAGTACGTTCAGCAACAACTTCCACTTCATCACCCTCGTCAAACACCGATATCCAAACCCACGCTTTGACCGGTACGCCGTCGATTTCAAACTCGAGCAAATCCGCTTCTTCATTCGTGTCCATCGCCATCGCACCCAGCCCGGCCGCCACGCCACCTAGTCCGGTCAAACCTGCCGCTATAGCCGTCGCTCCCATTTTTGTCCGGTCCGACGATGTAAAAACAAAATCGCGGCGGCAGCGTGTCTTGCGCAAATTGACGATGCGACCGCGCAACAACGTCGCACCACCGACTAAATCTTCCGTCGTCATTCCGCTGGCTCCTCTGCATGAAGACCAACCGCCTTCAATGCTATGCGATAGGAATATCTTGGCATCGGCTACTGCAATTCAAAGCGGGATGCATCGCCCGTAGCCTGATGTTGCGCATCGAATACATCACAAAGAATTTGCTCGCCTGTCGTCTCCAGCCAGTCGCGTTGGTCGCGACGCAAACGAAGGAAATAAAGCCAGGACGCAAACCTGAACTGGTAAAAAACGCACGATCCATCGGTTCCAAGCTCGGCGAAGTCGTGTACGCAACCGTGAATCGGCAGATAGGTGCCATCAGTCTGTCGGATGCGCAGCGTAATTCCGCTGCCCAGCAACGTGGGCGCATCAATGGGCTTATCCTCACGCGATGCGGCGGCTTCGACGATGAACTCATAGTCGCGGCCCAGTCGCGCAGAGCCCTTCACCCACAACGGTACGAGCCGATCGTCGCCGGCCGGCGTGTCGAGCGTAACTAGCCGCTGATATTGCGCATAGCCGCTCTCGAAAATTCGACCCATGTTTTGTGACATCGCACGACTCTTTTTGGGTTCGTTCTTAATGAGGTATTTGCCGTGCACCGAAGGCTGAGCAGCGGCGCAAGAGCAGTGACAGCCACGAGCGCCGCTCGGCTCGAAGTCAGGCAGCGAATCGCGCGCCGCTGACGCCTTCGACGCGGTCGGGAAGCGCGCCCCTCGAGTAACGCACATTGAATAAAGACTACGAGGACCGTCCTAACAACGCGGCAAATTTGGGCGAAATCGGATGCCGAACTTATCAGTCGGATTTATTGATGTCAAATCGACAGGTTGGCAATTATTGCCGAGGTCGATTTGAAAGATAGAAATTAATTCCGATTCTTGTGCCTCTGTGAATTGCTTATTGAATGTATGGCCGCCGGCACTTGCCCCATTTCAGTGCCGGCTTAACCAGAGATGAAATCGATAGATGGCGGACTATCCGTCCGCCCTGCCTCAAATCTTCCCCTGCGCCATCTCTTCCGGCTTGAGCTCGATGATCGCATCGAGCGCGGTTTTCACATCCAATGCGTACTTGGCCACGCGTTTTTGCTCGTCGGTTTGCGGCACGAACGCCGGCACGGGGATCGGCGTATTGTTCTCATCGACGGCGACGAACACGACAAGGCAGTCCGTCGTCAAGCGAAGCTGCCCGCTTTTGGGGTCGCCCGCATGGACGGTCACGTGAATATGCATGCTTGTGCGGCCCGTTGCGACGACGCGCGCCCGCAATTCGACGAGATTGCCCACCTGAATCGGCCGGCGAAAGCGGATATTGCCGACGCTCACCGTGACGCAGTAGCGCCCCGACCAGACCGCTGCGCAGGCGTAGGCGGTCTCGTCGATCCACTTCATCAGCGCGCCGCCATGCACCTTGCCGCCGAAGTTGACGGAAGTAGGCTCCGCGAGAAAGCGAAAGGTCGTTTCCGAACGATCCAAGGGGGTCGAGGGCGTACTCATCGTGGCTCCGGTGGCGCGTTCGCGCGGCAAGAAAAGGAAAGAAAACGAACGAAGGGAGCCGATTATACGGGCGCAATATTCGCCGCGCGCGAGATGGGCGAGATGGATCACCCGCCGCTCAGCGACGCGAAGCGCTCTCGATAGCTGAACGGCGGAACCCCGAACCGTCTAAGGAATGCTCGCCGTAGGTTCTGTTCGGTGCCGAAGCCGCAATCGAGCGCGATCCGTTTCATCGGCCGCCGCGATTGCGCAAGCGAACGTGCGGCGGCCTCGAGCCGCAACGCTTCGACGGTTTTCGCAGGCGTGCGGCCGACGGCTCCCACATAGCGCCGCGCGAACGTGCGCGGCGACATGCGCGCACGCTCCGCGAGCCGCTCCACCGACAAGTCCGCATGCAGGTTCGCCGCCATCCACGCATGCAGCGCGTCGAATTCACCGCCTGCACTGTGTTGCGCATCGAGCGCAGCGCTGAACTGCGACTGCCCGCCCGGACGCTTCATGAACACCACGAGACGGCGCGCGGCTTGCATCGCGACCGCGTGGCCCAAGTCCTCTTCGATCAGCGCAAGGGCCAAGTCGATGCCGGCCGTCACGCCTGCCGACGTCCATACGGCACGGCCGCCGCGCTCATCGCGCACGAAGATTGGATCGGCATCGACTTGGACCGACGGAAAGCAACGGGCAAACTCGTCGACGCTGCTCCAATGCGTCGTTGCGCGCCGGCCTTCGAGCAAACCGGCCGCGCCCAGATAGAACGCGCCGACGCAGACGGAACACACGCGGCGGATGCGCGGCGCCGAACGCTCGAGCCACGCCACGAGCTTCTCGTCGAGCACCATTTGATCGGCCACGAACGTACCGGCGACGATGACCGTATCGATCGTCTCGTCGTCCAACGCATCGAGCCGCTCGACGACGACCGGCAGACCAACGTGCGTGGCGAGCGTGCCGCCTTCGACCGAGGCGACTCGCGTTCGATAGGCGACGGGCGCGTCGCTCGTGCTGCCGCGGGCGCTGCGCATTTCGAGTTCCGCGCGCCAGAACGCCTCGAGCGGGCCGCAGGCGTCGAGCAGCACGAGGTGCGGCGCCACGGCGAACACGATTTGACGCACGCGCGGCGTGGCGAGCGAGGGGGCAATCAACGAAGACGAATGCGCCATGGTCAATCTCTCGAGTCGAATTACAGCGCCCCGGCCGCAGCGGGAGCGGGCGGGCGCGCACGCGTCCACGCATAACCGAGCGTCGCGCACGCGGCGAGCGCGAGCGCGGGGAAAATCGAAGCGTTGACGACCTGCCAACCGAAACGCGCGAGCAACTGCCCTGCGCTGAGCGATGCGAGCGCGGTGCAGGCAAAGGTCGTGAACTCGCTCGTCGCCTGCGTTTTTGCGCGCTCGTTCGAACGATACGACTGCGCGAGCAGCGTCGTGCCGCCCACGAACATGAAGTTCCAGCCGATGCCAAGGCAGGCGAGCGCCGCATAGAAGTGCGGCAGATCGGTCGCGGCTAGCGCAATGACCCCGCAGGCCGCGGACAATACGATGCCCGCGCCGATGACGCGCAGTACACCGAAGCGCGCGATCAAGCGAGCCGCAACGAACGACGGCGCATACATGCCGACGAGATGCCATTGGATGATGCGCGCCCCATCGCCGATCGTATGGCCGCATGCGACTGCCGCGATCGGCGTGGCCGTCATCACGAACATCATGACCATGTAGCCGATCGCGTTGTTGGCGAGCGCGGCAAGAAAGATCGGTTGCATGACGATTCGAGCGAGCGGGCGCGCTTGTGCATCGTCGGCGTGCGCCTGTGCGGCGCTCGCGCACGGCGGCGCGACATTGCGGTAGGCGAGCAGCACCAGCGCGAGCGAACCGATTCCGAGCAACGTCACGAGCGCGTAAGAACCCGCAAACGTGACCGGCGCGAGCCAGTCTCGGCTCCACGCCGCGAGTGCCGGCCCGAGCACCGCGGCGATCACGCCCCCTGTCAGCACGGTGGAGATGGCGCGCCCCTTCGACGCCGCATCGACCGCGTCGGCGGCAGCGAGTCGATAGTACTGGGCGAACGCTTGAAACACCCCGACCGTGGCCGTGCCGCAGCAAAACAGCCAAAAGCTGTGGGTGAAGATCGCATGGACCGAGATGGCGCCGCCTGCCGCCCCCACGGCCGCGCCCAGCGCAAAACCCACCCGGCGGCCGATGCGCGCCATGAGAAAGGACGCGAAGATCGTCGTGAGCGCTGCCGCCACGGTGATCAGCGAGAACGGCAACGTGGCAAGCGCCTTGTCGTCGGCGAGCGTGTACCCGACGAGGCCGGTCAGCGTGAGGTCGATGGAGACCGAAGACGTATAAAGCGCTTGGCAGAGCGCGAGGACGCGCGCATTGCGGCGGCCGGCGCGATCGATACCCGGTTCGGCGGATGGCGTGGCATGCATCGATGACCTTGATGAGATGAGGAATGGATACCGCTATCCTCACTCGAGCGGAAATGGCAGAAAGGACAATGATGCATCAAATTCTGCCATCGACGGTATCATCCCGCCGCCGCCCTTACGTGACCGGCCTCGCCGGTCACTTGCGGAACGTGATGCCCTGATCGATCGTGCCGTACATCGTGATGCTGCCGCCCTCGGTGTGCGGCGTCGGCGTCCCATGCTGGGCGCAGCCGACCGCCAACCACGCGGCCAGAACGGCCGCCATCCACGCTTTCATCGAAGCCTCTCCACCAAACCGCGTATCAGTTCATTTTAGCGCGCGGCGACGACGCGGCCGTGGAGGGGGAAATTCGACGTTTTACCCAAAGCTGAAACATCGAATGCAACGAACGATTAAAGTACGACCATACGCAGTTCGACGTTATGAGGACATGTGATGGCTACCTCCCTTTCCGCCGCCGAGCGCGACGTCGCCCATTTCCCTGGCCTATCGCGCATCGGCGCCCTATTGGCCGACCCCGGGCGCGCGGCCATGCTTTGGTCTTTGATGGACGGCAGCGCCCGGCCCGCGGGCGAGTTGACGATGATTGCCGGCCTCTCTCCCTCGGCCGCGAGCGGGCACCTCGCCAAACTGACGGAGGGCGGCCTTTTGACGCTCGAAGTGCGCGGGCGCCATCGCTACTATCGGATCGCGACCGCCGAGATCGCCGTCGCGATCGAAGGGCTCGCGCATTTGGCCCAAGCCAGTGCGTCCGCGCGGCCCAAGCCTGTGGCTGCGCGCACGGTGCCGCTCGAAATACGTTACGCGCGCACTTGCTACGACCATATGGCCGGCGAACTCGCTGTCCGCGTGTTCGACCATCTTCTGGAAAGAGGCTGGCTCGTGGAAGAAGGCGGCGACGTCTCGGCCACCGAATCCGGCACAGCCATGCTGGCCCAGTGGGGCATCGACGTCGGCGCGCAGCGCGCGCGCAAACGCCGCTTCGCCTGCACCTGCCTCGATTGGAGCGAGCGGCGCTCGCACCTTGCCGGGGCGCTCGGCGCGGCACTGCTCGATCACTGGCGCACCCAGCGGTGGGTGGAGAAAACCGAGCGGCCGCGCGCGCTGCGCATCACGCCCGCCGGCCGCGAGCAGTTCGAGGCGTTGCTCGCAGCGTAGCCGCAGGCGATCGTCATTTTTCGTTACAGGGCGGAACGCAACGCTACAAAACAGAGCGCATTGATACACGCCATCGGGCTACAGTGCTGTCACGTACCGTACGATCCGGCACCAAAACGAGACGCTCTATGACCACCGCAACTTCTTCCCCGCTCGTGACCTTCCGGCGCGCGGCCGCCTATGCCTTGATCTCCCTCGCACCGCTGGCGTTCGCCGCGCGGGCCGCATTCGCACAGTCCGCCCCCTACCCCGGCGCCGCACCCGCCGCGCAGTCGGCCGATCCGCCCGGCCGCGTGGCTCGTCTGAACTACGCGGCCGGCACGGTGACGACCGAGCCGGCGGGTGCCAGCGACTGGTCTTATGCATCGATCAACCGCCCGCTGACCACCGGCGATCAATTGTGGAACGACGCCAACGCGCGCTCCGAACTGCACATCGGCTCGACGGCCCTGCGGCTCGGCCCGTCGACGAACCTGGATGTGATGAACCTCGACGACACGAACGCGCAGTTGAAGGTCGCACAAGGCTCGCTCTCGACCCGCGTGCGGTCGATGCCGAGCGGCTCGTCGTACGAAATCGACACGCCCAATGTCGCGCTGGGCGTGACGCGCCCCGGCGATTACCGAGTCGACGTGGCGCCCGACGGCAGCACGACGACCGTGACGGTGCGCAGCGGCGCGTTGACCGCCTATGGCGACAACGGGCAGGTGCCGGTCGAAGCGGGGCAGCAGATCACGTTTGCGGGGACGAACCTGCAAGAGGCATCGGCTGCACAAGCGCCGGCGCCCGACCTCTTAGACGAGTGGGCGGCCAGTCGCGACGCCGCCGAAGACCGCTCGGTTTCGGCCCGCTATGTCTCGCGCGATATCCCCGGTTATCAAGACCTCGATGCGAACGGAACGTGGAGCGACGATCCGCAGTACGGGGCCGTGTGGGTTCCGCACGAGGAACCTGCCGGGTGGGCACCCTACCACGATGGCCACTGGGCATGGATCGCCCCGTGGGGATGGACCTGGGTCGACGATGCACCTTGGGGCTTCGCGCCCTACCACTACGGACGATGGGCGTATCTGCATTCGTCGTGGTGCTGGGTGCCGGGGCCGCTCGTCGTCAGCGCGCCGCCCGTCTATGCGCCTGCGCTGGTCGCGTTCGTTGGCGGCGAGGGCGGGAGCGGCTGGAGCGTGAGCCTCTCGATCGGAGGCGCTGCAACGCCTGGGCTGGCGTGGTTTCCACTCGGTCCCGGCGAAGTGTGGCATCCGGGATGGGGCGGCTGGAGCCCACGCTATTACCAGCGCGTGAATCAGACGGTCATCGTGAATCGAAACGTCAACATCACGAACATTCACAATACCTACGTCAACTATCGTGCGCCGGGCGCGGTCACGGCCGTGCCGGCGACGGCATTCGTCCATGGCAAGCCTGTCGCGCATTTCGCGCAGCGCGTCGATCCGGCGCAATGGGGCCGCAACGTGCGGATCAACCCGGGCGCGGCAGGCGTCGCACCGGTACGTGAAAGCATGCGATCGGGCTTGCGGCCGGCAACCTACCATCCGCCGCAGACCCTAGCCGCGCGTCCTGTCGTCGCGACCCACGCGCCGGCCACGCCGGCAGTCTATCGCGACCGTTTGGCCGAGCACCTCGCGCAGACGGGCGGTCGCGTGCCCGGCGCAGGCGCGCCGCTCGCGCGGCCGGCGGCGCCCGCGCAATTCATGGGGCAAGCGATGCACGGCGCTGCGGGCACGCCCTCGGCGATGCCGCGCAACGTGCACATGGTCGATTCGCATTCGCCGGTCATCGCTCCGACGCATGGGCCGGCGGCAGGCGCGCAACACCTTGCCGAGCCGGGCCGAAACGTCGGCGAGCCGAGGCCCGAGGCGAATCCTCGCCAAGCGCCGCAACACGAAGCCGCAGGCGCGCAACCGCAACCCGCGCCGCGCTCGCCCGCCGCCATGGAGCGCGTACAGCCGAACAACGGCGTGCCGCGGCCGCCCGCAGCGATGAACGGTGCAGCCGAGCACGGTGCGCAAGCCGGCGCACGCCAGGCGCCGGCTTGGACCCAACCGCACGCCCCCGTGACGCAGCACCCGCCGGCGAACGAGCCGCGCGCGGCGACGGGCGGGCTGCCGGGGTCCGCGCAGCCGATGCAGCACGGCGAGCCGCAGCGCATACAGCCGCAAGCCGCCGAGCCGAGGGTGCAGACGCGCGAAGCGGCTGGCTCGCGTATGGAAAACGGTGCGCAAGCACAAGCCCCGTCGCAACCCCGCTCCGAACAGCCACGCGCCCCAGCACAGCCGCAGCCTCGTTTCGAACAGCCGCGTCCGCAACCGCAGCCGCAGCCGCACCTCGAACAATCGCGTCCGCAGCCACAGCCACAGCCCCACTTCGAACAACCACGCCCGCAACCGCAGCCACAACCGCACGTCGAACAACCGCGCCCGCAACCGCAACCGCACTTCGAACAACCGCGCCCGCAGCCGCAACCGCGCCCCGAGCCCGCGCCGCAGCCGCACCCTCAACATGAGCCGCAGCATGCTGCCGGGCCGCAGCAAGGCCAGCATCGAGGGTAAGCGGGGCGGACGCAGAGCCGAGCGGGTTCCTCGCGCAGCCACGTCGCGGCAAGCCGAAGCAGGAAGCGGTTGCGGTCCGGCTTGCCGAGTAACGAGTAACGAGAGACGAGATCGGCTAAGCCGGCCCAAAGCGCCCGCTAAACGGCCATCGGCGCGGTCAGCGGTTCGTGGTGGCGATAGCCGACGAGCGAAAAGTCGGCCGGCTCCACCTGTTCGAGCCATTCGGGCGCATACACGCCCGTTTGCGCAAAAGCGGGCACGCGGTCGGCGATCTCGAGCCGCGGGCTCTCGTACGGTTCCCGCTCGAGTTGGCGCTCGAGCATGTCGAGCTGGTTTTCATAGATGTGCGCATCGCCGATGAAATACGTAAACCACCGCGGCGTGTAGCCCGTCAAACGGCCGACCAGCGAGAGCAGCGCCGCGCCTTCGACCAAATTGAACGGCGTGCCGAGACCGACGTCGTTGCTGCGGATGTAAAGGCACAGCGAAATTTCGCGGCGAGCGGCGTTCGGCAAGAACTGATAAAGCAAATGACAGGCGGGCAGCGCGATCTGATCGAGCATGGCCGGATTCCAGCCGTGAAACAAGATCCGGCGGTCCCCGGGGTTCGTCATGATCGTATCGAGGCACTGCCGCAATTGATCGATGGCCTTGTAGAGCAGCACCTTGCGCACGCCGTCTTCCTCGAACTGCGTAACGGTGCGATAACCGCGCTCGGCAGCGTCGGCCAAACGCGCATCGGCGGACGCCTCGACGACCTTGTAACCGGGCCACTTGCGCCACTGCACGCCGTAGACGTCGCCGAGATCGTCCGTGCCCTCGCGGTACGGATTGGCCAGCCACTGCGCGTTCTCGTTCGCGTTCGCATCCCACACCTTGCAGCCGAGCGCGCGGAAATCGGCCGCGCTGCGCGAGGCGCGCAGAAAGCCGATCATTTCGCCGATGGCGGACTTGAACGCGAGCTTTTTAGTGGTGACGGCTGGAAAACCCGCTTGCAGATCGAAGCGCATCATGGCGCCCGGCATGCTGATCGTGCGGATGCCCGTGCGGTTTTCCTGCCAACTGCCCGTTTCGAGAATGGCGCGGACGAGGTCGAGGTATTGTTTCATGCGAGGAGATGTCCTTCGGCTCGGGGCGCGCGGGCTCGTCGGTCGAGCACCGCGCAAACCTCGATTTTATCAAGCGCGAGGATTTTCGCCCGAAGCATGCTTTACGCCACGCCGCCCGCGGCGCATCAACTCGTCATGCGATGCTCGCCCGGCACGACGTCAGGATGGCGCATGCCGTGCGCGCCGAGCAAACGGTACAGCGTCACGCGCGAGATACCGAGCTCTTGCGCGGCGTCGCCGAGCCGACCGCGATGCCGCAGCAGCGCCAATTCGATCGCCTGCCGCTCGGCGGCCTCCCGCGCCTGTGCAAGCGAAATGGGCGCGATCTCGACGTAGTCGGCCAACTCGAGGTCATGCGCCGTGATGAGCCGCCCCTCCGACATTACGATCGCACGCCGGACACGGTTGATGAGCTCGCGCACGTTGCCGGGCCACGAGTAGTTGTGGAGCGCAGCGATCGCGTCGGCCGAGAAACCGCGCCGCCGGCGCGCGCCGTCCTTGCCGAACCGCTCGAGCATGTGCCGCGCAAGCAGCTCGATGTCCTTTCCGCGCGCGCGCAGCGGCGGCTCGTCGATTTGCAGCACACAGAGCCGATGATAAAGATCGGGACGAAAACGCCCTTCTTCCATCGCGCGCTGCATGTCGACGTGCGTGGCCGAAATCACGCGAACGTCGATCGGAATGGCCTCCTGCCCCCCGAGCCGCTCGATCTTGCCCTCTTGCAGAAAGCGCAGCAGACTGGCTTGGCTTTCCAATGGCAGATCGCCGATTTCATCGAGGAACAAGGTCCCGCCATGGGCCGCTTCGATACGGCCGATTTTGCGTTGGCTCGCACCCGTGAATGCGCCGCGCTCGTAGCCGAACAGCTCCGACTGCAGTAAATGCGGCGGAATCGCGCCGCAGTTGATCGCCACCAACGGCGCGGCGCGGCGCGGCGATCGCTCATGGATGGCCACGGCCGTCAGTTCCTTGCCCGTGCCCGATTCGCCTGAAATGAAGACGGGCGCGTCGGTCATCGCCACCTTGCGAATCGCGCGAAACAACATGCGCATGGCGTCGCACGAGCCCACCATTTCGCCGTCGCTCGCGCGCGCCGCATCGCCTTCCTCCATCGAGCCGAGCACGACCATGCCGTAAGCATGTCCGACCGAATCGACGATGCGCGGGGCGTCGTAGGGCATCGTGACATAGTCGTAGCAGTAGTCGCGCACGAGCCGGCGCAACGCGCTCTCTTGCAGTTGGCCGGGCGCCGTGGCCGCGACCCAGCCGACGTTGGGCAACGTCAAGCACGGCTCGAGCGCTGCGATTTCGTGGGAATCGAATCGACTCGATAAATCGAGCAGACCGCCGGCCGCCGCATCGTTGCGCAATGCCCGGCGCGCATCGCGCGCGCTCCCGGCCACCGAAACCTGCCAGCCGCGCGCATTGAATTGCGCGCTCAATTGCGAATTGACGTCGCGAGTGATGTAAATCAATGGTCGACTTGCGGATTCCATTGTTCAGACCTCTTATTCATGAACATGAAGCAAGACGTCATGCACGACAAACGCGCCAGCGCATGCCTCCCCCCCGGCTTTTATCGAAGGCCTGGAGCCCGCCGCAATCCTTGGCGACAAACCGGATCAACGCGCTCGCAAACGCATTATTAATAGCAATTGCCTTCTGTTCGGCAGTTTTACTGAGGTGAAACTATTCCCACAGCTTACTATATGGCCCGTCCGAGAGGCAGGCGCATTCGCCATAAACTTGCAATACGCCCCGCGCACCCAGCGCCGCGGGCGTCCGCGCAAAGGTCGCAGCGCGACCTTTGCCGCTATCCGTGGCCCTTTTGCGACACCCACTCTCCCCTCGCGAAAACGCTAGCGCCAGGCTTTTCGAATTCGCCGTTTCAGCGCTGAAACGCTTTCTCGCGATTTAGCCCCTTTGACGGAATCGGATTCTGCAGGCGCCCTATTCCCGCAACGTTTTCGGGGCCATGGCACGGCTTTCGCGTTGAATGCCCGCACAACGGAGAGACGCCATGCCATTCGTTCAGCACGTTACCTTGCGCTCCTGCGCCGCGATCGCCGCGCTAGCGATCGCATCGGCTGCGGCCGCCGTGTCCGGCAACGCACGCGCCGATACGCTCGATGCGCCGCCTCAACAGCAAGCGCTGGGACTCGAACCGACACCGGCGCAACCCGAAGACACCCCCGCGGTTGCGAACAATGAAGCGAACGATCAAGCGAGCGCAACCGCAAGCCCAGCGCTCGACGACCGCGTGCTTGCCAAGCAGCGCGGCACCGGGCTGGGGCTCATGACCGTGGCCGCATCGGCGCAAACCCTTAGAGGCGGCTCGTCGGTGACGCTGTGGGACGAAATCGCGCCGCCCGCGCCGGTCCCCGTGCCGGTGGATACGTCCCACGTCGCGCAAAGCAACGCCGTCAGCTATTTCCGCAAATAACGCAGCGCAAGCCGTTCGCCGGAGAACTCGCCATGCCCTTCATCGTCCTTGCCTCACCGCCTCGCCGCGCATGGGTCGCGCTGCTGTCAGGTCTGGCGGCTGTGCTCGGCGCCGCGGCAGCGCCCGACGCGCTCGCGCAATCCACAGGCAATCCGGGCGACATCATCGTCGAGCGCGCTGTCATGCCGCGCGATGCATTCAAGGCCATTCCCCGAAACGAGAATCCCGTCGCCGTCCGGGCCACGACCTTTCCCGCTCCGGCATTCGATGCAACGGTCGGCTCACTCGTCTCCGACGCGGACCTGACACAAGCGCACGGCTCGCAAGGCGTCGCAAGCAACGGCGCAGCCGGCGGCGCGGCCAGTCTGCAAGCGCTGACCAAAATCCTAGGCGGCTCGGCAACCGGCAACAACGTCGCAAGGGGTCCGGCCGGCGCGCCGGCCGCCACGGTAGGCATCGGCGGAACGATCGCCACCTCGGTCACCGGCGCCCTTGCGCCGCTCACCACCGGACTCGCGGGCCTTGGGGGGTTCAAATGAAAACGTCGCGTGACCAATGCCGCGCGCGGGCGGCCAGGGTAATCGCCGCTTGCTGTTGCGCACTCGCGGCCACATCGCCGGCCGTTGCGCAAACGACGCCCGTCGTCACCGGCGAGGCCGCGATCGCAACCGATGCGCTCGCCGGCATCAAGGGCGTCGTGAGCGTGAACGAAGCGGCCGGCCTGAGCAACGCGCAAAGCAACCAAGCCGCGATCGTCATCGCGCCTAACGGCGTCGCCGATACGGGCGTCGCGCAAAGCGCCCAGGCGAGCGCGCTCGTGCCCAGCGCGCGAGCCAGCATCGAGAACGGCGCTTTGGCGAACGTGTCGGGCATGACGATGGTGAATCAAGCGGCCGGTGCGGCCAATCTTCAACGCAACAGCGTCGTGCTCGGCGCTGCGGCGACAGGAGTGGAAAGCGTCGCGGACAGCGTGCTGTCCGCGGCCTCTCCCAAGCAAGGACGTGTGGATGTATCGGCGATGGCTCAGGGCGAGCGCGCGGTGCGCATCGGCAACGATGTGCTCAAGAACGCAAGCGGCATCGCGCAAATCAACCAGACGGCCGGCGCCGGTAATTCCACGGCGAATAGTTTTGTGCTCCGTCCCCCGGCGGGCACTTTTTTCTAACGTAGTCCCTTTCCTTTCGGAGCGTCATCATGAAGCACACACTCATCGCCGCAGCCGTGCTCGCAGTCGCCTCGGGCAGCGCCTTCGCGCACAACGTCAAGAATCCCTTCATCTACAACGAGACGGGCGTGACCGAGAACGTCCATATGGATGGCTTCGTGCGACTGTTCGGCTGCGTCACCGTGTCGAGCACGGTCGGCGCCGTCGTCAACAACAACCAAGCGGTCATGGCAAACGCCACGCTCGCCCCGACGGCGCAAAGCTATTCGATGGGGCAAGTCACGACGGCGTTCAACAACAACTATCGCTCGGTGACGGGCAGCGGCTATGCGAAGGGATCGAGCACGAGCAGCGAGTCGGCGTCCAAATCGTTTGCGCAAAGCTTCGGCGAATCGTCCGCTTATGCGTATAAGAATCAGAGCAGCGCGATCTCGGGCGGTGGCTACGAATACAGCAAGCAGCAATCGAGCAGCGCAAGCAGCGAGTCGCACAACTCGCAGGACGCAAGCGCCACCTTGACCGCTAGCGGATCGGCGAACCTGAACTACAGCGCGTCGCATCAGCACCATCACGGCTCGAGCTCGGGCAGCGTCAGCGTGAGCGGCAACGTCAGCGTCAACGCGTTCGAGGGCACCGCGGCCGATCGGTCCGCGTCGCAAAAGCAACAGAGCGCCGCGCAGGGATCGGGACAAGGTGCGATGTGGAAGTTCCACGCGGACCAGGGTTCGGGCAGCCAAGCCTTCGCCGAGCAATCGTCGGGCTCGGCGTCCTGGAGCGAGTCGCATAGCAAGAGCCACAACGCGTCGTGGTCCTTCGGCGAATCGATCGATTCGAAAAACGTGACGGTGACCGGTTCGGTGACGGATTACATCAACACGCAAAAACCGGGTGACCTGACGGCGACGACCGGCACGGGCGCGGGCAGCGGCTCCTCCGGCAACATCGGCATCAACGTCGCCGAAGGCGTGGACAACGCCCAAAGCAACGATGCCTCGCTGGCCTCGGTCGATACCGGCAATGTGTTCGGCAACGCACAGATCTTCAGCTCGCAATCGTCGGGCGGCAGCGCGCGGATCAACAACTTCATGCTCAACGCGTCGCTCGGCGACAACTCGCTCAGCAACGTCTCGGGCAACTTGGGCGTGAACATCGCCGCGGGCGTGGCCAACGTGCAGAACAACAGCCTCGCCGCATCGACGACGAACCTGAAGGACGGCGCCGCACCGCTGGCCGTCGCGATGATCGCCACCGACGACAACAGCCAAACGGCGGCGCTCTCGTTCGAAGGCTCGATCAGCGGCACGGCCAGAATCGGCTCCGGCGCACTGCAGAACTCCACGGGCAACATCGGCGTGAACATCGCCGGCGGCGCCGGGAATCTGCAGCACAACGGCCTGGCCATCGCGGCGACGAACATGACCGGCCATTGAGCGTCAGTGTCGACGGCTAGCCGGCCGCGCACGGCTAGCCGCTGCCATATCGAGCGCTCGCGCACACCGGCCCGGCCACCGCGGCCGGTATGCGCTCTACGAGGGGACACAGCATGTCACGACACGCCAGCTTCGCGGCATGGCGGCAGATCGCCGCGCTCGTTTGCGCGGCGATATGTGCGCCAAGCAACGCGCAGTCGACCATCGATACGTCTAACCTTGCTGGCGTGCCACTCACCAAGACGGTGCGCTCCATGCGGGACATTCGATACGGCCACATCGTGGGTCAGCGCTACGACTACAGTTGCGGCTCGGCCGCGCTCGCGACGCTGCTCAAGTACGGCTATGGCATCGACATCGCCGAGCCCGAATTGATTCGCCGCATGATGGCCTTCTCCAGCCCGGAAGTCGTCGTCAAGAACGGCTTCTCGATGCTCGACATGAAGCACTTCGTCGAGACCATCGGCCTGCGCGGCCGTGGCTTTCGCGTGAACCTGGACGCGCTCTATCACCTGCAAATTCCCGTGCTCGTGCTGATGAATATCGGCGGCTACGAGCACTTCGTCATCGTCAAGCACGCCGAGCATGGACGCATCTTCATCGCAGATCCCGCCCTCGGCAATCGCATCGTGCTCGACGAGGATTTCGTCGCGAGCTGGAACGGGCTCGTGTTCGCGGTCCTCGGCAAGCCATTCAGGGAGGACTCCCCTCTGTTGCAGGACAACGTGTCGCTGGCATTGCAACTGCGCGAGCGAGCGCTCGCCGCGAGCACCGCCGCGACACCCTTCGTGGATTACGGATTGTCTAGGGCAGACTGGTTCTGAACCTCATGAGACACCTACTTCTATCCCCTCTTACGCTCGCGCTTGCACTGGCTGCAGGCGGACTCGCGAGCACCGCTCATGCCGCGCAGCGCCTCGCGGCGCCGCCCGAGTTCCTCTCGGCATCGGCCGGCGTGCGCTGGCAACCCGTCGACGACGACGTGCTCGCACGGCAGAGCGGCAAAGGCCCCGGCGGCACGATGGTGTCGGGACTCGTGCTCGAACTGCTTTCGCAATGGCAAATGCCCAACGGCGCGTCTGCCAGCGCGCAAGGCACGCTCACGGTTTCGACCAATCCGAATAACGCGTTGTCGGCCCAGGTCACAACCTCGGCGCAAGCAAGCGATGGCGTCGGCCGTAGAAATGGAAATGCCAATGGCGTCGGTAACGGCAGTTCCTCTCAAGCCGGCGTTGGAAGCACGAACGCAGCCGGCACGTCGAACAGCACCGCCGGCCTGAACGCGAGCGGCGGCAATACGGCAACGACGGCCGCGGCCAGCTTCGGAGCGAATCCGCACGCAAGCGCGGCGGGGGGGCAAAACGTCTCCGTAAACGGGGTCTCTCAAATTACGCAAGTCGCAGGCAACGGCAATGTCGGTTCGAACTCGACCGTGATCGACTTCAACGGCTCGGGCATCGCCGGCGCCACGGCGCAATCGAATACGAACATGGGCGGCGGCACGAACGTGACCACGGCGAGCCCGACCGCTACGGCCGCGAGCGCGTCGGGCAACGTCAAAGCCGGCATCAGCTTCGCCAACGGGGGCGTTGTCGTGACGATGCAGACGCCGGCCGGCATCGCGACGCAGACGATCGCACCTGCCGGTGTGCAACGCGGCGGCTCGATCGCGCAGTTGCTGCAGATCGCCGGCGACGGTCAGGCGGTCGTCAACCAGTTGAAGCTTAGCGTGCAAACGCAGCCGATGTCCGCCGCGCTATTGCGGCAGCTCGGCGTGCAGCAGGCGTTGCGCAACGCCGCCGCGCTCAGGCGCTGACCGCAACGTCGAGCACAGTCGCGCGCATCGGATCGAGGAGAGGACCAAGACCAAGCAAGAAGTCGACTAACGAGGAAGGCGTGAAGCGCGAGCGGCGACTGAGCCGCGCTTTGCGCCGAAGCAAAACCGGGGGAAGAACAATGTCCAAGTTGTCAACGAGGGGCGCGTACCACGCCTGCCGCATCAAGCTTGCGGCAATACCGGCGGCGGTGCTCGTCATGGGGCTGCCGCAGAATGCATTGGCGCAAGCGCTCGCCGGACAATCGGTCGAAGAGCGGCTGACGACGCTGATGCGCGTCGTCGATGAGCAGCAGCGTCAAATTCATTCGCTCGAGGCTCAAGTGACGCGACTCGAAATGACGCAGCGCGGGCGAGGCCTAACCGGCGCAGCGCAAGGCGATGCGGCGGTTGTCCCCCCGCCCGGGGCCGACGGCTTGCCCGTGCAGTTGCCTGCGCTCGCTCAAGTCGCTCCCGGGTCGGCCGGACCGACGAGCGGCGCCTCCACCGCCGCCGGCGTGCCGATCACCACCACGTTGCCGGAACCGGGCGCGGGCGCGCCAGGCGCGGCGATAGGCACCACACAGAAGGCGGCGCAACCGGTTCGCACCGAAGCGGAAAATGCCGTGGTTCAACGCGAGCACGCGCCGTTGTTCGATCGCAAGCTCACCCTGGATTGGGGCTTGAGCGACACCTACTACGATCGGCGCCAGTTGCAGTTGTCCGGGTTCTTGGCGCTCGACGCCATCTTCCTCGGCAACATCAACCTCGGCCAGACGAAGTCGCACCAAGTGATGGCGGACCTCGACGCCCGCTACGGCCTGACCGATCGCATCAGCTTCGACGTCGACGTCCCCTACGTCTATCGCCACAGCAACTTCATCGTGGGCGGCGCGGGTGGCGCGGCGGGCGCGCTGTCGGACGCATCGGGCTCCTCGAGCGCCATCGGCGACGTCAACTTCGGCATCTACTATCAGTTGCTCAAAGAAAGCGGCGACTGGCCCGACGTCGTCGGCAGCGTGCGCGTGAAAGCGCCGACGGGCACGTCGCCGTTCGGCATCAAGCTCGTGCAGGTCGATCCGAACAACACGAGTCTCGTTGCGCCCACCAAGCTGCCCACGGGCACCGGCTTTTGGAACATCACGGCCGGCGTATCGGTGCTCAAAACCTACGATCCGGTCGTGTTGTTCGGCAGCCTGTCCTACACGTACAACCTCGCGCGCTCGTTCTCGGATGTCTCCTCCGTCGAAGGGCAAACCTCGCCGGCGAAGGTCAAGCTGGGCGACGTGATCCAGTGGGGCGCCGGCGTCGCCCTCGCCTTCTCCGAGAAAGATTCGGCGAGCGTCTCCTACACGATGGCGATCGAGCCGGAGAGCGAAACGCAAGCGCCCGGCCAGGGCTGGCAGAAAGTGCCCGGCAGCGAGACCGTGGCGGCTGCCGTGAATTTTGGATTGAACCACGTGGTGAACAAGCACTTGACGATCAACGGATCGGTATCCATCGGACTCACGCCCGACGCACCGAACTTCGTCGTCGGCGTGCGGTTCCCGTACACCTTTTGATGCGTGACTATACGGGTGCATCGTGCGTGATACTTCTCACTTGACCTCCGTCGGGCCGCTTGCGTCGCCCGGGCCGACTTTGGCCCTCGCGCACGGCAAACACGGCCGCGAACAACAACATGAATCCGAATCGCGCACGCTCGTCTATTTGTCGCGTACGCCCGACGAGGGACTCGTCGATCATTTGAAGAGCCGCGGCTGGAGCGTGTCGATCGCGCGCACGAGCGCCGATTGCGCCCGCCTCGTGCGGCCCGACACGCCTTACGCGGGCATCGTCGACCTCTCTCGCCTGAGCACGCGCGAACTGTGCGCGCTCGAGACGGGCTTGCGTCAACCGCTCGTGGGCTGGCTGGCGCTCGCGAGCGAGGACCGGCTCGACGAACCCGATGTGCGCCGCTTGATTCGCAGCTATTGCTTCGATTACGTGAAGCTGCCGGCCGCGGCGCCTACGGTGGACTATCTGCTCGGTCATGCGTTCGGCATGGTGTCGCTGACGGACCTCGATCTCGCGACGGGCGTGGCGAGCGCGGGCGACGACGAAATGGTCGGCACCTGCGAGGCCATGCAGCATTTGTTCCGCACGATCCGCAAGATCGCGAACACCGACGCCTCGGTTTTCATCGCCGGCGAATCCGGCACGGGCAAAGAACTCACGGCCGTCGCCATCCACGAGCGCTCGCCGCGCCGCAAGGAACCGTTCGTCGCGATCAATTGCGGCGCGATCCCCCAACACTTGCTCCAGTCGGAACTGTTCGGCTACGAGCGCGGCGCGTTCACCGGTGCGAATCAACGCAAGATCGGCCGTGTGGAAGCGGCGCACGGCGGCACGCTGTTCCTCGACGAGATCGGCGACCTACCGTTGGAAAGCCAAGCCAGCCTGCTGCGCTTTCTGCAGGAAGGCAAGATCGAGCGGCTCGGCGGCCGCGAATCGATCCCCGTCGACGTACGTGTGATCTCGGCGACGCACGTCGATCTCGAAGGCGCAATGCGCGACGGGCGGTTTCGGGCGGACCTGTTTCACCGCCTGTGCGTGCTGCGCATCGACGAGCCGCCGCTGCGCGCGCGCGGCAAAGACATCGAGATCTTGGCGCATCATGTCTTGCATAAATTCAAGACCGACAGCGCGCGCAAGATTCGGGGGTTCGCACCGTCGGCGATCGAGGCGATGCACAAGTACGGTTGGCCGGGAAACGTGCGTGAGCTCATCAACCGAGTGCGGCGCGCGATCGTAATGGCCGAGGGCAAGCTGATCAATGCCGAGGACCTCGATCTCGCACAGTTCACGCAGCAGGAAACGATGACGCTCACGCAGGCACGCGAGGCCGCGGAGAAACGCGCTATCGAAGCCGCGCTGCTGCGCCATCGGCACCGGCTCAACGAAGCGGCGACCGATCTGGGCATCTCGCGCGTGACGCTTTATCGATTGATGGGCTCGCATGGATTGCGGGACCCCTCGGCATCGGAGGGGAAGACGAACTCGATGGACGACGAAGACCTCCGCGGCGACGGCCAGATAGCGACGGAGTGAAGCGATGGCCGGCGCGCTCGTTGCCGCCGCGGCCAAACGCGACGGCCAAGCGCAACGGCAAAAGCGGCATTCGATCGGCGCTCGCGTAAAATTGCGGACGATTCCGACCGCTTCCTCGAACGCATTCGCTTTTCGCCATGACGACATTGACGATCCTCGTCGCCCGCGCCCGCAACGGCGTGATCGGCCGCAACAACCAACTGCCCTGGCATCTGCCCGAAGATCTCGCGTTCTTCAAGCGCGCCACGATGGGCGCGCCGATCATCATGGGCCGCAAAACCCACAAATCGATCGGCCGGCCGCTGCCGGGGCGTCGCAATATCGTCGTCACGCGCGACGCGCAGCGCCGCTTCGAAGGCTGCGAGATCGCGACGAGCATCGAGAGCGCGTTGGCCTTGGCAGCCAAGGACGGCGCAACGCAAGCCTTCCTGATCGGCGGCACACAGCTTTATGCCGAGGGCATCGCGTTTGCGGACCAGCTCGTCATCACGGAAATCGACGCCGACTTCGACGGGGACGCGACGTTTCCCGCCCCCGATGCCCGCGAGTGGCAAGCCGTGTCGCGCGAGGCGCACCAGGGGGCCGACTTCGACTACGCGCGTGTGGTCTACCGGCGAATCGACCGTTCCCGCCGCTGAGCGCGCCGGGAGGCTTGGCGCGTGTGTGGGCCACTGACAGCCCGCGATCGCATAAGCGGCGCGCCCGTTCTAGTTGCACGGGGCGTTGCGCCCCGCCGCACCACCACGCTCACTGTCCCGCGATGGTCATCCGCTCGATCAACACCGAACCGGTCTGTTTGGTGCCCCGCACGATCGAATCGGCGCCGATTGCGACGACGTGATTGAACATCTCCTGCAGCGTACCGGCGACGGTGATCTCCTCGACGGCATACTGAATTTCGCCGTTCTCGACCCAAAAGCCGGACGCGCCGCGCGAATAATCGCCGGTGACGTAATTGACGCCTTGTCCCATCAGCTCGGTCAGCAAAAGCCCGGTGCCGAGCTTCTTGAGCATTGCCTTGAAATCGTCTTCGGGCCGCGTCTCGCTGCTAGTGAGCGTGAGATTGTGCGAGCCGCCGGCGTTGCCGGTCGTCTGCATACCCAGCTTGCGCGCGGAATACGTAGACAGAAAGTAACCCTCGACGACGCCGTCCTTCACCACCGAACGCTGTTTCGTGCGCACGCCTTCTTCGTCGAACGGCGCGCTGCCCATCGCGCGTGGCACATGCGGATCTTCGACGATCTGCACGTGCGGCGCGAAGACGCGTTTGCCCAAGCTGTCGACGAGAAACGAGGTTTTACGATAGAGCGCGCCGCCGCTCGTCGCCTGCACGAACGCGCCGAGCAACCCGGCCGCCAGCGGCGCCTCGAACAGGACCGGCACCTTGCGCGTATCGAGCCGGCGCGCACCGAGCCGCGCGAGCGCCCGTTCAGCCGCATAACGGCCGACGGCTTCGGGCTGTGCGAGCGAAAGCGCATCGCGCTTGGACGAATACCAGTCGTCGCGCTGCATGTTGCGGCCGCTGCCCGCGATCGGCGCGCAGGCGACGTAATGCCGCGAATACGGATAACCGGCCAAAAAGCCGCGCGTGGTGGCGAGCACGAACTGCGAGTGCTGGGCCGATACGCTCGCCCCTTCCGAGTTGCGGATCTGAGGATTCGTGGCGAAGGCGGCATCCTCGGCCCGGCGTGCGATCTCGACGGCCTCGTCGGCCGACAACTGCCACGGATGATAGAGATCGAGGTCGTGCGGGTCCGTCTCGAGCAATTCGGCTTCGGCCAGCCCCGCGCAGTGGTCCTCGGCCGTGAAGCGCGCGATGTTGTAGGCCGCCGCCACGGTGTCGCGCAGCGCTTCCTTCGAAAAATCCGAGGTGCTCGCGTTGCCGCGCTTGGCCCCGATGAAGACGGTCACGCCGACCATCTTGTCGCGGTTGTGCTCGATCGTTTCCACTTCGCCGCGCCGCACGGACACCGATAGGCCGTCGCCCTCGGAGATTTCGGTGGCGGCGTCGGTGGCGCCCAGCGACTTCGCATGCTTGAGAATGTCGGACGCGATCTCCTTCAATTCATCTTGAGTATGCGGGAAGAAGCGTTGTGAGGTTTCGGTGTCCGCTGCCATCGTGATTGCCGTCCGGTATAGAACTGTCTGTTGAGCACGGCTCGGGCTGCCGGCCGACGTACTGGCCGGGCATGCTCGATCGTTCGCATCCCGCGATCATAGCAAGGCTTGCGCGGATGGTCGCGCGCTACAATAACGCCTATGACACGCAAAACCCGTATCCAACCGATCGAGCACGACGATTCGGCCGATCAGGACCTGGCCGACGAGCGCCCCAGCAAATCGCAATTGAAGCGCGAAATGCACGCGCTGCAAGCCTTGGGCGTCGATCTGGTCGAGTTGCCGAAAGACGCGCTCAAGCGCATGCCGATGCCCGACAATTTGGCCGATGCCGTGCGCGACGCGCGCCGCATCACCGATCATGAAGGCAAACGCCGTCAAATCCAGTACATCGGCCGCGTCATGCGCTCGCTGACCGAGGACGAGATCGGGGCCTTGCGCACGGCGCTCGAAACGTACCGCGGCGTGAACAAAGCCGAAACGGCCCGGCTGCATTGGATCGAACAAACCCGCGAACAGCTCATCGCCCATGACGACGCATTCACGGCATTTCTGCGCGAGCATCCCGGCGCCGACGCTCAGGAAGGCCGCACACTGATTCGCAATGCACGCAAGGAAGCGCAGCAGAGCAAGCCGCCGCGCTATTTCCGCGAACTGTTCCAGTGGATCAAGTCAGCGAGCGGCGGCGCCGGCGAAGGCGAGGACGCTTCGGATTCGATGGAAGACGACGACGATGACCAAACCGACGCGTAACCATCCCGACGAGATCGTCATCGGGCTCGTTTCGATCAGCGATCGCGCCTCGAGCGGCGTTTATGAGGACAAAGGCCTGCCAGCGCTGGAAACGTGGCTGGGCACGGCATTGGCCTCGCCCTGGCGCGTCGAAAAACGGCTCATCGCCGACGACCCCGAGCGAATTTCAGCCACGCTGATCGAGCTCGTCGACCTGTTCGGCTGCGACCTCGTACTGACGACGGGCGGCACGGGTCCCGCGCGGCGCGACGTCACGCCCGAGGCGACGCTTGCCGTCGCTACGAAGGAAATGCCGGGATTCGGCGAGCAAATGCGCCAAATCAGCCTCAATTTCGTGCCCACGGCGATTCTCTCGCGCCAAGTGGCGGTGATTCGCGAAACGGGCGATCATGCCGCGCTGATCATCAACCTGCCGGGCCAACCGAAGTCGATTCAGGAAACGCTCGAGGGGCTGCGCGACGACAGCGGCGCGGTGAAAACGCCGGGCATCTTCGCGGCGGTGCCGTACTGCATCGATCTGATCGGCGGCCCGTACGTCAGCACGCACGGTGGGGTCGTCGCGGCATTTCGGCCGAAGAGCGCGCGGCGCGCGCCCTCCGTTTGACGCGCGCGCCGGTGATAATCCGACTCGAGGCCATCGAGCGCGACGCGATTCCGCCTCAATTGCCTGCGCTGGGCGCGACGCTCGGCGACGGTATCAAGAAATGCTCTCGGTAGTACTTGAGCTCGTCGATCGACTCGTGAATATCGGCGAGCGCCGTATGCATGGCGCGCTTTTGGAAGCCCTTGTAGATGGCGGGCTGCCAGCGGCGGCAAAGCTCCTTGAGCGTGCTCACGTCGAGATTGCGGTAATGGAAGAAGCGCTCGAGTTCCGGCATCCACCGCGCCATGAAGCGCCGGTCCTGGCAAATCGAATTGCCGCACATCGGCGATTTGCCGGGCGGCACGTAATTGCCGAGGAACGCACGAATCGATTCGGTGGCTTGCGCCTCGTCCACGGTGGACGCGCGCACCCGATCGATGAGACCCGATCGGCCGTGCGTGTTCTTATTCCAATCGTCCATTTTCGCGAGCGTCTCATCGCTCTGGTGAAGGGCGAGCACAGGGCCTTCGACGACTTTATCGAGCGTCGAGTTCGTCACGACCACGGCGATCTCGATGATGCGGTCGGTATCGGGCTCGAGCCCCGTCATTTCCATATCGAGCCAGACGAGGTTCATCTCGCTGCGCACGAGCGTCGGTTCACCGACGGGTTCGAGTAAATCAGTCATGAAAGCAATCCGGTCATTGATGCAAAGGGAAGCGAAACGGCGCTGCGCGGGGTCGGGCACGCTCGCCCGCGCCCACGAAACTTTATAATTCTCGCATAGATACTTTGGACTTCCCGATGCCCGCTATCGACTTCACCGTCTTGTTCGCCGTCATGGTGGTCGCGATGGTCGCCACGAAACTGTGGCTGGCCTCCCGGCAAATTCGCTTCGTTGCGGCGCACCGAGACGCGGTGCCCAGGCAGTTCGCCAACACGATCAAACTCGAGGCGCATCGGCGTGCGGCCGACTACACCGTGGTTCGCACCCGCTTGTCGATGCTCGAAATCGTCGTCGGCGCCGTGCTCGTCGTCGCGCTCACGCTGCTTGGCGGGGCGCAAGCGCTCGATCGGGCCGTCTCCGCCTGGTTCGGCCAAGGCTATGCGGGCCAGATCGCGCTCGTCGCCGCCGTGGTCGTCATCACCAGCGTCGTCGATTTGCCGTTCGACTATTACCGGCAATTCGTCGTGGAAGAGCGGTTCGGCTTCAACCGCATGACGCGGGCGATTTTCTTTGCGGATCTGGCCAAAGGCGCGGCGCTGGGCGCGCTGTTCGGCCTGCCGCTGCTGTTCGTCGTGCTGTGGCTGATGGGACGCGCCGGCGCGCTGTGGTGGTTGTGGGCCTGGGTCGTGATCGTCGCCTTCCAAATGCTCGTGCTCGTCTTGTATCCGACGCTGATCGCGCCGCTGTTCAACAAGTTCGAACCGCTCGCGGACGAAGCGCTCAGTCAGCGCATCGACGCGCTGATGAAACGCTGCGGCTTCGCAGCCAAGGGCTTGTTCGTGATGGACGGCAGCCGCCGCTCCGCGCACGGCAATGCCTATTTCACGGGCTTTGGCGCCGCCAAGCGCATCGTCTTTTTCGATACGCTGCTTGCTCGGCTGAGCGCCAGCGAAATCGAAGCCGTGCTCGCGCATGAGTTGGGGCATTTCAAGCGGCGCCACGTCTTGAAGCGCATGCTCGTCACATTCGCGGTCAGCCTGGGCCTGTTTGCCCTGCTCGGTTGGCTAAGCCAGCGCACGTGGTTTTACGAGGGCCTAGGCGTGAGACCATCGATGAGCGGCAGCAACGACGCCCTGGCGCTGGTGCTGTTCTTCTTGGCCCTGCCTGTATTCATGTTCTTCGTCACGCCGCTCGGCAGCTTGAGTTCGCGCAAGCACGAGTTCGAAGCCGACGCTTTCGCGGCAAGCCAGACCGACGCCAACGAGCTCGTCAATGCCCTCGTGAAGCTCTACGAGGACAACGCCGCCACCCTGACGCCCGATCCTGTATACACGGCGTTCTACTATTCGCACCCGCCCGCGTCGCAGCGGATCGAACGGCTGCTGCGGCCCGCATGAGCACCCCCGCCCACTCGGCAAAACGCAGCGGCGGCGCCCGCTTGGCCGGCCTCGTGATCGCGGCCCACGGGCGGCACTATCTCGTCGCGCCCGAGCACGAGCCTCATGCACTTTTGCAATGTTTTCCGCGAGGCAAAAAAAGCGAAGTCGCCGTGGGCGATCGCGTCGTCTATGAGCAAAGCTCGGCCGATCAGGGTGTCATCGTCGAAATCGGCGAACGTCGCAACCTGCTGTACCGGTCGGATCAATTCAAGTCGAAGCTCTTTGCAGCGAACTTAGACCAACTGCTGATCGTGTTGGCCACCGAGCCCCACTTCAGCGAAGACCTCCTCGGCCGTGCGCTGGTGGCCGCCGAAGCCAACGAGCTGAAGCCGCTGATCGTTCTGAACAAAACCGACGTCACCGCCGCCCTGCCCACTGCGCGCGAGCGCTTGGCGCGCTATCGGGCGCTCGGTTACGAAGTGATCGAACTGTCTATCAAAACGCAACCGCAGGCAGCGCTCACCGCGCTACGAGCGCGTTTGCAAGGCCATGCGACGCTATTGCTTGGCCAATCGGGCATGGGCAAATCGACGCTCGTCAATCTCGTCGTGCCCAACGCCGATGTCGCCACGCGCGAAATTTCGACGGCGCTCAACAGCGGCCGACATACGACGACGTTCACGCGCCTGTACCCGCTACCCGAGGGCGGCGCATTGATCGACTCACCCGGCTTCCAGGAATTCGGCCTCTATCACTTGACCGAAGGCCGGCTCGAGCGCGCGTTTCCGGAATTTCGCCCTTTGCTTGCGCACTGCCGTTTTTACAATTGCCATCATCTGCGCGAGCCGGGGTGCGCGATTCTGGAAGCGCTGGGCGACGGGCGCGTCGCGCGCGAGAGGCATGCGCTTTACGCGCAGCTCGTTCATGAGGCCAGTCAGGTCGTGAGATAGCTCGGGCGCTGCATTGCGCTCTTTTAGGATGCCCGCATGCTCAAGCTGATCCACGCCCCGAATCCCGTCATCGGCCAACACTGGGTCAACTTGCTCGAAGCGGCGGGAATCGGCTGCGAACTGCACAATCGCTATCTGAATGGCGCGCTTGGCGAGATCCCTGCCGATCAGTGCGCGCCCGAGCTATGGCTCGTCGACGAGCGCGATGAAATGTTGGCGAGACGGATCTTGGAGGCGGCGCAAAACGGCCCGCCGCCGGGCGCGCCACGCTGGCGCTGCGGCGCCTGCGGCGAAACCTTGGAGCCGCAATTCACGGCGTGCTGGCGTTGCGGCGCGGCGCGCGAAGCCAACGCAATTGCTCGCGGGGATGGCTAAGGCGGCTCTGCTGTGCCGGCCTTACCCGACCCAGACAGCGATCGTCAGCATCAGCAGCAGAATCATCCAGAGGATGACGGCGCGCCACACGAGTCCGACGGCCGATTGAAGCGTGCGCGGCGTGCAGTCGTCGCCGACAGGCATAGGGCCGCCATCGGGCGCACCCAGTGCATCGAGGCTCGACGGTTCCGCCAAAGGCCCTGCGAGCCGTGCGCCGAGCGCTCCGCTGCCGGCAGCGAGCAGGACGCCGTCGTTCGCATCGGGCCACTGACGTGCGTGATTGCGCCACGCATAAATCGCATCTTCGAAATTGCCGACGATCGCGAAACCGAGCGCCGTCAAGCGCGCGGGCAACCAGTCGATCACGAAGAAGACATTGCGCGCGAACGCCCCGAAAGCGGCCGTGCGTTCGCCGACCGATACGCCCCAAGTGCGAGCGAGGTATTCCGAGATCCGATAAAGCACGGCGCCCGCCGGGCCGATCGGCACCAGAAACCAGAAGAAGACGCCGAATACATGCCGATGCGAGGCGACGACCGCATGAATCAACGTATGGCGCACGATTTCGCCCACAGGCATGTCGACGGTGTCCATGCCCGTCCACTCGCTGAGGATCTCACGAGCTCGCGGGACATCGTCGTTATTGAGCGCGAGGTGAATATCGGTGAAGTAATGACTGAACTGGCGAAAACCGAGCGTGAAATAAACGATGACCACGTTCCAAAGGAACGCCAGCACAAAACTGATTCGATACAGGACGTAATAGATGGCTGCAACGGCTAGCGTCCATGGCAGCACGACCACGAGCCAGGCGAGCATGCCATGTTTTTTCTTGCCCGCGTCGAAACCCTGCGCGGCCGATTCCGCGTGATACTGCAACAACGCAAAGATGGGGTTGCTTTGCGACAGCGCACGCAGTTGTTCGAAAACAAGGGCCAACAATACGGAGAAAAAGGTCATGCGAAGGGCCGTGGCAATTCGAGTTTGTTCAATTGTCGCGTAACGATAGCACAGGGCGCCATGCTCGAATGCGCTCGTCTCGAGGTGACGGCTCGCGAGCCGCCCGCGATCCGTTCAGGCAGCTAGGAAACGATAGAAATTGCGCAGCATGCCGGCCGTCGCGCCCCAGATGAAATAGTGCCCCCCCGCACCCGCACGCGGGTACGGCATCGCAAAAAACCGGCGTTCACCGCCCTCCCAACGCAATACGCGTACCTCGTGATTGGCCGGGTCCATCAAAAACGGCAGGGGCACCTCGAAGATGTCGGCCACTTCGAGTGTATCGGCTCGCACGCTAAAAGGCGGATGCACAAGGCCGACGACGGGCGTGACGCGAAAACCGGTGCCGGTCAGGTAATCGGGCAGCGCACCGAGCACCTCGACGCGCTCGGGCGCAAGGGCCACCTCCTCTTGCGCCTCACGCAGGGCCGTCGCCACGGCATCCTCGTCGAATGGCTCCCGCCGACCGCCCGGGAAACTGATCTGTCCAGCGTGATCGCTAAGATGATCGGCGCGTTGCGTGAGCAAGACGGAAAGCCCTGCCTCGCGCGCGATCAGCGGGACAAGGACAGCGGCCGCACGCGGATCGCTCACCGCCGACGCCAACACCTCGAACGGCTCGGGCGCCCACGCAAGGCGCTGCGCGAAGCGCTCGCGCAACCCCGGTGGCGTGAGGCGATGCGCGGCCACACCGGGCAAGCCGGCGCCGGTCGCTTCGATCGGAAGCACTTCGGGTTCGAAGACGGGGCGAATCACAGTTGCACTCGGGAGGTCATGAGCGGATAACCGCCATTTTGATCCTGCTGCCGGGAAACAAAAAAGCACCCGTAATGGGTGCTTTTTCTTACAGCTGTCACGCTTAGGAAGCCGCGCGGTCCTTCGAGACCAGCTTTTCCTTGATGCGTGCCGACTTGCCCGAACGCTCGCGCAGGTAGTACAGCTTCGCGCGACGCACGTCACCGCGACGCTTCACGACGATGCTGGCCAACAGCGGCGAGTACGTCTGGAACGTACGCTCGACGCCTTCGCCCGACGAGATCTTGCGGACGATGAACGACGAGTTCAGGCCGCGGTTGCGCTTGGCGATGACCACGCCTTCATAGGCCTGGACACGCTTGCGCGTACCTTCGACCACGTTCACGTTGACGATCACCGTATCGCCCGGGGCGAACTCGGGAATCGACTTGCCGGCGAGCACGCGCTCGATTTCTTCCTGCTCGAGTTTTGCAATCAGATCCATCACTGACTCCTTATGCCATCTTGTCGGCGTTCTGCCTGCCCGCATGTCACCTGGACGGTTGGCTCGGCCCCGATAGAGGATGGGTTCACATCTGGCGCCGCATACGCGGCGCCGCCTGCGTCCTGCGTTCGGGGAAGAGGACCGCTAGGCCTTCGACGCCGCTTTCGCAAGACTTGCGAGCCACGCCTCGTCGGCACGACTCAACATCTTGTTGCGCCTAGCGCGCTCGATCAGATCGGGCCGCTTGGCGAGTGTATTTCTCAGTGCCTCTTTGCGCCGCCACTGCTCGATTTCGGCATGATGACCGCCGAGCAGCACATCGGGCACGCGCATGCCCTCATATTCCTCGGGACGCGTGTAATGCGGGCAATCGAGCAAGCCATCGACGAAGCTGTCTTGCACGGCCGACTGCGCATCGCCCAGTACGCCCGGCAACTGCCTCACCACCGCGTCCATCAGCGCCATCGCAGGCAACTCACCGCCCGACAGCACGAAATCGCCCAGGCTCACTTCTTCGTCCACGCAACGATCGATGAGCCGCTGATCGATCGCTTCATACCTGCCGCAGAGCAACACCAGCCCGGGCTCTTGCGCGAAACGCATGACGCGCTCGTGATCGAGGGTGGCGCCTTGCGGCGACATCATCACGACGCGCGTACCCGCAACGCCCTGAGCTGCCTGCGCGGCCTTGGCCGCACCGATAGCCGCTTCGAGCGGCTTGGCCAGCATGACCATACCGGGACCGCCACCATAGGGCCGATCGTCGACGGTTCGGTAGTTGTCCGACGTGAAATCGCGCGGATTCCACGTTCTCAACCCAAACCGGCCTTGTTTCGCCGCTCGGCTCGTAATGCCCCACTCGGTGACCGCGCGGAACATCTCGGGAAAGAGCGTGACGACATCGAACTGCATCGTGCGCTCCCTAGCGTCGACCATACTCAGTAATCGGCCTGCCAATCGACGACGATACGCTTCGCCGCTTGATCCACCGTTTTCACATATACCCCGACGAACGGAATCAGCCGCTCGCCGGTAACCGGCTGCCCATCCTTACCCTGCGTGGGGTATTCGACACGCAGCACGGCGTGCGCACCGTTGTCGATCATATCGGCAACGGCGCCTAGCGCCGCGCCTTCCTCGTTGACGACGTCCAGGCCGATCAAATCGACCCAATAGAACTCGTCCGCATCGAGGGCGGGAAAATCGCTCCGGCGCACGTAGACGCGCCAGCCTTTCAGCGCTAAAGCTTGATCTCGATCGCCCGGGCCGCTCAACTGCGCGACCACGCTATCGCTGTGAATCTTCGCCGCAACGACAGGCGCGACTTTCAGCTCGCGCCCTTTCTCGAGCCACCAGCGCTTGGCGCTAGTCAGCGCGTCGCCACCTTTGCTCGTACCGGCGTGCGCCGCTACCTTGACCCAGCCTTTTAGGCCGTAAGCATCGACGATGGCGCCGACTTCGACTGCATCGTCGGGCAACGTGTCGACCGGCTCGATACCCGACGCTCGACCGGCGGGTGCAGGCGCCACATCATTGCGCTCGACCGGCTTGCGCGCGAACGCGCCAAACGACACAGACGCTCGGGAACCTGTTTTCGCTCGCCCCGAACCGCCCGAATCACGAACGGACATCGATGAACCTCACAGTTGGCCGACTGCCCCGACCTGTGATCGACCGGCGCGCCTATCGGCTGAGAGCGCGGCTGACAGCGCGCCTAGACAGCGGCCGATCGCCCGCAACGGCAATCAAGCAGCCGGCTGGGCCTTTTGCGCTTGCTTCACGAGGCGCTCGACGGTAGGCGAGAGCTGTGCGCCGACGCCTTGCCAGTACGTCAAACGATCCTGAGCGATGCGCAGCGATTCACCCTTCGTGGCGACCGGGTTGTAAAAGCCGACACGCTCGATGAAACGGCCGTCGCGACGGCTGCGCGAATCGGTAGCGACGATGTTGTAGAACGGGCGCTTCTTCGAGCCGCCACGTGCCAAGCGGATGATGACCATACTGTAATCCTTGAAAACCGGGGGTTCGGAACCACTGAAACGCTCGATTATAGCGGGAAACTGAAACCATAACAAACACTTACCTGCCCCCTATGCGCGACGAGGGCGATTGCCTTCCCGCTCCCCAGGCAAACGTGGCGCGTACAATGCGCGCTGCGGCGTCTCACGGGCGCAAGCTTTCCCTTCACGAACCCCACCACGCAATCACCTCGATGGTCATGTCCTCCCGCATTTCCCAGGCCCCCGTCCGATTTCGCTCCAAAACGATCACGGCCCTCCTGGCTTTCCTGCTCGGCAGCGTAGGCGCTCATCGCTTCTATCTATACGGCTGGCGCGACGGGTTCGGATGGGCGCACCTGATCGGCACCGCGCTCGGCATCCCCGGCGTGCTGCTGCTTATCGCCAGCGAGCGTGCGTCGGCGCTCGGCTGGGCGCTGGTCATGCCGGGCGCGGCGTCGGTCCTGGCCGCGTTCCTAGGCGCGATCGTCTATGGACTTCGCCCCGATCAAAAATGGGATGCGCAATTCAACGCCGGTCAATCATCGCGCAGCCAATCCGGCTGGGGGGTGATCTTTGTCGTGATATTTTCGCTGTTGATCGGCGCCTTCCTGCTGATGAGCGGGCTCGCCGTGACGTTTCAAACCTACTTCGAGTCGCAAAGCAGCGTGATCAATTCCCTGTCGCGCTGAGGTGCTCGAAGTCGCCCGCCCGGCGTCAAAAAAGGCTCATTTGCGGGCTCGACGGCCGGGCGATGTCAGGCCGTCGGAAATGCGACATATCGAGAATGCCGTGCCGACGCGGATTGAGGCCGAGGCGTTTCACGGCTTTTTCGAAACGCTGCCGGAGCAGATCGGCCCACGCGCCCTCGCCTTTCATGCGACGCCCGAACGACGCGTCGTAATCCTTGCCGCCTCGCATGTCGTGCACGCGAGCCATCACGCGCTCGGCCCGCTGGGGAAAGTGCGCGGCCAACCAATCCTTGAAAAGCGGTGAGACTTCCCACGGCAGACGCAGAACGATGTAGCTGGCGCTCGTGGCGCCGGCCTGCGCGCAAGCTTCCAATACCCGCTCGAGGTCGGGCTCGGTCACGAAGGGAATCACCGGCGCGATACTGACGCCGACGGGAATTCCCGCCGCACTCAGTTCGCGAATGGTGCGCAGGCGCCGCATCGGCGTTGCTGCGCGCGGCTCCAAGGTCCGCGCGATTTCGGCATCGAGCGTCGTAATCGTGACCGCCGCGATCACCTGACCGCGCGCGGCCATCGGCGCCAGCAAATCGATTTCTCGCTCGATCAACGACGACTTCGTTATCGCGGCAAACGGATGTCCGAACTCGTGCAGCACTTCGATCACGCGCCGCGTCAGGCGCAGTTCGCGCTCGATGGGTTGATAAGCATCGGTGTTCACGCCGAGGGCAATCGGTTCGGGCACATAGGTGTTCTTGGTCAGTTCGCGCCGCAGCAACTCGGGCGCATTGATCTTCGCGTAAATGCGGCTCTCGAAATCGAGCCCAGGCGATAGGCCGAGATAACTGTGAGTGGGACGCGCGAAGCAGTAAATGCATCCGTGCTCGCACCCGCGATAAGGGTTCAACGAGACACTGAAGGGAATATCCGGCGAAGCGTTGCGCGTCAGGATGCTTTTCGCGTTTTCCTCGAATATGTGCGTCTTGAGTGCGGGCAGCGCGCCGTCGTCGCTATCCGGCGCCCAGCCGTCGTCGACGGCCTCCCGCTCATCGCGTTCGAAGCGCCCTTGCAAATTCGTGACTGCGCCGCGCCCCTTGAGGGGCTGCGGTGGGGCAACGAGATATTCGGTGTCGCGCTCGTCCATCGTGAAGACTCCCCGCCAAAAGCAGGGCCCTTTGCAGGGATGGGGGCCCGCCGATTCACGGTATCCCCGGGTTGCGATACCCTCTTTTTACTGTATGGATATACAGTATGTCAAGCGCTAAGCCCCCGTCGCCCTGACTCTCGCGCAGGGGGCAATGCTGTCACCCCGCTGTTGTCGCGTTTCGACGTTGAGGTTTTTTGGGGCGTTAAAAGCACAAACCCCCGCTAGCGTGTATTGCTAGCGGGGGTTTGGTACAGAGGAGGAGCCTGACGATTACCTACTTTCACACGGGAATCCGCACTATCATCGGCGTGGAGTCGTTTCACGGTCCTGTTCGGGATGGGAAGGGGTGGGACC